>ERZ761602.2148-NODE-2148-length-32265-cov-12.763800_pt1 | contig 32265 bp, 20 predicted proteins | sample MGYA00512165_ERZ761602 | MGnify/ENA primary metagenome ERZ761602 (study PRJEB28899, sample SAMN02445085) | bioreactor sludge metagenome | biome: EBPR sludge; isolation source: Thorneside wastewater treatment plant | place: Australia: Brisbane, Thorneside...
CAAGGGAGCGAACAAGGGTCGGCAGGCAACGGCTTCGCCGTCGCCTGCGACCTGACGTTCGGCTAAGAAATTTACACCACAAAATGAGTGAGCAAGAATTGACCCCCAAGCTTGCGGAAGCGAAGCTTCAATTCAACAGAATCGAAGTTTCCTATAAGGTGAGGAAGACTGTGGCCGCGCAAAGCGGGAATAGATGTGCTTTTCCTGGTTGCGAGCAAGAGTTGATGCTCGACGGCGAAGCGTTTATTGGGGAACTGGCATCGATTGAAGCTATTCACGGAGCGGGCCCACGTTTCAATAAGGATTCTAATCCCTCCAAGCTGGCTTCATCAGAGAATTTCCTACTACTCTGCCCCAATCACCACCGAATCATCGATCAGCTGCCTGAGCGATACACCGCAGAGTGGCTAAGGGAAGCTAGAGAGGCCCATCTCGACAGAGTTAGGGAAGCGCTCAGTCAGGGCGTTCCCCAGCCCAAAATCAAACTTGCGCCGCAAGTTGAGGTTTCACTGCAAGAGGCCGTGGGTATTTGGAATGCCTTCAAAGAAAACGCATCTGAGGAATTTTGGCAGGAACTTTTTGAGCAGTGCCCAATGTTAATCGCTCAGCTATTCCCTCGAAGTGCTTTTCAGATTGGCAGCAAATCTTATGTTGGCGGAAAGTCCTTGGATAACGCGGGCGGGAATTTGGTTGATTTCGTCTATGCCAGCAAGACAACGAATAATGTGGTTCTGGTTGAGATAAAAACGCCAAAGACAAAACTGCTCGGCAAACGCTACCGCAACAATGCTTATTCTCTGAGCGAGGACCTAACCGGGAGTATCGTTCAGATTCTGAACTACAAGGACAGCATGATTAAGGAATACTACTCCCTATCAAACGGCCAGACCCCGTTTAGCGCATTCCTGCCAAAGTGTGTCGTTATTGCTGGTTCGGTCGAATCAGAGATGGATACTGCTACCAAATTGAAATCGTTTGAACTTTTCAGGAATGAAGGGTCCGGAGTTGATCTGGTTTCTTTCGATGAGCTATTCGACAAAGTTCAGAGCATCCTCGACATCACCACAAGCAAACCGCCGAACTCGACGGCGCATACAACGGATTCGCCGTCGTCTGGCCTTTAACGTTCGGTCAAAAATTATGGCAGCCCTTCGTTCGATAGCTGATGCGGTTAAGTCAGAGATCGAACCGCTCTTGCGAGATCTTGGTTTCATCGGAGAATATCCGCATTACCGCCGGAACCGTGATGGGCGCGCCGATCTTATCAGCTTCCAAACCAATAAGAATGGCGGTTCCTTTATTGTCGAGATCGCACAAACATCTGGTGAGGGAGTCACTCCATTTTGGTCTGAGGATTTCATCCCATTCGATCAGTTGAATGTTTGGCATCTTGACCCTCACCGCGACAAGCGGAAGCGCATTCTCGCTGGACCTTTCGGGGTACTGGGCTGGTTTCACTACGATCGGATCTGGCAGAGAATTTTTCTCAAGAACCACGAGCGTCTACGATTAGCTGCAAGAGGCGCAATGGGAAAAATTCCGAAAATTCAGGCGCAATTCGACAAATGGCACCGAATCCCGAACTGACCGAACAAGCCGGCGATGGCGAGCCCGATCCCGTTTCGAGTTGATTGACTTCCCTGATTCGAATCCTTATCCTCCCATCGAGGCTGCGCTCCCGGATCCGGCTCGCCATGCCTCTAACGTTGGGCCAGGAAAATGAAGACCCGATTTGCAAGAATGATGTTCCTTCTCGCATCGGTCGGGATTCTTGCGATCATCTTTCTGCTCCGTCGCCCGAACCCGGACGAGCCACTGTTCTGGTGTCTGATCGTTCCTGCCGTTGCAGCAAATATCGGATACAGGATTCCCTCGAAGCGGGAGAACCGCGGATATCAGGAGCGATCGGACAACTGGATCGAGGAGGCCAAGTAAGCCTTCATCTCATCGCCCTTTACCACGAGGATTCTGCCGCGGGAGGGGAGGCTGTTGCGATGGGGACCTGATTTTTCCCAGGGTCGAAGTCGGCGGAGTGTATCCGACAACGGAACGGCTAGGGAGTCGCTGCCTTCGCCCACTCTCGAGAAGTCATCCGCATGACTCCGATTTAAGGCGCTCGGCTGTTTCTTCTGCCAATGGACACTTGGCGTTGTCCTCGGACCGACTGCGAGAACGCCTCTTTGATGCGTTCCCGCACGAAACAGCGAGGGGCCGAATTGAGCCCGGTGAGAAGTCAAAGGGTTCAATTCCTATTGCTGTAGCTCATCGCTTTTAGTAAAACCGACAGAGATTTCAATTTCGAGAAATGCTACGACAGATAATTTCCGATATCCTGCCTAAATACAAATATTGGGCATTCATCAGTTACAGTCGCTCTGACGAGCGGGCCGCAAAAAAGCTCCACCGCTTCATCGAGACCTTCCGCCTTCCGGTCAAGCTGGTGAAATCCCATCCCCTTCCCACTGGTGAATTGACACCGCAACGCTTTCATCCATGCTTTTTGGACAAAGCTGATATTCCTGCAGGAGAATCACTGCCTGCCGAGTTGAGCAGGGCACTCGCCTCATCCAGACATCTCATTGTTATCTGCTCTCCCTTCAGTGCCCGCAGCGTTTGGGTGGAGCTCGAGATTAGTGAGTTTAAGAGGATTCACGGACCAACGGGAGCGTTGCGAACCCACGCCTTCATCATTGATGGAAGTCCGGTCCCGACGGCGCAAAACTGTGCGTTCACCCCTTCGTTGCGGCTTCAAAACCCCCAGGCTTTGAATGCGATGAAGGATGGCGAAGGATGGCGGATCGCTTGCCTCAAACTTATTGCCAAAATGCTGGAGTTGCCACCCGATGAAATCATTCAACGGGACCAGGAACGTAGGTTGAGGGCGCGGTTGCTTTGGACTGCGGCGAGCGCGGCGATAGCAATATCAATGGGCGCGCTCGCCCTTACAGCGATCATGGCACGTTCACAGGCGAGAACTGCTCTCAGCAAAAGCCAAATCTCCTTGTCTTCCGAGTATTTCCGCTGGGGCCAACAGTTGGTTCAAAACAGAGACTACCACGACGGGCTTCCCTTCCTTGCTGCGGCGTTGCGAGCTGACCCGGGGAACAAGGATGCAGGAATATTCATTCAAAACATTGTAACGCATGAAAACTTGGCCCGCCCCCTTTCACCGGAAGTTCTCCCGTGGACGGGATCGAGCACAATCGTCCAGGCCTGTTTTGATCGTTCCAGCGAAACCATGGCAGTCGTCGATGAGACCGGGACGATCTGGATCTGGAATTACAAAGCGCAGGGAGATCCGAGGCTGGTGATATTGCCAGAGAATCCACGGCTCGAAGGGATTACCTTCGCGCAAGATCCTACCCGCTTGGTAGGACATGGTGGTGGTAAAGTTTTCCTCATCGACCTCGCTGATACCAACCGAATTCAGATCCTTCCGGTCACGGAGGGATCAGGGCGCATCTTTCTTTCCGAATTCTTTGATGATGATCGCATCATCGCGGTGGCTCATTCCAAGGGTCTGGAGTGGTTCAACTCATCAACCGGCGCACGCATCGGCTCTTTCCCGACAACATTTCCTCATGGATTCGCCCGCAGTGGGGACGGACGTAGAATCGCTTTTCTTCACGATGAATCGACCGATTCGACCAAAAGAGAGAGTGCCATTCTTGTCTCCGACTTCAAGAATCACGTTCAAATCGAACCAGCGCCCGACATCATAACGGATCTCGCCTTTCTTGATGAAGAGGGATCACAGCTTGTAAGCCTGGGGTATACCCGTCCAGCCATCAGCTCGATGTTTTCCGCGGTAAATACGCTGAACTCTGAAGCGCCGAGTTTCCGGCATTTCCTGCAACTTTGGGACACAAGGTCTGGAGAAAGGGTTGATTCGCCTTTTACCACTCCCGACTGGACTCGCCCACTACAGATCGGTATTGGAGCGACCTTCGAGAAAACGTTCTCGACGCTCAACCACGAATATACAGGAAGCAGCCTGGCTTCCAGTCCGGATGGCGCAGTTCTTCTCACCGCATGGAAGAATTCCTGCCAAGGAATTCTCCCCTTGAATTCAAGGGGATGGTTGACTCTGGCATGGGGTGACGATCCGCCGGATAATATTAGTGAGGCTTCCTTTGATCGCTACGGTTCGAGGCTGATGTTGCGCTCCGGTGATCAGGTTCGTCTCTGGTCCGCAAACAATTGGCAGTGCGCTCACCAGGGTTTCCGGATGACCGAGGTTGATGAAGGTGTCGTGTTTTCCCCCGATCTAAATCTCGCGGTAACCATTGGGAGCGGGCGCGTATGGGATCTCCAGAATACCCGTTCCGTTCCCCTTTACCTGTCGAAACCAGATTTTTCGAACGTGATTGCAAATTGCCGCAACCTGGTCTTCAGGTCGGGAACAGCCTCCACAATATCGGACCCGCAACTAGATCTTGAGTTCGCCAATTGGGATTGCCTAACCGGGAAGTTGTCGAATGAGCAATGGGCTGGAGCGTCTCTGCTGGAAATGGAGAAGAAAGACCCTGAAATTGCAAACCATATCGCCTCCCAGAGAGGTCCATCCGCTATCGCTAATGAGGTGCTTCGCCCCGGTGCGTTGATTGCAGCGAATTCGGATCGAGAGATCGGACTCTTTCTTAAGGCCGATGAAATTTCGATACGCAGACTTGGCTCGTTCGTACCTATTGTTGATTCGCCAGCTCCTAGAGGAACAAAAATGGCCACCTTCTCACCGGATGGCAAGATGGTGGCCCTGGCATGGAGCGATGATACGGTAACCATTTACAAGACAGCTGACCTTTCGATCAGCCTTACTCTTGATGAGCCCCTCCCAAAGCACGAAATTTTTGGGAATGAAATCGATGCTCTGGAGTTCAGTTCTGATGGAAGGCTTCTTCTCGTTGGTGCGAGTTCCCGCGCAGCGGCGTGGAATTTGGAAGAGAAACGCATCGCCTTTTCCACGAATCCGACCAACACATCTGGAATAGCGTCTTCTGAGGATTTCGTACCCCCTATTTTCGCCTGCGGCGGCGAGGCCATGCTTCAACCGGGAGTCAATTTTGCGTTTGCTGACTTTGCAGATGGAAAGACGGTCGAGTTTCAGTCCATTGGCGGAACTCTGGTCTGCATGAAGGTCAGCTCTGACGGCGAATTGGTCGCACTTGGCAACGATACCGGCACCGTTCTTGTTCATGAAGTCCGCTCCGGACTAAGAGTCGCCGGCCCGTTTGCTACACGGGGGTCAGTAAACGACCTCTTGTTCCTTGATGGAAATCAATCGATAGCGACACTCAGCGGTGAAGCCGGTTCTGTGGACTACTGGAGTGTCGAGAGAGGGGGATGGCTGGGTTCGCTGGGTTCATATCCCCGCACGAATCGCCTCGCCGCGGATCCGGAGAATCGACTGCTGGCGGTCTGGGGTGCGCGCCTGCTTGATGAGTCGGCGGTGAGACTTATTCGTTTACCTTTTGGTCAGTTCCCGGATTCGGATGCCTTGCTGATTGCCGAGCGCGCTGAAAAAGCTGCCGGAAGGGTTCTGACGAGTGATGGAAAGGCTACCGACATACCGATTGACGAGTTTTCATCCTTAGCTAGTGACGATCTCCTCGGCGTCTACGATCCAAGTCCACCCATTCAAGAGTTCGTAAGCTGGAGCATGGCAGACATCAATACACGTCCTGTGGCCCCAGGTATGAAGTTGGGATTTGATGAATGGCTGAAAATGGCTGATCTACAGGCCAAAGGTGCTTCTGACGGTTCTAGCGGTAGCCTTATTGAGGATCTAATAGCAGCGTTTCCAACGCGGCCCAACATTCTCGCACATATGATTCCGGTCTGGATGGCGGCCGAGGGAAGTTCACCTGCTGGAACTATCGCAGCAAAGCGCGGAAACCACCTTCTTTCCTTGTTTCGAAAAGAGAAGGATAGACTAAGTGATGCCTCGGTGGAGGCGCTCGATTTTGCCGAGTACATCCGCTCCAGAAAGAATCCCGAACCAGCCCGTTCGGCTCTTGAGTCGGAAACGACAAAGGTCAGTCCGCCCTCGGGTCCAGAGAGAGAAAGTGAATCAAATTCCCCGACCTTAACGCCCCCATTAGAATCGTTTCCGACTCCGCCCGGTTGGAAACAATTCAGCAATACCAAGGACGCTCTGCCCGAGGATATGAAACCGAAGTTTGTGGGTTTTACATTTAATTACCCGGAAAAATTTGAAGTCATCCCCGATGACGCCAACTTCATCAAGATCGAGGAAAGTATTACCGATCCGGTACAGGGTAGTTTTACCGTCGAAAATTTTGCAGTGGGCAACATGTTTGCCAATCCCGAGACTATTCCCGGCATGGACCAGGAGGTGGTCTACCCTATGTTGCTTGAGCAGTTCAACGCACGACTCGAAGAGAACTTCCCAAACTATAAGAAGGTCGGCGAAGCCCCGGAGGAGGTAGCAGGCCTTCAAGGACGAGCCCTCCTTTTCGAGGCTGAGTTCGAAGGCACCGAAAAGGGCGACATCATTTTCTATGGCAAGGCTCTGCTCCTCCGCCAAAAGGGAAAAGAACGAGGAATAGCGATTATCATGATGGCAACATCGCTCGATCCCGACGTCAAGAGTGCCGAGGACGTCGGTGTGAAAGGCGATCTTGGCGAGATTTTGAGAAGCTTCCGGATTACCGGTGAGTAATCGGATCTCGAGACACTTCAGAAGGCGGGGAACGACGGTTCCTCCCGCTTTTTCGAAGCGAAGGCGTGGACAAATTCCACTGATAACATTATGACGTTCCGACCCTGGGAAGATTTTCAGGATACCGCGAGATCTTACGACTTCCGAATTTGCTCATCCGGCGGCCGAATTCAAGGTCGAGCGCCTAGGTCACTGGATACTCCGACGATCTTACTTCCTCACCAACTCAAAGTCCGCCCGCGCCACGACAAAGGGCAAGCGGCGGCTGTCGGCGAGGTTACTTGCCTGATCCTCCGGGCTCAATTCATCCCATGGGCGGAGCAGAGGGTGGATTTTGGCGATGGGATCTTTTTTGGGCCCGTAGCGGAAACCCTGCGCTTTCCGGTCCAGACACCAGCGCTGGTGCTCGTGCTCAGCGAGCCGGGAAACTTCCTCCTCCGTTAAATCAATCAGCGTAACCGGCTTGTCTGAACTTGGGATCATCGAGAGTCCGGCGGCACGCAACCTCTCAGGCAATCCCTTGGCCGCCGTTCGATTGGAAACTCTGTTCGACTCATTGAGTCGCTCCCACCGCACAAGAGCCGAATCTTCGGCGAGTGCCTCGATCTTCTCCCGGCGTTCGGCGAGGTAGGCCGCATGAAACGCACGCGCGAGGACCTCCTCATCCCCGTTGAGAAAAAGCTCGAGCATTCCGGTGACATCGCCGAGACCGACAGCACAGCAGGTGCAATGTCGGGATGTCCTCGACTCCCCTTCCTCTTGAAAGGAATTGTCCCTAAAAAGACTCGAAAAGCCCGCGCTTTCAGCCATGCGGATAAATACGGGAACGTTCGCTCCACTCTCTTCGAGGCGCAGTGCCGCTAAGGTGGCCAGTTCATCATCGTTGAAGCAAACGAAGGCGGCATCCAGGCCGTCGGTGGGTACTTCCTTCGCCACACGCACATCGGCGTCGATAAAGCGCAGGGATACCCCCTCCAGCAACGGCTCCATCTTTGAACGAATCGCAGCTTCCTTGCCGCATGCCCTCATCTCCGCAAGGGTGATCAACAGATCCCCGACAGGCGAAGTTTCCGCCCGCTCAGCCCTAAGGATCGCCCATTCCCGGAGAATTCGATTCAACAGAGCCATGCCGAATTTGCCTATACCGAGAAGAAGCAGCTTCCGCGTTTCACCGGGCCCGGGCAGATTCTCAAACACCCCGGAACGATCCAGCATAACCCGCGCTCCCGTCTGCAGAATGTTCACCACTTCGAGACTGATTTTAGTCTGGCCCGCGAAAGGATCTCTCTGCTTGAGCGCCTGCTGGAGCGCAGGATCACTGACATGCACGATGCATCTAAGTTTTTTGAACCGGTCGCCCCGGGAGGCGCACAGTTCTTTGGCAATCGAGGCCGTTTCGAGATTCGCCGAGTCATTGCCCGAAGTAGCAATCAGTTCCGCAGCCGAGCGAACACAGGCACGCCGTAGCTGATTCTTGTCATCCGACCGAGCCGTGATGATCAACGCGCCCAGCCGACGGCACTCCCCCAGATCGGGGTTTCCCATATCCGGTTCGATCACGACGACGTGCCGATGCTTTTGCAGAAGCTCTTTAACCAGGAGCGAACCCTTCTCTCCCAATCCGCCCACGATGATGTGCCGCCCCACTACCCGCAACCAGAGACGGGATATTTGAAATGAAAATGATGTCAGGATCGCATTTAAGAGGGCAAAGGCTGCGGCTACCGGAGCGAGAAAACGCGCGATCTCAAGCGACCATGGCAGCGGACCTTTTACACTTCCCGACTCGATGGTAAAGAGTTGCCCCGTGAAATAAGCTTTGTCGAGCCAGGAGACGGTCGAGTCGGGATGAAATACGGTGTAGTACCGGTGAAAGCCGAGTAGCCCGGTCACGTAGACAGTGGCGACAAATCCACCGACGAATATCCAGGACCAGGGCAGGCGACGAAGGTTCATGTTAGAGTTGGAATCGACAATTAGAACGCACCAACCCCTGATGGTAGCGGGAAGAACCGGGAAGTGAAGAAAAAATGGATTTGAGGGTGCGAACGACAGCGGGAGCCGACTCACCTGCGCCTGGAGTCGATGCACCGCCACCCTTCAGGCATGAAGCCTAAAACCCTGTGCTCCTCGACGGTCTGGAAACTCTGAGCTCCCGCGAGGGCAAAACCTCACGCCAAGCTTCGGTAACCTAACTCATGGCGGGGAACGATGCACACTACTGGCACCGCTCACATCCCTCATCAAGGGAGCAGGCTTCAGGCTGTCGTTGACCGAGATCTTCGCTGAAATCATCGTCCTCAAATGGGACGGCCTTTGAGACAGCTTCGTTGGGGGAGAGATCAGACGGAGCCGTTGACGCCGAGCTGCCGAAGGGATTTTGAGTAGAGTGGTTGTTCATCGTAACATGATGATAGAGAACGGTCACAGTTGGTCAAGAAAACTAAATAATTTACCTGAGTAAAGTTACGGAAATGGTCCAACCTCAACTGATTTCAGAGAATCTTATCCCCAGCCCCGCCCGCCGAACCACCGCCGGGTAGTTCCGCACCGCGCTGCGGTCCTTCTCCTTCTCGACCTCGGATAAATCCTCATAGGGAACGAGGCTCGGATGCAGTCTGGCCTCGTCGTCCCGCTGAAGCCCGTATTGCCAACCCAACGCAATTTTGTCGGCCATCCATCCCTCGTGATCGGCGATAGCGGCAGCTTCGATGTTCTTTTCGAGGACCGCCCGCGTCTCCTCTTCCGACGGCACGTCTCCCGGACCGAATTCCGTAACCTCGGGTGACACGATTTTTAACCCGGCTTTTTCCAGGATACCCGGGATGCGCCGGGCTGCGGCCAAATTGGCGCTCTGAAAATCAGGAGGCAGATCGGCATAGGGCACGTCGTACTTAATTGTCCATCCCTCCCGCTTCGACTGGGCGCGGTAGTGCTCGTGGATGGCCGGTGCCAATGTGGCGATTAGAGAATTGAATTCAGAATCCGACATGGGAGAAGAGAGAAGCTAGAGCAAGGATCAACCGGAGACTCGCTCGACAAGGTTCCGCAGATCCCTCAGGGAAGCAACCCGATTGGAGGCCGGCACTTTCTCCGATGAATCGGTAATCAACTTAAGGGACGCAAACTTCGGCGCGAAGTTGTCGCGAGGCGGTTCCCCAATCCTCATAATCAGTCTTGCCACTGATATGAAAGTTCCCTAGCCTCCTTCGAACCCGACAAGACGTTCCTCTATGAGCACTCAAGCCGAATCTTCTCTGATCTATGAGGGTAAGCGGGGGGTCTCCCCTCGTGCCGTCATCCGGAACCTTTCCGACGGAAAGATCCTGATTCTCCGCCGACCGGGGAACTGCACCCATTTTCCGGGTGAGTGGGAGTTCCCCGGCGGGAAGCCCGACGCGGGTGAATCATTTTCCGAGACCTTGATTCGCGAAATCCGTGAAGAGACCGGGTTGACGGTGACCCCCGGGCCAGTCGTCGGTTATGCCGAGGGCCAGGTCGGAGACGTGTGTGTTCTCTACGTGTTTGTCGAAGCGGAAACCGATTCGACCAGATTGACATTGAGTAAGGAAAATGACCGCCACCGCTGGGTTGATTTGGCGGAACTGGCCCGCCTCGGCTCGATGAATGAGCCGGAGAAAGCTAAAGTAAAAGCCAAAGCGGCAAGCAAAAATGCCCAACTCGTCAAGCACTTCAGGCCATTCTCCGTGGACTATGCGCGGCGTTATGGCTTCACCCCCGTCCAGAAGGCAAATAAGGACACCATTCCCAAAAGCGATCCCTATGCGGTCGACGAAACCTTGCTGGCCAACTTGAAGGTCTGGATCGCTTCCTTCAAGAAGGTGCGCCTCCAATACGAGGCATTAGGCCTCGTTCTGCATGGTCTTTTGAAGGCGGATCTGGGTCCGCTCTGCCCAATGGCGGTGATTGGCGGCCGGACGAAAGGCGTCGCCAGCTTTGCCCGCAAGATTCTGAGCAAGAACAAATATCAGGATCCCCTCGTCGAGATGACCGACCTCTACGGTCTCCGTATCATCACCCAGATTGATGCCGAGGTGGAGGCGGTGCGGCTCTTTATCCGAAGCCACCCCGATCTCTTTGTCATCGACGAGAAGAACAGCGAAGACAAACTCTCACGCCTGCGCAGCGGTGAATTTGGCTACCGCTCCGTTCACTTCGTTTTAAGCCTCACGGCGAATGCGATTCCGGAAAAATTACGCCATCAAAGACTTCATGAGCTGAAAGTGGAGATTCAAATCCGCACTCAACTGCAGCATGCCTGGGCGGATATCGGTCACGACCGCCTCTACAAGGGAGCCTTCAAACCTCCAGGACGGTTCGAACGCGAGTCCGCCCGCATCGCCGCGCTGCTTGAAAGTGCTGACGAAGCCTTTTCGCGGCTCGTCGACGGCCTCGATGAATACGAATGCCACTTCGGTTCCTACCTCGACACGAACGGAATCAGGAAACAGATTTCGATCCAGAATGCGATTCTCCTTTATGATCAGGACAATGGTTCCGAGGTCTTGCGGCTCGCCCGTCTCCACCTTGCCCTCGACACCGCTGACGATCGCAAGGCAGCGGAAGAGGCCGTGTGCGGTTTTCCGGAAGAGAAGCGGACTCCGGACCTATGGTGTGCTCTGGGAGATTCCCTGCGTCAATGGAAAGCCGGTCCCACTTCGTCCCGGATGAAAAGAGCCCGTCAGGCCTACGAAAGAGCATTACTTCTTGAGCCGAACCATAAGGACGCCATGCTCGGTCTGGCGGAAGCTTCGGCCACTGACCGCGACAAGCTCACGGCATTCGATGCAGCCTGTCGCGCCAATCCTGACGATCCGGAAACTCTGTCCGGCTACATCCGACAGAAAATCAAAGTGGATCACGATGTCAGCTTCCTCCCCCTGCTCCGACCAAGCCTGCTCGCTTCCATCGAACAGTGCCGGAAGCAGATCGAGGTGAAAGTGGATATCCCTTGGGCCTACTACCGCATGGCGGGATTCCAACTGCTCCTTGGGGGGTCGGCAGTCTGGGACGCCTACGAGGCCCTGGCCCGTGCCATCCGATGCGATTCAAAAAATGTTTCCTTGATGACCGCTGCGCTCGACGCCGTCACCGACTTGCTCATCGCCCAACCCGGACTCGAAGCAGCGAGAGCGGTCAAGCGCATCCTGCTTGCGGCCATCCGCATCAAATGCCCGGACTGTCCGGCGTCGGTGGAACTGGATACGCTTCGCTCTTCTGAAAAATCCATCATTGGTCCGGTCGTCATCATTGCGGGTGGATGCGACCCTGCGGTTGAGGAACACATGGCCGGGTATCAATACCTGCTTGAGGAAGCCCTCAAGGGTTTTCGCGGAACCGTCATTTCGGGCGGCACGGAACAAGGAATCGCCGGACTAGTCGGCGGTATCGGCGCAAGAGCAAAAGTGGGAGAACCGGGCTTCACCGGCATCCACACCATCGGCTACCTGCCCTCCCACCTCCCCACCGATAACACCGCCTCACAGGATCGGCGCTATCATGAGCACCGGCGCAGTCGCGACACCAAGCGCTTTTCGGTGATGGAGCCACTCCAAAACTGGATCGACCTTCTGGCGTCAGGGATCGACCCGGCCCAGGTCCATGTCATCGGAATCAATGGCGGAGAAATCGCGGGATTCGAATATCGCCTCGCCTGGGCGCTTGGTGCCAAAGTTGCTCTGGTGCGCGACAGCGGTCGGGTCGCCGACTCCTTCGAAATCGGCATTCGCGACGGAGACTACGAAGGTATGTATGTCGTCCCGCACGATCCCATGAGTGTGCAGGCGTTCATTCACAATCATCATGAATCCTCAGGCATACTCCCGACCGGAGCGAGGGAGCGTCTCGCCCGCTATGCCCACGCCCTCTTTCTTGAGGAGAACCGCCACAAACACACCGACCCCGCGATGCAGTCGTGGGAGAATCTGCGGAAGGATCTTCAGGACTCGAACCTCAATCAGGTGGACCAGATGGTGCGCCATCTGCAGTCCCACGGATTCCGCATTGTTCCCCTCGCGCTAGATTCCCCGATTTTTTCCTTTGGGCCGAATGACGACGGACTCGTCGAGAAGATGGCCGAAGCCGAGCATGGTCGATGGAACGTCGAACGCATCGGGAACGGCTGGCGCTTTGGAGCGACCCGGGATCAGGAGAGAAAGATCCACCCAAGTATCGTCTCTTGGAAAAATCTCGATGAGAAATCCAAGCAGTGGGACCGCAACGTCATCCGCCGCTACCCTGCCATGCTCGCCGAGGCGGGGTTGGGGATTGTACGGGAAAAAGTGGTTAGCAAGGTTCGTTGAACCGATTCGCCCGACACATCACTTACCGGCCCCGCGTCATGACAGGCCCCGACCGCACCGTCCGCGTCTTCATCAGCAGCACGTTTCGCGACATGCATGCGGAGCGGGATCATCTTGTCACCGTCGTCTTTCCGGAACTGCGCGAGCGCTGCGAGCAGCTGGGGCTGGAGTTCTTCGACGTGGACCTGCGCTGGGGCGTGCCGGAGAAGGGCGTGGACGGCGAGACGGCGAATTCCTGGGAATACTGCCGCCAGTGGATAGACCGGGTGCAGCCCTTTTTCGTCTGCCTCCTCGGTCAACGCTACGGCTGGGTGCCGGAACCGGAAAAACTCAAAGACGAGTCCGACCGCACCCGGCAGGAGCACGACCCGCGCTCCATCACCGACATGGAGGTGCGCTACGCCGTGCTGGAGGAGTCGGAACGGAAAAGGCTGAGCTACTTCTACCTGCGCACCCCTACCGTGCCGCGTCCGTCGGCGGATGCGCCGAGAGAGCAATGGGAACTCTACGGCGACTTCGTGGATGGCGAGATACTGGAGAACGGCTTCGTGGAGGATCCGTCCGCGGCAAACAAGCTCACCCGTTTGAAGAAAGCCGTGACGGAATGTGGCCGCCCCGCACGGGCCTACTATTGCCAATGGCAGGGCGACCATTTCAGCGGCATGGATGCCTTTGGCCGGGCCGTGTTCGAAGACCTCTGGTCCGCCATCCTGCGCGATCCGCGTTATGTGACGAAAGCCGCCTGGCAGGAGGTGCTCGGAGTCAATCCCGACAATTCTCCGTTTTACAAGCAGACGGAGATCCCCATGGAACCGGCGCTTTGGAAAAAGCTGGTCGAGGCCGCCAAACCGCCACTGAAGAACCCTCTCGAAGCCGAGCGCGAGCAGATGGCGACCTTCGCCGCGAGCCGTCTGCGCTGGTTCCGGGGGCGAACGAATGAGTTGAAGGAACTCATCGACTTTATCTCCGATCCCGCCGATGACCAAAGCTCGCGCCTCGCCGTCCTCGCCGCCGTCCCCGGCCAGGGCAAGTCCGCGCTGATGGCGAAACTGGCTTCCGAGCTTTCGTCGCCGAAAAAAAGTATAGAAGGCACAAAAGCTTTTGCGTCTTTTGCGCCTCTCTGCGGCCAATCCCTCTTCCTCATCACCCACTTCGTCGGAGCGACCGAGCAATCCTCCACCGCCTACGCCCTCGTCAAACGCCTCAACAACGAACTCGACGCCAGCGGTATTGTCTTCCCGGAGCGCCCCACCCCTGAAGGTCAGCCGAGGGAAGAATCCAAGCTCGATTTTAACAGCCTCTGCCAACGCCTCTACGAACGCCTCGGCAACTACGATGGCTCCCAGCGCATCGTCATCCTCCTTGATGCCCTCAATCAGCTCAGCGATGGCCACGAACTAGGCTGGCTCCCTTACCGCCTCGGCCCCGGCGTGCGCCTTGTTGTCAGTTGCATCAAGGAATCGGTCGGAATTTCGCTCGGAGTTCCGCCTTCAGGCGGTCATCCGGACCGCGTGAACGCGGAACTCCGAACTCCCGCCCAAAAAGTCCTCACCGCCCTCAAGTCCCGCCATCCGCAGCCCAAGATCATCCCGCTCGGCGAACTCAGGGAGCAGGACGTACGCTCCATCGTCACCAGCCACTTCGAGGAATACTGTAAGCAGCTCGATCCCGAACACATCGACGCCATCTGCGACGCGAAGCGCCTGCCGCAGGCGCGCAATCCTCTCTACCTGCTGGTGATGCTGTCGGAGTTGCGCTCGCTCGGTGGCAACGACATGAACAAGGTCGTGCCGGAGCTGATCGCTGGCATGGCGACAAAGTTTCCCGACACCGTCAGCCTCTTTGCCTGGGTCCTCCAGCGCATGGAGGACGCCGAGGGCTTCGGGCGGGAGGCGGTGGAGGCATGGTGCCGCTACCTCGCTCTCGGCCGGGTCGGCATGGCGAGTCGTGAACTCGCGGATCTCCTTGAACGCAAGTTCCAATCCGACGAGGCCGCGCTTACTGCCCAGCGTATCGAGCGCGGCCTGAGGCGCTATCTGCAGCGGCGTGGCGAAATGCTGGACTTTTTCCACGGGCAGTTGCGACAGGCGGTGATGGGGATGTATGGAGGGGAGAAAGTGATTTGTGGGGCGCATATTGAGATTGCGGAGTATTTCTCCGACACTGCCAATCCCAATGGCGAAGGACCGTGGAGTGTTGAGGAACGCCACGCCTTGAGCGAGCTGCCCCATCACCAGATCCAAGCTGGGGTCGAAACCTGGTCGAAACTTATCGAAACTCTTGAAGCTCTCTTCTTTCTAGAGGCCAAAGTCGCAGCGGGTATGGCTTTTGAATTGATTAGGGATTTCGCTGTCACGCTGACTGTTCTACCGCATGATGCCGGGCGGGACAGACTGCGATTACTGGAAGAGGCACTTCGCCGGGACATCTACTTCATAGCCCGCCATGCGAAGGATTTCCCGCAGGGATTGTTTCAATGCTTGTGGAATTCTGGATGGTGGTACGACTGTGCAGAAGCCAACTGCCACTTTGAAGATCCGAAGAATGGATGGAAATCTCCACCATCATGGAAAAATGACAATCCTGCGAACAGTCTCAGCGCCCTATTGGAAAAATGGAGGAGCGAACGAGAGTCAGCCCATCCAGGCTTCCTTTGGCTTCGGGCGCTACGCCCGCCCTCCGTAAGCCTCGGTTCAGGACAGTTGGCCGTGCTGCAAGGACATGATGGATATGTCACAAGCGTGGCGTTTTCGCCAAATAACCTCTTTTTGCTCAGCGGATCATACGACAAAAGCCTGCGGTTGTGGGACGCGAACAGCGGAGAATGTCTCGCCGTGCTCGACGGGCATGAGGAGGGAATCAACAGCGTGGCGTTCTCCCCGGATGGAAGCCGCCTGATCAGTGGTTCCGGCAGTTCTAATAGTACGGACAATACACTGCGACTCTGGAACGTAGTTGGTGGGGAGTGCCTCCTCGTGCTGCGGGGCCATGAAGATTATGTCTCAAGCGTGGGGTTTTCGCCGGATGGTAAACGCCTCCTAAGCGGGTCTAAAGATAAGACAATACGAATTTGGAACACAACCACTGGCGAATGCCTCTCCATAATTCAAGGGCATGAAAATTGGGTTACCACGGCTAAATTCTCACCGGACGGACGCCGACTGCTAAGTGGCTCCAAGGATAAAACGCTTCGTTTGTGGGACTCTAATAACGGTCGATGCCTCTCCGTGATGGAAGGGCATGGAGAAATGGTCACTAGCGTGGCGTTCTCACCGGACGGCGGCCGCATCGTCAGTGGATCGGGCGACAAAACGTTAAGATTGTGGGATTGCGCAAGCGGAGAATGTATCGCCGAAATGGAGGGTCATGATGGCGTTGTCAACAGTGTAGTGTTCTCGGCGGATGGGCAACTCGTGCTTAGTGGGTCGTGGGACAACACGCTTCGGCTATGGAATGCAAGCAACGGAGAATGCCTTGCCGTGTTTTTAGGGCATGACTGGCATGTCATCAGCGTCGCGTTCTCCGTAGACAACCGCCGCCTGCTTAGTGGGTCGACCGATATGACACTAAGGCTTTGGGATGCGCAAAGCAGAGAATCCTTTGCTGTTCTGGAAGGGCATAAGAGGCATATCAATAGCGTGGCATTCTCACCAGACGGAACTCGCATTCTAAGTGGGTCAGATGACAAAACATTGAGGCTGTGGGACGCAGGCAGCGGAGAATGCCTCGCCGTGCTAGAAGGAAATGAAGAAGGCATCAGCGTAGTGACGTTCTCTCCAGACGGATGCGCCGTACTTAGCAGGTCCGGAGACGGTACGTTGCGCCTGTGGAATGCGATTAGCAAGGAATACGTCGCCGCGATGCGTGGGCACAAGGATCATGTCTGGAGTGTGGAGTTTTCGCCGGATGGCAGCCGTCTGCTCAGCGGTTCGATGGATAAGACGCTAAGACTTTGGGACACAAGCAACGGGGAATGCCTAGCCGTAATGCGAGGGCATGAAGGTGATGTCCTTACGGTAGCCTTCTCACAAGATGGTCGCCGCCTCCTTAGCGGGTCTAATGACGGAACGCTCCGGCTCTGGGAAACGAGCAGCGGGGAATGTCTCTCTGTGATGCGAGGGCATCTTAGTGTAAATAGTATCGCGTTCTCGCCGGATGATCGCTACCTTCTTAGCGGGGGATGGTGGGACAAGACACTTCGGCAGTGGGACGCAGTCAGCGGAGAATGCCTCGCCGTGCTAGAAGGGCACCAAGAAGGTATCGACAGAGTAGCGTTCTCGATGGACGGTCGTCACTTGCTCAGTGCGGACAACCTTAACACGCTCGTTTGGGATGCACAGAGCGGGAAATGCAAGGAAACTCTTCAAGGATGGGAACACTGCTCTGCATTTGCTGCAGGAGCATCGGCCGTCCAGTGGCTTACTCTGATTTTGAATGGTGAAACAATCATCCAGTCAGCTTCAGGCAGACCACTCACTGCCCGTTTCCCTTCTAGGCTTCATCCATCCCCAGTTTCTGATGGAAGATGCTGGGCTGGATCGAACAGTAACCACTTAGTGATCGTGAAGTTGGAAGGAGGGGCATAACTTCTGAAGGAGGCTTCTAATCACGACATCATCTCATCAACGACTTCCCTGCACCTACTCGCATTTGACGCAATTACATCGGACAACTCCGCATCAATTTCTCATGCTTCCTACTCCAAAAGACTTTTTCAAACCCAACTTCTGGAAAAGTTTTTATGCAACTCCCTGCTCATTTTTTACCTCTGCAAAAGCCCATTTCGCAGCAAAGCCTTCGTAGCCTCCCCCGACCATGTCGCGCATCGTTTCCGAGATCCCGGTCCTCTCGAGCCGGGCTCTTTGAAACACGAAAGGCAAACGATGATCAGCGACACCCTCCACGAAACGATGACCGGCCTGATCCGGCGGCACTACGAACGGGCCGGGGAGGATCTCTCGGCGCGGCTCCTCGCCCTGGGCGATCCGAGAGTCGATCTCGACTCCGTGATCGAGGGGCTCTGCACCCACCAACTCCACGCGGGCATCGTGCAGGATGATCTCCACACGCTGGAGCGATTCCAGATCGCTTCGCCTGCGGATCCCGCGCGTGTCTTCTACGCGGACTATAATCCCGCCCGGGCGCGGCGGCATCTTGGGGCGGGGCCGGACCGTGGCCCCTCCCGGCTGGGCGCAGGTCCACGGCGGCTGCTACCTGTGTCCCGAGAACATCCTCTGGCAGCAGCGTTTCTGCCAGTTCCCGGCACTCGTCCCGCTGCCCTCGGGCGACTTCTTCGCCTGGGCCAATCCCTTCCCTCTCGGACACTTCCACGTCACCCTCGCCGCCGAGGCTCATGTGCCGCAGACGTGGATGCGAGCGGATCGCGAGGAGTCGCTCGATTCGCTGCGCCGCCGCCTCGTTGATCTGGTCCAACTCGCGGATCGTCTGCCTCGTTATTTGGTTTTCGAAAACGGTACCGGCGCGGGCGCGACCCTGCCCTTGCACCACCACTTTCAAGCCCTGAGAAAATGGCCCGGGCTGGTTCGTTATCCCATTGAGGAAGCGGCGCGGCGGCAGGAGGAAGCTGACAGGGTCGAGTCGGGGACCCAACCCTATGTAATCCGCGACTATCCCGTGGTCGCGCTCTTCTGGTGCGGCACGGCGGAGGAGATCACGGCAAACCTCGAGATCGCCCTGTCGGATTGTCTCGGTCGCTTCGACAGCGAGAACGACTGGCGGCATCTCACGACCAACTTCATCGCCGCCCGTGAATCGCGGACCGACAAACGGCTGCGACTTTTCCTCATTTCGCGCAACGCCCACATCACACGCGCGACCGGTCTCACGGGGGCCGTCGCCAGCCTCGAACTGGCGGGCGAACTTGTCTTCGCCCAGGAGCAGGATCGCGACCGCATCGCCGCCGGTCAGGTGAGTTATGCCAGCGTGTGGGAAACGCTCGCCTCGGCGCAGGACGCGGGGTCACGGGGTCACGGGGTCACGGGGTCACGGGGTCACGGGGTCACGGGGTCACGGAGGATGTTGGGTTGATCCAACTCAAAACGGAATATCCCCCTCGTCGTCCCCCGCAAAGGCATACTCCCGATGGGCTAGAAAGGCTCCGGCTTCTGCTGCAGCGCGACCGCCAAGAGTGTCCGGTGATCCGAGGTCGCACTGGATCCGATGCTGCGTCGCCCATTCGGCGACAGCCGACTGCACTGCCGGATCGACGGCTCCATTGGCGTGACCCCGCAACTGGTCGATGCTCCAACCTTCCCCGGAATTTCGTTGGATCCCCAGTGTGGCGCGGCCCAATTCATGATGCACCGCATAAGCGTAGTAGTGCCCCTCAGTCACCGCATCGCGATACCGGGATGAGGAGAGACAGTGCCGCAGTTCGCAGGCCTCCGCCTCGAGAGCTTCCTCCGTTTCAAGGGGAACCATCCACTGCGCCGGAGCGACGGGAGGCGGCTTGCGGCCTTCCCAGGCGGGGGTGGACGGCCGCTCCCGCGAGTTCTGCAAGGCGACGAGTTCCTCATGGAATTCCCAAAGCTGCCTCGTCGATCGGATGCGTCCGAGCCGGTCGGGATCGACCTCCTCCAAACTCCACGCCATCCAGCACACATCAAGGTAGACCCGCGCCACCTCGTCCCGGGCGCCGAAAAGTGGCATGGACTGGCCTTCGGCGATGGCGCGGAGCAAGGGGTAGCTGATACGCCCGGGATTGGCCGCGAGCAGGACATCCAAGGTCAAGGGCATGCAGAGGTTGAGCAGCCAGTTGCGGAGGGTGACATCCCCGAAGGCGGCGTGGCATCGGCGCATCAGGAGCTGATCGCAGGCCTGGCCCGGCAGCTGCCGCAGCAGCTTTAGCGTACCGTCCCCCGGCGGAAGCCCCAGCCATTCCAGAATCCGCGCTCTCGGTTTTCGGACGAGCGCTCGGATTGAGCGGAAGGGCTTTGAGACCGGTCTGCGGAACTGCCACGACGAGGCGAGCATCCAGGCGAGCGCCGGGATCTCGTCGAAGAGCTCGCGCCCTTCGGGGACGCGCATCCAGAGATTGAGGACATGCCAGCGGCGTTCCTTGAATCCGTGCCGTTCCACGAATTCGAGCGCCTCCGGCGGGAAGTGACCGAGCCAGTCCGCCACCGCCTCGATGCGGCGGAGTTGGTGCTCCGTCTTGCGGATGCGGGCATAGGCAAAACGGGCGTCCTGGGGACGAATCGAGGATCGCGTTTCCCAATGCGCCAGCACTTCGACGATCTCCGGCCAGAGGCGCGTGAGGTGCGGCAACGTCGCAGGATCGAGTCCCTCACTCTGCGAGGTGAGACTATTCTCCAGTCTGCCCTCAGGCAGCGGATGCAGAGAACGCCGATGAATCGTCTTCAGGTCTCTGCGCATCCGGCTCAGAAGCGGGCCCCGCGTGTGCCGGATCATCGAGGGCGGGCGAAGGAGTTCGTCGAGCCACGGGCGGCTGTGGATCCACCCACCCGTTCCGCGCCCCTGTTCGTCCAATTTCAAGAACCAGGCCCGCGGATCGAGACCGGATCGCGCGACCCAGAGCCTGTCCTTGTGCCGCCACGTCAGGAGAGTGCCTCGTCCGCTCACGACCTCTTTGAAGGCGGCGGCACGCACTTTCTTTTTGGGTGATACCCACGACTTGATGCGCATGATGGAAATCCCAAAGTGTGGAAAATTTCCCCCAGATCGGAGGAAACACCAGTCAGTGATCCACTTCTTTCATGGCGAAGTTTCTCTTCCCTAGATACATCCATTCGGATATTTTTCCCGTCGGAGTGAATACAAAAAGTGAGATCTTTTGTAGCTGCGACCACCGGCGTTCAAGTCCAATCCGGGCGGGTTTCAAGAGACACCCTACACCCCCTGCTTCTTCTGAAATCCCCTATGAAAATTCCCCGTTCTTTCTCCTTGTTTTCGGAACCGCGCCCGAGCACCACCCTTCACCGCGTCTAACACACAAACACAGGCCCGGATTGCCCTGGCCGAAGCAGGCCTGGCGTATCCCGACTAACACAAAGTGCGGACCGGAATTGAGATGAACTTAACGCCCCTGACGTGCCTGCAGATACTTGTCCTCACGGTTTCAATATCCTGGCCGGTAGGAGACAATCTGGTGGCGGCTGACTTGTCCGCCTACGAAATCCACCCCGAAGACTCGATGACCTACCGGGCCTACAACGGTAGCATCGACGATCGCATACCTATTCGTGTCTTTCTATGCAGGGAGGGAGACAGGTGGGAAGGGTCGTATTTCTACTCGAGTCTCCGTTTGCCACTCGGCCTGCATAACGAAGCCGGCAAGGACGAAACACCCGCTCCCGAGACCAGCGGTAGAGTGGTCCTGACCGAAGGCCCATTGATCGGACCCGAGGGATCGACAGGCCGGTGGGAGGGAATCTTCGGTGACGAGTTCCGCTCCTTCGAAGGAACCTGGCATTCGCCGAATGGCAAAAACGTTCTTCCGATCAGACTCCAGGAGAGTGACGAGAACGACTCGCTGCCCGCTGTCTTCTACCGCTTCTCCTCGAGCTGGACCCAGTCGCGTGGAAGCATTGAAACACGCAATGAAAACTCCGCGTTAGTGGTTCAGTTCGAGAGCGGTAACGAATCGGTCCGCCGAATCAACGCCGCGATCCGCGAGGCGGCTGCCGATGCCTTCGACACGGGCGGTCCAGCGGAATCCGATCTCGTGCGTCAGGGGGACGGAAATCCTTTTACCGACTTGGAAAGAGCGATTCGCGCGGAGCCGGTAGCTCCGGAGAACCTCGGCCTCGGACTCTCAGGCAGCGACATTCAAGAGCTGACCATTCAACCGGTCTACAACGAGGGTGGCTACGTGACGGTTAGACTCCACGTGCGTTACTATCAGGGTGGTGCCCATAGCAATTACACCGATCGTTACCTGACTTTCGAGACTGCCACGGGGCGTCTTCTTGATCTGCGTCGGGACGTCCTGAAGCCCGGTTATGAGGAGCCTCTCGCCCGCGCCGCAGAGGTCCAACTGAGGCGAAACTTGGGCCTCAAGCCCGGTGCCGCCCTGAGTGCAGGACCGCTGGATGTGGACGAGATCGAACTGAATGAAAACTGGTTTCTCACCGTGGGAGGGATAGGCTTTTCCCATGAGCCCTACGAAGTCGCCGCCTTCGCCATGGGTTTTGTCAGCTACCTGCTGCCATGGGATGACTTGAGGCCGTGGCTCCGGGATGGGGCACTCGCACCATTGCCCGGAAAGTAAAGCCTCAGCGCGGGAGATGGGAAAATCCCCGGCGGCAGCTTCGAGTGCATTCCACCTCCGGGCAAATTCGATGCCGGGATCAGTTGGCTCGCCATCCTACTCATTGGCGACAGGTTTGGTCCGGGTTCGAAGACAGATGTAGTAGATGTATCCCCCATTTTCAAAGGGGTCGACTGGGTGTTGGTGAACCTGTTCGCCATCTACGGCCGACAATTCAATAGGTTCCCCGAAGATCTTCGCGCACCGCTGCAGACGGATCACCCGGGGTAGGGCCGGGCAGAATTCGGACGACTCCATCTGTTTCAATATCGCAAAGACCGCCACCGTCCCGTTGCGCAGATCTGCATTTATTCTCTGGTGACTTTTCACCTCTCTTCTCGCACGAGTTATTGAACTCCTCGGCAACGGGATTCGATTATCTGAATTCCAGTGTGCCAATTTTCAGGCTTGTCGATCCTCGTCCGGACTCATACTATTCCACGCGGCTTCCCTTGGCAGAAGCGTGCATGAACCGATGCATGCTTTGCCAACCAAGCCGCAATCGCCTTTTTTCCTTTTCATATGCCGAAGGTTTTTTTGTGTTATCGCCGGAGCGACCCTACTGCAAACTGGCTGGTCAAACCGATCGGAAGCATTTGCAAAGACGCGGGGTTTGACGAGGTCTTTGTTGATCGGAACAAAGGAGCCATTCTGCCGGGCTCCAACTATCTTTACAGGATTCAGGAAGCCATCCACTCCTCGGATGTCGTCCTAGTCTTAATCGGGGAGAAGTGGCTGAGCATTCTCAAGAGGAAGCGGAACAGTGATTCAGACATGGTGAGAACAGAAATCGAACTCGCCCTGACATCCAGAAAGCTAGTGGTTCCTATCCTCTTGGGAGGAAAGATGCCCGACGAGGACGATTTACCTGAAACCCTCCGTGATTTTCATTTCCTTGAAGCTGGCACGTTTGATCCAAATACACTTGAGAAGGAGTTACCTGACTTTTTGAAGGAGTTGGCCGAACGATTTTCAAAGACTCAAAAGGACATTCCCAAGGACATTCCCAAGGACATTCCCAAGGACATTCCCAAGGACATTCCCAAAGACATTCCCAAGGACATTCCCAAGGACACTCCCAAGGACACTCCCAAGGACACTCCCAAGGACACTCCCAAGGACACTCCCCCAAAATGGATAGGAGCCCTAGTTCCTTTCCTGCTCCTATCTCTTTTGGCGACAAGTCTTTTCCTTTGGTCCCAGTGGCCCGAACCTGAGAGGGAGAAGGGGGATCATTCGGTGACCGCTCACGAAGGAAAAACTTCCAATACTGAGGATTTGAAATCAAAGCCAGACCCGAAGCAGGCCGACCCAATCGCCGAAGTTCCGGTTCCACTATCGGCAGACCCAGCCTCCTCTCCCGAAGCCTCTGTTCCCTTGGGTCTTCTTTCTACCAACCCTCCTCCCGAGCCTTCAAAACCCGTTACCCCTGCCCCTGCCATTCCAATAATGGAAGGCACCGAAGCCGGAGAAGTCAGAATTTTCGAAGGACTCGAAATGGTATGGTGTCCTCCAACCAGTGAGAAGGAATTCCGCATGGGCCTTGCAAGTTCATCGGAGGAAAATGGTGGCGGTAGCGATTATCGTATCATTCTCAGAAAAGGTTTCTGGTTGGCCGTGACAGAATGCACTCAGGCGCAGTGGTTAAATGTGATGGGTTCCAATCCAAGCTACTTTCAAGGCGACACCCTGCCGGTTGAGCAGGTGAGATATGTTGATGTCCAGGGCTGGCTAGAGAAAATGAACCGGGAGCATTCCCTCCAGGATGGATGGAGGTGGTCACTGCCATCCGAGGCGCAGTGGGAATACGCGTGTCGCGCCGGAAGGGACGGCTCCCAGCTGACCAATCTCGAAGCAGTTGCATGGTTCCTTGGCAACGCTGATAGCCAAACTCACGAAGTCGGCGGAAAGGAAGCGAACCAATGGGGGCTTTATGACATGCATGGGAACATCGCGGAATTCGTCTCAGACTGGTTTGGCGCGTATCCGGTCGGTGAAGTAATGACCGACCCGACCGGTCCACCTCCCGGTCCGCTTCGGATTTACCGCGGGGGTAGCTGGACCAACAATCTCCAGAACTGCCAGTCCTATTCACGACTCACCGTCACAACACAGGAACGTGGTCTGAACTATGTAGGTTTCCGTCCGGCATTGACTCCACCTGCTCCATAGCTTCGCCTCCCATGTTTCACTCTTTGCTCTCCGATTCAAACAGGGATTCGAATGACTCGTCCGATAAAGCGAAATCCGCCCATCCCTGATAGTCGAAATGCCACCACTCCCGGCTGATCGTCGTGAATCCTTGTGCCTGCATTGTCTCCTGCAACAAGGTCCGGTTGGCAGCCACATTCAGGGGCAGTCCGGAGAAAGTGCTGGCCGCCCTCAATGAAAACTCATCAAAAGGAGTGGGCATCTCAAGTTCTCCGCCGGTAACGAGGTTGACCAACGTCACATCCACCGCAGCACCCCGATTATGCTTTGAACCCTGCCTTGGATCCCCCACGAAGCCAGGCATCGGGGAAACCTCCCACATCTTGTATTGAACCGAGCGGGGTCGATACCCATCCCAGATCTTCAGCCCGACTCCCCGGTCGGCGAGACTGCGATGCGCCGCCACCAAACGCTCCGCCACTTCCCTCCGAAGGAAACATCGCTCGACCGGATAGAGCTTGGTTTTGCAGAAATTGCGCTCCGTCGCATACGGCAGATCGATCACGATGGTCGGGTCGAGGCGGCTCACTTCAACGAATTCCCCAGGGGTTCTTTTTGTACCAGCTACGAGAGTTACGACCAAGGTCCCTAGGACGCCGAGCGGAGTCAGATGAGCAAGAACAGGACGGCGCTGACGACGGATCATCGCGAACTCGCATTCGGATCCATTGCTAAGGAAAGATCTCGTGAAGAAGAACCTCTTTGGGATTCTGCTTCACCACCCAGCCGGAAAACTTGCCCAGAATGAACGGGTTGTCTTCATCGGTGAAATCGCGGTCCAATTCCTCAATCAATGTTCCCGGACTCACTTTGCAAACCATCTCCGTGTCCATCGATTTGCCAACTCTCATGGCGACAAAGTTATCGGGGGTTCTATTCACCATCCACTGTTCGTCTCCCTGATTATTGAGGAACACACTTCCACTGTTTTTGGCGCGGATCCATCCCTGGACCTTGACCTGCACCCATTCAACCTCTTGATCCATGATTGAGTTTCCATTCTGAATGAGGGGTATCGCGGTCTGATGAAAAAGGGTTCCGCAGACTGCCGAAGTTCCGAAATCACGATCCTGCCTGATTTTTACTCCTTCACTGCCATTATAAGAAACTACCAGTTTCCTTTCTGGTTCGGCCCAAACAATGGATCGTCCGACACTGCCTGAGAAGCCCGGCAGTTGCCGTCTGCCAGAGGAACTCAGGACGTTGTTTCTCACGTTCCGGAGAGAATCAATCAATTCCTGTCCTGGTATGGACAACTCCCTTGCCAGCGCCAGACTATAAACGGAAAACGGTCCCTCGGACTTCAGCGCTGCCTTTCCAGGTTCTGCCGCATGGCAAATCAGGACCTCGGAAATCGTGGCAGGAGTTCCCGAGCCAAGGTCAATGCCCGCTTCGATCCGGGAAGCCGTGGTCGATTGGGCATTATCGTAAAGTAGTTCTCCCTCGGATCGGAAGCTGTCTAGGAAAACGACGCTCAGTACTGCTCCCGCAGCCTGTAGTTCACTGACCAAGCTCTCCACGCTTTTACACTGCTCCTTCAATTCGGATTGAAATTTCGCCTTGAGATCCACTGGCAGGAGGTAGTTCTCATTCCCGATCCTGCACCCATGACCGCTGCAGTATATGACCACCTCGTCTTCAGCAGATACTTCACTAGCGAAACCGGCGAATGTCTCCTGCAAACCAGCGACCGTCAGATCCTTGTGGGCATAAACAATAAAATTCAGTTGGCTGAATACATCCCGCATCAAATCGACATCATTTAGGGATTCCGACAAAACAGGAAACTCCGAGTAGGTCCCATTTCCAATGACCAGGGCTTTTCGCGCACCTAGGGCGGGGGAATTGATGCTCGCAAGGCAAATCGAAAAAATCACGGCAAATCGAATCATAAGCAGACAGGGCAAAATTCAGATCCCCCAGATTACAAAAAATTTATTCCACAGGAACAAAAAAATTAAAAATTCTCAAGACAACCATCTAAATGCCGGAATTTCTGGTGAAGAATGCGTGAGCAAAATAATTAAGGTTTCTTGAATACATAATTCTCTTGATAATCTTAACCTCAGAAGGAACTATTTGAGGTCTATGGATCGTCTAAAGACTCTCAGTTCTCTGACGACGGCGAGTTTTGTCGCCGTGATGCTGGCAGTGGCGACGCCTGGTGAGGGAGTACCTACCAAAGTGAATACTGCTTCTGATGCAGTCGTCCCGATCAGTTGGGCTGATGATGAGTTCACCCCTATTTCTCTCGGATGGGACCTCATGAAATCGTACAAGCCGAAATCCGGGTTGTTTATTCATTTGGTAAGACCGGGAGAAACCCTGCATAAGATCAGCTCATTGTATCGCGCCGATTTAAAGAGAATACGGTCGCTCAACGGCATACCTGAGGGCGCGGACGTTAGGGCGGGTTCTCAGCTGATGATTCCTTGAGGTGGAAACAAAGCCTCTGAACTCCAAGAGAAGGACGGGGGTACTTCATACCTAACCGGCTGTCACGGTGCTGGTCCTCCCGGGCGAGGATATCCGCGTTCCTATCCGAGCTGAGAGAAGTCTTGACAGAGCTTAGCTACCAGCAGCACCGAACACCCCACGACCTGAGCAGAACGATCTCCTGAATGTGATCCTCGTACTGAGCCTTATCCTGACTGATGAATAGCAGGTGCACGAGGAGCTATCCCGTGAGGGGGAAACTGAATGAGCAAGCTGTCCCAACCATGCCCCGAGTGCTCATTCCGGGAGAGCTCTCCTCTCGAGTATGACGAGGATGCTCAAGAAGCACTATCGGATGGCTGCGCACCGAGCTGTCATTCTCTTGGTGCGATGAGCAGCATCTTCATGGAGACAGCTCCTACGGAGAACCGATGCCTAGGCTACTAAGCCTGGATGGAGGAGTCGAAGGATTCGCTCGTCCCCGCACTTGCTGACCTACCAGCATGAGCTCTGACCTCAACATCACCTCAGGGCAAGCTCCCTGGAAAAGCGACTCTCGATCAGCAGGCAGACCAGAGCTGCTAAGCTGGGGTAGCTCATCACACCCTCCGATGAGCTACCTTTGGGTTTTCCCTATTACCTCCTGTCGATCGTGGTCGACTGTATATACTCCGGCGTCACCATGGAGGTACTTGCCTGATTGAGTGGATGGGCCAGGAAGCAGTCTACCTTAAGCTAATTGAGGAGGAGGGTGAGCACGGGAAAATCGACAGTGGTCTCCCCTCTGGCGGGACTACGAGAGGCGTTTGTTCCCTTCATAGGGCAGACAGTATCCGCAGAGCTCAGAGAGCAGTTTGAATACTGGCTCAAGCACTGCATGGTCCGCGTGGGGTTCCCGCCCCAATACTTGGTAACCGTGACTCCGGATCCTATCCAAACGGACCTCCTGCACCTGCGGATTACCCGGCGCACTTCTGAGGAGAAGCCATGCTCTCCCGAGTGGGGTGACGTAACCACCGTTGAGGGGCGACCCTACTATCGGTATGACTTCGACTCCTGTGACTCAAAGGAAGCTGAGGAGCACTACTACTCCACCCAGGAGATGCTGCGTAAGCTTGGCCTCGAGATCAAGAGTGCGCACATTGAGCACGACTGCGTGTCTGGCTTCCTTGGTGAGTATCAAGCATGAGCTGCAAGCGGACGCCATGCCCAGATTGTCCTTACCGGGAGAGCTCTCCACTCAGGTATGAATCAGAGAGCATCATAGCTCTACTGGAGGCAGATCACGAGCCTCGCTGTCACAGAGCACTGGGAGTCATGTGGGGTATCCTCGAGGTGCCACCTACTCCCGAGAACCGTTGTCTGGGCTATGATGCCTGGTCTGCGGGAGAGGAGGGCTTTGTCCTTCCACGGACTGCTGATACACCACACTCACTATAGATTCCATGACACAAAACTTCACTGTCAACGGATCCCTCGATCGACCATTGTCGTAACTACATAATGTCCAAAGAGATAGATAAAAAAAGGAGTGAGTCCGACCCGGTTGCCACACCGGCGTCGAACACGCCCAAATTTTTTACGCGCCCTGCACGGCAGTGAATACGGGCATTCTCGCCCGGAATAGCTGACAGTTTGAGGGAAGGCTAGGTTATGGCCGATCGCCGAAGGTGGAACGAAGACTGCACTTCGACAGTGTTCAAGGGTAGCTATACCGAGCTGCCTCGAGAATGAGTAGAACCGACTTCGATTTGAGCATCTTGTCGGGCCAGAGGTCGAGGTCCAGAGGTGGAGGTATTCGAAACACCCTTATCATTCTGCGGGACCTCCAGCTCTACTTCAACGAACTGGCCCGAGACGTTCCGAAGGATAGCAGCGGTTCCATGGAAGGTGGAGAGCAGGGAGTATCCTGAAGAGTACTAGTTCCGTCTCCCAGTCGTCCCTGGTGTGGTGTGCTCGGGACGCTCCTACGGGCTACGCCCTCGTCGCGCCCGGCAAGACCACACCTGGGACCTCCACAACGTGGAGTCGCAAGCTCCCCCACGTTGTTTCGAATGGAGCACTTGTAAAAGTGACTCTGCTAACTTTAGCGAGGTGCCTTCGGTGATGGAAGGATTCAGAATCAGAAGGGAGCTAAGCTGGTAATGTTGGGAGGTGGGTGATGTGATGCTTAAAATTTGAGCCCGGATTCGTGTGTTATGGGGCTCGCTTTATGGGAGCCTGCCGACCGGTTTAGAGCTGGGTGGTGTGAGTTGACCCTTGAGAATGTTGAACTGTAGTGCGGAAATAATCCGGCGGTATAGGGGTGTTACTTAGGCGTCGGCGATCCGCTGATTCCAGCGTCCACGATGCTTTCGGTGGGATGACCAGCACCGATGTTTAGGCGATTACATGAGAGCTCTCTTTGCCCCGGCATATTTGACGACCATGATGCTTGCGGGAGCTCATGGAGGATGGTCGTGACGGAAGTGAGAGGGAAAGAGAGGTGGTCATGGAAGGAGGTAAGGTGGTGGTGTGGAGCTGAAAAAATCGGGCGTTATTGGGGTGTTACTGGACTGTGCTTCTGAAGCTGCTTGAGGATCTTTAGAGGTTCCGCCGAAAACCCCCGGCGGAATTCTCCGCCGGGGGACGCTCTCGATACTAGGGGTTCCAGACGGGCATTCCCGGCAACAATAGGGTCGTGCTCATATTTTTGAGTCCCTGTTGAAGATGCAGAGCGACTCCGTGTCCTTCCAGCACATTGGGGTTGTCGAGCTGCAACCTGGCAGCCCGAAGGTCTGTCTTCCAGTGATGCGCCTTGACGAAACCTCGCTTGCCGAACTCCTTGAGAGCTATCAACTCTTGTAGGGCTCTCTTTGAGAGTCCTCCGCGGAGAAGATCAAGTTCGAGTTGGGCAGAACATGGTTCGGCATTCATGCAGTCATCTACATCGGAGAGCCCATTGGGGCGCCGTCTCCGGTAATCATCATGAATCCCCTGGCAGAGGTCCATAACTCGTTTGATTTGAATGAGCGTGAGTTCCTCGAATGGGAATTGGTATGTTGATTTTGTCATTTTTGTAATTTGTGATTCGCCGCGCGGCGGCACAGGCCCGATGGGCAACTGTGCCGCCGGCGACATTACGTTCGTAGACCCGGTCTACCACACGGCAGCCTCGCGGTCGTTCACCGGAAAAGAGACGGAGCTTGGGATCACCGTCTCGTTTCCGTCAGCGTCGACGTCGACGACGTCGGGGAGCCGATCCTCAGGGAGGTGATCGGCCCAGCGGAATTCGTGAAGTTGCAGCCGGTGCTTTCGAACCTTGCTGCGGACTTCCCGATAGTGCTTCTCGGTAACGCCACTAGTCGCGCGATACCAAGCCAGCGGCTCGATACCTCCGAGAGCTCCCCAGGTTTCGGGGAACTGCTGAAGGATCGCGAGGAAGGTCGCCGTATTCGGATTGAAATCCGGCATCTTCGCGACCTCCTCGAACTCGAGCAGGAGCTCTCGATATACTCGATAGCACCGCTCAAAGCAGAGTTCGTGAAGAGTCACTGACTCGCGGTCTGAATAGCCCAACACCTTCGCGATGGGCTCTCTTTCTTTCATCTGGATCTCGACGCGCACCGAGATGCTGCGGTCCGGCCATTTTCCTTGACGACCGAGGACTTCCTTCGGTTTATCGTACATAACGATTCGGATGCGTTTTCCGTCGAAGACTACCGTGCTCAGCGAAGTACACTGATGCGGTGGACTTTTCGACGGGCTGCCGGGATGCTCGTTGTAGTAGAGCCTGGTCTCCCGGCGGATTCGTGGATGCCGCGCGAACTGGTGCAATGCAAGCACCATGCGCGGATCAAGGTGCAGATTCAGCACCAGATCGAGCCTGTTCAGCTCAATGTCGGGGTATGCCGTTCGTGGCATCAGCGTTTGGATAACCGTATCAAACGCTGCTCTCGCTCGATGTAGGTCGGCCGGACTTTTCAACTGGATTCCATTCGGTTGCCCGAGCAGTCTTGGAAGCGAGCAAGCCACCCATTCCAGTCTGTTGTCCTTCATTACTACATGCATTTTTGTCTCTTTGTGGTCTGCGGAGAACGCCCCCACCCATTCCTGTGAATGGGGATGGACGCGACCCGTGAACTTCGATGTCCAGGCAATCAGTTCATTCCGCTGCAAGCGGATAATCTGATTGCTGTCTAGGGCTACCAACGCTCGACCACTGATTGAATCTATCATTGTATCTTCTCGTGCTTCGGCTCCGATATGGGTTGGTGGAGCTGAGCTATTCTTTGGAGATTTGGCAGGAAGAAGCGAAAGGCTTGTGGGAATTACCCGAAGAGTTTCGACCATCCGGCTTTTGTTTCCGTCGTAGAGATCCGTGGGATCGTGGTGATCAGCACCTGTGCCGATCGCCGATTGCAGCAATTCCAAGAAGCCGGTTGCTTCTGGGAATGCTGCCAGGCTTCCCAGAACTTCCAGGAAGAGGAAATCGATCAAGTAGGTTTGGTAGGATTTCATTTCGTAGGAGGACTGGCGTGTTTGCTAGGAATTCAAAGAGTTGCGCCCTTCCACCGGAAGGATAAAAGGGCGCAGAGAATGCCTCAGACGATGTCCGGGGTGTCGTGTTCCTCCCCGTTGGCCATTGCCGGGGAGTTGGCGGAAGAGTGGGCTTTAATGTCCTCGACCACTTCGCTCGGGTCGAGGAACACCAATCTGCCTACGCGGTAAGGCCTTAAGATCCCTTTTGAGATCCAGCTGGCCACGATGCGTTCCGAGACTCCAAGGTCGTCAGCAACGCGGTGGATACGCGTGAGGTGGATCACCGCTGGACACGGAATGATTGGCGCGAATACTTTCCGGAACGGTGTCCGTTTCGAGCCTCGGCTTAGGAGAGCCGACACCAGCGTTGGGATCGAGGACCGACCGGGCCGGACCTGCGACGCATGCCCGAAGTCGGGCATTCGGATGATGGTTTTGGATCATCAGAATCTTTGACGTCGCCTGGGGATTTTCCTTAGAAAAATTCTTGTCTAAACTTTCTGCAGGAACCCTGGGGCGAGACCGATTCAATCGGAAAGTCGGAACAATAGGCGCACACGAATAGCCGATCGGTCCCATTTTTGTAACGATTATGTATCACTTTCGTGGACGGAATATGGCAGAAATAAGCTGAATCTGTCGGAAATAGTTAATTTAATCCCATAAATCCCTAATTATTAGACCTTCTGACCGGATTTCTAATCCGTAGGTCACTGGTTCGAGTCCAGTAGGGCGTGCTTTTTCTTTCCCGGCCACCTTCCGGCCACCTTCCGGCCACCTTCCGGCCACCTTCCGGCCACCTT
>ERZ761602.2149-NODE-2149-length-32249-cov-15.412437_pt1 | contig 32249 bp, 28 predicted proteins | sample MGYA00512165_ERZ761602 | MGnify/ENA primary metagenome ERZ761602 (study PRJEB28899, sample SAMN02445085) | bioreactor sludge metagenome | biome: EBPR sludge; isolation source: Thorneside wastewater treatment plant | place: Australia: Brisbane, Thorneside...
CTCTCATTGATCCTACAGTTATTACATTACTATTCCAATTATCAATGGATTTAAGATTGCCCAACAAACGAGCTATTAATCGTGAATAACCAATTGTAATTGGTTCAGTTGAAGGAAAAAAACTTCTCCAAGACATATATGTAAAATGATATATCTGCCTAAGTAAATAAGTCATATCACGAAAATCAGAATCTGGATGCAATTCGACAAGCAATGGTTTTGGTATGCCTTGAAAAGAGGTTTTTATATCTGATGGCCCTGTTAGATGTAATAAGCCTCTTGATTCATCAAGTTGGAGCGCCGTCCCTCGTTGTGGTACCCCTATTCCCCTGATGCCCCAAACCTTAGTCTCAGGATTCCAAAATTTATTCCCCTGTTGTGAAGGATCAAATATATAATACGGGTGAATTTGCGAAATATCAAGAAAAGCAAATTCAACAAAATAATTATTTTTAGTTAACTCATTTACAATAGTTTTGATCGCCGATACCTCTGTATCTTTTAAACGTTTATATACGTGACAAACGATACGCACTTTATCTCCCGGTTGCCATGCGTTTTGTTGCCGTACATATTCAACTGCACTTCTCAGACTTTCAATTAGTGCATCCAAATACTTTTGATATTCAACCTCTCGTGTGGCACCCCATATTAAATAACGTCCATCACCTTGAAATAAACTTGTTATACCTACATATTTAGTTTTTGAGCTAAGCCTGCTTGTTCCTGCATCAGCTGATCCTAAACCTAGGACAATTTCATGAGTTGTAGGCTTGATAGTAGAAATAACCCAAGGTGTTCCATCCAATTTTGAATAAATAGCTAAAGATATGGTATTTAGTAAATAAGCAGTATTCTCGCTTAAAGATTGTATTTTTTCTATTCGAATTGCTTGCGTTGGGACACCTGCCATCATAAAGTTTGCTTTACTTACAAAGTAAGGATTATTATTACCGTATAAGTGCATAAAATCTTCCCTTACTTGAACAATAGCTAAATCGGGTGATGATGACAACCTATGTAATATTTTTTCTGTAGCTTCTTTGTATGCATTTGGTGAGGAATCTGCACATACTTCATACTCAAAACGAATATTTGATAGTCTGTATTTTCCTATTAATCCATCAAGAAATGGATTTGAACGTTTAGCATTTGTCCACATCTCAGAAGGGTAGCCACTTTTTAGAAGATTAAGAAATTGCTCAATCCGACCTTTATATTGTGCTTCACATACGACAGCAATTGTTGGTGAATTTCTTTCATTATGTAAATACATATATGGTCCGTGATTAGTAATACTTAAGTCAGGAACTGAACCACTATTTCTTCCCTGTGCACCAAAAAGTAAGTTGGGTCTTTCCGTTGCGATTCTATTAGGAAATTGCTTATCAGTAGCCTCTAGCATATTTCCAAATGACATCCCTAACTGACCCAATACAATGTTCTTTTTTCTTAAGAGTTCGATGGTCTTTTTAATTAAAGATAGCTTTTCCTTTGCTGTGCTAATAGGAGTTCGAAGCTGGGATAACTTGTTTATTAGTTTAGTCGCATTAGCTCCATAGTACAAATTTATGACCTCATGGAAGTTTTCCAATCTCGGCTCTAAATAAGCATTTGTTGCTTCAATTTCAGTAACACTCTCAGTATCAATAAGTTTTAAGATATTCCCGTCAACTCTACTGACTTGCCCAATCACTTCCAACTTACCTTGAGAACTTTGTTGATCAACATCTCCTCTCCTACAAACATATTTTCCAATTACGTTAAATCCTTTATCTTGAAGTACAGATATAGGTATATCAATAATGTTTGAGGTGGCCAAATCGACAACTAAGCCAAGGAATGATTTATTATCCCCATAATGAAAAATTCGACAATCAACTTCATACTTTAACAACACTTCAAGGTCAGGAATTATGGGAAGTGATAAGCTTTTTGCTGATTGAGTTAATAATTGAGCAGAGTCTTGTTTTCCCCAAAAAATTATTTTTTTTCCCTTACGATTAATCCTTAAGTTATTTGACAACCATGAAAAAATACTATTTTGTATGGCACGTGCTAAAAGAGGTAAATGTTCCAATACAAGAACCTCGGATATATCACCAAGAGGCTTTTCATCAGGTTTGATAGATATAGTTTGCACTAAATCGGTATCAGCATCATAACGAAAAGTATGAGTATCAGAGTGTTTTTTTACAAAATCTCTATAAGATTCTTTTTTTATACTCAACTTACCAATTTCTACTTTTTCTGAGTTGAATTCAACAGGAACAATATTCAATACCAGCCCGGTCATATTCTTACCTCCTACTCTTACTTATTACTTTATTAATGACAATGAGTTTTCAGACATACAGGTCGTTAATTCTATTACAGCTTATCTTTCAGAGGGTGATTCGCTGTGTTCCAACCAGCCGAAGATTTCGTTGGAACAAAGCACACAAGAAGATCTGCAATACCACGAGATTTTACCCAACATATCTTTGTTGTTGCAGAGCTACTACTATCGACATAGTACCATAATTCATCTCTCCCACTTGCAGAGGTCTTAGTCTCTACAATCTTTACGAGTAAATCAGCAGCACTTCTTGTTGCTACTTCACATACTAAAATATCAGCAGCGCTTCGAGACTCCTTAATCTTAATTAGTGCCATAAACTACCTCCTTTTGTTTAACAGTACTTACCAAACCACAAGAGGACGATATTAGTAAGGGCGGACAGCCGTCCGCCCCTACGTTCAACCTTCTAACACTCACTAAACCCACAAGCATAGCACTTGCGGCAACCTTCTTCATTGACTACGGCGGCTTCGCCACATTCGGGGCAAATGTCACCAATTTTCATTTTTGCGGAAGTAGGTTGTTCGTGATTTCCGTTTCCGTTTGTTTTTACTTCTTCAACTGCAATTCCGTTTTTCTCATTCAAGTAACCGTCTAACACTTGTCCAATGCCATCAGGTAATGAACGCACGCGATTGGGTCCAAAGCCGAGAGAACGTCCGCCGCCGATGCCGATGAGTTGCACGACGATTTCACGCATTCTATCTACGGGTGCAATTGGGGATGCCATGCGTAAGATATAAGAAATTAATCGTCCAATCGCTTCGGAGACTGCCGCAATTTCAGAACCTGCTTTGGCAGTATTCACAAACGCTTCAAAGGGTTGGTTTCCGCCGTTTTCATTGATGGTGATAAACGCTTTACCAACGGGTGTTTCGATGTTGTACGTTTTCCCGGTCAATGCTTTGGGGCGCGGTTTCTTTGTATCATGCCACATACTTACCGCTGGTTGAGTAGAAGGAGTGCTCTTCTCCTTCGTATCGAAACCAGCAACTTTTTTATCCGCAGTCGCTTTTGTTTCCAAGACCACTTTATCGCGTGAGCCAGTCACATACACAGTGATGCCTTTACAACCCAATTCCCAAGCCAGTTGATACGCCGTAGCCACATCGGCTTCAGTTGCATCTTCAAAAAAGTTTACAGTTTTTGAAAGTGAATTATCAACAAAGGCTTGCAAAGCGGCTTGCATACGCACATGTTCTTCGGCAGTGACATCACCTGAAACAACAAACGTATCGCGAATATGTCCCGGAAGTTCAGCAATATGTTGGCACGTCCCTTCGCTCATTACTTGCTCGACAATTTCTTGACGTTTCTCTTCACCAAGACCCAATTTCTTTAACGCTTCATCAAAGCGTGGGCTTGCATACGTGAGTTTCAAATCCTTGCCATTGTCATTGACGTGACGAATATATGCGAGCGCGAAGACAGGTTCACATCCATAGCCTTCACAACCTGCCACAGTGGCGATGGTTCCAGTCGGCGCGACAGTGGTTTGAGCGGCATTGCGGATACCATGTTTTTTGATTCCATCCACCACCGCTTCCCACTTGACCTTCGGCATGTTCCAGTTATTCTCATACTTGATAATACTCTTCGGCGCAGTCCACTTCATATTTTTCTTATCGTAAATAGAACCTTCAATGGCAGGGAATGCACCGCGTTCTTTGGCAAGTTCAATGCTGGTGAGCATGGCGTGATAACGAACAAATTCCATTACCTGTGCGCCAAACTCTTGACCTTCTTTTGAACCATAACGCACACCGACGTGATACATCAAGTCAGCCAGACCCATAATGCCCAAACCGATTCGGCGTGCATTGTGTGCGGCTTCGGTCAATTGTGGCACAGCCGGTACATAGGCATTGGCTTCGACAACATCATCTAGGAATCTTGTGGCAGTCACAACGCTTTGACGTAACAATTCCCAATCAACAGTGCCATCAGGTCCGCAATGTTCATTTAAGTTAACTGAACCTAAACAACAATTTTCATACGGTCCAAGCCATTGCTCACCGCATGGATTTGTCGCTTCTAATGGATATAAATGTGGCACAGGGTTACTTCTATTTGCCGCATCTAAGAACAACACACCTGGCTCCCCATTGTGGTGGGCTTGCTTGACGATTTTATTAAACAACTCACGTGCATTGACTGTTTTATACGTATTGATTTTGATTCCAGCGGCTTCGGCTTGTTCAAGCGTGCCGTTGAATCCTTTTTGTTTCATTTCTTTCAAATCAGGGAAGCGTAATGCCCATTCTTTGTCATCTTTCACGGCTTGCATGAACGCATCTGTAATACCGACTGAAATATTGAAATTCGTAATTTGATTTTCGTTAATCTTACAGGTGATAAACGATTCCACATCTGGATGGTCAACTCGTAAGACCGCCATGTTTGCACCGCGTCTCGTTCCGCCTTGTGCAATTTCACCAAAGGCATGGTCATATACTTTCAAGAATCCTACAGGTCCAGTGGCATTGCCTGCCGATGTTTGTACTAACGCGCCTGCTGGTCGTAAACGTGAAAATGAAAAACCATTTCCGCCGCCTGTCTGCTGAATCAAAGCGGCATCACGTAAGGTTTGGAAAATACCGGCAGAATGTCTGCCCATGTCATCGGTAATCGGCAATACAAAACATGCCGCCAATTGACCTAAAGGAGTTCCCGCACCTGTAAAGGTTGGAGAGTTCGGGAAAAACTTTTTGCTGGAAAGTAAATGGTAATACTCAACAGTTCGTTTCTGAACATCAGCATTCCATTCTTCTTCCACTTTGGCAACATGATACGCCACACGCCAAAACATCTCTTCGACGTTTTCAGCAGGTTTGCCATCATCACCACGGCGCACATAACGCTTCATCAATACCTGACGAGCATTATCCGTGAGATTTGCTTTTGGCAAATCTTTCGGCATGGGTGGCGTTGGAAGTAAACCATTCTTCACAACTTTGGTTTCATCAGCAGATTTCGTAACCATGTGACACTCTCCTAAAAAATTTTGATTATGTAGGGGTGACCCTTGTGGTCGCCCTGATTGGGCAGGGACAAGCCCAGCCCCTACGAAATACCGAAACAAAAAGACAAAAACACTCCCCCCTTTTACAGGGGATGTCTTTGCCTTAACTTAATCGTCTAACAACTGGTCAATTTCAGTGCGGATGGATTTCAAATCATCCAAACCTAAATACACAATTGCATAACGAACATAAGCAATTTGGTCAACTTCTTTCAAACTTTCCATCACCAAATCACCAACAATCCGAGAAGAAACTTCCGACTTACCCATTTTTTGCAATTTCGCTTCAACCTGACCAATCATGCGTTCAATATCAGCCGCCGAAACAGGTCGCTTCACACACGAAATCCGAATCCCTCTTGCCAATTTCTCGCGGTCAAACTCTTCACGCGTGCCATCTTGCTTAATCAACAACGGCACAGCCAAAATCGGGCGTTCATAACTACTAAAGCGCTGTCTGCACTTCAAGCACTCACGCCGTCGGCGAATCCCGCCATGACTGTCGTGAGAAGTATCCAAAACTTTTGAGTCGTGGTGTTTACAATACGGACAACGCATCCGAAATAGGCTCCATTATTAGAACAGATGTATCAGCCAGATATGGGCGTAAAAGCACTGCATCCCCGTATATATGGCTAAAGTGTTCGGCATTTTAGCACTTTCGCAAGTTGCTGACAAGAGTTTTGAATCTTAAAATTTCATGACAAAAGTACCGCCTCCCTCTTGACTTATAGTTGATTCAGCAATTCAACATTTTATTTAACCTCGGCATTGTTGTGGCACGGCGACGCCGTGCCCTTACAGACTTTTCAAAAACTCCATCACATGCGGATTAAATTGTTCCGGATGACATTGATGTGGAACATGTCCACAAATTGGAAAAGTATGTGTCCCCTTTAAGTTTGGAAGCATTTGTGCTAATTCAGGAAAAGAATTTGGGGCAAGGGTTTGGTCACGCCCACCCCATAAGAGTAGAGTCGGTTGATGAAGTTGCGACAAAGCAAAAGCAGTAGAAGGAAGCGTACGCGGGATGTGATAAATCCCCGAAGCAGCACGTGTGTAATCTAATGCAGTTTGATATCGAATGTGTTCCGGTAAAACATGACTCTCACGATCACCAATATAAAAATTGTAACTCGTCATATCGATTAAGAAGCGAAACAGCCGATACGGCGTTCTTTCAATAAAACGAGTTCGCAATAAAGGAGTATGGAAAAATAATCGTATCGCTCGCGGTAATTGATGAATATCATAAAAAGGATTCACCAAAACCAACCCGGAAACCTTTTCAGGATTCATCAAAGCATATTGTAAAGATAATCCCCCGCCTAAGGAATGTCCAACGAGTGGAAACGGCTCTGTTAGTTGAAGCGAATCAATCCATGCCGAAAAATCATTGAACAAATTTTGAAACGTATAATGATTATGGTCTATTGGCTTTTCGCTTTCGCCATGCCCTAATAAATCCAATGCAAAACTTTGGTAACCTGAATCAGATAACTCTGGTAATAAATCATCCCAATCATGCAGTGATGCGGCAAGCCCATGCACTAAAACAATTGGGTTGCCTTCTCCTTGTGTTACATAGTTTACTTTTTGATTATTATCCAGCATCATGCTTTTATACATGATGTTATTTGTTTTTAATTCCATTGTTTCAACTCGTTTGTGTCACCCTGAGCCGTTGGTCGAGTCAGACAAAGTCTGTATCGAGACAAGGCGAAGGGTCTCTACGATTGTCTAAGAGACTCTTCGCTACGCTCAGAGTGACATTGTTTTATTCACTCGCTATTTCTTTTCCGTATCTCTTTGCTAATTCTCTACGCAATACTTTACCGATAAATGTTCTGGGAAATTCATCCATAAAAATCACAAAGCGTGGAACCAAATGTGGAGGCAATCTTCGCTTGCAATAGGCAATCACAGATTCAGCACTCGGCTTTTCTCTTCCGCCGATAATAAATGCAAATGGATTGCCTGCTACAGCCACAACAGCCACTTCTTTAATTTGTGGGATTTCATAAATCACTTCTTCCACATCGCGTGGGAAGGCAGGTTCTTTGCCGCCTTTTTCTGAATACCACATATCGGCTTTGCGCGCGATGATTCTGCAAAAACCTTCTTCGTCCATTTGAGCAACGTCACCTGTTAATAACCAGCCGTCACTGGTTAATACTTCTTTTGTTGCAGATTCATTTTTCCAATACCCCATCATTACTTGAGGTCCACGAATCGCCAACTCACCAATTTGACCGGGCTCCACTTCTTTACTGCTGGTCATCAAATCTACAATCGCGGCTTGTGTGGATGGCAATGGGACGCCTATTGTTCCAATTCGGCGATTCTTATCTAATGGATTGGCATGTGTGACAGGACTGGCTTCGGTTAATCCATAACCTTCCACAAGTTTGCCTTTGGTCAATTTCTCAAATGCTTCTTGCACTTCTACCGGCAATGGTGCAGAGCCACTAATACAAGCTTTGATAGATTTAATGCCATATTTCCTCACGCCTTTGAAATTATTAATCGCCACATACATGTTTGGCGAACCGGGGAAAATCGTCGGTTTGTATTTTTTGATGGTTTTCAATACATCCAAAATCTGAAATTGTGGTTTCAATATCATTGATGCACCAATCGAAACAGGCACATTCAATGCAGTTGTTAATCCATAACTATGGAAGAATGGCACCACACACAGAAGTCTCTCTTTGCCTTCCATGGCAGTTGGAAGCCAATGCCGAGTTTGCAAAGCATTTGCCACTAAGTTTCGATGCGATAACATCACACCTTTGGATTGTCCCGTGGTTCCGCCTGTATAAATAATGACAGACAAATCTTCTGGTGAAACATCCACAGTCGGGGATTTTTTATCTTGCCCGCTTAACCAACGCCGCCATAATAAAGCATTTGTTAATTTGAAATCACGGTTGCGCCAATTTGAAATCAAACGAATCGGTAAAGGCAAATAATCGGCAGGGTCTGTTAAAACAATATGGGGCACATGGGTTGCATCTTTAATTTGTTTTGCTAACCCCGCCCACATAGATAAAGTCACTAATGCGCTCGCATCAGTTTCTTTAATTTGACGAATCAATTCTTCGGGTTCAGTCACGGGTGGAGTTAATACGGCAACCGCACCTGCTTTCATTGCACCATAAAAAGCCACTATCATTTGCGGAATATTTGGCAATAACAAAACTACACGCGCGCCTTTGCCGATTCCTTGGGCTAACAAAGCATTCGCAAATTTATTAACTTCATAATTCAAGTTGCGATAACTAAGTTTCGCGCCTTCAAAATAAACTGCTGTGTTGTTTGGAAATCTTCTGACAGACGAACGCAACAATTGATGCACTGCAATGCGTGGCACATCCACTGTGTATGGCACGCCCTCTTGATATTCATTCAGCCAAACCCGTTGTGTTTTCAAATCATCGCGTTGAGTCTTTGGGATGATGAAAGATTTATCTCGCCATGATTTTTTGGATTCGCCTTTGAGAAAACTTGCTATGGCTCGATCAACTGCTTCGCGCCTCTCTAACATGACCATGTGGCCTGAGGTGCGCACGTCAACATCTTCTGCGCCCGGAATGGATTTGGCTACTTTTTCAAATAAAGGTCTATCGAAAACAAAATCGCGATGCCCACGAATGACCATCGTCGGCACTTCTAGTTTTTCAAACTTTCCCCAACCCACCCATTGTGACATGTTATCTCGATAATATTCTTTCAATGCATGTGGTGGTGCATGTAACCATTTTTTGGTAAATGGACCAATCAACCTTAAAACCGTTGAAGGAAGTTTCAATGCAAATTTCAAAAATGGTGCTAACTTAAATTCCCCGGCTGTTGCAATCAAAATCAATTTTTCAATATGGTCTGGATGATTGAGCGCATATTCTGTCACAATTGCCCCGCCGAAGGAATGTCCGATTAAGGTGAAGGGAGTAGAAACTTTCAACTGAGCAAGAGCAGTTTCAAGGTCAGTTTGGATGCGCGGCATGTCGTATCCAGTAGAAGGTTTGTCGGAGAGTCCATGCCCGCGAATATCCAATGCTATCACGCGGTTATCCATCGCGAACTTTTGCATTTGATAACCCCACTGCTCAGCCTTGCCGCCGAAACCGTGAATAAAAACGATGGTGCGTTGCGGGCTTTCGGGCGAAACATCAATTGCGGAAAGCCGAATGAGCGGATTGGATGAAATTTTTATTTCGTGACGGTAGAGGTCGAGGTCTATGTCCATTTCTGAATTTTACTTTACATTTGCGCGAAATGAGTTTTGACAAATCCCCGCCGCCCTGCTATACTTGAAATCGTTAAGTTGACTTTCCCTGCACAAAGTGCAGTTTTGTTTGAGAAATATCGAGTTTGAAAAGTACCGATTCCTTCGCGAGCAAGTCAGCGGAGGATTTTTTGTTATTGAGGAAATAAATTCTTTAGCCACAGAGTTCACTGAGAAAACATTTTTAAGAACCTCAAAAAACTCTCTAAGGTCTCTGTGCCCTCTGTGGCTTAGATTTTGAAAGTTTTACATTAACTCTTAACCGCATAAGCGGTATAAAAAATTTTAAAGTAGTGAGGTTTATACAAACTATATGAGTAAGAAAAATAAATTAAAGATTATCCCGCTCGGGGGCTTGGGCGAAGTGGGAAAAAACATGATGGCTTACGAGTTCGCAGGCGAAATCATCGTTGTTGATGCGGGCATTATGTTCCCGAAAAATGACATGCTGGGTGTTGATTACATCATCCCAGACTATGAATATTTAAAGAAAAAAGCCAATCAAGTACGGGCATTGGTCATTACACATGGTCACGAAGACCATATTGGTGCCATTCAACATTTCATCCAAGACTTTCCTGTTCCAATTTATGCCACGCCATTAACACGCGGATTAATTGAAGGCAAGTTATTAAGAAATAATGTTGATAAAGCCCGATTCAAAACTGTACAAGCAGGTGAAAGATCCAAAATTGGAGTATTTACTGTTGAATATTTTCATGTGAGTCATTCGATTCCGGACGCGGTTGGGCTTGGTATTACAACCCCAGCAGGTCTTGTCGTTCACATGAGCGACTTCAAATTTGACCATACCCCAGTAGATGGCTGGACTACTGATTTTGCAAAATTAGCTGAGTTCGCAACACGTGGTGTTGATTTGTTGTTATCTGATTCCACCAATGCCGAAAGACCAGGTTGGACTCCATCCGAATCAGTCATTGGTCCTGCATTTGATAAAGTTTTTGCCGAAGCACAAGGTCGCGTCATTGTGGCAACCTTTGCTTCATTAATTTCGCGCGTACAACAAGTAGCCGATGCCGCCGCAAAAAGCGGACGAAAATTAGCATTCGCCGGTACAAGCATGGTGGATAACGTCAAAGTTGCTCGCAAAATGGGTTATCTTGAAATTCCTGATGAGTTGGTTGTACCCATTGACCAAGCACAAAAAATGCAAGACCATAAAGTTGTAATTATGGGCACAGGCTCACAAGGCGAACCTTCATCTATTGTTGGTCGTTTATCGGCTGGCACGAATCGCCAATTTGATTTGAAAGCAGGTGATACGATTGTATTGTCGTCACACCCAATTCCGGGTAACGAAGAAACTATCAGTAAAACGATCAATCGTCTATTAAGAAGAGGCGCAAAAGTTATTCACGATGGCATTGCTCCCATTCATGTGTCAGGTCACGCCGCGCAAGAAGAACAAAAATTATTAATCAATTTGGTCAGACCCAAACATTTTATGCCCATTCATGGTGAGTTGCGTCAACTCATGCGCCATGCTGAACTGGCTCAAGAACTTGGCATTCCAGCTGAAAATACAATCGTGGTTGAAAATGGTCAGGTGGTTGAATTGGTTGGAAACAAAGTTTTACTCGGTGAGAGAATCCCCGGCGATTATGTATTCGTCACAGGCGAATCAATTGGTGATATTGACCTTGGTGTAATGAAAGAACGCAGTCAATTGGCGCGTAACGGCATTATGTTAATTGATATCAGCCTTGATAAATTAACAGGTCGTTTATTACAAGAACCAGAAATTATCACGCGCGGCTTTGTTTCACCAGAAGATGCCGAAACGCTTCTGCCTGACGTGCAAGAACTTGTCAACAATCTTATCCATGATGATGGCTTCGATGATGAAAAAGATATCATCAGCGCTGTCAAAAGTTATTTGCATCAACAAACCAAACGCCGCCCAATGATTTTTGTGACATTGAGTAAATCATAAATAAAATGACCGTCTGAGACGGTCATTTTATTTTTTGTGCAATCTGCCTATCAATTTTTCCCATCGGATAATTTTCCAACTCATCTATCTTTACCCACTTCAAATTTTTATCTTTTGGAATTGAAACAGCGTCACAGATAAAGACATATTCTGTGACTTTGAAATGAGTGTAAGCATGAGTCACAATTCCCAACGCCTCTTTTTTCTTGACCTGAATCTTGGTCTGTGCTTTTAGGCTTTTGACTAACTCCTTAGCAGGGTCTGCTTCCACTCTCGCATTCGGAAATTCCCACATATTCCCCAACAACCCATCTGCTGGGCGTTGACTTAATAAAACCTTTCCATTTTTTATAATCACAGCCGCTACTTGAACATAATGTGGCGATTCTTTTTTCGGCTTTAGCACAGGACGTAATTCTTGCGTTCCATTTTTTCTTGCTTCGCATATTTCCATCAAAGGGCATAACAAACAACGCGGATTTTTTGGCAAACAAATTGTCGCGCCTACATCCATCAATGCTTGGTTATAGTCACCTGCTTTGCCTTTGGGCAAATTTTCTCTAGCAAATCCCCACAATATTTTTTCACCTGCTGGTGAATCAGCAAATTCTTTTACATCAAATAAACGAGAAAAGACGCGGCGTAAGTTTCCATCAAGCGTTGCTTCATCTATTCCAAACGCCATAGAAGCAATTGCGCCAACTGTATATTTTCCAATACCCGGTAAACTTTGTAAATCTTCTAAGTTACGAGGTAACTCACCATTAAATTTTTCAGCAACAATTTTTGCGGCTTTATGCAAATTTCTAGCACGGCTGTAATATCCTAATCCTTCCCACGCGTTTAATACATCTTGCTCATCTGCTTTTGCTAACTTTTTTATATTTGGAAATAATTTCATCCATTTTTCAAAATATGGGATGACTGTCTCTACACGTGTTTGTTGAAGCATAATTTCAGAAACCCACACTGCATACGGATCTGGATGGTCTCTCCACGGAAGAATCCGCTTGTGGATGTTGTACCAGTTCAACAGTCTAGTAGAGAGGCGGGACATTTCAGTTGTCAGTGATTAGTGAGCAGTCATCAGTAAGCGGTGCACTTTGGAAATTTTGATTTCCAAAATTAACAACGCGGGCATAAAATACGTTATCAAATTGGCAAGCCAATACAATCACATCTGCACCTTGTTGAAAATTATAAATTTCACGTGTGGGGAAAATCACATCATATCTGTTTTCGTTGATAACGAGGAAACTAAGACGTGCAAAATCTTTAACTGCATAAGCGGGCCACGGATTTGTGGATGAAAGCCCTTCGGTACGCCTATAAAAACGAGGATACAACAAACGCCCTTCAATGATTAGGGCATTTGGTTGTGAGAGAAATGATTCAATCTCCACTCTGTTATATCCATTAGACTCCAACTGAGCAATTAAATCATTTTGTGAAGCAGTGTAACGTGGTTCAGCGATTCCTTTTGCAAGCCACGGCGTTGAACCTATAAACATAAATGCAAGCACTATAAAAATATACTGGGGGCGAAATTCGCGAAGTGAAATATTTTTAATTTCAAACGACTTTTTGTTTGGCTCAATAAGTTTTTTACCAAACAAATTTGCAACAATAGAGAACAATTCAATTAATCCAATAGCAAAATAAAAATAAAAGACCCAATCAACTGGCAGGTTGTAACGCCAACTAGAAAAACGCGCTATGCCATTAGACATGGCATAGCCGAGATTAAATGCCAATGGAATTAATCCGAGCCAGCCTAGTTTTTTCCATGCTATGCCAAATCCGATAGCAATGATAGACAGATAAATAAGAATCAGAATTAAGTTGTACCATTCTAATGAACCGTTCCATTCCATCCAATATAAATTTACAGGTTCTTGTAAACCATTAAATGGTTTGATTAATGGCAGTGCTAACAAGCCGCCGATTTCAGTGTTCAAGAAATGGGAAGTTATAAAATTTGCAACAAAGACTGGGTTTTCTAGCGTGAAGGAAATAACTCTTTCTCGCACACTGTCTGTTTCGGGGTTGAATTGATTAATGTCTAAATTCCCTGTAAACGAATATTGACTATAAATCACTGCAACTTGTTTTGGATCGTCAAAAGAAAATTGACCTGAAATTGTGTAATTATGCGTTAACCATGGAATGACTGAAACAAACACACCAATTGCAAAAATAATGCCAGTCTTAATCCATTCTGCCCACTTGAGCTGTAGAACAAATAAAACCAATAAAAATAAGGCTGGCAATGTCATTGTGGATTGGGTGCGGAACAATAACATTAATCCAAATGCGCCACCTGCTATCAATGTGGATTTTAAGTTTCGATTTTCTAACCACCAAATTACAACAAAACAAATCACTACAATAGAGAATGCGGTTGGTAAGTCTGTGATAAATATTTTTGAATTGGCAACTCGTGTATTGGATGCAATCCATAAACTTGTATATTCACGGAAAATAGCAAACAAGGCAACTGTCACACCTGCGGCTGGGGAGTGAACTTTTTTTCCAAGAAAATAAAGTGCTACAGGGAACAATGCCAGAATGCAAGATTGGGCGTTCATAATCATTGCATAATCTTGGTCAAAAAGTAAATGCAAAAATGCGAGAAAGGTCACATACAAAGGTCGAGGTGGGATTCCGCCAAAGTAACCTGTGCCGATTAACAAACTTTGTGAGGAAAAATCATAAAAGCCTGCATCAGAATACGGGAGTGGAATATTTAGAGGCTGAGAAGCAGGCGCATAGAAACTATTGGCAAGCGTTTCTAGTGGCACACTCACCCACAGAATACAGGCGGTTAGATAAATGGTGATTGGTAAAAGATAATTCGTGATGCGTGATGCGTAATTTAATTGTGAAAAGAGGAAAGAGGAAAGAAGAAAGATAATTAAGCCAAGCAAAATTGCAATGACAAAATGCCAGCCTTGAATTGGAACGCCCGGTTCACCCCAGTAGCCCGTATCAGGTGTGATACCGATTTTGGTGATGGCAACAAATAAGAAGACAGAAAGCAGAAGGCAGAAAGCAATGAGGGCTGGGATGAAGTTTTGTTTTGAAAGTTCTTTTGGGTGAAATCCATTTTTGACGAGTAATAAAAATAAAACTGCTTGTAAATTGATAACCAAAAGATACCAAAGCAATGGACTCAAACGTTCGTAATATGGAAGTAACTGTTCAGGGTTGAGATACCGTAACAGGAACAATGACCAACCTGAAATTAAAGTAAGAAGCGCGGAGAGAAGAATCGTTGAGGTGTTTGCAAATTTATCAAATGCTGATGAATCTTTGCGGGAGATGAATCCAAAATAAATTCCAACAAAAAAGAAAACCGACAAAACTCCAAGCAAACCAATCCGCGCAATAGAAAGCCCGCTTTCGGATGGAATGGATAAAAGTGAAACGATGGCAATTACAGACTGAAAAGCCGCGGCAAAGAAAAACCACGGCCAATATTTGGAGAAATTATTTTTCATGCGTTATATTTAAAATTGAAAACCTGTTCGCACTTGTACAATTTTGTGAGAATAATTTTTTACGTAACCAAATAAGCGTTCTTGTAAAAGCGTCCAATCGTTTGAAGCAAGAATCTCGCGTGCTTGTGCCGCATTTGAAGCCAGCAAGCCCACTTGAATTTGTGGATACGCGCCATATAAAGTTGCCCACGCTTCAGAAGGTTGCAAGCCAAGCCTTTGCACACCGGGCACAAATTCACCGATGATAAATTCAAAATATTCTTGGTCGCGTTCTGCGGCGATATCCCAAGTCATAATGACTTTAACTGGCATGTTATCCTTTTTGATAATCTAAAACAACAACTTTGGTTTCATCCGGCAAACCAGAGCGTGTTACTTTTAACGAAGGTTGCGATTCGGTTTTGCCTAAACCCATTTCTTTGAGAAATTTGTTTAACGAATCTAAACTTACTTTTGTGGCAGGTGTTGAATAATGCATTGGGATAACGATATTTGGTTCAATAAGACTGACCACTTCAGATGCTTTTGCGGCATTCAAACTACTTCCGCCTCCAACCGGGATGAGAAGCACGTTGACTGTACCCAAAGCCTCTACTTCACTTTGAGTTGGGACTTCTTGCAAATCGCCTAAGTGAGCAACAGTGATACCGTCGTAATCAAATACATATAATGTATTGCGAATTTTGTCTTTGCCTTTTTTGCTATTTGTTTGAACCGCTGTGATGAAGACACCACCAATTTCAAATTCACCTGCACCGGTAATTGTATGAGTTGTGCCTTTAACAGCATCCACATTGCTATGCCCCGGCGCATCGTGACTCACCGTCACAATTTCTGCTTTGAGTTTCAACGCATCGTACCCAACTTTTTTATGGTCAAACGGGTCAGTGACGACAGTTGCATAATTTCGTTCAGTTAATCGAAAACAAGAATGTCCGTACCAAGTAATTTCCATTTACGTAGTGCCTCCAAAGAGGATATTATACCCGAAGGAAGTTTATGCTGTTCACAAAAATTTAAGTTAAAAGTTTATATAATTTATGAAAAAGATTCGCCAATTTTTATGATATTTATCTAGTATATTGACATCTTCTTCTCACACAAGTATACTGATTTCCATGAAGTCTACGCGAGATAAGATTTTACAAACCCTGTTGAAGAAGCCCAAATCAACTATCAACGAAATGGCAGAGGCGGTGGGGATCAATCCAATTTCTGTGCGGCATCATCTTACCAATTTACAAATGGAAGGGTTGGTTGAGGCGCAAGAAGAACGTCATGGAGTTGGTCGCCCGCGCTTGGTTTACCTTTTAACTAGTGAAGGCATGGAACGTTTCCCCACGCGTTATTTAAGATTGACAAACCGCCTCATTGCGCAGATGAAAGAGACTTTGCCCGCGCCGGCAGTCAGCCAACTCTTCGGGCAGATTGCAGAAGATTTAGTCAGCCAATATGCAAATGATGTGAAGGGACTAAGTATGGAAGCACGCTTAGACTTCGTCAAAGATTTGTTGGCGCAAGAAGGGTTTACAGTGGAATGGGAAAAGAAAGACGATTCCTATCAAATTCACGAAATTTCTTGCCCGTATTATCAAATTGGAATTGCACATCCAGAAGTTTGTACCGTTGACCAAACGTTAATTTCCAAAATGTTGGCATTGCCAGTGAATAGAGTGCAATGTATTTTAGATGGCAGTGCCCATTGTACGTATGTAGTACAACAGTCAAAAAATAAGTAAAAGAGGAACTATGAGCGAAGAATCTGAAATCAAAGAAATTCAGTGGACAATCCACTCCACTCACCCAGACATGGTCAAATCAGCGCGTGAAAAACTCGGCGAAGTCGTTGACCCTGAAATTGGTATGACCATTATTCAATTAGGTTTGATTCGAGATGTCATCATTGAAAACAACATGGCACGAATCAAAATGATTCTGACCACACCGTTTTGCCCGTATGGACCAGCCATGATTGAAATGACCAAAGCCAAAGCAGTTGAAGGCTTGAACATGCCTGTTACTATCGAAATGGGCATGGAAATGTGGGATTTCTCTATGATGGAAGACCCCTCGGCATTAGACTGGGGTATGTACGCTTAGTCTACAAAAAATAAAAATGGATGGCGGGTTTTAGCCCGCCATTTTTGTTTAATGCTATTTTTCTGCAACGAGATTCTGTGAGTGTGCCAGTATAATAATCAAAGCAGGAGTTCACTTATGAATAGCCTACAAAAATTGATTATGCAAGAAATTGAAACCCTTGAAGATATGCGCTTATTTGATGTGTTGGGATTTATCCGCTATTTAAAAATGGAGAAATCAGCCAAGCCAAAGGAAATTGAAAAATGGTTTGAAGAGGTTTCTAAAACGATTCATGCGCGCAAAGAAGAGTTAGGCATCACTCCTGAACAAATTGAAAAGCAAACATAAATGACTAGCCCAAATGGGTGAAAATCTTTCCCAACACACATGATACAATCCCAAAAATGACAACCATACGCACGCCTGCTCGCATCATCCCTCGCGCTTTTCCCGGAATCAAACCGGATGAAGTGCAAGAGATTATTATCAACAGCCAAATCAAAACTTACCCAGCCGATACAGTTCTCTGCAAAGAAGATGCGGTTGAGCATACGTTTTATATGATTCTCGAAGGGGATTTTGAAGTTACGAAACTTATCAATAATGCAGAAAAAAGATTATTGAAGACTTTATCGGCCGGAGATTTCTTCGGTGAAATGGCATTGATTCACAATGCCCCGCGCGCGGCAACAGTTAAGTCCTTGACGAGTGCTGTTGTTTTGGAATTAGACAAACCCGGCTTCGACCGCGTGCTTAAAAAAAGCCCAAGCGTAGCAATGGCGATGGTGGCAGAAATCAGCAATCGCCTAAGACAAAATGACGCGCTGGCGATTGAAGACTTAAGACTCCGCGCCTCTGAACTCGCCGACGCATATCAAAAACTTGCTGAACAAGATTTAGCCCGCAGAGAATTTTTAACCAGCATTGCACATGAATTACGAACCCCATTAATGGTTGCTAGTGGTTATTTGCACGCCTTAAAAAAAGGGATGCTCTCTGGCGAGCAATTAAATTCAACAGTTGAAACTGTCAGCCGTAATGTTGACCAAATTGTGAACCTGACCAATGATATTCTTTTCTTACAAGAAATGGATTTGGTCTTGCCAGATTTTCAAGCGGTCAACATGGCTAGCATTATTGAAAATGTAATAAAGAAATATGAAGCCAAAGCAAAAGCACGCAGTGTTGCCTTGCGAACAAAAGGAAATATTCATGTTGCCCCCGTGCAAGGTGATGAGCCTTCGCTTGAAAGGGCTGTCACTGCTTTGGTAGATAACGCTATTAAATTTAGCCCGCCAAATGGCTCTGTTGAAATTCGATTAACAGAAGAACCTAAGCATGTCAAAATCAGTGTGCAGGATTATGGCATCGGCATTGCACCAGAGATTCGCCCGCGTATCTTTGACCGCTTCTTCCATACCGATAAAATTAATGACGATGAAGAACTTTACAGCGGTTTAGGGATTGGACTTTCGATTACACGTCAAGTCATTCAACAACATCGTGGCACCATTGAAGTTGAAAGCCAACCCGGAAAAGGAAGTACCTTTATTATTTCATTATTGAAATGGCAATAATGAAATTTGGAGATTCTCATGCTCAAGCGAAACAAACTATATTTTATTTTGATGATTGGTTTAATAACTACCTTTGCCTGTAGCTTAACTAGCCCCTTAGAAAATATTCCCTCAGCAGATTCAAGCATCCCCGAAGAATCAGAAGCGGTTGTCATCGAAGGCTTGTGTGACAATCCAATTTATCCTGTTAAACAAAATGCTACATGGACATATTTCAATACCGGTGGACCTAGTGGAGATTTTTCATACACAGATACCATCACTGAAGTTCGCTCGGATGGCTTTACATTGACAACTACTTTTGACAATCTCACTCGCACACAAGAATGGGCTTGTGAAACAGGTGGGTTGAAAGCACTTGAATATGGTGGTGGCTCTGCGGCTATCACTACCCAAAGTGCAAATATGGAATTTAACACACTGCAAGTGACTGGTATTAGCTTGCCAAAAGAAATTGTGCCCGGTATGCAATGGTTATACAGCCTGACACTTGAAGGTACAACTACCATGCCCGATGGTTCGCAAACAAATTCGAACGGCACATTTTCTGTCACCATGCAAGAGATGGGAAATGAAACAATCACTGTTCCCGCTGGCACATTTGAAACTATAAAATTTCAATCAACCACTACAATGGATATTGTCGGAGAATTTCAAGGCATTCAAGTCCCCATGCAAATTACAGGTTCAACGATTACATGGTTTGCGGCGGGTGTAGGTCAAGTAAAATCAATCAGCAATTCAGATTTTGGTGGTACACCGTTTACCCTCACCACCGAATTGCAATCATATAATATTCCCTAAGAAAAAATAATTTTCAATGAATCGTTTTCATAAAACGACCTTCCAGAAAATGGTGGGTCGTTTTGATTCATAGACTCAATTTTATTTAAGATGATTGGCAAATCTTCTACCACCGGCAGATGATTAATCGCTTCTTTCTTAATCCATTCTGCTTTGCCTTCGTTCGACTCTCTGATTTCGCCTTGAGCATTTTCTCCGCAAATGATGAACAAACAAATTCCAATTTCATTCACATCAACAATCACAGTGCCACACAACCACAAATCAGCAGTGATGCCTGCTTCTTCAAATAATTCTCTTTTTGCGGCAGTGATGACATCTTCTGCACGTTCTATATGACCGCCCAAGCCGTTATATTTTCCAGACCATAATTTTTTTGTCGGCGCACCTTTCATCAATAAATACTCATCCCCGCGACGGATGAGTATCATCGTGCGGGGAATGAGCATGTATCTATCTTTTGTAATGCCTTGTTCTTTACTCATTACGCATTACTCGTTACTTATTACTTAATCTGCTAAATCACTGACATCTTCAGCGGCAACATCTTGTTTGACATAATCTTCAAACTTGGGGGCAACTTTTACAGGCTTGATATATTTATCTGTATATTGTTTGGTATCTTTTACACCAAGCAAATTGAACAATTTATCAAATTGTGCTTCCCAAGCATTGATTAATTTTGTTTTGGCATCATCTGGCAAAGCATAAGATTGGGCTTTGAATGGACCAATTGCATTCTTACGAGTCTTGTAATAAAACTGTTCATCGGTCATGCCGGGTTTGCGTTCGTTTGCAAAATTAGCATCTAACCAAGCATACATCTCTTGTTTGAAATCAGCAGGGACATTGTCAAAGAACATGGTGGTGAAATTTGTAGCAAGATGAACCTCAATTGCCTCGTTTTGCACAAACTTGTTAAAGTTTTCTTCAGGCACTGTTGAGGCGCCATGTTGAACTGTTCCGCCCATGCCATATTCTTTGCGCCCAATGCGACTCAAATCACGCAGAACGTCAAAAGCAATGGTCACTTCGGCGAGAGAACCATCTGCAAGGACTGTGCCACCATGAGATGTACCCGTCAGCACGCTGATTTTGCTCAAGCCTGCTTTATCGGGTGCAATTTTTTTCAAATGTGCGTTGAATCCATTCATATAGGCGCGTAATTCAAATTCATTTGAATTTGTAGTGCCTACTTCTCCAATTTCACCGCCGATTGAAATCGTAACGCCAGCAGGTTCATTGTCACGGATAAATTTTGAAAGTTCTGCTGAGAGTCTGCTATTCAATGCTTGTTGTTCTTCTACTGTTGGTAAATGAATATCTACCAATGTAGATGTATCTACATCAATATTATAAAAACCTGCGGCAATTGATTCTGTACAAAGGTCACGCACAGCTTGTAATTCCGCTTCGGGATTTGTCTGATATTTTTTTGCAGAGACTTGGAAGTGGTCACCTTGAACGAAGACGGGTCCGACAAATCCTTCGGCGATGGCGGCGGCGAGAATATTGGTCACATATTCGGATGGGCGTTGGGCACTATAACTCATTTCAGAACGAGCCAATTCAAAAATAAAAGCGCCGCCGTTAATCTTAAGCGCGGCGCGGAACATAGCCCGTGCGGCATGATACGACAATGCTCTTAAGTTAAAGGCTGGGGTGGTGAAACTCATTGGTACTTCTTCACGTCCACGAGCCATGTAAAGGTCGTGAATGGATGCGGGGATGATGCCCATGTCTAAGGCAACGCATCGGATGAGGTAGCGAGACCAGCCCGCACTTAAGTCTGAGGCGAGGGCTGAACGTTCAACGAGTTTGCCGACATTTTTTCTGAATTTGTTTGCGTCTAAAACTTTTACGGTTGTCCCTTCTACTGATACACTGTTTTCAACCAGTGTGAGTAATTCATTGACGTGATTCGACATAACAATCTCCTAATAAAAAAATGATAATTTGATTATATCGCTGATAGTATAAATAAGTAAACTTTTTAACGATATAATTACAAGCAACAATTTGAAATATTCAGCGTATATCTTTGGCAGGAGGCTCCCATGAGCGATTTTTTTGAAAAAGTAAGTAGTCAGGTTGACCCGTTCAAGAAACTGGTTTCTTATATTCCCGGTTTCGGCGGATATGTTGAGCGACAGAATCGCCGCGACGCAGATGCACTCTTGCGTGAAACTGTGGCACGCCGCTTTGAAGAACAATGGAGTCGCATCTCCAATTTGCAAGCGGAACTCGTCAGCAATGGCATGATTAAATATGTTGATGATGTAGAAAAAGCCGCTTTGGCATTGCGCACTTTCATTGACAAAATTAAAACAGCGGCACGCGGATATTCTGGTTTGTTTGATGCGGTCAAAATCAATGAAGCCGAGTTGGAAAAAATTTATCAATTCGATGTCGCCTTTTTTGATTTAGGCGACCAAGTAAAAAGTGGAATTGATAATTTAGAAGCCAGCATGAGCGATGAAGAAGCATTGCCCGCCGCGATTCGCAATGTGACCACATTGGCACGTTTGGCTGTGGAAACATTTGAACGCCGTTCTGAAGTTGTGACAGGAAGTTAATAATTTTGTAGGGGCGAGGTATGCCTCGCCCCTACGGATAATTTTATGTGGCATGAATATATCAATGCAACCTCAACCGATGAGGTAATACAAATCCTTGCCGAGAAGCGTGAACGCGCACGCGTGATTGCTGGCGGCACGGATTTGATTCTGGAACTTGAACGTGGTCTTCGCAAAGGGGTGGATACTTTAATTGATGTAACTCGCATTTCTCAACTGAAAAATATTTATTTAGATGAAGACGATGTCATTCATCTTGGTGCGTTGGTCACACACAATGATTGCGCGTCTGATTCATTGATTCGCAAACGTGCTTATCCATTATCACGCGCGGCGTGGGAAGTTGGCGCACCACAGATTCGTAATCGTGGCACGATTGCAGGAAACTTAATCACAGGTTCACCTGCCAACGATACGATAACTCCGTTAATGGCATTGGGTGCCAGAGTCAGATTGCTTTCAAAAAATGGCGAGAGAACAATTCCGCTCAAAGAATTTTATACAGGTGTTCGGAAAACTGTCATGCAACCTGATGAAATGCTGGTGGATATTTCTTTCCCCGCTATGACAAAATCCCAACGTGGAGCATTTATCAAGTTAGCATTGAGGCGTGCGCAAGCGATTTCTTTGGTGGATGTCGCGCTTCTTCTCGACTTCAAAGCTGATACTGTTAAGTCAGCATCTATCACACTTGGAGCAGTGACGCCTATCATTGCACATGCTGAAAAAGCAGAAAAGTTTTTGGTCGGCAAAAAATTGACCGACAAAAATATTTTACAAGCCGCTGAACTTGCAGTTGAATCCGCTACACCGATTGATGACGTGCGTGGTTCAGCAAGTTATCGCCGTGAAATGGTAAAAGTGATAACAAAACGCGGCTTGACCATGATTCGTGATGAAAAACAAGAATCAGGAATGCCGAAGAAACCGATTTTGTTGGATACACAGACGGTGAACGATAGACCGCAGACCATATCTGAGTTTCCAAAATCAGCTATTGAAACGACAATTAACAATAAAAAATATTCTTTCACAAGCGGGCATGAAAAAACTTTGTTACGCTTCTTGCGTGAAGATGCAAATTTAACAGGAACAAAAGAAGGTTGTGCCGAAGGTGAATGTGGCGCATGTACTGTCTTCTTAGATGGTCAAGCCGTGATGTCATGTCTTGTGCCTGCACCAAGAGCACACCATGCTGAAATTATCACAGTGGAAGGTTTAGCCGACGGCAAAGAATTACATCCCGTGCAAGAAAAATTTATTGAACACGCCGCCGTACAATGCGGATACTGTATTCCAGGCTTTATTATGTCTGGAGCAAAATTGTTACAAGAAAAACCAAACCCAACCAAAGAAGAAATTGAACAAGCCATCACCGGCAATTTATGCCGTTGTACAGGCTATTATAAAATTGTAGATGCCATAAAAGACGCTAGTAAAATGAAAGAATGAGGTTATTATGGGCAAGTATCAAAGTTTAGCCAGAAAAAAAGTTAAAGAAAAAAGCCGCGATGTACACGTGGCTTGGCGCGGCATTGGATGCTTGATGATGTTAGTCATCCCTGTCATTTCGATTGCGGCAAGTGTCATCACCATTGATTATGGACTCAATAATAATTGGACGATTCCATATCAACTGCTGGGCTTTCCACGCTACCCTGATTGGTTTTATGCTTCTAGCGGTTTAATGACTCTCCTCAGCCCGATTACAAATACAAGACATTTCTATGCTTATGCAGTGACCAGCATTTTATATATGATTTTGCTGGCTGGTGTCATGTCTGTTTTGTATGCTTTTGTATATCGCCTTGTGGGTCCGCCGCGTTATGGTCCATTGGATGTTCCGCCACCTAATGTGAAATTAAAAAAATACAAACGCTAACATGCCAAATTCTGTCATTGGAAAATCTCATCCACGTGTAGATGCACAAGGAAAAGTTACCGGGGAAACTTTATACTCCGGTGATTTAACACGTCAACGCATGTTGCACATGAAAATTCTCATGGCAGAACGCCCGCATGCGCGCGTAAAAAAAATCAACTTAAGTAAAGCACTTGCATCAGAGGGTGTTGTCGCAATTTTTACTGCCAAAGATGTTCCTAACAATGAATATGGTTTGCAAATTCCAGACCAACCTGTTTTTTGCGGACCCGATGCAAACAAACCTTATACCGACATTGTGCGTTTTGTGGGTGACCAAATTGCCGCCGTTGTAGCAAACACAGAACATCAAGCCCATGAAGCGATGAAATTAATAGAAGTGGATTATGAAGATTTACCGCTTCTCACTGACCCGATCACTGCTATGCGCGCGGATGCAGTTCTCTTACACCCAGACAGGGGCGACTCAAATATTTGTGTGCATTACAAAATCCGCAAAGGGGATGTAGAAGATGCATTTGCCAAAGCAGACGTGATTGTTGAGGCTGAGTATCATACTCCTGTGCAGGAACATGCTTACCTCCAGCCTGAAGCGGGTTTGGCGTACATTGATGAAAATGGATTAATCGCAGTTGAATCAGCCGGGCAGTGGACTCATGCAGATAGAAAATCCATTGCACATGCTTTAGATTTGCCAGAAGAAAGTGTGCGCGTGATATATCCAGCCATTGGCGGCGCGTTCGGCGGACGTGAAGATTTATCGGTTCAAATTCCTTTGGCGTTAGCGGCATGGAAGTTACAACGACCTGTAAAAATTGTTTGGTCGCGCAGAGAATCAATGATTGGACATGGCAAACGCCATGAAGTTTTCATCAAAGCAAAATGGGGCGCCACAAAAGATGGAAAATTAATTGCAGTTGAAAATGAATTGATTGGCGATGGTGGCGCGTACATGTACACATCGAATAAAGTGTTGGGCAATGCCGCGATTACATCATCGGGACCGTATTTCATTCCAAACATAAAAACAGATGTGTACGGCGTTTACACAAACAATATTCCCGGCGCGGCATTTCGCGGATTTGGTGCACCACAAGCCTTGTTCATGGCTGAAATGCAAATGAATAAACTTGCTGAAAAACTTGGCATAGACCCTGTTGAGTTTCGTTTGAAAAATGCTTTGCGAGATGGCGACACCATGGGCGTGGGCACGCCTGCTCCGGGACCTGTGACAATTGTCCAATGTATTGAAGCGGCGAGAGACCGTTTCTCATGGAAAAAGAAAACAAAGAAAAAAGAAGAAAAAAGAAAGAAGAAAGAAGCGATTGTTCGTGGGCGTGGTTTTGCTGCTGGATTTAAGAACGTCGGTTTTTCGTTTGGCTATCAGGAAAATTGTTGGGCAAAAGTTGAAATTTATGGAAATGGCAAAATAGAAAAAGTGATTTTGCATCACGCCGGCGCGGAAGTGGGTCAAGGCACACATACTGTCATGGTTCAAATGGCGGCACATACGTTGAATGTTCCAACAGATATTATTGACTTAAAAGTTTCAGACTCTGCTACACAAGGCAACCCAGGTTCTGCATCTGCATCACGATTAACATTTATGGCGGGTAATTCAATCAAAGGTGCGGCGGAGTTGGCTCTTGAAAAATGGAACAATGAAGAACGCCCTGCCATTGCTGAATTTAAATATCTTGCCCCACGCACAACGCCAATGGATAAAGAAACTGGTTTTTCAACACCAAATTTTCAATATGCATGGGTGGCTCAAGCTTGTGAAGTGGAAGTAGATACAGAAACAGGTCACGTAAAGGTGACACGCATCTTATCAGCGGATGATGTGGGTAAAGCCATCAATCCTGATTTAATCGTCGGGCAAATTGAAGGTGCGATTGTCCAAGCACATGGTTATGCCGTTTTAGAAGATTTCAAAACAAAAGATGGAAAAGTATTGACTGACCAATTCAGCAATTATTTATTGCCGACGATTTTAGATATTCCTGAAAAAGTAGAATCTGTTCTGGTTGAAATTCCGGACCCGAATGGTCCATGGGGTGCTCGTGGAGTCGGTGAATTGCCATATTTACCTGTTGCGCCAGTCATTGCGGCGGCGATTCATGATGCCACGGGAGTTTGGATTGATGAATTTCCATTTACACCTGAAAGAGTGTTACGAGCGTTGGGGAAGATTGAGTAATTATTTGTAATTAAAATTTGGCAGACATTCTCAAAGATAGCCACATTTAAGCATGAATCAAAACTTCTTAAATTACATATGTCCATCTTGTAAAAAATCCTTGATGATAGATGCTGATTACGCTGGGAGTTCTTATAAATGTAGTAATTGTAATAAATATCATACACTAATCCGAGAAAATGGAATTATTCTGGGAATTTCTCCCGGCTTAAGTAGCGTTGAGTTTCGTGCTATGGAAAAGCATGAAAATATGCAATCACTAATGCAACATCTTGAACGCTATATGCCACTTGCTGAATGGGAATTTAAACAAGCTACAGAACTCTTCGTGCATAATAGCCCTCAAAATGAAGACTATAAATTAAACGAGAATGGCTATCCTGCCATAATCTATAAATCGCCAAAGTGTAAAGTGTTTTTCATGCTAGATTATTCTGGGTCTGGACGTAGTTATGCGGCATTTGTCTACTATGGCAGACTTCATGCACCAAATGACAAATCCGTTATGAACTGGAACAACAGGATTGTTACTGTTGGCATCAAATTGAAGACATGCTTTCATTTCTGGAAGGCATATCGCCTAATATGGCAAGTGATCATAATCAAAAGTTATGGAATGAATTAGCAAATGCAGATAAATCAGAATTTCTGAATTCCGGCACAGTACAAATTCAATCTACTCTCAAACGCCATGCCTCTATCTGGGACAAGTATGGCAATTTATTCTTCAACTTACTTGATATAAACAATAGCGAGTTATGGTTAAAATATACACAATATCAAAAGGAATGCTATGAAATTCGTGGATGGAATGCCAGTCGTAGTCGTGAAATATGTTGAACTGAATGTTCCCCCGCCTTGACGAAACCAATGAATTAAATGTTTTATAAATTAATATAGCAGACTATGATCACAATTGGCTTCCTTGCAGATTATCCTGATACCATCCCTACATTGACGAAATGGTTTCGTGAGCAATGGCCCGATTATTATGCTAACTGGTCTGAGGCAGAGCTTGAGAAAGATTTTCTTGAAGATGCTTCTTACAATCGTCTGCCCATTCGGCTTGTTGCCTTTGAGTCCAATGAATTGGTTGGCACAATCATCCTGCGGGACAGCAACGAAACTTTAGCAGAGTTCCAACCTGAATTAGGAGGTCTATATGTGGTTGAGTCTCATCGAGGTCATGGTATTGGCACAGAATTGGTGCAGGCAGGTATGAAATTAGCTTCTGATCAAGGCTATGAGATAGTTTATGCAACAACAGTAGCCGCGGCAGGGATTTTAGAAAGTTTGGGTTGGGAGTTTATCAAGACAGTTATTTATGAAAATGAGCAACCAGCATTGTATCAATGCAAACTATAATTACATCGAATGTCATTTCCCTACCTTGACGAAACCAAAGAATTAAATGAAATCATCCGCAAAGAAGCGGGTGGCGATTTTATTCAATTATCAAATGGAGTTACACACTATCAATTAGGCGGAGATGAAAACGGTGATACAGTTGTTTTGGTTCATGGATTTTCTGTCCCATCTTTTATTTATGACCCAACTTTTGAGTTTTTATCAAAGCAAGGTTTTCATGTATTAAGATACGATTTATTCGGGCGTGGATTTTCTGATAGACCAAACTTAAAATACGATATCCATCTTTTTGTAAAACAACTCAAAGAATTGTTAGATGGATTGAATTTCAAAAAAATAAATTTAGTAGGTTTGTCTATGGGCGGACCTATCACTGCAAAATTTGTTGCAAAGTATCCAGAGTATGTATCCAAACATATTTTGATTGACCCAGCGGGGGCAAAGCCGATTCAGTTTTCAACGCTATTGAGGGTAGTAAAAATTCCGATGGTCGGCGAACTGTTACTAGGTCTGTTTGGAAGCGGGAGTATGGTTAAGTCTGTGGCTGATGATTTGTTCACGCCTGAACTCGTTGAGCAATTTCAATCAAAGTATGCAATCCAAATGCAATATCATGGCTTCAAACGCGCCATTTTATCCACCATGCGAAATAATATGTTGGATTCATTTTTAGAAGTTTATGAGCAAATCGGAAAACTACACAAACCGACATTATTATTTTGGGGCAAACAAGATGTGACTGTGCCTTTTGAACATAGCAAATTGATTTTGAAAGCAATTCCTCACACTGAGTTTCATGCGATTGAAAATTGTGGGCACATTCCGCATTATGAGAAACCGCACGAGGTCAACCCAATTCTGTTAGAATTTTTGCAGAGGAAACATGAATAAGCAGACGATACAAACATTATTCAAATATAACCAATGGGCAAATCATAAGATTTTTAGTGCTGCTTCAAACCTGACGGTCGAGCAGTTTGTTGCACCTGCAAATTTTCCACATGGAGGCATTCGCAGTACATTGACTCACGCTCTGTTTGCTGAATGGATTTGGCGCAACCGTTGGGAAGGTGTGTCGCCAACGCATCGTTTCAAACCAGAAGATTTCCCGACTTTTGAATCGTTACACACGCGTTGGGCAGAAGAAGAAAAAGAATTAATGAAGTTTGTAGAAAGTGTTTCGGAAGAACAATTAAATTCGCCATTTCACTACACATCTACTGAAGGTGTGAAGTATGAAAATATTTTATGGGAATCAATGGCGCATGTGGTCAATCACGGCACACAACATCGGGCTGAAGTTGCCGCCATGTTAACCGATGTTGGTCACTCGCCTGGGGATATTGATATGATTCTCTTTTTGAGGAAAAAGATTTAACTCAATCATTATGAACAAAATAAAAAATTATATATTTCGCAATCGCCACAATTTGGCTGTCTTCATTTTGTTGAATTTGGCATGTTTGGCATGTATTTTGTTGGTAGCCGCGCGCGTGGCTTACACTGATTCGACAAGACATTCTGGCTTGATTTGGAATCTCTTTCTGGCTTGGATTCCGTTCATCTTGGCATATTTTGCTCACGCCATTTCGTGGAGAAAAGTCACTTTATATATTGTGATTCCAATCATCTCCTTTTTGTGGCTCATCTTTTTCCCAAATGCTCCTTATATGCTGACTGATTTACAAGACCTCGCCCGTGCTGGCGGAGTCGGGGCACCGCTTTGGTACGACGTGATTATTGTTGTGTGGTGTTCATGGACAGGTACATTGCTTGGAATCATTTCACTGTATTTGATGCAAGATATTATCTTCCGCACCATTAGCAGATGGGTTGGCTGGGCTTTCGTATTTATCATTTCAGCGGCGAGTAGTTTCGGTATGTATATTGGTCGCTTTGTGCGATTAAATTCATGGGATATTTTACAAAACCCATCCGAAACGGCGATGGATATTTTAGGCTTGGTGATTGACCCGAGTATGCGTCTGGCGGCATTTACAGTTTTATATACTGTGTTCTTCTTATTTGTGTTTGTGCTTTTGTATTCATTTAGTCACATGCTCATTGAGCAAACAACAAGGTTACAAGAAACGCCAGAACAATTGGCTTCTACACAGCCATCAAACACACCGTCATTGCGAGCGTAGCGACGCGTGCCACGAAGTGGTAAGCAATCCCTATAAAAGTTTATCTTGGGCATTATGTTTGAGATTGCTTCGGGCTGGTCTCGATACGCTTCGCTACTCGACCATCGCCCTCGCAATGACAAAAAAAATTCCTGATAGCCTTTGCAAGTAAATGAAAGAAAAGAAATTTACACTTGCCTCAATTTGGAGGTTGCCATGAAAAATCTATATCAACAAATTTACCCATATCGTTTTCGCTTAACCCTTTTCACGCTACTGTGCGGAGCAACATTATTTTCGGTGGTGCTGTTTCGTTTAAGAACCATCCTCAGCGGTTCAGATGAATATGCCTTTTTGTTGTGGAATATTTTTCTAGCATGGATTCCGCTTGGGTTTGCATACGCCGCCGAATCATTTTCATGGAATCGTAAAACCCTATTGCTTGTGATGCCATTCGTGGCATTGTTGTGGCTTTTATTTTTTCCAAACGCACCCTACATTCTCACAGATTTGTTTCACTTGAGTTGGAAAAAAGTTGGTGATATACCCATTTGGTTTGATACCCTTCTGCTATTATGGTTTGCATGGACGGGTTTGTCTCTCGGTTTAATCTCGTTGTTTATGATGCAAAACATCGTGCGTAGAGAGTTTGGCAGAATCACAGGTTGGTTGTTTGTATTATCTGTTGGGTTTCTGGCTAGCCTCGGCATTTACATCGGCAGATTTTTACGATGGAACTCTTGGGATGTACTATTTAATCCGCGTGAGCGTTTCATTGAATTAATCTATTATTCAAGCAATCCTAGTTTACAATCAATCCTGTTCATTGGCATATTTTCTGCCTTGTTTATTTTTATTTATATTACGATTTATACATTCGGTTTACTTTTACAGGAACAAATTGAAAAAACATGAAACCTTTAATGATCATTCGTGGCGGAGGCGACCTTGCAACTGGAATCGCATTGCGGTTGCATCGCGTTGGTTTTCAAATCGCAATTCTTGAATTGGATAAACCGCTGGCTGTCCGTCGAACCGTTTCATTTTCAGAAGCTGTGTATGAAGGAGCACAAACTGTCGAAGGCGTAACATCAAGGCTTGTGTCGGCAGACCAGTTTCAAGTCACGATGGAGGCGGGTGAAATTGCAGTGTTAATTGACCCGCATGCCAACATCTTAAAGAATCAATTTCTGACGAGTCCACAATCTACTTTTGTGATTGATGCGCGACTCTTAAAATCTGAACCTGAGCCTTTACCTTCAGAAGTCGCGCTTCATATCGGACTTGGACCTGGTTTTACCGCGGGAGCAAATTGCCACGCCGTGATAGAGACTCGCAGAAGCCACACGCTTGGCAGAGTGTATTGGGAGGGCAATGCTCAAGCAGATAGCAAACAACCCGATGGTGATGCGCGGCGTGTGTTGCGTGCACCCACTAGTGGAAATATAGAAGTATTAAAAACGATTGGTGATGTTTGTAAAGCAGGCGAAAAAATTTGTTTGATAAATAATCAGCCAGTCATTAGTCCGTTTGATGGAATCTTACGTGGCTTGATTCATCCAAAAGTAGATGTGATTGAAGGCATGAAAATTGGTGATGTTGATTCTCGGAATGACCCCGATTTGATTCGTTTGGTTTCAGATAAATCTTTGGCTGTGGCAGGCGGTGTGTTGGAAGTGGTATTTACGAAGTTAGCCGATAGCATTTAGCGATTAGCAGTTAGCCTTTGGCGGCTAACATTTCACGGTCAAAGATAGAGGGGTTGGTGTATAGACCTTCACGCAAATAGGTGCGGGCAAGTTCAATATCGCGTAAAACTTTTTGTATATTTTCATATTCAGCATCACATAGTAAGACACCAACATTGGCTTTCATTTCTAAATCGTGGTGACGATTTTCAATAAAGCGTTTCATGCTGTCTTTAACGCGTGAGGCAATTTTCAGCGGGGCTTCTGGGCTAGGAATATCTTCTATCAAGGTAAAGAAAAGATGATGGTTGCCGGACCAAGCCATGGTGTCGGTCGGGCGAAGCGTCATGCGAAATTGGTCAGCCAGTTTACGCAAAAAGTCGTCATATTCACTTTGGCTAATTTGGTTTTTGAGTTTGGGGAGTTGGTCTACTTCTGCAAATAAAACACCAAACCTTCGGAACGCACTTTGTTTGATGCGCTCTAAAGAAAAAGTGAGGCGCACATTGAAAAACGAATATGAATACAAACCTGTGGATTTATCATGCGATGGCTCATTGATTGCGCCACTCGTTGTCTGTAAGCGTTGCACCAAATTGCTGAGTTGATTAATATCTACAGGCTTGAGCAATAATAAATCAGGCTCAACGGGTAAAGTATCTGCAATCGGAGCGTAGGCTGTAATGACCACGACAGGCACGCTTTTCAAACGCTCGTTGTCGCGCATGTTTTTCAAAATATCCACCCCGCTCATTCTCGGCAATTGCAAATCAAGCAGAACGATGTTGGGTGTAAAGGCTTCTAGCCGTTCCATGGCGTCTTTGCCGTCTAGCACAATTTC
>ERZ761602.2150-NODE-2150-length-32246-cov-19.282812_pt1 | contig 32246 bp, 29 predicted proteins | sample MGYA00512165_ERZ761602 | MGnify/ENA primary metagenome ERZ761602 (study PRJEB28899, sample SAMN02445085) | bioreactor sludge metagenome | biome: EBPR sludge; isolation source: Thorneside wastewater treatment plant | place: Australia: Brisbane, Thorneside...
GCCCGCCGAAAGTAGGTGACGCCGCCGGTGCTCGAACACCGTCGGCGTCGTGCCCTTGGTCGCGCCGTGTGTGACCGCGCCCAAGAACATCTCTCTCATCGTCCACTCCAAGCTCGACGTCAAGAACTGGTTGCAGCGTCCGCCAACGGTGGAGGAGGCGCGGCCAGGACGATGCCCTCGGTGCGAGGCGGCGAGTCGCCCTGCCGGCGGTCCGGTCGGGCTGCACGGCCACGGCCTGCGAGAGCGGCAGGTGCGTGGGCCGCTCGAGATCGACGCGGCGCCCACGACGGTCGTCGTCGCCTGCCGTCGGTATCGCTGCACTGGGTGCGGCGCGGTCATGACGGTGGTGCCGCTCGGCGTGGAACCGCGCCGGTACTACGGCCGGGCGGCGATCTGCCTCGCGCTCGGCTTGTGGCTCATGGCTCGCGAGCCGATGGCCGAGGTTCGGCGACGGGTGTGCGCGTGGGCGAACCCGCTCGCGACGGCGTGGCGTGCGCCGTCGCGGTGGGCGGCGACGATCGCGTCGGGAGCCTGGGCGTGGTGCGGCACAGCGGCCGGCCTCGCTCGACGAGACGCGGCCGCGCGCGCGGTCCAGATCGCCGCGGGTCGGGCTCCGCCCGGAGCGCGAGGCGCGGTCTGGGAGCTGGCCTACGCGGGAGGCGCGACGCTCGGGTGAGCGATGTCCACCGCGCCGCGCTTCGTCGAGACGCGCGGCCCACCGAGCTCGGTCATCGCGGCGGCGCGCGCATCGTGAGAGGAGCAGGACCAGCGCGCCGACGACGGCGCCGGAGGACTGCTCGTGCCCAAGAACCTGACTCCCCGCGACCACGCCGAGGCGGTCGCGCTGTTCCGCGCCCAGATCATCGGCGCGCTCACGCGCCGCGACCTCGACCGCGGCGAGCTCGCCGCCGAGCTGCGCGCGCTGGCGGCCGAACGCTACCGGCCGCCGGACAGCTCGACGACGCGGCAGTTCGGCGCCTCGACGCTGGAGCGCTGGTTCTACGCGTACCGAGCCGGCGGGCTCCTCGCGCTCCGCCCGCGCCCGCGCTCCGACCGCGGGCGATGCCGCGAGCTGACGCCGGAGCAGCGCGAGCTCTTGCTCGACATCCGCCGCGAGCGCCCGACCGCGTCGGCGGCGTTGATCCTGCGCACGCTCATCGCCGACGGCCGATTGCCGGCGGAGGCCGTCTCGGCGACGACCGTCGCGCGTCTCTACCGCGAGGCCGGGCTCCAGCGCGGCGCCCGCGTCGACGGGCACACGCGGCTGCGCTGGCAGGCCGAGCATCCGGGCGCGCTCTGGCACGGCGACGTGTGCCACGGCCCGGCGTTGCGCATTGGCTCGACGACGAAGCCGCTGCGCGTCCACGCGCTCCTCGACGATGCGTCGCGCTTCATCATCGCCATCGAGGCGCGCCACAGCGAGCGCGAGGCCGACATGCTCGCGCTGTACCTCGCGGCGTTGCGCCGCCACGGCGCGCCCGACGGGCTCTACCTCGACAACGGCGCCACCTATCGCGGCGAAGGGCTGCGCCTCGCGTGCGAGCGCCTGGGCGTGAGCCTGATCCACGCGCGCGCCGGCGACGCGCCGGCGCGCGGCAAGATGGAGCGGTTCTGGCGGACGCTGCGCGCTGGCTGCCTCGACCACCTCGCCGGCCTCGCCTCGCTGCACGACGTGCAGGTGCGGCTCGACGCGTTCGTGGCCGACCACTACCACCGCACGCCGCACGGCGGCCTCGTCGGCAAGACGCCGGCCGAGGCGTGGACGGCGGCGCGCTGCCGCCCCGTCGACGAGCCCACGCTCGCCGCCGCGCTCCTGCAGCGCATCCGGCGCCGCGTGCGCAAGGACGGCACCGTCGACGTAGCCGGGGGCCCCTGGCAGCTCGACCAGAGCTTCCTCGCCGGCCTGACCATCACGATCGAGCACGACCTCGTCGGCGCCGCCGACCCGGTCGCGGTGCACGACGAGCATCGCTACGTACTGCGGCCCATCGATCCGGTCGCGGCATCGCGCACGCGCCGGCGCCGCGTCGACGAGCGGCGGCCGCCCACCGTGCCGTTCGATCCGCCCGGCGCGCTGCTCGACCGCGCCGCCGGACGGACGCCGCGCCATCGCCCCGAGGAGGATTGACATGACCGCTTCGTACCTGAGCGCGCTCGGCCTGCGCGAGCCGCCGTTCTCGAAAGAGATTCCCGACGCCGAGCTCTGGCTGCCCGCGTCGAAGCAGGCCGTCGTGGACGGCCTCATCGACGCGCTCGGCGAGCGCGCCTCCGTCGTGCTCGTCGGCGAACCCGGCGTCGGCAAGACCTGCGTGCTGCGCGCGCTGCGCCACCGCATCCCCGCCGCCGGCTTCCGCCTGACCTACTGCCACAACGCCACGCTCGGCCGCCGCGACTTCTACCGCCAGCTTTGCGTCGCGCTCGGCCTCTCGCCCGCCGCCACCGCCGGCAGCCTCTTCTACGCCGTCTCGCGCCACGTGGAGGAGCGCGCCGAGGAGCGCATCCATCCCGTGTTTCTCCTCGACGAGGCGCACCTCCTGCACCAGGACACGCTCGAGCACCTGCACATCCTGCTCAACTACCACTGGGACAGCCGCGCTCTGCTCTCCCTCGTGCTCGTCGGGCTGCCCGAGCTGCGCGACCGCCTCGCGCTTCGCCGCAATCGCTCGCTTCACTCGCGACTCCACCACCGCCTCGAGATCTCGCCGCTCACGCCCGACGACACCGCCGAGTACCTGCGGCTCCGGCTGCGCCGCGCCGGCTGCGACCGCGAGCTCTTCGCGTCGGACGCGATCGCGCTGCTTCACGAGGCGACCGCCGGCGCGATGCGCGACCTCGACCGCCTCGCCGCCGCCGCGCTCCGCGAGACCGCGCGTCGCAAGCGCAAGCTCGTCGAGCGCGACACCATCGCCCGCGTTATCGAGGAGGACACCCGCGAGCGCGACCGCTGACCTCCTCGCCCGACCACATCGCCATCGCCCCCGGCTCCGACACGGTCGCGATGGCCATCAGCATTCCGGATCACGCCCTCCACGCCGACGATGCCCATCGCCGGCCTGCCGCACCCTCGCCACGCTCACGATGCCCATCGCTCACGCCGCCCTGATGCCCATCGTTGGGCCCGCCTCGTAACACACGTGAACGTCGGCTTGGTCGCTGGGCACCAAGTAGTTTCCCGTATGTGGATCGGCTATGGTCGCGCGCATGCCTTCACGATCCGGCGAACCAGACCAAGCCGAGCATGGCGAAGTGCGCGCCGGTTTCGACGCTTTCTACGAACGCAAATGGTCGGGACATGGTGGATTCTGGCTCGACTGGTATCCGCGCTACATGGGCCTCTACGCGGACCTTCTCCGCCAGCGGAACCGCGAGATCTCGGCAGCGCTCCCCAACGGGCTTGGCCGGGCCCTAGATTGCGGCTGCGGCGCTGGGGATGTGAGCGCGATTCTCATCGACCGAGCACGCGCCGTGGTCGCGGTAGACGTCGCGATCGCGAACCTGTACCAGACGCGGCGCAATCTCCGGGACCAGGTCGCCGTCGTGTGTGCAGGCGCAGAGGATCTTCCGTTCGCATCTGAGCAGTTCGATGCGGTTGTCCTCGCCGATGTCATCGAACACATCCCTCGGAACAAAGAAGCCATGGTGGAGATCGCCCGCGTCCTGCGGCCGGGCGGGTTGCTCGTGATTGCCACACCCGATCGCCAGGTGTTGGAGACGATCGAGGCGATCGATCGCGTAGCCGCGCGAGGGGTCCGCGGACTACGTTCGTTCGTGCGCCGAGCCATGGGGCGTCCGGGCATCGGAGCGCACGCGCCATCTGACGAGGCGTGGGAGGAATTCTTGACGCGTCAGGAACTCGCAGACCTCGTACGAGGTGTCGGTCTCACCATCCGCGAGCACCGCAACATCTGCTTCTACCCGGGTCCGGAAGGTGGCGGCGTCTTCGCCATGATGCTCGCAACCATCGGGCGTTTCGATCGATTCCGCGAACGATTGATGGAACCTGCGCTGCGCCCGTTGTTCGCCGCGATCGCGCGTCTCGAACGATTCAACCAGAAGCAGCTTCTGGTTGCTGTGAAGTAAACGAGGCGTACTGCGGCGACGAAAGCCACCGCTTCATCCGCAACAGGTAGATGGGGATGAGCAACGGCATCGTGAGGCAATAGATTAGGTTGGCGAAGGCCACACCGTGAGCACCATAGGAAGGAGTCAGTAATGCGAGTAGAGCGATCTTAATTCCGCTCATCACGACGACGACCTCGAGGCTCCACTGCGACTTACCGATGCTGACGAAGCTTGGGTGCATCCATAGCCCGACGAGCCACAGCAGGCTGAACGACAGGATCTGGAGGATCGCCGCCGCATCCGGGTAGTCAGCGCCATAGAACAGGCGACAGAGCGGTCCAGCGATCAGCGCCAAGAGAGCGCAACTGGGGATTCCTACGAGGAGCGCGAGCAACGAGAGCTTGCCGACGGTACGCAGCATCTCCCTGCCCTCGCCCGCAGCGGCGAGCTTCGCAAGATCGGCGAACGCGACCATGGTGATCGGCTGTGTCACGCGCTGCGCGATGTCGAGAAAGTTCCAGGCAGCCTGATAGTTCGCCACCACGAATGGAGAACGGTACCAGCCGAGCACGAGCAGGTCGACGCGTCCGCCGGCGAACTTGAGCGTATCGATGAGCCAGCTTATCGCCAGGAGCCGTGCCATCCGGCCACCCACCATCGGATTTCCGCGCTCGACGCGCCACCACGACTCGCCGAACTCGAGCCGGAAGATCGTGGACGCAGCAAGTCCGAGCCACAGCGACGCGAGCAGTTCGACAATGATGTATGCGGCGACTGTGGTGTCGAGTCGCCGCCAGATGATGACGCTGCCGCCGGTGACGATAATGCGGACGAGCGACATCACAACCTGTTGGAGTGCGAGGAACCTGAACCGCCCCGAGACTCTTAGGACGGCAAAAGACATGTCGTACGTCCAATTGACGAGCAGTACGCAACCGTAGCCGACCACCAGCGTCGCTGCGCCGCCATCGTGGACGAACCGCTCCGACGTGAAGCCGGCTGTTGCGACGACGAGGGTGAGAGCTACGGCGTTTACCACGATGCCCGCGGCGTATCCGCGCCTGACGACCGACGCAGCGTAGCGTGCGTCGTGTCGCGCGTGAGCAGCCGCAAACTCCTTCATCGCCCATTCCCACGTCCGCACGCCAACCAGCTGACGCACGGTCGTCGAGATCGCCATGATGAGGGCCAGCTCGCCGTAGCGATTCGGCCCCAGTAGTCGGGTCACCAAGACGACCTGCACGACGCCGAGAACGGCAGAGATCGCGGTGGAGCCCAGCATCCACGAGCTATCGCGGAGCAGGCGCCTCAGTCGGTTGTCGAGGAGCCGCCTCCACCACCCCATCGCATCACGCGCTCTTTCGGCCGCGAACGGTCAGCGCCCAGTCGCGCCACGCGAGCCGACCGATTCGTGAACGCAGTCCAGTCACCGGGACAGATCCCAGCCAACGTTGTCGGTTGTCCCCGATGGGACGAACGCCGAGTTCATCGAACCAGCGGAACACTTCGTCATAGGTGTGATGCGTAGCGATGGGCGCGGCATACCAGTCGAAGTTCCCGGTCACGTCGGTATGAAGGCGGACGAGCAAGTTCGCATACCCGAGCCAATGTCGACGGTGTAGCGCGGTCCCAAGCCGCGAGAGCCCTGCCGAAAGCTGCTTCAGTCGAACGATCGACATTCGCGTCGTGACCGACCGCAGCAGCGCGTCATTGAGTTCGTAGAGCGGATTCCCCTTAGCATAGAGATGAATCGTGATGGATCCGCCCGGTTTGAGGAGTTCGACGAGCCCCTGGGTAACGAGCCGTGCGTCACCGGTGTGCATGAGCACTCCGATCGAGAAGATCACGTCCAGCACACGCGAGCGAAGGGGAAGCCTGAATAGGTCGCCCTGGATAACGTGCACGTTCGGAAGCCGGCCAACGTTGCGGAATGCGCTGTCGACGGCCGGTCCGAGATCGACGGAAATGACTTCGGCGCCGCAGTCCGCCGCCCAGTAGGAATACCGACCGTTCCCGCAGCCGGCATCCAGGGTGAGCTTCCCTTCAAGGTCCGAGGGCAGCAGCATGCTCTTGTCGAGAAACCAGGCGCGTTCCTGCTCGGTGGGCCGGCGCGCTTCAGTCCACCCGTAGTCCCCCCATTCGGTCCATTGCCAGCCGAAGTTCTGGATCGTCTTCTGCTTGAGTTGCGCGAGCTCGTCTGCGCTCATGTCGGGAAGTAGCCGGGGGACGCCGCCAGTCACGGCGTAGGTCCGGCCGCAGCCACAGCTCAACTCGCCTTCGATGATGTGATCCTCGACGGTGCGCGTCGCTGCCAGCGTCAGGTCGCCGCGACACCCGGGGCAGCAGATCAGTTGAAGAAGTCGTGGGCGCATCCGATTGCCTCAACAGCGTACAGGGGCGCCGCCGCGCTCGAGGGAGGACTCTGCGGCCGCGAGCAGCCGCACGACTCGTAACCCGCTGGCCAGATCAGTCTTCGGTTGAAGGCCCTGCTCGATACAATCAAGAAAGTGCCGAGCTTGGACCCTAAGCGGCTCTTCCATCTTCACCGATGGAACGAAGATGTCGCCATTCCGAATCGTGAGGTACTCGGCGAAGCTCGCGAAGGCGGGAGGTCGATCGTACCCACGGTCGAAGAGACGGACCTTTTCGGCGCTGCAGTCGTCGAACTCGACCATCTTCTTGGAACCAACGACCGTCAGCCGTCGTTCCTTGCGAGGGTTCAACCAGGAAAGGTGTATCTGAGCCATCACAGGCCGCACCCCTTCCCCGACGGGAGAGAGTTCAAGGTTGACGAAGACAACGTCGGCGATCCCTGGCTGAAGGTAGCTCGCCCCGCGCGCCGTAATCGTGACCGGCGCGCCAGGCACCAGGTACTCGATCATCGAGAGGTCATGGGGCCCAAAGCTCCAGAGCGCGCTCTCGTCGCGACGGAGGCGCCCGAGGTTCGCGCGAACCGAGCAGAGATAGAAGATGTCGCCGAGTTCTCCCGAGCCGACCAACCTGCGAAGGTGCTCGACGGCGGGATGATAGAGCATGAGGTGACCGATGAGAACGACGGTCCCAGCGCGCCGCGCAACCACCTCTAGGCGGTCAGAGTCGACCGTCGATAGAGACAGAGGCTTCTCCACGAGAACGTGTTTTCCACGCTCGAGGCATCGGATGGTCAAGTCAGCGTGCGTGGCGGCCGGCGTCGCGATGACAACGGCATCCACGTCCGCTGCAGCCAACACGTGTTCGACGTCTTGGGTCGCGCGCGAAGGAGATCCGACGGCCACCGCGCGCGCCAACGCCTTGGCGTCGCGATCGCACAACCATGTGACCTGGGCGCGTGACTCGGCCGAGAACACGCGAACGTGGGAAAGTCCCCATTCACCGGTCCCTACGATGGCGATCCTCGTACGTCGCACGTTTTCCGAGGAGTCAGAGCGCGGCGCGCACGCCGGCTGTGACCTCGGTGCGCGTGTAGCTCGGATCGTGGACGTCGCCGCCGAAAACGGAACGGTAGTCGGTGTCGTCAACCTCGGTGCGCCAGTCGATGACGCCCGCGAGCCAATCCTTGAAAACGTAACTAGCCTTCGCGCCGACGGCGAAGATTAGATCGTCACGGGTCGGGGGGCCGATGTCCATCGCGATCCCGTCGTAGTGACGAAGGCGAACATCGGCGCCTGCGCTGCCTACAATGCGGCCGATGTTCTGATCGACGTGAGCACCGACCATATGGTCGCGATAGTAGTCGCCGTTGAGGGAGTCGCGATGGTCCCATTGGTACTCGACGACGACTCGCCCCACGGGCGAGTAGCGGTACCCCACCTCGGCGCCGAGAACGGGCGTGTTATAGGCACTTCCGCCCGAGTAGCTCGCGTACGCCCATCCGACGTGTGCCTTGACCGTGAAGAGCTCGGTGATCGCCGTGGCGATCCCCGCACCTCCGCGGATCGGAGACGCCGATCGCTTGGTCGCTGGAATTGCCCCGCCGTCGCCCATGGACGAGATGAAGCCATAGCTCGCGTCAGCGTAGACCTTGGTGTACGGGAACAGCTGCCACTCGTACGCTCCGTGGAACGCGTTGATCATGCGGTTGGCAAACTGCTGGTCGCTGTCCTCGAAATAGTCGATCTGGTTCTCCCAGCGGAGACCACCCTTCATGGTGCGGCCGCCGGGCTGGTACATGAGTGCCAGGCCCAGGTTGTTGGCGATGCGGTTCGTGCCTTCGAACGAATAGAAGTTGGTGGGTCGGGACGAGCGGATGAAGTGATCCTTCGCGATGAACGTGAAGGTCCCTTGAGGGGCGATCTGGAGGTTCCCGTTCAGATCAGCCGCGAGTCCGCGCTGTGCTCTCACCACTTCGTCACCGGAGAGATACTCGTTGTACTCGAGCCGGCCGCCTCCGCGGAACTGGAGCGCCGGCGCCGCGGGTGCGGCTTCCTCATCGCGAGCCTCGTCGGCGAACTCAGCGTCGGTCGGCGACGGCTCGATGTCCTTGGACGCGATCACTGCCTCGGCGACGATTCGGAGCAGCCCCGACGCGTGTCGCTGGCTCTGTCGATATGCCGAGAATACGTTGTCGGTGAAGCCGGCCTCAGCTCCAAAGATCGGATGTATTACCGTTCCCTCACCAACGGGAAAACCGGGGCCCTCGACAGCGCTGACTTCGCCAGCCTGCGCGCGCGCGATGCCGACGGTCCCGAGCAACAAACCACCTGCGGCGGCCAGTAGACATGATCTCGACGTCATCGATCGACCTGCTCAGAACCAGGGGCTCGCCGTGATGACCTGCTCGAAGTCCGCGGCAGGGACGTCGAATGGATCGACCGGATCGGTCGTGGGATCGTCGGGCATCGCCGGACCGTCCACATCGACAGCCGTGGGCCCGACGAAGACGATCTCTTCGCCGATGCACGCTTCTGCCTCGTCGCGCTCGCCTGTTGCGCGCTCGTGGGCCAGCTTCACCTGGCTGTACTGGTGAACTTGAGCATCGCGATCGCCGCTCGCGATCGCCTCGGTCAGATCGTTTTCGGCGACGTCCGCGATGTTGAGGAGCTGTTTCACCGCGAGCAGCTTTTCGTTCACGCAGTTCAGCTTGATGACGTCCTTGGCCTTGCGCGCGGCGGCCTGGAGTTGCAGCACGCGGACGTGGTAGCCCTCCATCTCGGAGGTGAGCTTCTTCGTCTCTGTTTGCATCTCGCGCGGCGACAGGTTTGCGCGGGTCTCGCCCGGCAAGGTCACATCGGGCTTCTTCGGGTCGCCTGCTGGGGAAGGCGTTTTCGGCTGCGCGTACAGCGTCCCGACACCTAGGGCCGCGATCGCGAGCACGACAAGAAGCTTTCGACTGGTCCGCATGTAGGTCCTGACCGAGGAACGGGCAGCCGGGCCATCCTACAAGGCTTCGGCCCCGCGTTCAAACACCCGAGCTACTTGAGGTTCGGCAGGTTTGTTACCCCCGAGGGGCGTTTTGTTCATGTCCGCGGCCGATCGCGTGGTACGTAAAGCCGAGATCGCGCATCGTCGCGGGATCCCAAATGTTTCGGCCGTCGAAGACGAGCGGGTTCGCCATCTGCTCCTTCAGCCGGCGGAAGTCGGCGCCGCGGAACTGCTTCCATTCTGTCACAAGCGCCAGGGCGTGAGCCCCGGCGGCCACCGCGTACATGTCGTTCGCGAGCTCGATTCGATCCCCGAGTTGTGCACGGACGTTGTCCATGGCAACCGGGTCGTACCCCACAACGGTGGCACCGGCCTCGAGGAGGTCGCTGACCAGCTGAAGCGCGGGGGCCTCACGGATGTCGTCGGTTTCGGGCTTGAACGCCAGGCCCCAGATCGCGATCCGCTTGCCGGCCAGCGCTCCGCCGAACGCCGCCCTGATCCGTTCGCCGAGCACACGCTTCTGCCGGCGGTTCGCGCGCTCGGCAGCGTCCACGATCTCGAGCTGGTGCCCATTCTGCCGGGCCGTGTGGGAAAGGGCGCGGATGTCCTTCGGGAAGCAACTGCCGCCGAAGCCAGGGCCGGGAAAGAGGAACTTGTTGCCGATGCGGGGATCGGTGCTCATCCCCTTGCGAACTTGCTCGATGTCGGCGCCGACCTTCTCGGCGAGAAGCGCGAGCTCGTTCATGAACGAGATACGCACGGCGAGCATGGAGTTCGATGCGTACTTGGTCAGCTCGGCGGACCGGATGTCCATCACCATGATGCGGTCACCTGTCCGTACGAACGGCGAATACAGGCTTCGCAGCGTCCTGGCGGCACGATCATCGTCGACGCCGAGGATCACTCGGTCTGGCTTCATGAAGTCGTTGACCGCGTCGCCCTCCTTGAGGAACTCGGGGTTTGAAGCGACGGCGAACGGGTGCTTCGTCCCTGCGGAGAGGATCGCCCGGATGCGATCGGCGGTCCCGACCGGCACGGTGCTTTTCGTGACAACAACGGCGAAGCCTGTTAGAGCGGTCGCCACCTGCGCGGCGGCAGCCTCGATGAATCGGAGGTCCGCGGAGCCATCATCCTCGCTCTGAGGCGTGCCGACGGCCAAGATCACGACATCAGCACCCGGAACGGCCTCGGCCGTCGACGTGGTGAACGAGAGCCGGCCGGCCGCGAGGTTCCGCTGGACGAGGTCTTCGAGCTGCGGCTCGTGGATGGGAATCACTCCCTTCCGGAGGCGCTCGATTCGAGCCTCGTCGAGATCGACGCACACCACGTCGTTGCCGAAGTCGGAGAAGCCTGCGCCGGCTACGAGGCCGACATATCCGGTGCCGATGACCGCGAGACGCATCCGACGCACCCTATCATGGTCCGTGCCAGCTGCATCGGGTCGTGGGACGCGACACACGCGGGTCGACGGTGCTTTCCCCGGGGGGGGCGAACGCAGTAGGCTCGCTCCACCGATGCGTGGCTTGTCGATCGTGCTTGCATCGAGTGTCGCGGCACTCGTGATCGCATGCGGATTCCACCCAGAGGGTGTGGCCAACGATGCGCAAGTGGATGCCGACGACGTCGACCGGGACACGGATGACGATGGTCGGCCTGACAATGCCGACAATTGCGTTTCTGTGGCGAACCCGGATCAAGCGGACGAAGACTCGGATACCGTGGGTGATGCTTGTGACAATTGCCCGCACATCGCGAACGGCATGCAGGAGAACGCAGATGGCGACGGAGTCGGCGACATCTGCGATCCGAATCCGGCGGGGATGGATCGCGTCGTGGCTTTCTACGGTTTCAACGGGACAGCGGTTCCTCCTGAATGGGGCCCAGTCGGAGTCTGGCACGTAAGCGGTGGAACACTCCGTCAGCCAAGCATCGAAGTCGGGGATCGCATTCTTTCCCTCAACATGATGAGTGACTTTACCGATGTCGTCATCGCGACGGACTTCGATGTCGTGTCGGTATCGCCGCTAGTGCCCGCGACGTCTTCCGAACGGGCGGTGTCACTACTGACTCGATACCAAGACGGAACGATCTACGGCACAGGATATCTCTGTGGTGCGTCGCAGAACGTGACGGACGCCAATAACGCTACCCAACTCGCGGCAACCTATCAGAACAATGGAACTGTGGCCGTCGGAGATAGCGACCCCCTACCTGTGAGGCTCATGGCGGGAACCAGAATGAGCTTCGTCGGATCGAGCGCTGGGGGCACTCATGCATGCGAGTCCCGATCCGGTGCGACGGTCGTATCCTCGTTCGAAGACAACCAGCACACGACTGGTGCGGTCGCGTTGAGAACCATCGCCGTGGCGGCGAACTTCAGGTACGTGGTCGTTATCGCTCCTGGACCGTGAGACGAATCCGTCACGGCCACTGAAGAGGCAAACGGGAGATCACCGCTGCTCGGACTTCAGGAGTGGGTTCGGCTTCACGATCCGTCATGAGGTACTCGAACGCCCCGATGAATGACTGATAGCGGCCGGGCCGTCCGTCCGCCTCGATCTGGGGATTCATCTTGTGCACGAGGGGCGTGCCTGTGTGCGTGGGATCGAACTGCCAGACAAAGGATGGCATCGCGTGCTCCTGCGCGATGAACAGAGCGTATCCCTCGGGGGCAGCAGGCATGGAGGAGAACCACCATGGGCCAACCGCCTGCTCGGTGATCGCAAGCGACCGATGTCCGCCCGCTTCGGGATTTCGGACCACGACCCCACTCGATGCGAACGTCACGGAGGCCATCCAACCAAGCCCGCTCTCGCGTTCGCCGGCCCCGTTGAGATGGGGATGATCCTCGATCCAACTCCCCCAAGTCAGTGTAGGGGAAGAGTGATATCCGACGAAGTACCCCGAACCGCAACGCTCGACGCGGATGACCTTGGTAAAGGTCACTCGCCGAATGTACTTAGGGACGTCGAGGTAGTTGTGCGGGAAGATCGCCTCGCCCGTGAAGTCGATCGCGGGAAGGCCGCAGCCTTCGAGGTAACACCGGCAAGAGGCAGAGTCCTCACAGGCGCCGTCTGTCGAGGCGTCCCACCAGCGCGGCACGTGCCCCCGCGTCGAATAGGAGCCGGGAAAGTCAAGCCAATGATCGAACTCGAACGCTAGCTCGACGGCGTCTGGGCTCTCCGTCAAGACATGCACGGCCTGCGCTGGTTCGAAGAACGGCGACGCGAAGAACGTCCAGTCGCCGTACCAGTTGTCGAGCACTCGGCGCCATTGGCCGTCGATCATGAGCTCGAGCATGTGCGCGCCGAGCTGATCGGGCCCGCTTGCCAGCTGCGGGTACGTGACGCGCACGATCCCGTTCTCGATCACGATCGAGCGCGGATCGGAGGGGTCCCCGGTCAGCTCGACCGGGCCGGCGCCGCACTCGTAGTCGAACGATCCCATCGCCTGACTCGTGATCGAGCTAGTCGGGTTGCGATCACACGCGGCGGCGAGTAGCGCGACCAAGGCGACCCCCAGGAGCCAACTTCGGGACATCAATCCTTAGTATCGGACGAGTCCGTAAACGTTCGAGGCTCACGAGCGTTTTTTTCGGGCCGCGAGCCTGGCGCGCACGGTCGCCAATGCGAACCCTATGACTCCCAACCAATCGTCGACCATCCCCAGCTTGCGGGTGAGCTGGAGCCAGCGCGGGGGCAGCGTGCCGTCGACGATCTCGTCGGCGGACGGATACGAGTACCTGTGCGCCGGCCCCGCGGCGGCGCACAGCAGGGAAACGAGCGCGTCGCTGACCGCCTTCACCGTCCGGGCGATGCGCCACCCTCCGGCCTGCGCCATCACGGCGGCCGGCGAGAGCGCGGCGCCCAGACGCGCCGCGTCGGTGTAGTTGACGAGCGGAACCATCCCTTCGTGTCGACCGATGTGCGCCGCGTGGAGCAGGTACTCGTGGAGCGGAGACGGCCGACGTGCGCCGGGGACAGGCGAGGCCACCGCCTCGCGCCAGATGGCCCCCATGTCCATGCGGCTGCGGCCCGCGTGAAGGATGTGGCGGTGGAGATCGATCGAGCCGTCGCGGCGCTTGAGCGTGATCGCATGCCGCGTGACGCTCGACTGCGCGGCGCTGCCCGCGCGCCAGTAGCCGAGACGGGCCAGCGCTTGCTCGGCCGTGGACATGTCCGAGGAGCGGACGAGCAGGTCGATGTCCGACATGGGGCGCTCGGCGGGGTCGGGGTAGATCGTGCCCGCGTACGCGATGCCCTTGAGCAGGATCACGGGGATACCCGCGTTGCCGAGGGCGTCGAGCGCCTCGGCGAGGACGAGGGCGCGGCGCTCGGCCTGCAGCGAGGAGACGATGTAGTCGTTGCGGAAGGCGGCGACGCCGGCCTTGTACGCGAGCGGCGCGAGGAGGTGGCGGCGGACGAGCTCGAGCGGGAGGTCGGCGGCGGTGAACGGCGTCGGGTTGCCGAGCAACGTCGCGACGAGGCCTCGCATGGCGCGGCGCTCCGCCTCGGTCATGAGGTATGGTTTGCACCATGCAGCGGTACCGGCGCAACCCGCAGACGGCGGGGAGGGTCATCGAGGGGCAGGCGTTCATCGTGACGCCGGATGACAACAAGCTGCACACGCTCAACGGGGCGGCGACGCAGCTGTGGGTGCTTGCGGCGAAGGAGATCACCTCGGAGGACGCGGCGACGGCGTTGTGCGAGGAGTACGAGATCGATCGGGAGACGGCCGCGCGCGACGCGACGGCGTGCCTCGACGACATGGTCGCGCGGCAGATCCTCGTCGTGGCGTGACGGTCAGTGCGCGGCGAGCTCCCCGAACCAGGCGATCGCGATGCCGGCCTCGATCGCGCAGCCCATCGCGCGCCACGAGGCGTCGGCGAAGTGGTCGTCGTTGGCCATGACGACGCGGTGGCGCTCGCTCGCGGCCCAGGCGGTGACGGCGGTGGCGGCGGTGATGCGGGAGCCCTGACGGGCGGCGATCTCGACCCCCGGCGCCGCGTAGCTCGCGATCTCGCGCGGCTTGTTCCACATGCACGCGGCCTGGGCGTTGTCGTCGGTGTAGCAGCAGCCCGTCCAGCGCGGCTCGTTGGCGGTCCAGCTGTGGAGGTTGCAGCTCGAGCCGCCGGTGCCGTTGGCGGCGAGATCCTCCGCGTGGAAGCGGGCGACGGTCATGAGCGCGGACGAGACCGGGATCGGCGGCAGGTCATGGTCCGCGCGGTAGGCGTTCAGCGCGGCGCACAGGGCGAGGTCGCCGGCGGCCTCGTCCCCGCTGTCGTCGGATGTCGGCGCGATGGAACACGCGGCCAGGACGCAGATCAGGACGAACGCGAGCCGCCTTCCCATACCCCCGACATCGGCCGTGGCCCGCGGGCGTGAAGCCCTCAGGGGAGCCAGCGGACGAAGCGGACGCCGGCGGCAGGGCCGAGGGGGGCCGCGAGCTTGCCGTCCGAAGCGGAGATGATGACGAGGTCGCCGGCAGGGAGGGCGCGGACCTGGCGGACGTCGCGGCGGATGGCGACGAGGTGGGCGCCGTCCGGCGACCAGGCGTACTCGGTGTCGGCGTGGTCCTCGGGGGTGAGGCGGCGGGTCTTGCCGGACGCGACGTCGAGGACGACGAGGGACTGGTCGAGGCCGCCGCCGCGCACGAACGCGAGGCGCGCGCCGTCGGGGCTCCAGCGCGGGAGGTCCTCGGCGACGTCGACGTCGGTCTCCTCGGTGGCGCGGCGCTGGGCGGTGCCGTCGGGAGACATGAGGAAGAGGCGCGGAGGGCCCTCGCGGTCGGAGAGGAAGGCGACGTGCTTGCCGTCCGGGGACCACAGCGGCGACCAGTCGTCCTTGTGGAAGGCGGTCAGGCGGGTGGCGGCGCCGCCCCGGATGGGCGCGCGGTAGATCTCGGAGTCGCCGTCGCGCGAGGAGGAGAAGACGACGTGGGCCGCGTCGGGCGAGAGCGACGGCTCGAAGTTGCCCTCGCGGTTGGAGGTCAGGCGCGAGGTCGCGCCGGCGGCGTCGATCTTGTAGAGGTCGCGGAAGTTCTGCTCGCTGGTCTCGACGACGATGACGGCGCCGTCGGCGGAGACGGTCGGGTTGCGGACGGCGCCGGCCTTGGGCCCGAACGGCTCGACGGCGTCGCCGCGCACGAGGGCGAGCTGCTCGACGTGGTCGGCCTGGGTCTCGCCCTCGGTGGCGATGACGAGGATCCCGCCACGGACGACGTGGCCGGTGGGGAAGAGGGAGAGCTCCGACGACGCGCCGAGCGGGGTCCAGGCGCCGGTCGCGGGGTCGAGGGCGCGGGCCTCGACGTGGTGATGGTCGTGCTCGGCGGCGATGACGATCGTGCCGCGAACGAAGCTCAGGTCGACGGTCGGAACGGCGGGTGCGTCGGTGGAGGCGGCGTCGGAGGGGGAGGCAGCGGGAGACGGTTTGTCCTTGGAGGAGCCCTTGCAGGCGGAGAGGGAGAGCAGGAGCAGCAAAGCCATGCGTCCTTCGACTCGCTTCGCTCGCTCAGGACGAACGGGGATCACGATTCCGGCGTAACACGGCGGCGCCGCGGCGTGGTACGAGCGAGACGTGATCCGCGACGCCGCCACCGTCATCCTCGTGCGGACCGGGGCCAAGGGGCCCGAGGTGTTCCTGCTGCGGCGACGCAAGAACGCGTCCTTCATGGGCGGCGCCTTCGTCTTCCCCGGTGGGGCGCGCGACGAGGGCGAGGACGACCTGCGGGTGACGGCGGCGCGCGAGCTGTTCGAGGAGGCCGGCGTCCTGCTCGCCACGACGCCGGTGGCGCGCGAGCAGGCAGTGGCGTTGCGCACGCGCACGCTCGACGGGGAGCCGCTGCCGGCGCTGCTCGCCGAGGCCGGGCTCGCGCTCGATCCGGACGCGCTCACGTACTTCGCGCACTGGATCACGCCGTCGATCGAGCCCAGGCGGTTCAGCGCGCGGTTCTTCGTCGCCGTCCTGCCCGAGGGGCAGGCGCCCAGCTTCGACGCGCGCGAGACGGTCGACGAGTGCTGGCTCACGCCGGAGAACGCGCTCGCCTGCGCGCAGGAGCTGGCGCTGCCGCCGCCGCAGGTGCGCACGCTCTGGGAGATCGCGCGCGCGGCGTCGGTGGACGCGCTGCTCGAGCTCGCTCGCGCGCGCGCGGCGAGCCCGCACCCGATCCTGCCGCGCATGGCGCCGATCGCGGCGATGCCCGGCGGGTTCGCGCTGCTCCTGCCCTGGGACCCGGAGTACACGACCGCCGGCACCGGCGACAGCGCGCCGATGGCCGCGGACCACCCGCTCGCCGTCGGGCCGAGCCGCTTCATCCTCGAGGACCGCACGTGGAAGAACGTCGCCGCACCTGGTTCGACGACCGCGGGCTAGTCCTCACGCCCGACCGCCGGGTGCCGTTCTACGGCGCGGCGATGCACTACTGGCGCACGCCGCGCGCGCTGTGGCGGACGGCGCTGGACGGGCTCGCCGCGCTCGGCATCCGCGTGGTCGAGAGCTACGTGCCGTGGGGCGTGCACGAGCGGGCGGACGGCAGCGGGTTCGACTGGTCGGGGAACCGCGACCTCGGCGCGTGGCTCGACGAGGTCGCCGCGGCCGGGCTGGTCGCCGCGCTGCGGCCCGGGCCGCACATCAACGCCGAGCTCACGTGCTTCGGGTTCCCCGAGCGCATCGTCCGGGATCCGGACATCCAGGCCCGCGGCGCGCACGGCGGGCCGGTGTGGCTCCCTGCCCCGCCGCGCGCGTTCCCGGTGCCGTCGTACGCGAGCGAGAAGCTCTTCGACGAGGTCGCCGCGTGGTTCGAGGCGGTCGGCGAGATCGTGTCGCCGCGGCGCTACCCCGACGGGCCGGTGGTGGCGCTGCAGGTCGACAACGAGCCGCAGATGTTCTTCCGCCTGGGCGCGTTCGATCACGACTACCACCCGGACGCGATCGCGGCGTGGAAGGCCGGGCCCGGCGAGGGCGACGAGCCGCCGCGCGCGTGGTCGCTCGAGGACGAGGGCACGTGCGCGCGCTGGGTGCGCTGGAAGGACGAGCAGCTCGCCGCCGCGCTCGCGCGCTTCACCGGCGCGCTCGAGGACGCCGGCCTCGCCGGGATCGCGCGCTTCGGCAACCTGCCGCCGGGCGAGCCGTGGTTCACCGATCTGCCGCGGCTCGAGCAGGCGATCGGCGGGCCGGTGGGCATCGACATCTACGCCGGCGCGGGCGACCTCGCGATGGTGCGGCGGCGCGCGCTGCACCTGGCCGGCTCGACGGCGCACGTGCCGCTCGTGCCCGAGCTCGGCTGCGGGTTCGTGCCCTACGCGCCGCTCTTCTCCGACGAGGATCAGCGGGTGGCGACGCTCGCGGCGCTCGGCGGCGGCGTGCGCGGGTTCTCGTTCTACATGGGGGTCACGCGCGATCGCTGGATGGGCGGGCTCCTCGACGAGGAGGCGCGGGTGCGCCCGACCGCGCGCTTCGCGGACAAGCTCCTGCGCGCGCTCGACGAGGTCGACTGGCCGGCGCTGCGGCGGCGCACGCGGGTGGCGCTCGTGCTCTCGCGTGCCGACGCGCGGCACGGCGTCGCCAGCTCGCTCGTCGATCCGCTGCCGCCCCTGGCCGGCGAGCTCATGCAGCTCGGGCCGGGCGGCTCGGCGGAGCTGGCGCGCGATCCGGCCGCTGCGCTCCACCGGCGCTGGTTCGACGCCGCCGCGCGCGCGCTCGACCTGGCGCAGGTGCCGTACGCGATCGTCGACGAGGGCGCCCCGCTCGAGCGGCTGCTCGCGCACGACGCGATCGTCGCGCCCACGCTCCACCGCGTCGACCGCGCGCTGTGGAAGAAGCTGGGCGAGGCCGCGGCCGCCAGGCGCGTCGTCGTCATCGGCCCCGAGACGCCGTCGCTCGACGAGTGGGGCGAGCCGCTCGGCGACGACGCGGCGGTGCCGCGGCGGGCCGGCTTCATGCGGCCGGGCTCGGTCGACGATGTCGCCGGGCTGGCCCAGGACCTCGCCGCGCTCGAGCCGCAGGACGAGTGGTTCGTCGAGCGGCCGGCGGGCGTGAACGCCAGCGCCTTCATCGACGGCGGCGGCCAGGTGCGCGCCGTGTTCGTCTACAATCCGGGCGACAAGCCCGCCAGCGCGCGGCTCGTCGTGCCTCCCGGCACGACGCTACGCGACGCCCTCACCGACGCCGTCCTCCACGCCGAGGACGGCGCCGCCCTGGTGCCGATGCCGGCCCGCGACGTGCGCTTCCTCGTCGTCCGCTCACCTTGATCGGCGATCAGAAGAAGTAATAGTGCACGCCGCCGGCGAGGACCGGCTGGCCGGTGATGTAGATGCCGTCGGCGTCCGAGGTCGCGATGATGATGCCGGCGGTGAAGGACAACGCCACGTTCGACGCGACGAAGGCGCGGGTCTGGATGCTCGGCTCGATGTACAGGAGGGTCGCGTTGTCGGTGTTCGGGTTCCCGTCGCCGCGGAAGCCGATGCCGAACGAGCCACCGACGGAGAAGTCGCTCATCGCCGTCGAGTGGAGGTGATAGAAGAAGCGCGCACCCAGATCGATGTCGGTGTCGTCGTCGCCGCCGTCGTCCTCGAAGCCGAGGAACCCACCGAGGTGGAACTGGCCCATGTCGTAGCTGCCCGAGAGGCCGCCCAGGCCGGACATCTGGTACTCGGCGCCGACGCCGATGGACCCTTCGGAGCCGCCGGCGAACGCGGTCCCGGCGCCGAGCGCCATCACGGCGAGAGCACTGACGAGGGTAAGAGTGTTCTTCATGGTCGCGAGGGTGGCCCGGGTCCCGGGTGGTTTCAAGTTTCCGGGCCGGTGAAGCGGCGCGAAGCGCGGTAGGTTCGCGTTCGTGCTGGGCAAGGACGTTGCGCTACATCACATCGAGCCGCGCCACTGGGCGGGCTGGCTCGAGCTGCTGGTGCCGCCGGCGGTGCGCACGCGGCCACGCTGGGCGCTCGCGATCCTGGACGACGATCGGCTGCGCGTGATGAAGCTCGTGGTCGCCGGGCACGAGGCGAAGGGCGCCGTCGACCCGAAGCAGCTCACGCTGCCGCCGACGCAGGCCAACCTGCGCGCGTGCGCGCAGCAGCTCGACGTCGGCGCGGTGATCGTGCTCGAGGTCGGGGCGCTGGCGTCGATCTCCGCCGAGGTGGAGAAGCAGCTCGCGTTCGACATGGACATGGCGGCGCAGGGGCTCGCGCTCCTGCGCGCGCTCAAGGCGCGCTCGAACCGCGGGGTGTGGAGCGAGCCGCCGCTGCTCGACCTCCTGCCCGCGCCCGCGTTCGATCCGCTGCAGCGCACGTTCGACCTGCTCGTCCCCGACGACAGCGCGCTCGCGGCCTACGTCATCGCCGACGATCGGAAGCGCATCGCGGCGTCGGTGATCGCCGTCAAGCGCGGGGGCGACATCGTCGAGGCCGCGAGCCACGCCGCGCTGGCCGGCGACATCAGCGAGGCGGCGCTCGCGCGCGACTGGACGACGGCCTACCGGCGCGTGAACCGCGCGATCGGCGACCGCTTCGCGAAGCCGTGCGTGAGCGTGTTCGTCGAGCGCGCCACCGTCGACAAGATCATCGTCGGGCCGCCCGACACCCTCGGCCGCGAGCTCAACGCGAAGCGCCTCGTTATCGATCCGGCGCCGGCGTGGCTGCTCGGGCTCCTCGGCGGTGCCACGGTCGCCGCGGTCGCGCAGCGCGGCGCGATGGCCTTGGCCAGCCTCCTGCCGCAAGGCGCGCGCGACCGCGCCGCCGACCTCGCCGACCGCGCGCGCACCGCGTTCAAGGAGTCGGGGGCGAGCCCGTTCGCGCTCCTCGGCTTCGATCCCATCGAGCTGTGGCTGACGCTCCGTCACTACTACCGTCCATCGCGTTAGCGCGATAACGTCACCGGCGATGTCCGATTCCGTCACGATCCCCGTCGACGAAGCCACCGAGGCGCCGCTCATCCACCCGACCGCGGTGGTCGAACGCGGCGCGACGATCGGCGAGGGCACGCGGATCTGGCACTTCGCGCACGTGATGGGCGGCGCGACCATCGGCAAGAGCTGCGTCGTCGGGCACGCCTGCTACATCGGCAACGTCACGATCGGCGACGGCTGCCGCATCCAGAACCACGTCTCGGTGTTCGACGGGGTGACGCTCGAGGACGAGGTGCTGCTCGGGCCGTCGTGCGTGTTCACCAACGTCAAGCACCCGCGCGCGCACGTGTCGCGGCGCGAGGAGTTCGACACCACGCGCGTCGGGCGCGGCGCGACGATCGGCGCCAACGCCACCGTGGTGTGCGGCGTGACCATCGGCGCCTACGCGTTCGTCGGCGCCGGCGCCGCGGTCGCGTCCGACGTGGCGCCGCACGCGCTCGTCGTCGGCGTGCCGGCCCGCTGGATCGGCTGGGCGTGCCGGTGCGGCGAGCGGCTGCCCGGCTTCGACGGCACCGGCCTCACGATCTGCGGCCGCTGCGGCGACCGCTACACCGCCAAGGGCGCCAACATCGTACGGGTCGAGTAGTCTCGGCGGGCCGTGCCCAAGCGTCCGCCGCGCCTGCCCCGCGAGCTCTCGGTCCCCCGCGACCTGCGCGGCGACGGACCCACGCGCGCGCTGGTGACGCCGCAGGGCGAGCTCTGGCGCGCCGACGTGCTCGCGCTGCTCGGCCGCGTCCCCGACGGCGGCGCCGCGCTGGTGGTCACCGATCCGCCGTACGCGATCGGCAAGGACACCTGGGACGAGTTCGAGTCGCTCGACGTCTACGTCGACTGGTGCGACACGTGGCTGGCCGAGGTGCGGCGCGTGATCGGCGACGGTGGCTCGGCGTACGTGTGCGGCTTCTCCGAGATCCTGGCCGAGCTCAAGGCGCGCTCGGCCCGCCGCTTCGCCGAGTGCCGCTGGCTGGTCTGGTACTACAAGAACAAGGCGAACCTCGGCCGCGACTGGGGCCGCTCGCACGAGAGCATCCTCCACCTGCGCGGCGCCCGGGGCGGCGGCATCGACGTCGACGCCGTCCGCGTCCCGTACAACGCACACACGACGCGCTACCCGGCGCGCGTGCAGGCCGTCAACTCGCAGTACGGGCGCGGCGGCAAGCGACGCGACCGCTGGGAGCCCAACCCGCTCGGCGCCAAGCCGCGCGACGTGCTCGAGATCCCCGTGCTCTGCAACGGGCAGAGCGAGAAGACCGAGCACGCCACGCAGAAGCCCGAGGCCCTCATCGAGCGCCTCGTCCTCGCGTCCTCACGCCCCGGGGACCTCGTGGTCGACCCGTTCGTGGGCAGCGGCACCACCGCCGCCGTCGCCGCCCGCCTCGGTCGCCGCTTCCTGTGCGGCGACGCCGACGCTCGCTACGTCGGCGTCGCGCGCGAGCGCCTGAAGGCGCTCACGCCCCTCACATTGACGGCTTGACGCCGAGCTCCTCGAGCACGTTGTCCGCGCCGTCGAGCAGATCCATCACCCACATCGCGTAGCGGATGTCGACCATGATGGTGCGGCTCGTGGCGTGGTTGAAGACCACGTCCGACGCGACGCCCTCGATGTTGCCGTCGAAGGCCAGGCCGACGAGCTCGCCCTTCTCGTTCAGCACCGCCGAGCCCGAGTTGCCGCCGGTGATGTCGAGGTCACCGATGAAGTTGATCGGCACCTCGCCGAGGACCGGGTCCGCGTACGGGCCCCAGTTCTTGGCCTTGATCGCCTCGAGCTGCGCCTTGGGCGCGTCGAACGGATCCTCGCCCTTGTCCTTGGCGGGGATCTGCGACGCCACCGTGTACGCGGGCTCGCCCGGCTTGAACGGCTTGATCGTGCCGTAGGTGATGCGGAGCGTCGAGTTGGCGTCCGGCGAGAGGAAGCCGTCGAGCGCCTGCTGCATCGCGGTCGCGTACTTCGCCGACAGGAGCACCTTCTCGCCGGCCTCGGCGTCGTCCTGCTTCTCCTGCGCCTTGACCATCGGCCACAGCGCGACGGCGAGCTTGATGAACGGGTCCTTCGACGCCTTCAGCTTGGCCGGGGTGCCCTTCTTGAGGAGGTCGAGGCGCACGGCCTCGTCCGCGAGCTTGGTGCCGCTGTAGAGCGCGTCGAGCGCCTTGTCGATGGCGGCCTCGTCGATCTTGCCGCCCTTCTTCACGCCGACGATCGTGGCGAGCCACGGGCGGTCGGCCTCGGGCAGCGCCAGCGCGCGCACCAGCGCGAGGCGGAACATCGCGCGATCGATCGTCGCGTCGAACTGGCGGGTGAACTGCTTCTGCCCGCCCTCGATGCGCGGCACGTCGCGGTCCTGGTAGCCGGGCTTGCGATCGGCGTCCTTCTTCTGCCGCTCCTCGGCCATGCGCACCAGGAGGAACGCGTTCCGCAGGTGGCTCGAACCGGAGAGCGCCTGGCCGCGGTCGAAGTCGACGCGCGCCGTCTTCTGCTCCGCGGCGTTCATCTCGTCATAGCGGGCGATCGCCTTGGCGTACTCCTCGTTGCCGGCCTGCTGCGCCCACGCGCGGACCTTCTCGTCGACGGCCTTCTTGCGGGCCATCATGTCGCCCTTCTGCATGCCGGCGAGGACGCCCGAGTACTTCTCGAGGCCGTTCTGCACGCCCTGCTTGAAGACGCCGGCCTTGAGCTTGGTCGCGGCCTCGACGTTCGCGTCGGGCTTCAGCATCGCCGCGAGGAGATCGTACTTCTCCTGCAGGTTGGCGATGAGGTACGGGTACGCCCACTCGACGTCGTGTGCGACCTCGGCGTGCGTCGTGATGCGGTTGGTCCGGCCCGGGTAGCCGACGATCATGATGAAGTCGTGCGTGCGGGTGCCGTCCTGGTCGACCTTGAGGAAGTGCTTGGGCTTGAACGGCACGTTCTCGGGCGACGGATCGGCGGGCGCGCCGTCCTTGCCGACGTACGCGCGGTAGAAGGCCCAGTCACCGGTGTGGCGCGGCCACGCCCAGTTGTCGACCTCGCCGCCGTAGTTGCCGATCGCGCGGGGCGGGACGTACACGAGGCGCACGTCGCGGATCTCGAGGTACTCGATGAGCGTCCACTGCGCGCCGTTGAAGAAGCTCTTCACGTCGCAGCGGAGGCCGGGGCGGCCCTTCTCGCACGCCGCGGTCAGCGTCTTCGAGCGCTTCTCGAGCTCGAGCTTGCGCTTGTTGAAGTCGGCGATCTTGTCGACGCCGTCCATCATCTCCTTGGTGATGTCGGTGAACGCCTGCGCGACCGACACCTTCTGCGTCGGACCCGCCGGCTTCTCCTCGGACAGCGACTTCGCGAGGAAGCCCTTCTCGACGAGGTTGTCGTCCGGCGTCGAGTTGAACTGGAGCGCGCCCTGCACGCAGTGGTGGTTGGTGATGACCAGGCCCTCGGGCGAGACGAACGAGCCGGTGCAGCCGCCGAGCGAGACGACCGCGTTGAGCGGCGCGGCCAGCGGGTTGGTGAGGTTCTCCGCGGGGAGCGAGACGCCCATCGCCTTCAGCTGCTGCGCGTGCTGCGGGTGCGCCATCTGCGCCGGGGTCCACATGCCGCCCGGGTTGTTGAACGCCTTGCGCGCCGCGAGCGCCGGATCATCGGCCGCCGGCGCGCCGCCGCCGCCGCCCGTGTCGGTGCCGCCGCCGGTGGTGACGTCGCCGCCGCCGCCCGGTGATGTGGAGGACTTCGGGCCGCCGCCGCCGCAAGCGGCGGCGAGGAGGAGGGTCGAGAAGAAGAGCGAGCGCTTCATGCTCGGCGGCATAGCAGAAATCAGCCTCAGCCGAGGTCGAAAACGCCCCGCCACGCTGACAGTCACTGGCCGCGGCCGAGGCGGAATACGCGAACGATGGTGAGCGGTTACGCACTCCGGCGATGTCGCAGGGGTGTCGCAGCGGGGTCAGTCGTCGGCGCCGAAGCTGGCGAAGAACGAGCGGAGCTCGTTGGTCGGAACGGCCTGGCGGGCCTCCTCGGCGAGGTCCTTCACCTCGAGCAGCTCGTCGGGGATCTCGAGCAGGAAGCGCGAGGGGATGCGCGGCATGGGGCGGCCGCGAGAGACGCGGGTGCAGGCGCGCGTGATGTAGAGCTTGCGCTGCGCGCGCGTGATGCCGACGTAGCAGAGGCGGCGCTCCTCGGAGACGTCGGAGGCGTGGTCGGGGTCGAGGGCGTCGGTCGCCTGCGGGTTGAGCGTGCGCGCGTGGGGCAGGAGCTCCTCCTCGAGGCCGACCATGAAGACGACGGGGAACTCGAGGCCCTTGGCGCCGTGGAGCGTGGTGAGGACGATCTTGTCGCCCGAGGTGTCGGCCTCCTCGCCGGACTCGAGCGACAGCTTGCGCAGGTAGTCGCCGAGTGCGTCGGGGCCGGGCGCGCGCTGCTCGAAGCGCTCGAGCGAGCGGAGCAGGCCCTCGACGTTGTCGATGCGGCGCTGGGCGGCGGTGGGGCTGGGCGACGCCTCGCGCAGGTCGTCGTGCAGGCGGATCGCCTCGATGAGCGCGCGCGTCGACGCGACGGCGGCGCCGGCGCGCAGGCCGCGGCCCAGGGTCTCGACGACGCCGACCAGCTCGGACAGCGCGGCGCGCACGCCCGGCCGCAGGCCGGCCTCGTCGAGGTTGGCGTGATCCACGTCGGCGGCGCCGGCGACGGCGCGCAGGACGTCCCACATGCTGGTGTGGCGCGCATGCGCCCACGCGACGACGCGCTCGACGGTGGCGGGGCCGACGCCGCGCGCCGGGTAGTTCACGATGCGGCGGAGCGAGAGCTCGTCGCGCGGGTTGAGCGCGAGGCGCAGGTACGCGATGACGTCCTTCACCTCCTTGCGCTCGAAGAACTCCTGGCCGCCGTACATGACGTAGGGGACGCCGTGCTGGCGGAGCTCGTCCTCGAGCGCCTTGGCCTGCAGGTTCGAGCGGTAGAGGACGGCGATGTCCTGCCAGCGGCGGCCGGCCTCCATCACGCGCTTGACCTCCTGCGCGACCCAGCGGGACTCCTGCTCGACGTCCTGCGCGACCGCGTGCGTGATGACCTCGCCGCCGCCGAGCTCCGACCACAGCGACTTGCCGTGGCGGTTGGCGTTGTTGGCGATGACGGCGTTGGCGGCGTCGAGGATCGCGCGCGTCGAGCGGTAGTTCTGCTCGAGCTTCACGACCTTGGCGCCCTCGAACATGTCGGCGAAGCGGAGGATGTTGGTCGGGTCGGCGCCGCGCCACGCGTAGATCGACTGGTCGTCGTCGCCGACGACGGTGAGGTTGCCGTGGCGCGCGATGAGCTCCTTCACCAGCAGGAGCTGCGCCTTGTTGGTGTCCTGGAACTCGTCGACCAGGACGAAGCGGTAGCGGCCGGCCCAGCGGTCGGCGACGGCCGGGTCGCGCTGCAGCAGGCGCACGGGCTCGACGATGAGGTCGTCGAAGTCGAAGGCGGCGTAGGCGCGGAGCGCGGCCTGGTAGCGCGGGTAGACCTCCTGCGTGATGAAGTCGTACTCGTCCCCGTCGCGCGGCTGGTAGTCCTCGGGCGCGACGAAGCCGTTCTTGGCCAGCGAGATCCGGTTCAGGATCGCCTTCACGTCCCAGCGGCGCTCGCCGTCGCGCGAGAAGTCCTTGAGCCCGCGCAGGATGTCGCGCACGACGCCGAGCTGGTCGGCGGTGTCGTAGACGGCGAAGCCCGTCGGGTAGCCCAGGCTCTTGCGCTCGGCGCGCAGCATGGTGAGGCCGAGCGCGTGGAACGTGCCCATCGTCAGCTTGGACGCGAGCTTCTTGCTGCCGAGCAGGTGCGCGATGCGCTCGCGCATCTCCTCGGCGGCCTTGTTGGTGAACGTGAGGGCGGCGATCGCGTCGGCCGGGATGCCGAGGTCGAGCAGGTGCGCGATGCGGTAGGTGATGACGCGGGTCTTGCCCGAGCCGGCGCCGGCCAGGACCAGGAGCGGCCCGCCGCCGTGGTGGACCGCCTCGCGCTGCGGCGGGTTGAGACGACTCGTATCGACGGCCACGGAGCCACACACACTACCCGACCGCTGCCCGCCGGTCGCGGGCGGCCTGCTACGATTCCAGCCCGGGTGACTCCGGATGCAGAGAACGAGCGTCGGTACGCCCGCCTGATCGAGGAGCTCGAGGCGGAGTTCCCGCGCATGCGGCTTGTCAAGAAATGTGACTCGCGGCTCCACCGCGTCATCCACCACGCGCTCGCGGTGGTGACGCTCGGCGGGATGCGGACGTACCTGGACGGCTACCAGACGACCATCGGGCGCACGATCTACGTCACCGCGGACTGGGACGAGCGGGACGCGCTCGAGCGGTACTGCACGCTGCGCCACGAGGCGGTCCATCTCCGCCAGTTCAGGCGGTTCACCCTCCCGGGGATGGCGTTCCTGTACCTGTTTTTGCCCCTCCCCCTCGGCGTGGCGTATTTTCGCTCCCGGTTCGAGATGGAAGCGTACGAAGAGTCGATCCGCGCGGCCGCGGAGGTGTATGGAGCCGAACATCCGCGACGCGCATCGTACCGGGAGCACGTGGTGAAGCAGTTCACGGGGCCTTCGTACGGATGGATGTGGCCGTTCCGGCGCGCGGTCGAGCGCTGGTATGACGGCGTGCTCGCCAGCTTGCCGGCCGCGGAGGCCAACTGATGTCCGATCCGATCGTCGGCATCGACCTCGGCACCACCAACTCGGTGGTGTCGGTGTGCGATGCATCCGGCCAGCCCAAGGTCCTGACCGACCAGCGCGGCACGAAGATCCACCCGTCGGTGGTGTCGTTCCATCCCAACGGGTCGGTGATCGTCGGGGTCGACGCCAAGCAGCGGCGTGTGATCGATCCGCGCAACACGGTGTACTCGGCCAAGCGGCTCATCGGGCGGCAGTGGAAGAGCAAGGAGATCCAGGCCGCGATCGGGCGCATGCCCTACACGATCAAGGAGGGCGCGAACCAGCAGCCCGTCCTGGTCACGCGCGGCGGCGAGTTCGCGGTGCCGGAGATCTCGGCGATCGTGCTCGACCACGTCCGCAACATCGCCAAGCAGGCGCTCGGCCAGGAGATCTCGCGCGCGGTGGTGACCGTGCCGGCGAGCTTCACCGACGCGCAGCGATCGGCGACGGCGACGGCGGGCGCGATCGCCGGCATCACCGTCGTGCGCGTGCTCAACGAGCCGACGGCGGCGGCGCTGGCCTACGGGCACCAGCGCCAGCTGTCGCGCACGATCGCGGTGTACGACTTCGGCGGCGGAACGTTCGACGTGACCATCCTGCGCCTGCAGGATCAGGTGTACGAGGTGCTGGCCACGGCCGGTGACTCGTTCCTCGGCGGCGACGACATCGACGAGGTGCTGATGCACCACATGGCCGACCAGTTCCTGGCCAGCCATCGCATCGACGTGCGCGAGAACGAGGTCGGCGTGATGCGCCTGCGGGCGGTGGCGGAGCAGACCAAGATCGAGCTGTCGCGGCGGACCCGCGCGATCGTCAAGGTCGACGAGATCGCGTACGGACCGGGCGGCGCGCCGCTCAACCTCGAGGTGGAGATCACGCGCGACCAGCTCGTCGAGCGGGCGGCGCCGTTCTTCGACAGGTCGTTCGCGGTGTGCGAGGAGGCGATGCGGCTGGCGCAGGTGTCGGCGGCGCAGATCGAGGACGTCGTCCTGGTCGGCGGCACGACCAAGATCCCGCACGTGCGCGAACGCGTGACGCGCTTCTTCCAGCGCCCGCCGCGCACCGACGTGAACCCCGAGGAGGCGGTGGCGATGGGCGCGGCGCTGCAGGCGTCGGCGCTCGAGCGCATCCTGTCGCGGCGGCCGACGACGCGGGCGCCGTCGGTGCCGCTGCCGGAGGCCGCGCCGGGGACGTTCGAGGACGACGCGGCGACCGCGGAGAAGCGGACGACGTCGCCCATGGGCGCCGAGGTGCGGCCGCCGCGGACGCGGACCGAGCGCGCGGTGGCGCGCGGCGAGCAGGTCGATCGGTTCGAGGAGCCGACCGGGGCCAAGGCGATCGCGCGCATCACCAAGCCGGGCGCGGCGGCGCCGCCGCCCATCCCGAGCGCCAAGCGGACGATGATCGGGATGCCGGTGACGCCCGGACCGCAGCCGCACGGCGAGGACGCGGGCACGGGCGAGCTGACGATCGAGCGGCTCGGAACGGAGTCGACGCGCGCCGAGAGCGGGCCGATCGGCGTGGCCGGGCCCGCCCCGGTGGGTCCGGCGATCGCTGGCGACGGGTGGTCGCAGCCGCCGACGGTCCCCGCGGCGCAGATGCCGACCCTGATCGGCGCGCAGCCTCCCGTGGTGCCGGCGGCGCAGCTGCCGACGCTGGTGGGCGCGATGGCCGTCGGGGCCGCGGGGGGCGCGCAGTTCGCGCCGCCGCCGCGGGGCGGGCCGCAGGTGATGGACGTGACGCCGCGCGGGCTCGGCATCGGGACGGTCGCCGGGTTCTGCGAGGAGCTCATCCGGCGGAACTCGCGCGTGCCCGCCGAGATGAAGAAGATGTTCTCGACCTCGCGCGACCAGCAGCAGATGGTGCGGATCCGCGTGTGCCAGGGCGAGAGCCGGCGCATCGACGACAACGTCATCCTCGGCGACCTCGTGCTCGAGGGGCTGCCGGCGCGGCCGCGCGGCGAGACGTCGATCGAGGTGACGTTCCAGCTCGACGCGAGCGGGATCCTGCAGGTACGGGCGAGGGACGCGCAGACGGGGCAGGAGCAGCGAGCCAGCCTCGACATCGTGGGGGCGCAGTCGCCGCAGGAAGTGGCGGCGGCGAGGGAGAGGTTTGCTCAGCTCAGACGGTGATCGGGCGCGGGCTCGAGACGAACGCCGCTCAAGGGCGGCGGCGTGCTAGAAGGGGCTGTGCGGCAGGCACGCGTCGAGCGCAACACCAAGGAGACCCAGATCACCGTGGAGCTCGCGCTCGACGGTGCGGGTCAGCGGCAGCTCGACACGCCCATCCCGTTCCTCACCCACATGCTCGACGCGCTCGCGCGGCACGGGCTGTTCGATCTGGCGGTGACGGCCCGGGGCGACATCGAGATCGACGGGCACCACACCGTCGAGGACATCGGCCTCGTGCTCGGGCAGTGCTTCCGCGAGGCGCTCGGCGACCGCGCCGGCATCGCGCGCTACGGCTGGGCGACCTTGCCGATGGACGAGACCCTGGCGACGGTGGCGGTCGACTTCTCGGGGCGGCCGGCGTTCGTGTGGAACGTCGCCGGGCTCGAGGGCAAGTGGATCGGCACGTTCGACTGCGAGCTGGCCAAGGAGTTCTTCGCGGCGTTCGCGACGCGCGCCGAGGCCAACGTCCACGTGATGCTCCACTACGGCGGCAACCCGCACCACGTCATCGAGATCATCTTCAAGGCGTTCGCCAAGGCGCTCGACCAGGCGACGCGCATCGACCCGCGGACGCTGGGCGCCGTGCCCTCGACCAAGGGCACGCTGACGACGTGACCCGTCCGACGAGTCGAACATGAGGGTCGTCATCGTCGACGTCTGCGGCGGCAACCTCCGGTCGGTGGAGAAGGCGGTGGCGACGGCGGGCGGCCAGGCGGTGGTCGTGACCCGCGATCCCGACGCTGTCCGGAAAGCGGACAAGGTGATCGTGCCCGGGCAGGGCGCGTTCGGGGCGTTCACGCGCGGCCTGGCCGAGCGCTCGCTCGAGGCGCCGCTGCGCGAGGTGATCACGCGCGGCACGCCGTACCTGGGCATCTGCCTCGGGCTGCAGGTGCTGTTCGACGAGAGCGAGGAGCAGGGGCCGCAGCGGGGGCTCGGGCTGGTGCCCGGCAGGGTCGTGCGCTTCCGCCCGGCGGCGCACGCGCTCAAGGTGCCGCACATGGGCTGGAACCAGGTGAGGCGCGTGGCGGCGGACCCGCTCGGCGACGCGGTCCCCGACGGCGCGCACGTCTACTTCGTGCACAGCTACCACGTCGTGCCCGCCGACCGGCGCGTGGCGGTGATGGACAGCGAGCACGGCGGCGCCTTCTGCGCGGCGATCCGCAAGGACAACGTGTTCGCGGTGCAGTTCCATCCCGAGAAGAGCCAGCAGGTCGGGCTGGGGCTGCTGGAGGCGTTCGTGAGGGAGAAGGCATCATGAAGGTGTTCCCCGCGATCGATCTGCTCGGCGGCAAGGCCGTGCGGCTGCTCGAGGGCCGGCGCGACGCGGCGACGGTCTATCGCGAGCGCCCCGAGGAGCTGGTCGCCGAGCTGTGCGCGGCCGGCGTCGAGCGCCTGCACGTGGTGGATCTGGACGGCGCGTTCGACGGCGCGCGCAAGCACGCGGACGTGATCGCGCGCCTGTGCGCGGCGGCGCCGGTGCCGGTCGAGGTCGGCGGCGGCATCCGCGACGCGGCGGGCGCGCGCGGCGTGATCGCGGCCGGCGCGAGGTACGTGGTGCTCGGGACCGCGGCGGTCAAGCAGCCGGCGATGGTCGAGGCCCTGTGCAAGGAGCTGCCGGGGCAGGTCGTGGTCGCGGTCGACGCCAAGGACGGCATGGTCGCGGTCGAGGGCTGGGTCGAGACGTCGACGGTGTCGGCGATCGAGCTCGGCCAGCGCGCGGCGGCGTGGGGCGCGGGCGCGTTGCTCTACACGGACGTCGCGCGCGACGGCACCGGCAAGGGGCCCAACGTGGCGGCGACGGCGGCGCTGGCGGCGGCGGTGTCGATCGACGTCATCGCGTCGGGCGGCGTCCACACGCTCGACGATCTGCGGCGGCTGGCGGCGGCGGGCGTGCCCGCGGTCGTGGTCGGGCGCGCCCTCTACGACGGGCGCTTCACCGTCGCCGAGGCGGTGGAGGCGGCGCGATGCTGACGCGGCGGATCATCCCGTGCCTCGACGTGAAGGATGGGCGCGTGGTGAAGGGCACGGCGTTCGTGCAGCTGCGCGACGCCGGCGATCCGGTCGAGCAGGCGACGGCGTACGACGCGCAGGGCGCCGACGAGATCTGCTTCCTCGACATCTCGGCGTCGCCGTACGGCCGCTCGACCATCGTCGACGTGGTCGCGCACACCGCCGACAAGGTCTTCGTGCCGCTCACGGTGGGCGGCGGCGTGCGCGCGGTCGACGACGTCGAGCGCCTGCTCCTGGCCGGCGCCGACAAGGTGTCGATCAACACCGCGGCCATCCGCGATCCTTCGCTCGTGTCGCGCGCCGCCGAGCGCTTCGGCAACCAGGCGATCGTCGTGGCCGTCGACGCCAAGCGCCGCGGCGACGGCACCTGGGAGGTCTACAGCCACGGCGGCCGCACCCCCGAGGGGAAGGACGCCCTGCGCTGGTGCGTGGAGATGGCCGAGCGCGGCGCCGGCGAGATCTTGCTCACCAGCATGGACCAGGACGGCACCCGCTCCGGCTACGACCTCGAGCTCGTGCGCGCCGTCGTCGACGCCGTCACCATCCCCGTGATCGCGTCGGGCGGCGTCGGCACCCTCGATCACCTGGCCGACGGCCTCGCCATCGGCGGCGCGGACGCGGTCCTCGCCGCCTCGATCTTCCACTACGGCCACCACACGATCGGGGAGGCCAAGGCCCACCTCGCGGCGCGCGGCCTCCCCGTCCGACTCACCTGACGCGGCGCCTTACCCACCTGCGTAATCGCCACCAGGCAACAGGGCGCCCACTCGCGCCTTACCCACCTGCGTAATCGCCACCAGGCAACAGGGCGCCCACTCGCGCCTTACCCACCTGCGTAACCGCCACCCGCCATCAGGGCGCCCACTCGCGCCTTACCCACCTGCGTAACCGCCACCCGCCATCAGGACGCCCACTCGCGCCTTACCCACCTGCGTAACCGCGAACGCCTAGCGAATCAGTCCACGGGCCTCCGGAGCGACCTCGCGTCCCCGCGCTAGCGCTTCCGTCGTCCCCCCTCCGTTCAGCGATCCCTCTCGTCCTTCTCTCTCGTCCTTCTCTCTCGTCCTTCTCTCTCGTCCTTCTCTCTCGTCCTTCTCTC
>ERZ761602.2151-NODE-2151-length-32245-cov-5.619323_pt1 | contig 32245 bp, 27 predicted proteins | sample MGYA00512165_ERZ761602 | MGnify/ENA primary metagenome ERZ761602 (study PRJEB28899, sample SAMN02445085) | bioreactor sludge metagenome | biome: EBPR sludge; isolation source: Thorneside wastewater treatment plant | place: Australia: Brisbane, Thorneside...
GCCGGAAACCTATCAGAAATATTCGGATCCCAAGGAAAGCGTCGTTGCTATGGCAAGTGAAGAGATTTCGACGCGAGAATCTTTTATTCCTTGGCTAGTTTTTTCCATGCTTTTAGAAATTCTACTCTGTTTATTTTCTATTCGAGAGTTGTGGCTGAAGCGTGCGGCCTGGACAGGAGCGTTTCTTCTATTCGCTCTTAGTCCATCGGTTCACGCTCAGATCGCTCAAAGAAATATACCGATCGGGATCTGGCCCGATATGGACGTCGATCGAAAGGAATCTCTTCAGCAATTTGTTGGCGATTCCATTCAGCTCTCTAATCTTGAGTTTTCAAAACCTCAAGCGGTCAAGGTGAGCCAATTGTGGAAGTACGCAGTGGTGGTGGAATCGAAAGCGGGCACGTGGGGGCCGTTCAGCAAGGAAGACAGAGAGCTTATTCGCGATTACTGCGAGCGCGGAGGTTTGCTTTTGTTCGACGATCCTTTAGCGGTGGGCGAGTCGCAGTTTTATAAATCCGTGCAGTCGGAATTGCGAGCCATTTTTCCCGGTCGAGAATTGAAGAGCGTTTCAAAAGAGGATGTGCTTTTTCGAACATTTTATCTTTTAAATGAAGTCTCGGGTCGAAAGTTGGCGTCGCCCAATTTAGAAGGGTTGGAATTTGATAAGCGCTGGGTAGCGATTTTTTCGTTTAACGATCTTCTTGGAGCTCTTCTCAGAACTCCCACGCGCGATTTCGCACTTCCGGTTTCTCCTTATGGCATCTCTCAGAGAAATTTGGCGAAGCGATTGCTTTTGAATTTGCTTATGTACTCGGTGTCGCTCAATTACAAAGACGATTCCATACACCTTCCTCATATCTTAAAGCGGAGGGTGCGTTAGGTGGCAGCATCCTTTGCTCATAATTGGGTTTGGATCTTCGCAGGGGTAGCTTTCGCGCTCACTTTGTTCGAAATTTGGCTACGGCGCTCGGGATATTTAGGATCCCTCATTCGAATTTTATGGATCATGCTTCTCGGGTTTGCACTTGCGGAATACACAAAAGTGATTCCACAGGAAATGAGTGAGCCCGAACCCCTTCATGTCTTTGTAGATTCTTCGGATTCGATGATGGAAATTCCCGAGCGGGTTTCTCGCATGAAAACGTACGTAGAAGAAATTCAGTCTTGGGCAAAATCGAAGAACCAGCCACTCCAATACTACACGTTTGGCGATACGCTTCTTTCTCAACCCGAAATCACGTGGCCTGCAATGAAAGGGCTCCCAGTCACGCGCGTCTTTCCGATCGAGGAATATCTTCGAAAGAATGAAATTGAACGAGGAGCATCGGTGATCGTTACCGACGGTCTATGGTTAGACATGGCAAGTAGTCCCATCCCGACATTCAACGTGCAGGTAGGAGAGCCGGAGAAGGAACGCGATATTTGGATCGATGGACTTCAAAATAGCCAGACTGCCTTTCTAAAGAATCGTCTGAAAATTCCATTTTCGATCATGCAGAAGGGATTCGAAGGAAAAGAAGTCTCTGTCGAACTTGTACTTGGCCAAGAGGTGGTCGATCAGAAAACAGTACGCCTGTCGACGAGCGAAACTCCGGTGGAGCTTACCTACTTTCCTTCGAAGATGGGAGAGTCGATTTTTCGTATTCGCGTACAGACTTTGGAAGGCGAGTTAAGCGATCTCAATAACGAAGTACCCTTTCGCGTAAGAGTGGTTCGCGACAAGATTCGAATTTTACATATCGGAGGTAAGCCAAGTTATGACATGAAGGCTTGGAGGCTCTTTCTCACACGACAACCCGACGTTGATTTAGTGAGTTTTTACATCCTCCGTTCTTTGAATGACGATCCTGAAGCTCGGAATAACGAACTCAGTCTCATCCCTTTTCCTTACGACGAGCTTTTTTCCACAGAGCTAGAGAAGTTTGACGTCATCATTCTGCAGAACTTCGATTTTAATTTATATTTTCAACCGTTCTATCTTTCGAATTTGGCTACCTTCATTCGACAAGGGGGAGCGCTACTGATGATTGCCGGTGATCAGTCTTATCATCGCTACCTGGGATCACCTCTAGAGGGCTTGTTTCCTTTTGAATTTGACGATCGAGCGGGGCGTTTTGAAATGGCTCCTCAAAATGCCGCAGTCGTGCAGTCCCACCCTCTCATTCGGGGATTAGAAAATGCATTCACGAAGATGCCTTGGTCCGGCTATCATTCGATAACGTCGTTGCCCTCGAGCACCACGGTTGTCCGCTTCGCGAATAATACTCCGCTGATCTCTTTCACTGGTATTGAGCAGGGCCGAGTGCTTTCGATTAACTCAGATGAGCTTTGGAAGATGCAGATGAGTCCTTCCATAGAGGGAGGCGGAATGTTCGGCCGCTTTGCTCGTCGAGTTTTGCAATATCTTACATTTGATCCTGAGATGGATACTCAAAGAATTCAGTCGGGTTCTTGGCAGGTGGGGCAAATCGTAAAATTGGTCGGATCGGATCAGAAGAAGAGAAATTGGAAAATTTCAAAGCTTTGGCCGAACGGTGGAGAAGTTCTGCTGAATGTGGCCGATTCCGCTCAAGCTGAAATTTTAGTGCCATCGCCGGGTGTTTACCAAGTCGAGGCCGATCAGATGCCTGAGCCTTTCGTCGAGGTCACTCAAGAACAGCCTTGGAGAGAAGAGTGGAAGTACCTTATTGCAAAGGATTCAAAGATGAAAACGCTTTCCGAGTCTTCGCAGGGGAAATTCTTTCGATATGAAGATCGAGAAAAATTATTTGATGAATCTATATCAGGACAACAAATCTTGAATGCGCAAGTCGAGCCATGGGTGCGTTCTTCGATGTCTTGGATTTGGCTCTTGCTCGGTGCGATTTTACTTTCAATGAGTTTGGATTTTTTTCTACGAAAGAAAAGATATTGGGATATCTGATTGACGGACTCTGCTTTGCCGGCGCATTTCGCAGGAAATTTGCTCTCCACACAAGCATTAAATGTTGATGTCCCTGCAGGTCTTCGCATTGACATTAGTTATATGACTTTGATAGCTATCGAACAGGTTTGATCTTGTTGGGTTAGGGATATACCTCTGAAATAGAATTTTGATTAAAGGCTTGTAATCACGCCAATTTGAGCGGGGGCTCTTGTTTGGATAGTGGATGGGGCTGGGGAACGGAGGAGGCTACGTGGGTGTGAGCGAAGTTCAATCGAGTGAGGCGTTGGGTCCTTGGAAACGAAAGCACCAAAGACGAAAAATAGACGCACTCATCAAAGTGATTAGTCACGACGGAAAAGTATATGGATGTCGCAATCGCGATATTTCTCCGGGGGGAATTTTTGTGGTGGCGAATACGAAGGTCGTACCCCTTGCCGTTGGAACAACCGTGCAAATGAATATCAAATTTGCATCTTCACCGACCATTTTTAATGCAGAAGGGCGTGTCGCGAGAATGACTCGCGAGACTTCCGTTGAGGCGAAGATGTTCAAGCCGGGCTATGGCATTGAATTTACTCGCGTCGATGGAACCGGGAAGAAACTCTTCCAGATGCTTCTAAAGTAGAATTGGCACTGATTTTGCACCTTTAGTCATCCATGGCGAGGTGTTCTCTCATCCTGTTTCTTTGCGTTACCATTCTTACCTCGTCTCATGCTTTGGCTGAGAACGGTGTCTCGGACGCACCTTCAAAACCGCCTCGATTTCAACGCCTCAAGAAATTCGCAGCCTGCGCGCTTGTTTTAAGTGCGGGTTTCGCGAGCTACATTACCTACCGGCGCGCGACCGCGCCGGTCAGTCAACTGATCACGATCGATGGCGCTTCTGCGCAAATTGAAGGCGTCGCGATGGATGAGCTTTCCGGAGAAACGTGGGAAGAAAAGCATCGGCAGGTTTTAGAAATGAAGCGGGCAGAGCTGACGACCGCGGTTTTGTTCAAAACTTCTCATCAATATTCGCGGGAGGAAGGACTCCAAATTGTTTTGGATTACAAAGATCAAGTAAATCAGGGGCGTCTCATGGTCGGCAAAGTGCATGTTTTTGTTTCTGGAAGTGCGGGATCACCGCAGGATTTTAAGCCCTTGGACACCTCCATGGTGGTCTATCGAACGGATGCCAAGGGCGATCTCGTGGTGAGTTTGAAAGATTTAGAAAAGGTCATTTCTATGGATCAGGATCTCTCTGCGAAGAAAATCTTCATAATTTATGTGCAAAATATTCGCACTATGAATGAGAGCTTGAAAGATCCCGGAGCCACCACCGACTATGCAATCCCGCTGGTTGTGGAATACCGAACTTCGTCGCCTTAACGATCCATCCCCCGCAAACTTTGCAGGCCCTCTTTGAAGTGGAAAAAGTAAAGCGCAACAAATATGCCGCCTTTCTCAATAGCTACGCTGAACAAAATCAATGCCGATAAGTGTAATTGGTAATTGGGGACAGTATATGTATTTCCCAATTCTTCTGACTAAATAGGAAATACGTATACTGTCCCCAATTTTAATCCCCAATTTTAATCGCGTTGAAGTTTGTCGAGGAGTGAATACACGCAGGGCACGACGAGTAATGTGAGGACTGTGGAGAGAATCATTCCTCCGATAATGGCAGCCGCCATGGGGATTCGGCTTTCAGCTCCCGGTCCGAAGTTCACGGCGGCAGGGATCGCGGCAGCGATCGTCGCAAATGAAGTCATCAAAATAGGGCGGAGACGAACAGGGCAGGCCTCTAAAAGTGCTTCGTGAGTCGATTTCCCCGCTGCTTTCATTTGATTTGTAAAATCCACGAGCAAAATAGAATTCTTTTTCACGAGTCCCGCCAATAAGATGAGGCCAATCATCGAGTAAATGTTAAGCGTCTGGCCCCAGAGAAGGAGCGCCACGAAAGCGCCGCTGATACCGAAGGGAAAGGCGATGAGGACAGTGAGCGGATGAATGTACGAGTTAAATTGAGAAGCCAGCACCATGTACGAAACTAAAATTCCCAATAACAATGCAAAAAGAAGGCTGTCTCTTGATTCTCGAAAAGTTTGAGAGCTTCCTCCAAGCGATACGTAATATCCCGGAGGCAGAGTTTCTTTGGCGATGCGTTCAACGGTCTTTAGTGCTTCCGACTGCGAGGACTCCGGAGCAACGTTCGCAGAAATATCGAGCGCGCGCTCGCGGTCCACGCGTGAGATTCTTAGCGGAGCAGAGCCCTCGTTGATGTTCACCAGCGATTTTAAAGGAATGAGTTCCCCGCGAGAATTTCTCACGGGAAGCTTTTCAAGATCGGTGAGTTTTTGGCGATCGATTTCTTCGAGTCGAACGCGGATGTCGTAGCGCTTTCCATCCTTCGTATAGAGGCCAGCGACCACGCCCCCGACGAGAGCATTGATTGTCCGAGCAATGTCGGCCACGCCCACTCCAAACTGCGCTGCGGCATCGCGGTTCGGAGAGATTTCAATTTCTGGTGCGGCTCCGATGTAGTCGGAGTTTACGTCGGTCATGGCTCCTGATTCTTCGAATTTCTTTTGAAGGACATCTGACCACTTCAAGATTTCATTCCAATCGGGGCCTTTCAAACTCACTTCGATCGGGTAACCTCGATGTCCCATGACGCTCGAGCTCGAATTGTCCTGAATGAAAGCTTGAATTCCTTGCACCTTTTTTAGCTCGCCTCGCAAGAAAGTAGAGAACTTCTGTTGGCTCCAGATGGAGCGTTCCCCTTCCCGAAGGGGGCGCTTGGAATAGTCTTTCAATGTCAGAAAGATCATGGCGGTATTCACTTGGCCTCCGCCAAATCCTCCGATCGATAGAAACACGCGCTCCACCTCAGGCTGTTTGCTGAGGACGGCTTCCAGTTCTTTCACTTTCTCATCCGTAAAGCTGAGAGAGGATCCCACCTTCGTTTGGGCTCGGATCATGATTCTTCCATCATCTTGAGAAGGAGCAAATTCAGATTTCAAAAAGAAAAGAGAAGATAGCGTGAGGGCAAACGCCACAAGTGATAGTCCAATAGTGATCCAGCGATATTCTAAAATGCGGGGCAAAATTCTTTGGTACGATTCTCGTAAAGATTCAAAAAATCCATCGACGGCTTTTCCGAAGCGCGTGGTTCTTTCAGTGTGAGTGACAAATTGAGCGCACCGCATGGGAGTAAGGGTGAGTGCTTCCAAAAGAGAAATTGCGACCGCTACCGAAATGGTGACACCAAATTCATAAAAGTATCGACCGATCACACCCGTCATGAAGGCGACGGGAATGAAGATCGCGATAATCGCGGCTGTAGCAGCGAGTGCTGCCAGGGAAACTTCGCGCACACCGACGATCGCGGCCTTTTTTCGATCGAGACCTTTTTCCAAATGCCGAAATATATTTTCAAGCACCATAATGGCATCGTCGACCACGATCCCGATAGCGAGTGAAAGTGCGAGAAGCGTGAAGGTATTCAGTGTGAAGTTGAGATAGCTGAGCACCATGAAGCTTCCGACAACTGACGTAGGAATTGCCAAAATGATATTGAGAGTAGAGGACCACGATCCCAAAAACACCCAGCAAACAAGCGCTGTCAAAAGCGCAGAGAGAAGGAGGGTGAAGATCAATTCGTGTACCGCTTCCTTTACAAAAACGGTGCCGTCATAGTTCACCGCCAATTTCACCTGGGAGCCAAGTTCCTTTTGAAGCGATTCAAAACGGTCCTTAACTCGGTCGGCCACTGCCACAGTATTGGATCCGCGCTGTTTTAAAATTCCCAGACCGATGGAAGCCTTTCCATCGGCTCGACTCAAGCTGCGCACATCGGCCGTACCTTCTTCGATACGCGCGATGTCCTTTAAGGCGACAGGTCGATAGTTGATGCCGCCTCCTCTTCGTGTGATCAGAAGATTTTCAAATTCTTTAACGGAAGAGGCTTCGCCGAGCACTCGTACAGAGAGCTCTTCATTTTTTCTCTCAACGATGCCCGCGGGCATTTCACTATGCTCTCGCTTGATCGCGTCGATCACGTCATCCACGCTGAGAGCGTAAGTCTTCAATTTATCTGCATGCACCCATACGCGGAGTGTGGGTTCTAAATAGCCGCCCATCATCACTTCCGCCACACCATCGATTTTGGAAAACTGATCGCGAACGCGATCGCGCACAAACGTCATTAGGGTGAGCCGATCCATGGTCTCGGAAGTAACCGATAGCCAGAGAATCGGGCGATCCTCGGGATTCCGCTTTCTCACCGAAGGTGGGTCCAGATCATCGGGAAGCCTGCGCTGAGCTTCGGATAACTTGGCCTGCACTTCTTGTACGGCGATATCGATATTCTTCTCTAAATTAAATTCAATGGTGACGTCCGCGCGTCCCTGTCGTGCCGACGATCGAATATTTCTTATGCCTGCTATGGAAAGCACAGCGCTCTCGATCTGGTCGACCACTTGGGTTTCCATCACCTCGGGTGAAGCTCCTTCCAGCGTGGCATTCACAGAGACGACGGGCTGATCCACATCGGGAAGCTGGCCAACGCCCATTCTTTGGAAGGAAAGATAACCAAAGAGAATGAGAGCAAACATGAGCATCCATGTGAATACCGGTCGTTCGATCGCGATTTCTGAAATTTTCATGGCTTTAATACTCCGGAAGCTAGATCAAGGTCCAAACGCGCCTGTTGCAAATCGTAAATGGAATTTTTCCAACGCTTTTGCGTATCGATATAGGTGCTGAGTGCTTCCAGAACTTCTAAGTTGGTCACCATGCCGCGCTGATAGTCTCGATTTTGTTCCAAATAACTTGATTTAGTCTCTTCGGCGGCGCGTTTGAGCGTTGTGACCTGAGACTTTAAACTTTGAACTCTGTGATAGAGACTTTCGATTTCCTTTCGCGAATCTAGAATCGACTGTTCATATTCCTTCTGTCGCTGAAAGACCTGTTCGTCGGCCTGTTGACGTCTCGCCAAAACGGAACCTCCTGAAAAAATCGGCACTTCCAAATTAAGTGAGAGATCCCAGTCCACGCCCTTCAGATTTCCGGAACGCTTCACGTAATAATTTCCTTCAGCATCGAGCGTCGGAAAATGAGCACTCCACGCGGCCGCACGAACCTTTCGCGCGGATTCCACGGCTTCCATCTTGCTCAGTACGTCGCCGCGATTCTTCAAATCTAAATAGGTCTCCAGTGGTGCCACTTCAGAGGGTTCCTTTACCGAATCTTTGAGAGTGGTGTGAGAGGGGAGGCCAGCCACCGCGGGTAAGTTCAATCGGAGATCGAGCAATTCTTGTTGAAGCGCCAGTAAATCTGCTTCGACCAATCCGAGTCGAGACTGAGCCGAGAGAGACTCTGATTTTTTAGCTCTTCCAATTTTTTCCCAATTTTTCAAATTCTTCACACGCTTGCCCGTAAGTTCCACCTGTTACTGCATGAGACGCTCTGCACTTTCCGCTTGAAGAATCGAAAAATAGAGGTCGGCGATATCTTTCATGAGCATGGCCTTGGCCCATTGCAGGGAATATTCCTGCGCGCGGGTCCCCGCTTTGGCTGCAGATAGTGCAAAAAATTCCTGGAAACCTCGAAAGAGCGGTTGCTGAACATTGAACCGACCATTGGTTTGATTCTGGGATGAGACCGTGCCGCCCTTATCTTGTCGAGTGTAGCTGCCTAGGAAGCTCGCCTTTGGAAGAATTTCTCCGAGAGCCTCTCGATTCCCCGCTCGCGCTGCCTTTAACTTGCTCTCCTCGATTTTAAGTCGCGTAACATGTTGCGTTGAATGTTCAAAGAGCGCGGGAAGATCGTAGACCTGGGACTTTTCCGTCGCGGCAAGAGCTTGAAGTGCAAAGAATGAGAGAAAGAAAAAGCCCATCGCAGAGAACTATACTAACGTATCCCTCATGAATTTGATCCGAGAATTTATCGCCGATGAAGTGGCCACGCCACTTACAAAAGGAAAGGCCACATTTGCTCGATTTCGTCCTGGACGAGTACAGCTTGATTCGCATGGCAAAATTGTAAGGGTCGAAACATTTTCTCGTTCAAAGCTTCGCCTCGCTTCCAAAAAATCTCTCTATCGTGCGCGATGTCTGGTGCCGGGTCTCGTTGACGCGCACACGCATTTATTATTTGCCGGCGATCGTGCAGAGGAATGGAATCAGCGACTCAAGGGAGCGACTTATGAGCAAATCGCCGCGAAGGGCGGAGGAATTAAATCTTCCGTAAAGCAAACGAGAGGTGCGACTTTGAGTGAAATTGTACGTCTTGGAAAGCAACGGCTCCAGCGGGCATCCGAGTTTGGCATCACCACACTGGAAATCAAAACGGGCTACGGGCTGAATTTGGAATCGGAACTCAAACTTCTAAAGGCGATCGATATCCTTCGAGATCACACTAAAATCGAGTTGATTGCCACGTTCATGGGTGCGCATGCTGTGCCCTCGGAGTTTAAGTCTCGCGGCAGCTATGTGGATTATCTCATTCGGGAAGTTCTACCGAAGGTAAGAAAGCGCGCGGAGTTTCAAGATGTCTTTTGCGAGCGCGGCTACTTTACGAAGGAAGATACGATTCGCCTGCTCGCGCAAGGCCGAAAAATGGGATTGAAAGCGAAAGTACATGCCCATGAGTTTGGGAGAACGGGTGGGGTGGAAGCAGCAGCTGAAGTGCGGGCCTGTTCCGCCGATCATCTCATGCATGTAAGCGACAGCGACTTGAAACGTCTTCGGCAGGCGAAAGTTGTTCCCGTTGTATTGCCCGGGACTTCCCTATTTTTAAACACTGGGACATTTGCACCCGCAAAGAAAATGCTGGCGGCGGGTTTACCTGTGGCGATTGCCTCGGATTTTAATCCCGGAACGAACCCCACACAAAACTTACTTTTGTGCGGCACCTTTGCCGCAATTTTTCAGCGTTTGAGTTTAGAGGAAGTTCTTCGAGGGCAGACGCTCTTTGCCGCGTGGGCGCTCGATCGCTATGATCGCGGAGCTTTGGAGAAAGGTAAGCGAGGAGATCTCGCCGATTTTGACGTGGGACGATTTGAAGAAATTTATTATCGCTACGGCTCGGTCAGTGCGGTATCCAGTTTTAGCCGTGGTCAATTCATCTAAGTATCTATTTGCCTTCGACCTCGACGGTACGTTGGTTCATAACCTGCCGAGCGGTGAGCGAACGGTTCCTCCAAGACTCTTGGATTGCGTGAGACGTTTGGGACGTCATGCGCATGTCATGGTGGCTACAGGGCGACGTTACCGCACAGCGCTTCCGATTATTTCACTTCTTCCGGCTGCGTCCTACTCGGTGACCAACAATGGAATGGTTGTAAAGGATGCCTCCGGCAAAACCATTCATCGTGAATCTTTGGATCGCGCGGACGCCCTTTCCATAGCAAAACTTTTTCATAAGACGCATTTAGACGTCATTTTTGCGACAGATGGCTATCACGAAAATATCGATTTCATCTTTTGGAAGCAGGCATTGAAAGAAGCGGACGCCCCTCGAAAATTATTTGAGCGCTTTCATGAGGTGAGCGCGGTAGTTGAGACTATGGAAGATGTTCTTTCGTTTCGGAGAGACATCCCGTTGTTGGAGGTTGCTACGCTCGGACCTTATCACGAGCTATTGGAAGCTCGAGAGCTCATTGAACCGCAATTGCCGAAACCCTATCGAGCCGTCGTTGTTAAAGGAATCGGAGAAGACTCTTGGGGGGCTTTAGAGATATTCTCAGGGAAGGTTTCGAAATGGACGGGTATTCTGTCGGTGAAAAAACTTCTCAATGTAGAAATGGTGGTTGCGGTAGGCGATGACGAAAATGATATCGAAATGCTACAATCAGCTGACATAAGCGTGGTGATGTCCCACGCGCAGCCGCATGTAAAACGCGTTGCGTCACGAGATGTTGAGGGGCCAGAGGGGCTGGCGCAATACTTGGAAGAATGGATTGAGCGACTGGAGCAGGAATGAAGCGAGTCGAAAAAGGAAAGTATTACACTTGGCTCTTTCAAGCCGCTGAGACTTTTTATGAGCGCGGCAATTTCGATAAAGCTCTAAAATATTTTGAGCGCCTCATTAAGCAGCATGGAAAGTTTTTAGAAACGTCCATGAAGGCGGATTGCTACGCTTACCTCGGCGATATTTATTTATTCAATGAAGATTTTCCGAAAGCGGTGGAATATTTGAATCGCGCCATCGCTCTCGATCCAGACTTTTCTCATTATTACTATCTGCTTGGCATGGTCTATCAGACTCAAGAAAATTGGCGCCGTGCCATCGAAGAATTTCAACGCTCCGTAAAATTGGAGCCGAAGAATTCCATTTATTTGGAAGAGCTAGGCCGCACCTTTGTATTTACGGGAAATCTTTATGAAGGCGAGCGATTATTACGCCGAGCGTGGAAGATGGATGTCACAAACATTGGAGCTGGCGTGGAATTGGCAGGGGTTCTCCTTTCTCTCGGAAAATTTAAAGACACTATCGTGATGGTCGATGAGATTCTTCAAAGTGGAGAGAATCTTCACGATGGAATTGTTGATTATTTGGAAAATATTCGGACGGATGCGGATCGAGGTTTGGAAGAAAAGGCGAAGCGGCGTCGTAAATCGAAAAAGCGTTCTAATCCTCATTCGAAATCTAAAAATTAATCCAATCCATTGGAAACTATGCGAGCACCAAAATTACTGTCGCTATCAGGACGGATGAGCCGAGGTCAGTACCGAAAATTTCTCGTATGGTACATCTTCGCGCTTTTGCCTTGTCTTACCTTTGCATTTTTAGCGCTGATGATCTTGGGCTTTCGCACTCCAGACGCCCTTCTTCGCAGCGAAGGAATGCCTCTTTCAGGAAACATCGTGGCCATGACTATTTATATAGTGGCGTCCATTTGGCCTCTCACTGCTTCCACGGTGAAGCGCCTCCATGATTTGGAGCTTGAGCCGTGGGGTGTGTTTTTTACATTTTCTCCGAAGAAATCTTGGGAGCTTGGTCAGGCAGTTTTGAAAAAGCGGGGAGTAGAAGGTCCTAACCGCCATGGTGAAGATCCTGGCATCCACGAGCCCTAATCGCGCAATTTTGGTTACCCCGTTCAAAAACATGCGAGAATTCAAGGACTTATAATCCTAACGCGCTGAGTATAATGAGGCCTGGTTTACGGGGAGGATCCTTTTGGAATATCGAAAGCTAGGGCGGTTTTTGCTGGATCAGACGCTGGCGCGCGGAGGTATGGGCGAGATCATTCGCTCCGTCGATGACTCTGGACGCACCGTTGCGCTCAAAAAAATTCTGAAAGAGTATCAAGGGGAAGAACAATTTCGAGAACTCTTCAAGCAAGAGGCCGAAATTATTTTTCAACTCGATCATCCAAATATCGTCCGCGCCTATAATTTTCAGCGCGTGGGCCAGCAGCTCGTGTTAGCGATGGAATATTTAGAAGGGGTGAATCTGCGCGATATTTTAGTAAAGGCGCAGGAGAAGCACTTTCAAATTCCCCTCGGCGTTGTGCTCAAAATTATGAAGGGTCTTTTAGAGGGACTCGATTATGCGCATTCAAAGCGCGATGATGTCACGGGAGATCATTTAGAATTCGTCCACCGCGATATTAATCCCTCCAATGTATTTGTCACATTTTTAGGAGAAACCAAAATTTTGGATTTTGGAATTTCGAAGATGTGCTCGAAAGGAGGCGGGGCCTTCATCGAGAAAACACCGACCGGTAAGATTCGAGGCAAGGTCGCCTATTTAGCGCCGGAGCAAATTCGCGAATCCGAAATGGATCATCGCGTGGATATCTTCGCCTGTGGCGTTCTCCTTTGGGAGTTGCTCACCAATGAAACTCTTTTTTATCGAGACTCGCAGCAGATGACCCTAGATGCAATCTTGGACGGCAATTATCCCGACATTCTTTCCGCGCGAGACGATTTGCCTCCTGCGATTTCGCAAGTCATGCGAAAGGCTCTTTGTTTAAAGCCTAATGGCCGATTCAAATCCTGCAAAGAATTTGCAAAGGCGCTGCAAGTGGCTCTCGATCAGCGAGTGATTCCGGACGCACTGGATGAGGATGTCTCCACTTTTGTACGCGTGCTTTTTCAAAAGAATGCAGACACGAAAGAGCCTGGCTTTCTCTCTGGCCACGCATATTTACTCACTCAAATTCCGGGCTTGGAAAAAGCTGGAATTGATCTCGCTGAAACTTTAGCACACGAGCATCCAGATCTTCCCATCGTGCAATTGAACTTCGCACGTAGTCTTTTTAGTGTCGGTCGAAAATCCGAGGGACTTCGAGTTTTAGGATCGCTTTCTCAATTTTCTATTCTGGATGAAGTGGCGCATCAGCTTTGGGTATGGCTCGGCGTGCGTCGACCCGTCGTGGTTCCGTTCCTAAGCCGAAGGAATGCCGTGAACCGAAGTCTCGGAATTATTCGCCATAGAATTCTTGGGCCGACAGATCGCTACAAGACTTTGGAATTAGAATTAGCGGCTTGAGCTACTGCCAATCCACTTCACGGCCAGAGCTGCCGTGAGCGTCTTCACGACATCGCCAATCAGAAATGGGAAGAAGCCCATAGCGAGCGCTTCATAGAAGGTGCGTCCCGTCCAAACCTTTAGCCAAATCACGCCGGGAATGAAAATGAACATCGAAGCCGCGAACAGCAGCAGCGAGCTCATCAGAAAACCATTTTTCTTTAACCAGCCACGATCGCGCAAGAATCCCGCGGCCATGGCGGCAAAGACAAATCCCAAAATGTATCCGCCCGTCGGTCCAAAGAGGGCGCCCGCCTGCGAATAGACAGGAACTTGAAACGCGCAGAGGACGGCCAGGAGAACTTGCGAGGCGGCGCCTCGATTCATTCCAAACCAAGCTCCGGAGAGAATGACGACAAGCGACTGCAGGGTGATCGGCACGGGGGTAAAAGGCAGATAGAATTTAGCCTGTGCTGCGAGAGCAGTGAGTAAGCTCATCAGAATAACGGGAGTGGCCCACTTCAGGAACCACGTGGTCAATGTCGTAGAACTCTTCGAGGTCGTAGAAAGGGTAGAAGCCATGGGGCTTATTTGAGCGTCATCGACTTCAGAGGTAAAGGCTTTTGAGACGAATTTGTCAGGCGCTCCAGCTCCCACCCGACGATTGAAGCAATTTGCTCAAAATGCTTTCTTGAGGCCACAAAATCCATTTTAGAGACGTCAAAGGTCACGGACGCGCTCTCACGGTACCCCTTAATCCAAAGGTCATAGTGCTCATTCAGCTGTTCAAGATACTCCGACGGAATCTTTCGCTCATAGTCGCGGCCTCGCTTGGCGATGCGCTCTTGGAGTGTGCTGACGTCGCAGCGGAGATAGATAAGGAGGTCTGGCTTCTTTAAAAAGCTCGTCATGAGCTCGAAGTGGCTCGTGTAACTGCGATAGTCGCGCTCCTCCATGTGGCCCTGCAAAAACAGGTTCTTCGCGAAGATCTCCGCGTCTTCGAAAATGGTGCGATCTTGAATGACGCCGCCTTCGACTTTGGCGATCTCCTGCGCGTGGCGGAATCGTTTGGTCAAAAAGAACATCTGCAAATGAAAGCTCCATCGACGCATGTCGCCGTAGAAGTCGGAGAGGTACGGGTTGGTGTCGACAATCTCGTAGTAGGGCTTCCAGCCGAATTTCTCTGCTAGGAGGGTGGTGAGGGATGACTTGCCACATCCGATATTGCCAGCGATGGCGATGTAGCGAGGGGGCACTTCGAGTTTAAAAATCTCCTTTGAAGGCATGATTTTCAAAGCTAAAAGATTTTGTGATTGATCGTCGACTTAAATTTGTAAACACGTTGGAAAAATTTCTGACGACAAAGATTCCGGAGTGGCAATCTCCACTGCCATTTGAAGAGCCTCCCGCTTTCGCGGAGGATTTCGACGTCGCACTGCCGTGTTTTGCGCTGGCCAAGTTGCGAAAAGAGAGTCCCCAGAAATGTGCGGAGTGGGTGAGTGAGCTTGTTTCAGCTGAGAAGGCGCAATTAGGCGTGAAGCGCGCCGAAGTTTTGAAAGGATTCTTAAATATTCAAATGGAGACAGAGCAGCTCTCCAAAGCACTTGGCTCTCGATTTGATGATCCGCTTGGAGAAAGTCGAACCGCTCTAAAGGGTGAGAAGGCCTTGATCGAATTTTCTTCTCCTAATATTGCCAAGCCCTTCGGTATCGGTCACTTGCGCTCGACAAATATTGGAGCGGCCATCTCTCGGATTTATAAAGCGCTAGGGTCGGAGGTCATTCGCATCAATCACTTGGGGGATTGGGGCACGCAGTTTGGAAAAATCATTACCGCTTACAAACGCTTTGGGAGCGCCGAGTTTGTAAAAGGCGACCCGGTCAATAATCTCTATAAGCTCTACGTTACCTATCATGAGAAGGAGGCGGAGGATCCGGCGCTGCTCGATGAAGCGCGAGAGTGGTTTGCGAAGTTGGAAGCCGGCGATTCCGAAGCGGTGGAGCTTTGGAAATGGTTTAAGGACGTGAGCTATCACGAGTTCAAGCGACTCTACGATCGGCTCGGTGTGGATTTCGATTACGTTACTGGCGAATCCTTCTATTCCGAGTTGATGCCGAAGACGATCGAGCGATTGGAGAAGCAGGGCCTTCTGGTGGAGTCGGAAGGCGCGCGCATAGTGGATTTGGAAGCGGAGGGAATGCCTCCTTGCATCGTGGTGAAGTCGGATGGCTCTACCATTTACGCCACTCGCGATCTTTCCACCGCCGAATATCGCGCCAAGACTTTTCAATTCACGCGCATGGTTTACGTCGTCGGAGGCGAGCAGATCCTTCACTTCCGGCAATTTTTAAAGGTTTTGGAAAAGATGGGCTACGCGTGGGCTAAAAATTGCACCCATGTAAGTTTTGGTCTGATCAAATTTCCGGAAGGAAAAATGTCTTCCCGAAAAGGAAATTTGGTTTTGCTGGAATCTGTTTTGGATCAAGCCGAAAGCGAAGCGCTTACGATTGTGCGCGAAAAAAATGCCGACAAACCTCAGGACCGGAAATTATCGGAGACTGAGGAAGCCGAAGTGGCGAAACGCGTTGGCATGGGCGCGGTGATTTTCTTCGATCTACATGCCAAGCGAACCAAAGACATTATGTTCGATTGGAAAACGATTTTGAATTTCGAAGGAGATTCTGGTCCATACTTGCAATATTCGGTCGTGCGTTTGAATTCTCTATTGGAACGTGCCACCACCGAAGGATTGAAATTCTCAAAGAAAGATATTCCGGAGCTGGAAACTTTGGAAGAGCGCGCGCTTGCTCGAAAGTTATTGCGATTCCCGGCGGTTGTGGAAGCGGCAGCCAGAGAATATGAGCCATCTATTATTTCTCATGAATTGCTCGATCTCGCCGCGGTATTCAATCGCTTCTATATGAATGTGCCGGTGCTAAAGGGCGAAGAAAAATTGCGCGCTGGGCGAATGCAACTTATCGCCTTTACCAAATCGGTTTTGCAATTGGGATTGGGTCTGCTTGGGATTCAATCGCCCGAGCGGATGTAGCCATAGTATAGGTACGGATCATTTTTTGATTTTCGGAATTTTTCCAAAAATTTTTCATTCGCGGATCCATTAAATTATAGAGAACATCCCGTGACTGCGAGTTTAAATAGGTTAGCGCGATGACAAAACGTTGAATTGTCTCCGAAGGTTTGCGCGATCCACATTCCCATTGGGAGATCGTAAATCGCGACACTCCCAACAACTCGCCAAGCCGCGATTGAGAAATTCCTGAAATTTTTCGGAGATAGACGAGTTCCCAGTACGGCTCAAATTTTGGCATGACGTGAGCGATACACCTTTCTCCATAAATCTACCTTGCGCACAGATTACGAACGCTTAATGGACCTGCTCAGGAAGTATAGCAAACGCAACATTTGTGATGGTTGCTATATAGCGAGTAATGCCAAGCGCAGAATGTGCAATGGTGGCTGTATACCAAACGCAGCACATGTGAGTTTTGCTATACCTCTTGGGGAAGGTGCTATGGATCTCAACTGCGGTTTAGCACTTCAAGGATGCGCTCGTATTCTCTACCCGATTTTTCCAGCTTCTCGGAAAGAGTCTTGCGCTCAGCGGGATCTTTTACTTTGCCGATCAATTCTTCCATATCACCCATGTGTTTTTTGAATCCAGCGAGGGACTGCTTTCGCTCCGACAAGCTAAATTGCCATTCGCCGCCATGCTGGGCCATGGCCAAGTGCACATCGAGCTCTTCACCGACTTCCGATATTTCTTGATCCAATTGGGTGCGATTGGGAGATGGAGGTTTTCTCATCGTTTCAAGCGTGTGATGCATGAATTCATGCGCGATCACCATACGACTGGAATAATCTTTGAGAAAGATTGTCGGAGGAAAATTGTCCCAAGCCTCTCGTGGAAACTGAGGGAAGTCGCTCTGGGGTTTTCCTTTGGCAATGTAGCGTCCCGCAGTTTGAATATAGTCGGGATTTGCGCTCGCGATCATTTCTGCAATGGCTTTCTGCAAAGGGGTTTCCGCGGCGTGAGTATCCTTCGGAGGGTCTAAGAATGCTTTTAATTCTTCGGGAGAGAGCACAGCACCATCGGGGCCCTTCACCGATACTTTGGCATTTCGAGAATTGTCGCCGCTTACCACAAATACATCCACGCCAAATTTATCGTGGATGTATTTGGCCATCTGTTTGGCATCTCGCTTTTTCTCTCCGTCGTTTACGACGTCAGTGATCATCGATTTCTGCAAGGATTTGCCTTCGCGCAATTCTGTCCACGTGAGATCCACGTGATCGTTCGGGGCATTTTTCACGACGGTCTTTACCTGGGCAAAAGGATCCGGCGGGCACACCGTCGTCTGTACGATTGCAAACCAAAGGACCGCCAATTTCATTGCACTCCAAGGGTGCAAGAAATGGTGCCTAAATGGAGGGGCTTTTGCGGGGTTTTCTAAGCCAGCTATGCAAAGTTTGCGCACAGGCTCTTAGGGAATGCATTTTTAGCGGGGGTAGGGTTCAGACTTCTACGGCACCTATATTGCAACATTTTAGCGCAAACCGAGGTGTCTTAGTGTTTTACCGTGCTCTCTATTTAACTGCTGTTCTTCTTGGGTTCTCGCTTCCTCTGCGCGCCGAAGAAGTTGCAGCTTGTTTACCCACAAGCCAGCCTTCCACCCAGCCTTCGACTAGGCCCAGTCAAGATATTCAAAGCATCGTGGATCAAGCTGCTGGGAAGATGACCCCGTCATCCATTGTGGTTCAAGACGCGCCAAAGAATCCAGTAGCACCCGTGGTTCCAGCTGCGCAGAAAGAGCTTGCTCTTGCTCCGTTAAAATCGATTTCAGAGAGATTATTTTCGAATTTTTCCCAGCTGAATGAAGATGAGCGCAAAAAGGCGATTGAGAATTATGCACAGTTTGTAGCGCAAACTTATGCTCCAGATCTTGGGAAGTTGGCCTTCGATCAATTAAATGCAGGCGTTGAACCAAAGAAAGTACACGATCAAATTGAAACTGCATTATCTCTTCGCTTCGATGCCAGTAGTGAATTCTTCACGATGTACAAAGATTACCTGAAAAGAGAAGGACTCATGGCTCGAGCTGTGGATGTTAAAAAATTTCAAGAGACCATCAAGCCCGTCGTGACAAAATGGGTTGAGCAAGGAGTTCCGAGGCTCGTCTTCAATCAAGCCTTGGAATTGGTGGAGCAGGACGTTGCTAAAGAATTTTTCTTTGAATGGATTTCTCGAAACCCCAATTCCCAGTGGTCAGACGTGAAGAAGTTGGAATTTTTTAAATTGAAGACGGTTGGGGAAGATATGGTGATGACCTGGTATCTTGCTCAGAAATTTCCGGACCTTCTGACGAATCCACTTCCTCCGAAGTTTCAAGCCGGAATTACTGAGCTGATTAAGGCAGGAGCCTCATTCGAAGCAGTTCAACTAAAAGTCACGGAAGCCAGGAAAGCAATTTTGGATCTCATCAGCAAGATTACCAAATTTGCGAAGGACTTTTATGCGCAGTCCGAAGGAATTTCAATCGAAATGAACAAAGCTAAAACCGACAAATTGGCGAGTGATTTTAAAGTACTCCTCGATGATTTAGAAAAGGCAGGTCTGCCACGGGAGACTGGACTTGCTCATATGTTGGCAATTCGCTCCGCTGAACAGAATCGGTTGCTTGCGGAATGGTTTGATAAAAATCCAACTCTTTCGTGGGAAGAAATAAAAAAGAGCGATGCCTTTAAGATCTTTGGCGAAAAAACTCTTAAAGAATGGATTTTTGCTCGTTATGCGATTGAGCCGCTTTCTGATCTTTTTCAGAAAACAAAACAGTATTCTCGATATCTTGAAGATTTGGAGAATCACTCGAAGAAGTATTCACCCGAAATCGTGGAGATGTTGAAGTCCATGAAGGCGGAGTATGAACAAGCAACGAAGGAATCGCGCGAACAATTTGCAGCATTCTCGAAACGCTTCCCTGAATTCGCTGGACAGGAATTTGTTGAAGCCAAATTAAAACAAATTCAGAAAATGGGGTGGGCCGAGAAAACCATCGACGAATTGGCTCGCGGCAAAAGCTCCTGGGCGGAAATCGAAGCTTCGGGCGTTACTGAAATTTATGATGCTCAATTAGTGAAAAACTTTGTGGCAGGAAAAAGAGCTCAAGAAGTATTGAAGAAAATTGCCGACTACTATCGAGATTGGTCTGCGCGAGCGGCGGACCAGCTCGTTAAGCAGGACATGAAACAGATCAATGCGCGATCTGAAGCAGAGGTGATTGCTTCGACAAAGCCCCAGCAATATCCCACGTTGGAAAGCTATATGGAGGAGCTCGAGAAGATCGCGAAGGATTTTCCCCAGTCCAATCTGGACGTGGCAAAACTCAAAAAAGAAATCGCTGATGAGTTTGAACGCAGCACCCAAAAGAAACGCGCTGAGATTTGGTTGCTCGAGCGCGCCAAAGCAAATCAGTCGTGGAGCGAAATTGCGAAGGATGCGGAGAGGCTGGGTTATACAAATCATACGCCACTTCATGAAATGAGACGTCTCTTGGATGCGCGTCAGTATCTCGTTCTCAATGGTCGCCTCGATCGACTGATGCATGAGGTGGTCGATCTTCGACTAGAGTTAAAGAAATCGAAATGGGTCGAGGAGTCTCCTGCCCTTTCTAAAATAGCTATTTTTCAATCACGTAATTCAATGCTGGTGGAATTGGATTTGAAGCGAAAGAAAGATGAGCTGGACTTCGTTCTTAAGCAGATGGCTGCGTTGAATGATTCCTCTCCTGGAATCTTTGATTCGTCGCTTGGTCGAAAAACCGTCAGTGATGAAATAGAACTTCGCGAAACAAAACGAGAGGCTCTGGCGCTTCTAAAAACGGGCGTTGATAACCAATTCATGAATATTCCGTCCTGGAAGGTCATGGAATCTCAATTGCGGGCTGCGGGAGTGACGGAAGAAAAGATTGCAAAGACCCGAACAGAGATCGGAAAAGCTTTTTTGGGTGTGCTAGAGTTTGAGCTCTTAAATGATGGGCGTCTTTCCCAGATCGCAGCGGCTCGATTTTTGTCTGAAAGAGGAAATCACAGTAAAGATCAGGAAATTCACAAGCTTCAAGACTACGAAATCAAACTGACAAGCGCGATTAGCAAAATTTCTGAGGAGTTTGGCATTCCCGTAGATCTTCAGGCTCATCGAAAGCACATGGTCAAGCGCGTGAACGAAATCAAAGTCGACATTCTCAAAAATCTTCCGGATCCGACCGAAGACTCCTTTGGGCAAAAACTCATGCAGGTGGTGCATCGAAGTGGAGAATCGCTCTGGATGATCACCGCGGGCAACGTGGCGCAACTTGCAGGGGGGCTTTATGGCTCTACCTTTGGAGACGGCGGATGGGAGACGGGAACGCGGTGGGGAATGAACACGGTTCGCTACATTCAAGATTACAGCAATGAGCATCATTCGACTCGCGATGAAGATGGAAATATTCGGACGCCAGGGTCCATGTGGGGACATGAATACGATTGGGTACAAAAGAAACGCATTCAGAATTTTGGGCTTCGATATGATCCTCTTCTATGGGCGCCCATTTCTAAAAACGCAGCAACAATTTTTGTGGGGCAGGGTTCTGGAGTGCTTTTGGAGGGTGCGATGGATGGTTATCATTACGTTGCGCCGAAGATCGCCGGCATGAGCGATGAAAAGTATAGAAAATTACTCAAAGGCGAGTGGAATGAAGAATCCTGGGCTTTGAAAGCGGGTGATCGTGCATTTCTTGCTGCTGAAGCTTCATTTGGATTGGCCCTCGCTATCGCAGGCGGCGGTAGTAGTCCAAGTCTCGGAACATTGGGTACGGTATCGACTCGACCCGCCATGGCTTTAGCTTCAGCTCGCGTGGCGGTCACTGCAAGTTCGGCTTATGTGGGGTCCGCCACGATTCTTGGAGGTCTCTCCGCAGTCGGCCAGGAATTCATGTTGATGGAGCAAGCGAAAGATTGGAGAGATCCCAATGGCGAAAGAAACGGATTTAGTCCCCTTCGCGTTTTGAACAATACATTTGAAGGGTCTGCGGGAAGTTTAATGTTCATGGGAGGCCTAGGTATATTCGGAAAATATTATCAAGCTGCTCGTGAATTCAACTTGGTAAAGGCTGGGCTCCGGGCCGATGCAATGGAATTTCTTGCAAAGGGTGGTCAACTTTCTGCCCGAATTGCCGCAGCCGCGGAGTCTGGCGTGATCTCAAAATTCACAGACTTGCTGGAAGGTTCCGCGGACTTTGAGAACTCCGCCAAGATGATTAACGATGCGAAATCCAGGTCCGAGTACTGGGGAGCCGTTGTCCTTTTAGTCGCGAATATAGACGACACATTTGAAGTCAATTTGGCCAATAGAGGCGCTAGCGCTCTTAAAATGGCGGCACGGCAAGTGTCCCCCCGCGGCATAAATCTTGCAAAATATCAAACTCAGACCTCTCCGGTGTCTATGGGTTCGTTAGAAACTACAGACACTGTTGGAGCGATCGTAGAATAAACGTGGCAGTAAAGAAATGTTGAGAAGGAGATGACCTATGAAATGTGGAAAACAAATTACTAAGGTAAGCGGGTTGGTGATTTTAAGCCTTACGCTTTCCATTCAAGCAAATGCAAAAGAAGGCGCGGGCGCCGCTATGCAAAACGTTAACAAAGCGACGAATGCTGCTAAGTCTGCAGCAACCGAAAGCGCAGTAAAAGGTGCGGCCGGCTCTTCAACCGCCGCTCCGAATACCGCGAACTCTGGCGCAACCATCAATATGAATTCTGGCAATGGTGCTGGAACTGATTCATCGAAGGTGACGACTCCCGCAGATGTTCAAAAAGGTCCCACGTTTTGCTTCGGGGGTTCTTCCACTGGAAGCGCAAAAGAAGTAAACGACGTCATGGGCGAAATCGCGGATGTCGCGAAAGAGGTTTCAACCGCTAAAGTAGGAAATATTCCTGCTGGTTTAGGTTTGGCCGCGATCGCAAAGGCCGGAATTATCAAGCAAGAATACATCGATGCTATCAAGAAGGAAGGCGGCAAGACCTTGGAAGGTTTGAACGCTCTCGCGGGCATCTATGAGGAAGCTGCTTACATTTACCGAGCTAATACAGGCACAGACCTTTCGAATTTGACTGAAAATGATTACAAAGAAATTCATAAGATCGCTTATGAAAATGCCGTGAAGATGTTCGGAAAAGATCTCATGGATAATTTGGAAGCGGCTTGCCGAGTTTAATCGGTAAGAATTAAGAAAGACTTCTCAAAAATTTCTGACATGTGTATTCGAGAGGGCCGACAAAATCGGCCCTCTTTTTTTATCAGGCCTTACGCTGTAGGACGATTCGTCCGATATTCGCAATCGAGGGGCGCAGGGAGAGCGCGGTCCAGAGAAAATTCGTATACACGCGGTAGGACGTGCTCGCTTCCTTCAAGACGAGCATGACTCCGAGGAAGCTGAAGGCCACGATGGCTCGGCCCGTAGCGGAAATCACGAAGAGGTCATGCACGGGCACGCCGCTCTTCAGCAACTGAGCGCCAACATGCGCTCCTCCAAGGGCGGCCAAATTCATGGCGGCTAAGTGGGCGCCGATCAAGGTGCGTGCGCGACCAGGCGCAAAGTTCTGAAACACCAAAACAACCGAGAGTTCGAAGCCGCCCCAAAAAATTCCTGCGAGTAGTTCCGTCGCCATGAGTCCCCAAAATGACTGCACGGATGCCCAAAGAGACATCGTGCCTGAAATCGCAATCAAACAAATTTGCAAACCGACAAACGGTCGAAACGATCGCACCGCCTCTCCCCACGACGCCAAAAACATCGCGCGCCCAAAATAAGGAATTGCCGTAATCCACGCATAGTGAATGAGTGGAAAGTGAAGGTCGTTCAACATATAGGGAACGGTGAAGGGCGAGGCAATGACCGCCATGAACTTAAACATTACCGTAAAAATTCCCACAGATAGAATGACGGGAGATCGAAGCACATTTTTCCACGGCGACGGCACTCGCTTTGGATCGGAAAGTGTGACCGTGTCGGGAGCCGACTCCCCACGGCGGTGTCTTTCGACGGGGCTCGCTTGAGCCATCAAAAAACAGAGAGACAAGCTGCGCGCGATAAATCCCAGAGACAATATAAGAAGGAGATGCGACTCAGTGTCTTTCCAATAGAGCAAATAGGAGAGAGCCAGAAAAATGCAGACGGTGATGAATGACGTGTAGGCATTTCGTCGAGAAAAATAACGTGCGAAGCGCTCCTTCGGAAGCCAGGGAGAAATCCAATCGAGCCACAGAGGACTCGCGACCATCCCACCGATCCAATAGAGGCTGAGTGCGGTGAGCAGCGTAGGAAAGAAATTATCGCCGGTAAAGGCCGTCACCGTCAGTCCGAGGCCTAAACACTGTACAGCTACTGCAGCACAGAGAAATTTCTTTAGATGTTTCTGGGGCGTGATCGCTGGAACAATCCAATTCGCGATCGAACCCAATAAAATGGGAAGTGTATGAAGGAGGGCGACTTGATCGCTAGAAATTCCCTTTTTGATGGCGAAGAAAATGGCGAAAGTTTCCGCACTTCCAACCATCACCGCATACAAACCGGCCTCAATTTGACTCCAGCGAAACGTGCGCCGCCGCAGACTTTCCCCCGACACATCATCAGGATAAATGCGCATGGGCGTCGGACTCAATTCCAGGAAGTACGTGTCAAAAGTCTAACGCCCTGCAGGTGGTTTGACAGACACCGTGCATTGATTTGCGCAAATTCACAGGGGTGTAACTTTTTTTGCAGAAAATAAACGAAATCATAATGAGGACTTACCGCTCTGACCGAGCGCTTCAGGAAAAATGTATGACTAGGCACAGCTTTTGCAACCCATCATAGCGAAACCAAAATTTAGACGCATAGGCGTGTGAGATAACCGAAGAGTAAATGTCAGGGAGGAACGACAAATGGCAAAGAAAATTGTGATCAAGAAGTATCCGAATCGAAAACTATATAACACTGATTCCGCGAGCTACATCTCCTACAAAGATATCGTAGAGATGATTAAAGCCGGTGACAGTGTGACCGTGGTTGATAACAGAACAAAACAAGATATCACCCGATTCACCCTCACCCAGATCCTTTTCCAAAAAGAGCGTGAGTTCTTGAAGAGCTTGCCCGAAACCACTTTGGAAACTGCGATCAAACAAGAAGAAGGTTTGCTCTCTAACTCCATTTCGTCTTTGGCCTCGTTCGGAACGGGCACGGGCGCGAGCTCTGCTGGCAACGCCGGTGGACTTGCTTCCTCGGGAACCGGTTCGACCGCGAATAACTAAGACGGACGGAAACACACACAGTTTTCTCTGCTCTTCGTTTCTCGACAGTCCATTGCCTTTTGAAGGTAGTAAGAAGGATTGGATTTGAACGATGAGAATAAGAAGGCGTCCACGGAAGGACGCCTTCTTTTTTATTGGTGCGGCTTCGCCCGCACATTGGCCTGCGGACCGGGTATCGGAGTTCGCTCGAGACCGGCGAACTCCTTCAAATGGGCTAGGCCTCGCTTCGCTTCGGCAATGACCTGCGGCGCGGCAGCGCAATGTGTCACGTTATCTGCGGCGCTTCAAATTTAGATTTCAGTTAGAATTTAGAAGTCTGGTGCGACGAAGGATCTATGGGGGGTTGGTCATGCGTTCCATCAAATCTCGTCTATCTTTTGCCGCGGTCATCTTTTTCTTCAGCGTTCATTTTGTTTTTGCTGAGGTGCATCCAACTCATCCTGTCACAATCGCTTTGCCAAATGCCGTAGGCGTGATGGGGGATTCCATTTCCGAAGCCATGCTTGTGGAATTTAGTCTCGAGCATCCTCCTACAACGAAGCAACTCATCAAGATGATGAAGCGAACGGAGGATAGCGAAGATAAGACGATTGAAAACTTTCGCCATCATTATGCCAAACCGCACCATTCTTGGGCCACGGGGGACGATCATACCGACATGGTGCAATCTCATTTCGAGCGCATAGCCTCGCTGAAGTCAGGAGTTCAGTCGTACAATTTTTCCGTGAGCGGATCCCGCGTGGTCGATCTTATCCCTCAAGCGGACGAGCTGTTAGCGACGGAAGCTCGAGACAATGTGGTCATCGACTATATTTTGATTCTCATTGGAGCCAATGATTTGAAGCGAGAAAAAATTGAGGAAGTAACAACGCCGATGGCCTATGAAGCCGGAATTGAAGCACAACTTCGAAAAATTCTTACGAAAAATCCCCACCGATCGATTCTGCTCGTTGGCCTTCCGGACATTCACGAAGTTTTTGAACTTTCGAACAACTTAAAAGTCATGAAGATTTTAACGAAAACCTACCGATGCAAAGAAGTTCGAGAAACGATCTATGGTGATTCGGTCATTTTCAATAAGAATAATATCGAAAGTTACGAAGCATCGAAAATGATCAAAAAAATGTACGAGCAAGCTAATGATTCAATTGCTTTGAAACTTTCAGCGGAGTTTCCTCAAGCCAATTTGCGTTCCATCAAAGACTATCGCAGCCCCGCAAAGGTTGTAAAAACACTGGCCACGGATTGCTTTCATCCGTCGCTTTGGGGCCAGGCCATTATTTCAGAAGTAACCTGGGGCCTCAGCTTTTGGGGCGATCTTACTCCTCCTTAAAGCAATCGTAGAACAAGACTCATCGACAAATTGGCTTGGCCTAATACGGCTGTCTGCGCTTGCTGTAGAATTTGATACTTGGTGAGCTCTGCCGATTCTTCAGCCACATCCGAATCGGCAATGGCCGAATGAGCGGCTGATAGATTTTCCACTAACGTTTCATTGAACGATCTAGCGGTATCCAGTCGATTGGATAGGGCGCCTAAGTTGGAGCGCAGCGACGTTAAATTTGAAAGACCCGTATCCAAAATATCGAGTACATACTGAGCTTTTGAAGACGAGCTAATATTCAAATGCCGAGTTGCAGAAGAAGTTTGGGTGTAGGAGAGGAATGTATAAATGGAAGTGCCTGCAGAAGCGCTCGCAAATTCCGTCACTCCGTCCCCATTGAAGTCGGCTACAGCGACTGAAACTCCACCTTGATATTCCTGCCTAGCTTTGAAGGTGCCATTTCCATTGTTGAGATAGACATTGACCGTAGCGTCATTGGGATTATTTGCGATGAGATCGAGCGAGCCGTCACCGTTGAAATCGGCGGCTCTCACGGTATTGTTTTGTACGCCCCCAAATCCCCCGCCGTTATAACCCACGAAAGCTTGGAAGGTTCCATTCCCATTTCCAATTAGGACTCTAAGCTCCGAACTTCCGCCGCCTGCGATGGCTAAGTCAATTGCGCCGTCACCATTCAAATCATTAGCGATCACGCTTAAGGGAGCGGAGCCCGCAGCAATTGATGTCTTTGCCTGAAAAGTTCCATCGCCGTTGTTCACAAAGATATTCACGTTGCCATCTCCTGACACTGACACGATATCGAGCTCTCCATCATTATTCACGTCGGCAACGGATGTTGAATTAGAGCTTGCGCCGTCGGTGTAAGTAACTCTAGGTGCGAAGGACCCATTGCCCAACCCGAAGAGAATGCTCAGTTGCCCGCCAGTCGTTCCTACGAGATCTTTGAAACCATCTCCGTTCAAGTCGCCGGTGGCGATCGAGTTGGCTCCGCCGCTTGCAAATGTTCGTAACGCCGAGAAAGTTCCATCACCATTTCCTAGCCGCACGTCGAACGTGGAAGTTGCGGTTGAGACAAGGTCCAGTTTGCCGTCGTTATTGAAGTCCGCTGAAGTCGCTCTAAATAAACCTCCACTCGTCGAATAGGTGATGCGAGTTTGGAACGTCCCGTCTCCAATCCCAAGAAGGATATTGATTTGGTCATCGACCAGCGCTCCCGTTTGCAGCACGTCCATAATTCCATCATTGTTAAAATCGCCGACGTCGATATTGCGTCCAAGGTTTCCGCCTGTCGAAGTCGATTTGAAGTAGAATTGTCCCGTTCCTACCGTCTCGGTAAAGATTTCATTTGCGCGAGTGGAACCCACGTTTAAAGCAATAGTCTGTCCTTTCTGGGTACCAGCTTGAATCGATGTTTCCGAAAAACTTCCATCAAATAGGTTGATTCCATTGAGATTTGTTTGGGCGGTGAGGCGATTGTATTCTTTGTATATCTCTTGAAATTCAGAATTCAGATACTGACGGTCTTGTTGAGAAATAGTTCCGTTGGCAGATTGCAGGGCTAACTCTCGCATTCGCTGAAGCAGGCTAGTTTGTTCGGCAAGTCCGCTTTCAGCGGTATTGATGATTCCCTTGGCGTTATTGAGATTTTGAATGGCCGTGCGAGTACCACGCATCTGCGATTCTAGGCCGAGACTAAGAGCGAGCCCAGCTGGATCGTCCTCGGCCGAAGTGATTCGATGCCCGGTGGCAAGGCGCGTTAATACTCGCGAGATTGCCCGAGACGAGTTCGATAGGTATCGAATCGCCTTCAAAGAGGAAGCGTTGGAATTTATTCTAATTCCCATTGGCTTTTCCTCTCCCCAAAATTTCGAAATAGCAGAGCATTCAGACTCAAATCGGCGTCAACCTAACTGCGTTCAATATTGCACAGCATGCGTGCGCTGAATCATGCTCAGAATTTCAGTGACTTAGATGGTCTCTTTGATTTCGCGTCTGCGCATTGCAGAGTCCGCACGGCGTCGAGATTTACTGTGCGGCGTCTAAAATCAGAACTCCGGAGGCTTGCGCAGGGCTTTGACTTCCGATCTTGCCTTCTTGCCCGCTAACATCTTTTCTTTGGCACGTTTCGAGCGCTTTTGCTTTTGCTTTTTCTTTTTGTAGATTTCTCGGGCCTGCGCGCTCTTTTTACCATGGATCTGCGCTTCAAGTTTTTCACACAGGATTCTCCGAGCGAGATAGCGATTGTCGACTTGAGAGCGGGTCTGCTGACATTTCACTTCCAGGCCCGTGGGTTCGTGTCGAATATAGACGCAAGTGTTCACCTTATTCACATTCTGTCCGCCGTGCCCACCGCTTCGAATGAAATGCTCCGACAAGTCGGCTTCGAAAATCCCCAGCGCTGCCATTCGCGCGGTCAAATCTGCTTTCTTCTTTTCGCTAATCATTTCCGCATCTCTATGATTAAGATCTTAAGGACATATGCCCGAAGTTTGGAAGCGTTGTAGTCAGTGTAAGAAAGAAATCCCCCTAAATGGAATCTATTATGTTTGTTCGGTCTCGACTTGCCGACAGAAGGCCACGAATTACGTCTTTTGTAGTGTGGCCTGTTGGGATGCCCACGTTCCCATTGAAAGACACCGCGGAGAGGATGTCGCGGCCATCGAAAAGCGAGCACCTCGTGTTCCGGAGCCGGAAGGTGGAGCCAAGCGCATCGTGGTGGGAAGCCCGTCCACTGGAAAGTTGGGGGAGGACGAAATTCTTGTCGTCGTTTCAAAGGTAAAGAAATACATCGTAGAAAAATCCGGGATGAATACGTCGGCGGATGTCATGGACGTGCTGACGGATCGCGTGAAGCGAATTTGCGATCGAGCCATCGAAGAGGCTCGACGGAACGGCAGAAAAACCGTGATGGATAGGGATGTACCTTAGGAGAGTGATGGCTCATGGGTGTGGTAATTCAATTTAAAAAATTAGATCCTCAAGCAATTCAGCCAGCCTATTTATCTGCGGGAGCCGCGGGATTTGATTTGAGTTCGCTGGAATCGGTGACGTTGAAGATGGGAGAAGTCACGCTCGTGCGCACTGGCATCGCGCTTGAGATTCCAAATGGCTACGAAGTTCAGATTCGGGCGCGATCGGGTCTTGCGGCCAAACACGGCGTTTTTTTAGTGAACGGTGTGGGCACGATTGATTCAGACTATCGTGGGGAAATCAAAATCATTCTCTCCACTTGCTCGAGCACTCCGATTGTTTTGAAAGCCGGAGATCGAATTGCTCAAGGCGTCGTTCAGAAAGTGGAGCGAGCTTTACTATTGGAAGCCGACTCTCTTTCGAACACCATTCGCGGCGATGGAGGATTTGGCAGCACGGGTTTGCGCGCGCAATAAACTAGGGATTCCGGGAGGGCCGATAACTATCTTCTACCGGAGACTGGCGTCTGGCAGGAATTTGTCGTCGTAACAAAATCCAATCGGGCGAAATCGCGTCCGGCCTTTCAAATTTAGAATAATCTAAATAGAGAGTTTGCTTTACAATCGGGCGTTCAACGCCACCGCGCAATTCACCTTGAAGAACAAATTCAATTCGAATGGCTGTGCGTTTCCAGGAGCTTTCCTCTCCCTTAAAAAGAGTGAAAGTCGTCTCAATCGCGCGATCGTGGGAGACGTAGTCTGGAATGGATGTCTGGTATTGTCTCCACATCGTTTCTGTAAATTCTTTGAGTGCGATCGTGCGCAGCTCCTGAATCTTTCCGAGAAATCTTTCTCTTTGATTTTTCAAAGAAGGAATTTTGGAGACAACCTCGTCCACGAGAACTTCTAATTTTTCTCCATTTCGATTCCAAATTTGGGCACCGTTAAATTCAGAATAAAATCCACCCGCCTGAGTGTCGAATGAAGCAAGAGTAGGTGTCGATTTCGATTCGGGTGGTGATGTGATCGCCCGGGGCGTCGGCTGCGGTATTGGCAAAGCGACCGCTGCCGAGGTCGTAAACCCAGTCCGAATCAAAGGGCTACACGTACCGTCACCCATATCGTAACGAATTCCAGCCATTACTTTGGAGCTCCAAGTGCAGTTCCAAAGAACGAGCGTCCACATGATGAATCTACCCAAATCCATAAAGGAACGCCGTTATAGCACAAAAATATAAAAATAGTACGTTACGGGTGAATCAGGCGAACTCTGCAGGAATTTCATAGCGTCTCTCCTAATTCATGAATAATGCATTCTGAAACTGGCACAGCGCTTGCTCCTAAGAGAGAGGTGCGTTCCGGTGGTTGGTTTATAGTTTTATGTCTTTTCTTTGGCCCGGCGAGCGAGTCTTTTGCTCAAAGCTTTTGCAGTCCTGAACGTCCAGAACTCAAGAGCGCCAATCAAATTCTTCCTAAGCTCCACAATGAACGGCATTCGCCCGCGCGCCGTTCAACTTCCAAATTGAAATCCAAAAAGAAGAAACGATCGAAAGCTAGGATTAAGATCAAGTTTCCCAAACTATTCAAACGACCCCGGAAGGATCGAGTGGGTACCTTTGCCATGGTCGGTGGAACTGCTGATACTTCGGCACCACCCTCGACCGTCACTTTCGCCAGTGCGAATTTGTACAATCGGGGAGTAAAGCCAAACATGAATCGCTATAGCGTTACCTTTCATCAAGAGGTCTCCCTCCCGGCCCATTCTGAAAATTCCGTCGCCCTATTTGCTCGTGCGAATCATCGCCATGCCGTCATGGCGAAACGTCGAAGTGGAGTTGGCCCGTTTGGGGCTAACGAGGGTTTGGGAATTACTCTCGATCCTGAGGTCTATGAGGGCGTGAAGGACTACGGCGTTTATCACTACAAGCGCAATGGGTTTCTCGACGCGCAAAGAAGCGTACTGTGGACTTTGGCGCGTCGACGTGACGGAACGACGGACCTATTGTTTTCGGTTCACATGGCCTTTCGGAAAAAACAACATATCGGTGCGCGCTATCGGCAGGCCAAAGAAACAATGACATTGGCCGATTCTCTTACAAGGTCCCTGCGCCCCGATCGAGTCATCATTGGGGGAGATTTCAATGTGAATTTTCTAAGTCCTGAGCGCGATGAAAGGACAGTAGACTATCTTTTAAATTACAAGTTGAGGCAGCGCACCCCCATTCCTTTGACTGATAAAACGGCCACGATGGACAGTGGCAGAAAACTGGATGAAATTCTTCTTTGGGACCTGCGGGCACCCGAACATGTTGCTCAAACGCAATATACTAGACGTGGATCGGAATACAGCTCGGCCTCAGACCATCGCATTGTAAGTGGAGCGACGGAAGAGCGTGACGTGCTCATATTTACTGGGCCGTAGCTTACGAGACCCCAACGCCTAGCTATGCTACTTCGTCCAGACTCTAAAGTTTTTGAAGTACACATGAGTTGGACCTTTGCTAAAAGTTTGAGCGTTGGGTTGCTCTTCCCAATTTGGGAAGTCCGCCGCGTCGATATCGTTTTGAAGGGCAATGTAGAGCTTACCCACGGCGGCGGTTCCCGTGACGGTTTTCTTTAAAACACCATTCACATACCATCGGACCGTGGAGGTCGATCCCGTGTGAATACGTTCAATGCCAAGGGTATGAAACTTGCCATCAGAATAGTCAACGCTGGTGTCCAGAGTCTGCGATTGACCGCCGCCCTTATGATGGATCGTCATGTACATTTGAGTATGACGACCATTTTTTGTAAGACCTTCGAAATCGATTTCAGGATTGTTGAGGCCGTCACCCGTCATCATCCAAAACGCGGACCAAATACCAGCCACGGCGTCCACTTTCATATCAACCTGGACGAGCCCGTCTTTTTCAAATGCATACAGTCGTCCATTTGTATCCCAAAGACCGTGTGTATTCACTTGCGCGAGCGCGTAATTGGAATGACGACTGAGATCACAGCCTGAAAAATATCCGGTAGGGCATTGTTTTGGATAAGCGATCAGATCGAGCATGCCGTCACGCACGGAAACATTTTGCGAGATATATTCCGTGTTTGTGGCGGGGAACCAAAAATAATGCGGCTCCCACAGGGACGAGTTGAGTTTTGTGCCCGTAAAGTCGTCGCATTTTTCTAAGACGGGGTACGTTCCAGCAGTTACCCCTTTTGGTTCACCTGCATTCGCGCAAGTTGAATTGCTGGGGGGAGGAAGGGGC
>ERZ761602.2152-NODE-2152-length-32236-cov-9.960474_pt1 | contig 32236 bp, 23 predicted proteins | sample MGYA00512165_ERZ761602 | MGnify/ENA primary metagenome ERZ761602 (study PRJEB28899, sample SAMN02445085) | bioreactor sludge metagenome | biome: EBPR sludge; isolation source: Thorneside wastewater treatment plant | place: Australia: Brisbane, Thorneside...
GCCCTGCCGCAGCCAGCCCGCAGGCGCCGGTCCTGCCCGAGGCCTTCGCGACGCTGCCGCGGCCGCCTTCACCTGGGGACTCGACCGATCCGATCCTGGACCTGGATCCGCCGACTGAAGAGGCGCCGGCCGACCCGTTCACCGACGAAGAGCCCGCGCCGCGACGCCGTCGCAGCCCCCTGCCCTTCATCGTGGCCGGGCTGGCGGCCGTGGGCCTGCTGGCCTGGCTGCTCTGGCCCTCGCCCTCGGGCGAGCTGCAGCCGACGACCCCCGCCGAGAGGGTCGAGGTCGAGCTCGGCACCGAGCTGCTCGCCGAGCCCGCACCCCCGGCCGGCCCCGCGCCAGCCGAGCCGTCTCCGGCTGCGCCCGAGACCACAGAACCCTCTCCAGAGGCGCCCGCGCCCAAGACCACTGAACCCTCTCCAGGGGCGCCCGCGCCCAAGGCCACAGAGCCCGCCCCCGCCCCCGCGGCGACTCCCGCGGCGACCCCCGCGCCTGCAGCCGCGGCCAGCCCCGCTCCGGCGGCGAAGGCCCACCTGACCGTCAGCGGCGACGTCAGCCGGGTCGGGCTCAAGGGCAGCGGCGGCACCCTCCAGGTCAGCAGCGGCGAGGTCCCGCCGGGCACCTACGAGATCTGGGTGCGCTTCGATGGACGGGCCGACCAGGCCGCCGGCAAGGCCGGCACGATCACCCTGGCCCCGGGCGAGCGGGTCACCCTGGTCTGCGACCAGGCCTTCGCCGAGTGCCGCCGACGCTGACCTTCAGGTCGGCTCGACCGCGCCGCGCGGCAGGATCACCCGCACGCACAGGCCTCCGCCCTCGCGGTTGAGGGCCTCGACGCGACCGCCGTGGGCCTCGACGATCTGGCGCACCAGCATCAGGCCCAGCCCCAGGCCGCCGGTGCGCCGGCTGCGGCTGGCCTCTGCCCGGAAGAAGGGCTCGAAGAGCCGCTCCAGCTCCTCCTCGGCCACGCCGGGGCCCCGATCGGCGACTTCGACCAGGATCTCCTCGCCCCGGGCGCGCCCGCTCAGGTCCAGCGGGCTGCCGGCGGGCGTGTAGCGGGCCACGTTGGACAGCAGGTTGCGCAGCACCCGCAGCAGCCGGGCCGGGTCCCCCTGGAGCTCGAGCTCCTCCACCTCCACCCGGATGGGGCGGTCGCCCAGCTCGCTGGAGGCCAGGGCCTCGTCGATCAGCGTCCGCAGGGCGACGGTCTGCAGGCGCAAGGCGAGCTGGCCCTGGTGCAGGCGGGCGCTCTCCAGCAGCTCGCCGACCAGCGCGTCCATCTCCTCGATGTCGCGCTCGACGGCGGCGATGCGCGCCTCGGGGGCGCCCTCCTCGCGCAGCAGCTCCAGGCTCAGCCGCATCCGGCTCAGCGGCGTGCGCAGCTCGTGCGAGACGGCCGCCATCAGCTCGCGTTGGCCGATGACCAGGCCCTGGACCCGCTGGGCCATGCGGTTGAAGGTGGCGCCGATGCGGCCGGCGGCGTCGTCCCCGCCCTGGACGCGGTGGTCCAGATCGCCGTCGGCGATGCGCTGCATGGCCTGGCCCGCCAGCTCCAGCGGGGCCAGCATCCAGCGGCTGGCGGCCGTCGCGCCGAGCAAGGCCACGCCCAGCAGCAGCAGCAGCCCCAGGCCCACCAGCCGCTGCGGGCGCTCCAGGTCGACCCGGAAGTGGACGCCCAGGTAGGGCGGCCCTCCGCGCTCGCCCAGGGCCACCAGCACCGGGGCCTTCGCGCCGCGCAGGGTGTAGAGGGTGTAGCCCTCGCGCTCGATGATCCGGGTCCGCCCGCGGGCGTTGGGAGGAGGGGTCGGCAGCTCGTCGAAGAGACGCAGGCGCACGCCCTCGTCCTTGGAGAGGCGGCGGGCGAGCTCCCGGCGCGAGCCGGCGGGCTCCTCCTGGAGGCGGCGGGCGACGAAGATGGCGGTGTCCAGCCGCTCGTCGGAGAGGCCCTGGAGCAGCGGCCGCAGCACGGCCCCGCCGGCCACCAGCCAGGCGCCGATCACCGTCAGGCCGAGCAGCAGCACCACCGCGCCAAAGACCCGCACGCGCAGGTTCACGTCGGGACCATGTAGCCGACGCCGCGGACGGTCTTGATGCGGCGGGGGACGCGGGGGTCGTCGCCGAGCTTGCGGCGGAGGTGGCTGATGTGCACGTCGACGCCTCGCTCGAAGGAGGCCCACTCCTCGCCCCGGGCCAGCTCCATCAGGCGCTCGCGGGCCACCACCCGGCCGGCGGAGGCCACCAGGACGCGCAGGATGTCGAACTCGGTCGTGGTCAGCTCGACCGGCTGGCCGTCGACGCGCACCTCGCGCCGCGAGGGGTCGACCCGGATCCCCGCGCCCTCCAGCACCGCCTCCTCGGAGGCGGGCGCCTGCGAGCGGCGCAAGATGGCCTTGATCCGGGCGAGCAGCTCCCGCGGGTTGAAGGGCTTGGCGAGGTAGTCGTCGGCGCCGAGCTCCAGGCCGACGATACGATCGGTGTCCTCGCCCCGGGCGGTGAGCATCAGCACCGGCAGCCCGGCCAGCGCCGGCTCGCGCCGCACGATGCCCAGCAGCTCGAAGCCGTCCATCCCCGGCATCATCAGGTCGAGCACGCAGAGATCGACCGCGCCGGCCCGCAAGCGCGCCAGGGCCTCGCGCCCGTCGGCCGCGAGCTGGACCTCCAGCCCGCGGCCGCTCAGGTACTCGGCCAGCAGCGCCCGCAGTCCGGGGTCGTCATCGACCACCAGGACCGTGGCCATCGCTACTGCGGGCCGCGCTGCATGCCGGCACCCGGGCCCTCGCCCTCGCCGCGGCCGCGGCGCTCGCCCCGACGCTCCGCCATCTCGGTCAGCAGGCCGCCCAGCTCGGTGCGCTGGCCGGCGTCGAGGGTCTCGTAGACGTCGAAGACCCGGTCGACCACGAAGAGCATGGTCTCCTGGGCCGCCTCCATGCGCTCCTTGACCTGGGCCTTGACCTCCTTGCGCTGCAGGGTGCCGTCGATGATCGCCTGGATCTTGTCCTCACGCTCATCGCCCATGGCCTCGCGCTGCTCGCTCATGCGGGCCTCGATGTCCTCGCGGGCGTCGCTGAGGGCCTGCTGCTGCTCGGCGCTGAGGTCGAGCTTGCTCATCGCCCGGCCCAGGGCCATCAAGCCCTTGCCGCCGGCGTCGCCGTGCATCCCGGCGCTGGGATGGCCCTCCCCCGGGGGGCCCCCATGCGGACCCGCCGCGGCCTGCAAGCCGAGGCTGCCGAGGGCGCCGAGGGAGATCAGCCCGAGGCTGGCGATGACGGTCTGGATGCGGTTCATGGTGCGCTCCTACGAAGGCGGACCGGGGTCCGCCGGGTTGACACTACGATACCCCGGGGGGCATCGGCGGGCGGGTCATCCCGTCCACATCCCCAAGCTCACCCCGCAATGTCGCGGCCCGGCGTTCGTGGGCCAGCGTCTTCCCGCGGAGTGTGAAGCAATGTGAAGGCCCCTCGCTCCGCCAGCAGGAGCTGGGCCGCGCCTCCCTCTCGCGGCAGCGTGCGCCGCGCTTGCCGATCGAAGCCGCGGGCCTGCAGCTCGCGTGAGAAGCGGCCCAGCAGCCCCCGGCCCGGGTCGATCAGCATGACCCCGGCGTCGGGCGCGGCGTGCGCCTCGATGAAGGAGGCCAGGACCGGTACCTGGGGCGCCTCGTAGAGGACCTCGCTGCCGATGACCAGGTCGAAGCGCCCGAGCTCGGGCACCGGATCGGCCCAGCCGCAGCGCAGGAAGCGGGGCGGGGGATCGCCGTTGAGCGCCGCGTTGTAGGCCAGGAAGCGGCCCGCCTCGGGGTGGAAGTCGGTCGCGGTGACGTCGGCCCCGCGGCGGTTGAGGATCAGGCTGGCGAGGCCCAGCCCGCAGCCGACCTCCAGTACCCGAAGGCCGGCCACGGGCAGATCGACCACCTGCTCGGCCAGCAGCCGCCCGCTCTCCCAGACCAGCCCGAAGAGCGGCCACATCGCGGGAGGAACGCCCAGCGCCTCGGCCTCCCCCTGGTCGTCGCTGTACTGCTCACGATCGCGGAGCGCGCGCAGGTGCAGATCGTAGGGTCCGATCTCGAGCGTCTGGAAGCGGAAGCGGGCTGGAGGCATGCCCCCAGATAGCCAGAAACCGCGGGAGAGGCCGGGGGCCTCAGGCCGTCTGGCGGACGGGGGTCCCGGCGTCGGTGCGGGTGGCGACCCGCCGCGGGAACCAGGGGAAGAAGCTGGAGGTGCGCGCCCGGTACTCGGCGTAGCGCGGGCGGCGCTGCTCGATCCCCCGCTCACACAGCGGGACGCCGGTGAGCTTGTAGAGGACGAGGCCGAAGAGCAGGGGCGCCGCCAGCGTCCAGGCGACGCTGCTGCCCGCCGCCAGGGCGATCAGGAAGATGCCCACCTGCGAGAGGAAGGAGCCGAAGTAGTTGGGGTGGCGAGAGTAGCGCCACAGCCCCGTGGTCAGCACCTGGCCGTGTCCGCCGGGGTTGTGCCGGAAGCTGAGCAGCTGTCCGTCGGCCACGGCCTCGAAGGCCATGCCCAGCCCGAAGACCGCGACGCCCAGGTAGTCCAGCCAGTACAGCGGGCTGCGGCCGGGCACGGACTGGGCCACCAGCAGGGGCATCACCATGGCCAGGGCCAGCATCGCCCGGGGGAAGAAGAGCAAGGGACCGCTGACCCAGCCGAAGCGCGCGCCGAAACGACGCCGCAGCGCCAGGTACCGGCGATCCTCCTTCAGGTTCATCTCGCCGCCGGGGTGCAGCCCCATCACCAGGTTGCGCCAGCCGAGGGTCGCGACCAGCCGCAGTCCCCACAAGGCGACCGCGCCCGGCAGCAGGTACCGGCGGGCGCCCATCGCGTCGCCCAGCGAGAGGGCCACCAGGGCCGCCAGCACGAAGGAGAGTCCCCAGCCGACGTCGCCGTGGCCGGCGTTGCGTCGCATCACGCTGATCGCCCACAGGAGACACGACCACCCCGTGATCACGACGGCGGTGCTGGCGACGAGGGGTATGAGGCTTGGTCCGGTCACAGGATCCTCTTTCGACGTGAGCGCCCCAAGATTGGCCGCGATTTTCGCGGTTCGTGTCAACTTTTGCCTGGGTTCGACTCCGGAGGGCCCGCTACTCCCTCCAGACCCCGTTGTGAAGCACCGCGTGGATGGACAGGCTGTTGCGGATATCCTCCCGAGGGTCTGCGTCCAGCACGACGAGGTCGGCCAGCTTGCCCTCTTCGACGCTCCCCAGCAGAGCGTCCAGGCCCAGGTAGCGAGCGCCGTCCAGGGTCGCCGCCCTCAGGGCCTCCGCCGGGCTCATCGCCCCCGGCCCGGCCAGCGCCCACAGCTCCCAGTGCACCCCCAGCCCCTGCAGCTGCCCGTGGGCCCCCAGCGTGGTCAGGACGCCAGCCCGAGCCAGCGACGCGGCGTCGCGGGCGGCCTGCTGGTGGTTCCAGTCCCCCTCGCGCCCGAACTCGCCGTGGCGCCAGGCCCGCTGATCCAGCAGGCGCCGCGGGTGGTTGCGCAGCAGGCGCTCGACCTGCAGCGGGTCGTGGTGCTGGAAGAAGTAACCCTCGCCGCTGACGCCGCCGTAGGCCACCAGCAGGGTCGGCGTGTAGGCCGTCCCGGCCGAGTCGGCCGTCGCGCTGGCCCCCATCAGGCCCCGCACATCGGCGTACAGGGGGGCGTTGGGGAGGGAGTGCTCGATGGCCTGGAAGCCGTCGAGCACCATGCCCAGGTTCATCCAGGTGTCCCCGCCGCCCTCGGCCACGCAGAGCATCGAGAGCTCCGCGCAGGCCTCGGCATACCACTGGCGCTGGTCCCGCCGGCTCTGCTGGTAGACCTTGACGCTGCTCGCCCCCAGCGCCTGGAGCCGCCGCACATGGCGCAGGGCCGCCTCTCGATCCGGGGTCGGCGCGCCCGCGTTGGACTTCGCGCCGTACAGCACGAAGCCGGTCGAAAAGACCCGCGGCCCCTCCATCAGCCCGGCCGCCACCCGCTCGGCCTGGGTGAAGACCAGGTCCGTGCTGGCCGAGGGGTCGTGGACCGTGGTGACGCCGAAGTCGAGGTTGACCCGGTAGCGCCACTCCTGCTCGGGCAGCACGTCGCCGGCGCCGTAGTGCAGGTGGGCGTGGACGTCGATCAGGCCCGGGATGACGGTCTTGCCGCTCAGGTCGATCACCCTGGCCCCCTCGGGCACCGCGCCTCCGGCCTGCACCGAGACGATGCGATCCCGCTCGATGACCACCGTGGCCCCCTCGATGGCCTCGCCCGGGGCCTGCGGGTTCGCCATGCTCAACACCCGGGCGTTGACCAGGGCCAGGGTCCCCTCCGGTCGGGCCCGCGGCAGGGCCAGCCCCGGCTCCATCGAGACCGCAGTCGCCAGCGGCTGGTCCTCGTCCAGCGAGTCGACCGCGAGGCGCTTGAGCACCGGCCCCTCGGCCCAGGAGACCTCGCCCGCGGGCGTCCAGCCGATCCAGTCGCCGCTCTGCTCGCTCAGCTTGCGGGCCGGCACGCCCTCGCCCGCCTTGACCTCGCCCCCACCCCAGCCCGGGAGGGCCGTGACCCAGACCTGGTGGTCGATCCGGTAGGCTACCCGCGAGAAGTCCGGCGAGACCGCCAGCTCGGTGGCCGCGCCCAGCACGAGGTGGACCCGCTTGTCGGTGCCGTCCAGCGCCACGCTGACCAGCAGGGTCTCGGCGGGAGCGCGCGGGGCGGTGTCCCGGTCCTCCAGGAACCAGGCGCGGTCCTGGTGCAGGAAGGGCCGCTGGGCCCGCGCGTTGGACCCCCGGTTGGGCAGGGAGCTGACGATGCGGCTCTGCCAACGCCCCTTGAGCTTCTCGACCAGCAGCAGCTCGAAGCGAGGCTCCGCCCCCAGGTCGGGGCTGGCCTCGCCCCCCACCCCCCGCAGCACCAGCAGGCGCTCGCCGGCGGCGTCCCAGCTCGGGTTGACCAGCTGGCCCTCGATCGGCAGCGTCTCGGTCCGCCCGCCGGTCGTCAGGTGCAGGCGCCCGCCCTCCTCGTCGCTCCAGCTCGTCCAGGCGAGGCGGCGACCGTCGGGCGACCAGGCCGGGGCGTAGCCGGTGCCGGGCGAGAGCCGGCTGAGGTTGCCGGAGGCTCGCTTCAGCCAGAGCTGGCCCATGGCGCTGAAGGCGAGGTCCCCCGCCGCGTTCCAGGTCGGCCAGCGCAGCACCCGCGCCTGGACGACGTCGGGGATCGAGCCCGGCGCGCGGGCCACGTCGCGCAGGGTCCAGCTGCCCTCGGCGCGGAAGGGCACCGAGACCTTGGCCCCGCTGGCCGGATCGACCCGCCACAGCGTGCCGGAGGACCAGAGCAGCAGCCCCTGCTCGGTCCAGGCCATCGCCGGCCAGGTCCCCCGCAGCGCGAAGCCCTCGAGCTGGTCGTGACTCAGCCAGTCGGCCACCACCCGGCGCCTCCCGCTGGCGAGCTCGATCACCTCCAGCAGGGTCTTCTCCCGATCGCGGCTGATGAAGGCGAGGCTCTTGCCGTCGGGGGCCAGGGTCGGGCGGGCGGCGCTGCCGGCGCCGGTGACCACGACGTCGATGCGCCCGGTGTTTCGGTCCAGGCGCTGGATGCTCCACAGCCCCGCGACCGGATCGCCCCCGTACTCGAAGCGCCCATGCCGGCTGCTGAACCAGACGAAGCGCCCGTCCGTCACCGCCTCGCCGGCGTGCGGGTGTTCGTCCAGGCTGGTCAGCCGGAAGCCCTCGCCCCCGTCCAGGTGTACCTGCCACAGCTCGGTGACCCCGATGCTGCGCGTGTCCACCGTGCGCCGCCGCACCAGCATCCACGGGCCGCTCGGATCCCAGACCGGGTCGGTCAGGCGGGCCTCCTCCTCGTGGGTGAGCTGCACCAGCCCGGTCCCATCGCTGTCCATCAGCCAGATGTTCTCGTTGCCGTCCCGATCGCTGCTGAAGGCGATGCGCCGGCCGTCGGGAGAGAGGCGGGGATCGCTGTCCCAGGCAGCCCCCTGGGTCAGGCGGGTCGCCGCCCCGCCCCGCGCCGGCATCGACCAGATGTCCCCCAGCAGCTCGAAGACCACCGTGTCGCCGTGCTGCGAGACCCCCATCCAGGTGCCCTCGGCCAGGGAGAGGCGGACGCTGTGCGAGGGCCCGTGCGGCTCGTCGACGGACCAGCGCACTGCCGGAGGCGCAGGCTCTGCTGCCGGAGGCGCAGGCTCTTCTGCCGGAGGCGCAGGCTCTGCTGCCGGAGGCGCAGGCTCTGCTGCCGGAGGCGCAGGCTCTGCTGCCGGAGGCGCAGGCTCTTCAGCCGGAGGCGCTCCTGCCGCGAGAGAGGGAGCGAGACCGAACCACAGGGCGAGGAGTGAGCACATGACGGCGACGCTATCAAGATCGCCGCGCTCCCGAGCACGGGGCACCGCGGCCTCGGAGAGGCTAAGCTCCCGGTCGCTGATGAAGCCCTCTCCTGCCCGCCTCGCATTCTGTGCCCTGCTGCTCTCGGGCTGCGGGAAGCCACCGGCCCTGGAAGACTCTCCCAGCCAGTCCGCGCCCGCCCGCAGCGCCCCGCCGCCCTCTCGCCCCGAGCTCGGCCGCCTGCCCTCCCCTCCCCCCGGGACCGGCGACGGCATGCACACCGACTTCCGGCGGGCCTTCCAGGACGGCCTGCGCATCAACCGCGCCGATGAGACCTTGCAGATCCGCGTCCACGAGGGGGGCCGGATGGAGGTCGGATCGGGCGTGCTGCTGGTCGGCGACCCCGGCTACGTCAGCAGCCTGGTGGAGCTGCCGCTGGGCCTGCCCAAGGGCAGCTACCCGGTCCAGCTCTCCCGGGTGCAGGCGCTGGCCCACAGCGGCGAGACCGTCGAGCAGGTCGCCGCCATGCGCCTGCTGCTGGGCCGCAGCCCGGCGGTGCGCTGGCTCTACCTGGCCAGCGTGCACGTCGACACCGGCTCGGCCGCCCTGCTGACCCCCACCGCCGCCGAGGTCCTCAAGACCCAGCAGGCCCAGACCACCGAGCGCCTGCGCCGCCGGATGCAGGGCGAGGACGTCCCCGACCCGCCCGACAGCATCGATCTCCGCTTGCAGCAGGGCTTCAGCCAGGACCTGATGGGCGCCGTGCTGCTGCAGAGCCACCTCCCCCGCGGCCCGGTCAACTTCGCCGCCTGCACCAGCGGCTTCGGCGACGGCAGCTACGACGTCTACGTCGGCCTGGACGACGGCGGGGTCCCTGCCGAGATCGTCATCGACTTCCGCGTCCTGCTCGATCCCATCGTCGACGAGGTCCTGATCCCCGACATGGACGCCCTCCCCGCCGGCCCGATCGCCCTGGGACCGCTGGAAGGGCACGGCATCCGGGCCTGGAAGGGCGGCCCCTACGACCCCTGGCTGCTGCTGGACGCCTCGACCATCTTCGCCGACGCCCGCTTCACCGGGGTCGAGATCCAGGTCGAAGATCCCCACGGACAGCGCCTCCACCCCGACTCCACCATGCAGGCGGGCGTCCACAAGCTGGCACCGCCCGGCGTCGCCCGCGCCCGCCTCACCCTGCGGCTCCAGGTCGGCGTCCGCCCCCTCTAGCTCCCGCCCCCTCCGGTTCCTCCCCGCCTCCCTCGAATGGAAGCCCCGATGCGCCTCGTCCGCCCCCGCGATCTCCTCGTCACCTTCGAACCCGACGGCATGGTCCTGCTCAAGAGCACCAGCCGCGGGGCAGGGGCGCGGGCCCCGGCCTGGGCGGTCGGCGTGCTCTCGGCCTGCGAGCACCCCCGGACCCGCCAGGAGCTGGTCGAGGGCATGGGGCCGGCCGCCGGGCAGGCCTTCGATGGCCTCGCCGCCGCCGGACTGCTGGTCCCCGAAGAGGAAGCCGCCGCCACCCCGGTCATCTTCGCCAACTACGCCGGCGTCGACGTGCACCGGGCCATGCTCAACGACGAGGTCCGGCTGCGCGGCTACTGGGAGGGCCTGGGCGCCGTCGTCCGCGAAGGCGACGTCGTCATCGACGCCGGCAGCGGCACCGGCGTGCTGGCCGTGATGGCCGCCCTGCGCGGCGCGGCCCGGGTCTACGCCATCGAGCGCACCGACATGGCCGCCGTGATCAGCAAGGTCGCCGTCGACAGCGGGGTCGGCGACCGGGTCATCGTCGTGCGCGGCGACGTCGGCACCGTGCAGCTGCCCGAGAAGGCCCGGGTGATGGTCACCGAGACCTTCGGCCACTTCGCCGTGGCCGAGGGCATGATGGAGGATGTGCTGGCCTGCGCCGAGCGCAACATGGTCCCCGAGCGGGTCATCGTGCCCGGCGCCTTCACCCTGCACCTCGCCCCCATGCCGGTCTCGCCCCCCGATCTGCTCGGCGCCTTCCGGGTCTACGACAGCGGCCTGGACCTGCGCTGCCTGCTGGGCGACGCCCGCGGTCGGGCCCACGATCGCGTCGTCGAGCCCGCCGAGGTCGGCCCCACCGTCGACCTCTGCACCGTCTCGATGCCCTGCGAGACCGAGCTCCAGTGCGAGTTCGAGCTCAGCCAGCCCGCCGAGGCCCTCTGCGCCTGGTTCACGCTGCACATGGCCCCCGGGGTCGACATGCTCAGCGGACCCCACGACCCGCCGACCCACTGGAAGCAGAGTCTGCTGCCGATCCGCCTGCCGGCCGGTCGGCACAGCCTGGAGATCAGCCGCGCGCCCGAAGACGGCCGCACCATCGTGATCGCCATCGACGGTCACGAAGTCCGCTGCCGCTGATGGCGAGACGGCCGAAGCCTGCCCGCCTGGTCCACCTCGACCGCCTGGAACCCAAGGGCCTGGGGGGAGAGGACGAGGCCGGCCGTCGCTACGAGCTGCGCGCCGGCGCCGTCGGGTCCTCGGTCCTGATCCGCCCCGGTCGAGGCGGGAAGGCCGAGGTCCTCGAGCTCGCCGAGCCCGCCCCGGACCAGGTCCCGGCCCCCTGCCCGCTGTACGGGGTCTGCGGCGGCTGTCAGCTCCAGACCATGCCCCTGGCGCGCCAACGCGCCGAGAAGGCCTTGCTGGTCGAGCGGCTGGCCGGCCATCCGGTCGCCGGAGTCGAAGGGAGCAGCGAGGGCTACGGCTACCGCAACAAGCTGGAGCTCTCCTTCCGCTCGCGGCGCTTCCTGGCCGAGCCGGTCGAGGAGGCCGAGGGCTGCCACCTGGGCTTCCATCCGCCGGGCTGGCACAGCCGCGTCGTCGAGGTGCGCTCCTGCCCGCTCGGCACCCCGGCCATGAACCGTGTCCTGGAGCGCGTCCACGCCCTGGCCCCCAGCCCCGCCTGGGACGCCCGCGCCGGCCGGGCGGGCTGGCGGCACCTGGTCATGCGCCAGGGCGACGAGGGGGTGCTCGTCACCCTCTTCACCAGCTCGGACATCGATCCCGCCGAGGTCCAGCGCGTCGCCGCCGGCCTGCGCGAGCTTCCCGAGCTCAGCGGCCTGCTGTGGCGGGTCAACGACAGCGTCGCCGACGTCGCCGAGGGGGCGCTGCGCGAGGTCCTGCACGGCCAGGCCGAGCTGTCCATCACCGTCAACGGGCTGCCGATGCGCCTGCCGCCCGACGCCTTCTTCCAGGTCAACACCGAAGGGGCCGGGCAGCTCTTCGATCGAATCGGCGCCATGCTGGGCCAGGGCCCCGGCACCCTGCTCGACCTGTACTGCGGGGTCGGCGCCATCGGCCTCGTCCTGGCCAGCGCCGGCCAGCGCGTGATCGGCGTCGAGCTGCTGGAGAGCGCCGTGGCCGTCGCCCGCGAGAACGCCGCGCGGCTGGGCCTGCCCGGCGAGTGGCACGCCGGCCCGGTCGAGGAGATCCTGCCCGGCCTCGATCTGAGCGGACCGCTGCGCGTCGTGGTCGACCCGCCCCGGGCCGGCCTGCACCCCAAGGCCGCCGCCTTCCTGGCCGATCTGCAGGCCGAGGTGCTGATCTACGTCGCCTGCAACCCCGCCAGCCTGGGGCGCGACCGGGTAGCGCTGGAGGCCGGTGGCTGGATCCTGGAGGAGCTGCACGTGGTCGATCTGTTCCCGCAGACCCGCCACGTCGAGGCAGTCGCTCGCTTCATCCGGCGCTGAGCGAGGGCCGGCGCTGAGCGAGGGCCGGCGCTGAGCGAGGGCCGGTGCTGAGCGAGTCTGCTTGCATCCTTCAATCGTCACTGTTTGTCTCAGTCGTCGATAGTTGTTGACACAGGAGAATTCGCCGATGGTCGAACTCCTTTGTCACTATGACAACCATCACACTACTACTCCTGGCCTGCCGCGCAGTCCCCCTGGCCGAGACGCCGCCGATCCAAGATTTCGAACTTGGACAGGAGGAGGGCGCCGGCAATGTCGTCGCCGTCCAGGCCTGGATGGACCCCAGCGCCTACGCCTCCGAGCGAAACTACGACACGCGGCTGCGTGGGTACCTCGACGAGGCCCAACAGCGCGGCTGGCTGCAGGATGACACCCTCGTCGTGCTCCCCGAGCAGATTGCTTCCTGGCTCTTCCTGCTCGGGGAGCCCGACCGTGTCATCAACGCCGAGACCGCCGAGCAGGCGCTGCGTCGCATGGTCCCCGGCCACCTCGTGGACTACCTGGCCCTGACGAAGGACGCCCCGGCCGAGGACCCTTACCAGTACGCCCTCTTCGCCCTCAAGGCCGAGTCCGTCGCCGACGTCTGGCAGCGGGTCAGCGCCTCGATCGCCGTCGACTACGGGATCACCCTCTTCGCCGGATCGGCCTGGCTGCCCGGGCCGGAGCTCGTGGACGGTCAGCTCCAGGTCGACACCACCGAGCCCATCCGAAACGTCAGCTTCGTCGTCGGTCCCGACGGCGAGATCCTGGGCGATCTGACCATGAAGGTCTTCCCCTCCTCCGGCGAGCAGCTCCTGGTCGAGCCGGCCGACATCGCCGACCTCCGCACGATCCCCACCTCCCTGGGCGAGATCGCCGTGCTGCTGGGCGAGGACGCCTGGTACCCGAACGCCTGGCGCGCCATCCGCGACTCCAAGCCCGTCGTCGCCATCTCCCCCTACTGGTCCTCCCCCTTTGGCGCCTGGGTCGACCGCTGGGGAGGCTACAGCGGCTTCGAGCGCCCCCCCGATGTGCCGCGCGAGGACGAGAAGGAGCTGCTGCTCTCCGAGGCCTTCCTGGCGCACGGCCTGCCTGGCCGCCTCTCCGACCACGACGTGCTCGAAGGTGTGACGGTCCCGCTGCGAGGCCGACTGTACGACCTCGGCACCGACGGCGCCATCATCGGCGTGCTGGGCGCCGTCGCCACCGAGGGCCCCCTGGTCGACGCGCCGGTCTTGCTGAACCTGTGGTTGCCCCAGGCGAGCTAACGCTTCTGTACTGAGGGGCCTGCCCGCCTGCGACGCCGCAGGATCAGCGGAGCCAGCACCAGGCCTGCCCAGGCGCCTCCGCCGAGGTTGGCGCAGGAGCAGCCGCCCTTTCCCGGGTCCTCGCCGAGCTCGTCCCCTCCCCCGTCGCCGGTGCTGCCCCCGTCGCCGGTGCTGCCCCCGTCGCCGCTGCTGCCCCCGTCGCCGCTGCTGCCCCCGTCGCCGCTGCTGCCCCCGTCGCCGGTGCTGCCCCCGTCGCCGGTGCCGCCTCCGTCGCCGGTGCTGCCCCCGTCGCCGCTGCCGCCCCCGTCGCCGCCTCCCCCGTCGCCGCTGCTGCCCCCGTCGCCGGTGCCGCCCCCGTCGCCGCTGCTGCAGTCTTCGGCCCGGGTGGGGTCGGCGTCGTCGCAGTCGTCACCGTTTCCGACGTGGTCGGCCGGGGCCGTACAGTCGAGGACCGCCTCGGCCGGATTCCCGTACCCGTCGCCGTCCGCGTCCAGGTACCAGGTGCTCTCGCCGCTGGCCCCCGCCTCGTCGGTCTCGCCGTCGCAGTCCTCGTCTCCGCCCCCGCAGGCCTCGACGCCGGTCGGCTTGATGGCGGGGTCGGTGTCGTCGCAGTCCCCGAAGTCGCTGAGGTAGCCCAGCGGCGCCGCACAAGCCTCGACCGAGGTCGCCGGATCCCCGTACCCGTCGCCATCCGCGTCCGCGTACCAGGTGGTCTCGCCGCTGGCCCCCGCCTCGTCGGTCGCGCCGTCGCAGTCCTCGTCCCCGCCCCCGCAGGCCTCGGTGCCCGACGGACTGGTGGCGGGGTCGGTGTCGTCGCAGTCCGCGAAGTCCGTCAGGTAGCCATCCGGTGCGCTGCACTCCTCGACCGAGGTCGCCGGATCGCCCCAGCCGTCCCCGTCCGCGTCCGCGTACCAGGTGCTCTCGCCGCTGGCCCCCGCCTCGTCGGTCTCGCCGTCGCAGTCCTCGTCCCCACCCCCGCAGGCCTCGGTGCCCGACGGACTGATGGCGGGGTCGGTGTCGTCGCAGTCCTCGGCGTTGTCCGTGTAGCCGACCGAGGCGCTGCACGCCTCGACCGAAGTCGCCGGGTCGCCGTAGCCGTCCCCGTCCGCGTCCGCGTACCAGACCGTCTCGCCGCTGGCGCCGGCCTCGTCGGTCTCGCCGTCGCAGTCCTCGTCCCCGCCGCCGCAGGCTTCGAGCGCGTCCGGATTGACGGAGGCGTCGTCGTCATCGCAGTCTTCGCCGTTGTCCGTGTAGCCGACCGAGGCAGCGCAGGCCTCGACGCTCTCGGCCGGATCCCCGAAGCCGTCGCCGTCCGCGTCCCGGTACCAGGCGCTCTCGCCGCTGGCGCCCGACTCGTCGATCTCGCCGTCGCAGTCCTCATCTCCGCCACCGCAGACCTCTTCGGCGCCCGGCGAGACGCTGGGGTCGTCGTCGTCGCAGTCCCGGGTCGTCCCGAAGCCATCGCCGTCGGCGTCCAGGCCCTGTCCGAACCACAGGTCGACCCGCTCGACCCGGAACGAGCCAAAGACCCAGTCGGCGAACCCGTCTCCGTTTACATCGCCCACATCGGCGGAGTATCCCAAGGCAGCGTTGGCCCAGGCGCCATCGATCGAGAGGTACGGTTCGGCCTCGGGCGCGCCCTCCCCTCCGCGGAAGAACCAGGCGCCCCCCTGGGAGGCGGCGCCGTGGTCGTAGTCGGTGACCACCAGCTCGTCGAAGCCGTCTCCGTCCTGGTCGGGCAAGAACAGCGCGTTCTGACCGACCTGTCCGACCAGGTGAGGCGAGAAGCTCCACACCGGCGCGCTGGAGTAGCTGCTGCCGTCTCCCGCGTAGAGCACCGCCTCGTACATCCCGCTGCCGCCGACCAGCAGGTCCGGGAGGCCGTCTCCGGTCACATCGCCGCCCCCGTGGACATAGCCGAGCCCGAGGTTGTCCTCCTCGCCCTCCAGGGTCCAGGCCGCCGGGGCGACCGGACCGTCCGCGCTGCCCAGGTACAGCCGGACCTGGCCGCGATCGGCGCCGTCGCCGTCCCAGCCCGGCGCTCCGGCGAGCAGATCGTCGTAGCCGTCTCCGTTCACATCACCTGCGGAGCTCAGCCAGGTCCCCAGCCCGGTCGAGTCCACGCCGCCGACGTCGACGGTGGTGCCCGTCGAGCTGATCCCCGCCGAGCCGCCCGGGTACCAGACGACCCGCCCCTCGTTGTTGGCAGTCGACCGATGGTCCGGCTCGCCGACCACCACGTCGGGGTAGCCGTCTCCGTCCAGGTCCAGGTCCCCGACCAGAGCCTCGCCCCAGGACGAGCCTCCGCCCGCGGAGAGGGCCGAGGAGCGAGAAGTCGACAAGCCGGTGGTCGAACCGTAGAAAGCGTAAACAGAGGGGGTCGACGAGCTGGAGTAGGTCCCCAGCGCGATGTCGTCGTAGCCATCTCCGTTCACGTCTCCCAAGCAGGCCAGGGTCTGCGCGCTGTAGGTGAGGGTGCGGGAGGTGCTCTCGGCGCCGTCGGCGCCTCCCAGGACATAGGACGCGGCGCCACTGCCGTAGACGCCGAAGGCGACGTCGTCGTAGCCGTCCGCGTTGACATCGCAGCCCGTGGCGACCGAGTAGCCGAAATTGCCAGACGACGAGGTCCAGGATTGGTCCTGAAGGCGGTGGCTGCCAAGACCTGGAGACTCCGAACCGTAGAGGACCCAGGTCGCGCCGGTCGTCCCGTAGCTCGACGATCCCCAGGTCCGGACCGCCGCGGTGATGGCGATGTCGGCGAGGCCATCCCCGTCCAGGTCCCCCCCGCCCGCGATCCCGGCCCCGACCCCCTCGTCCGCGTCGGTCCCCTCCATCCGGTCGTCCGCCACCGAGTCCAGGCCATCGACCGAGCCCAGGAAGAGGTCGACCCGCCCAGCCACCCCCTCGCCGTTGATGGTCACCAGCAGCTCGGCGTCTCCATCTCCGTCCATGTCGCCCGCGCTGGCCACCTCGTAGCCGTAGTCCAGGCCCGACTCCTCTCCGTCCACGGTCCAGTCCGGGCTGCTGGCGAGCCCCCCGGTGCTGCCGTAGAAGACCATGGCGCGCCCGCCGTCGGTGTGGTCCCCGTCCCAGCCGGGACAGGCCACCGCGAGGTCGTCGACGCCGTCGCCGTTGAAGTCGCCCGTCGCCAGGTCACGCCCGCAGCCCGCGCTGGACTGGTCACTGTCCCAGAACCAGGAGGTGCTGGTCGAGAGCTCGCCGCCCTCCTGCGTGAAGACCACCACGGCCCCCTCGGAGGAGTGGCCGTAGGTGTAGCCCGGCATTCCCACCGCCAGGTCCAGGTCGCCGTCCCCGTCGAGGTCTCCGATCGCCACCACGGCGTCGTAGCCGAGTGAGGTACCCGGCTCCCAGAGCCCGGTGGAGGTGAGCCCGCTGCTGCTGCCCCAGTAGACGAAGAGGTCCTCGTCCATGTCGGTCACCGCGGCGTCCTCGTAGCCGTCTCCGTTCAGGTCCCCCACCGCGATGTCGCTGCCGAGGTACTGGTAGGTCGAGGTGCCGATGAAGGTGCGATTGGCCGAGGACGGCAGGTCGGTGGAGCTGCCATGGAAGGACATGAAGCGCCCGTACCGGCTGGACGAGGTGTAGTAGGCGTTCCCGATCACCAGGTCGTCGTAGCCGTCTCCGTTCGTGTCTCCCATCGCCAGCGGCTCGCCCAGAGAGCTGCGACCCAGGTAGCTCTCCGTCGCGTCGTTCCGGTAGCTCTCCATCAGGCCGCCCAGTCCTCCGGACGTGCCCCAGTAGACAAAGAAGTAGCCTACGTCCACGTAGCTGCCGGAGCCGTCGTAGGGATCGACCACGATCAGATCGTCGTAGCCGTCGCCCTGGATGTCCCCGTCGACCACCACCGACCAACCCTCGCCCGCCCCCGTCCAGGCGCTGCCCACCACGGGATCGATCACCACCGGGAAGCGCGCCTGGGAGGTGTCGACGTGCAGCGCCAACGACTGCTCCTGCGCCTCCATCCGGGCGCTCAGCTCCTGGCCGTCCGCGTCCCAGGCCCGCAGCCCGCTGTAGGACAGACGCTGGCCCGAGGGCAGGACGAGGCGCGCGCCCCTGCTCCCGGCCGAGACGGCCCGCGCGCCCTCCAGCTCGACGGTGAGGCGCAGCGCGTCCGTCGGCTGGGCGGCGACGAACCCGTGCATCAGGCCGTACCGACTGTTCGTCCACCACTCCTGGATTCCAGCTCCGCGCTCCACCGTGGCCACCTGCTCGCAGGCCTCCACGCCCGGGGGGCAGCTCTCGAGCCGGACCTCACCCGCCGTCGCACCCGCCAACCGGAGGGTGAAGCTCTCACCCTGGACGGTCTGCAGGCTGGCCTCGTCGCCGTGTAGCTGGAGGGACAGGCCCGACCGTGGCTCGGTCACCCGGCCGACGCCGCCGTCCAGGCGCAGCACCACCGGGTCGACCGCGCGCAGGGGGGGGGCGACCGTCGAGGAGGGCGCCGCCTCGGTCAGCGTGCCGGGGGTGCAGGCGAGGCCGAGCAGGGCGATCAGGTGCATCAGTTCTCCAGAGCGGCGGGGAGCCTAACGCCCCCCGAAGGCCCCGATGTCCCGCCGGCTGCCGTCGGTGTCCAGCAGCGCGGGATCCCCGGCGTCCTTGGAGGGCGAGGCCGGGTCCAGCCGCAGATCCCAACTCCGGGCGCTGGAGGCGGTCCGGTCGACGAAGAGGGGATCGGCGTCGATGTTCCCGTCGCTGCCGATGGGATCGTCCATCCCCGCGAAGGGAGAGGGCCCGTTGTCGTGGATGTTGTTCCAGGCCAGGACTGGCGACTGCACCCAGTCCAGCGCGATGGCCTCGCCCTGGGAGGACTCGCTGCCGATCAGCTCGTTGAAGGCGAGGTGGGATCCTTGCAGGTCCAGCGAGGTGTTCACGACCGAGAGCGCGCCGGCGTAGACCTGGTCGACGGCGATGCGGTTGCCGACGATGTCCGCCTGGTGAACCCGCGCGCTGGAGGTGCGGTACAGGCTGAGGACCGCCCAGGCGTAGCCTGCGCCCTCGTGGCCGGTGCCGGCGATGGTCAGGTGGTCCACCTCGACCGCGCCGTCGGCCAGCTTCGCCGCCGAACCGTAGCTTCCGGTGAAGGTTCGCACCTGAGTGTCCAGGATCTGCACCCCCCACAGCGTGGCGTCGCCGCCCACGTAGAGCGCGCCACCCACACCCCCGCACTCTGCGACGCTGCCACAGTCCATGGCGTTGTCGAAGAAGCCGACCTCGACCAGCTCGACCCGACCGCCGGTGCTGTAGATGGCGCCGCCACCCAGGCTGACGAGGCCGGTCTTCCCTGGATCGTCCGGCTGCGCCCGGTTGTCGCTCAGCTCCACATCGGTCAGCAGGAGCTGGCTGTCCGAAGCGTAGATGCCCCCGCCCAGCTCGGCCACCCCGCCGCGGATGGTCAGGCCCTGCAGCTCCAGGCTGGAGTCCCGCAGCTTCAGCACCCGACCGGTGCCCGAACCGTCCAGCACGGTGTCACCCGGCGCGCCCGCCCCGACGATGCGCAGCTGGCGTTCGTAGAGGCTGATCTGCTCGCTCCAGGTGCCCGGCGCGAGGCAGATGGTCGAGCCGTCCGCGGCCGCAGCGACCGCCTCGGCCAGCGTGGCGTGATCCTCGGGCACGCGCAGATCGACATCGGCGAGGTCCGCGCAGCTGGGCTCGGGAGCGGTGCTGCCGCCGTCGCCGGTGCCGCCGTCCCCGGTGCCGCCGTCCCCGTCGGTGCCGCCGTCCCCGGTGCCGCTGCCCCCGTCGGTGCTGGTGCCCCCGTCGGTGTGGGCGGCGCCGGTATCGGTGTCGGCGTCGGTGTCGCTATCGCCGCAGGCGAAGAGGAGGAGGAGGGAGAGCATGTGTGTGGACCTCTCCGAGGATCCTACACCCTGCGAGCCCCTTCACCGCAGCGACCGCGAGGTGATCCTGCGGTTTCTGCAGCAATCGGGAGGTCTCCGGATGAGTTCGCGGCGGGCCCCAATCCTGTTTTCGGCCCTTTAGGGAGATGCACACCACTACTCTCCCCGGCCTCGGGCTCAGCACGCTGCATTTTCCGGGGGTTCACCTTCCAGCCGCTGCATTTCTTGGGGGTTCACCTCCGGCTCCCTGCCTGTCCTACACTGCCGGCCATGGGAACGATGGACCCCTACATCTCCGCCGAGAGCAGCCTGCTGGTCGCTGGCCGCTACGAGCCGCTACGCCCTCTGGGCCGCGGCGGAGCCGGCGAGGTCGAGCGCGCCTTCGACCACCTGGAGCAGCGGGAGGTGGCCCTCAAGCGCTTCCACCAGGAGTCGGGGGCCGCGGCCCTGCGGGTCAACCGCGAGGTGGCGGCGCTGCGCCTGCTCGACCTGCCCGGCGTGGTGCGCATCCTCGACGATGGGCACAGCCACGGCCGCCGCTTCGTGGTGATGGAGCTGATCGAGGGCAGCCCCTTCCCTGGAGAGGGGCGCCGGAGCTGGTCGGCGATCGAGGCCCCCGCCCGCTCGCTGCTCGGCACCTTGCAGCGGGTCCACGAGCTGGGCCTGGTCCATCGCGACATCAAGCCGGGCAACGTGCTGGTCACGGCCGACGGCCAGACGGTGCTCCTGGACTTCGGGCTGGCCCGGCCCGTCCAGAGCGGGGACACGGTGACGCGCCAGGGAGGCCTGGTCGGCACGCCCCGCTACCTCGCCCCCGAGCAGCTGCTGGGCCAGCGCGCCGGACCGAAGGCCGATCTGTACGCGGTCGGCGTTATGCTCTACGAGGCCCTGGCTGGCGTCGATCCCTACGGCGGGGTCGACGCGCAGGGGGCGCTGTGGAGCGCGAAGCTGACCGGTCGTCCCATCCCGCTCCGCACCCACCTCCCGGATCTGCCGGAGGACGCCGAAGCGCTGGTGATGAGCCTGCTCTCGGCGAAGCCGGAGGAGCGCCCCGCCAGCGCCGTGCTCGCCCTGGCCCGCCTGGGCGATCCGGCGGCCTTCGACGAGGTGCCCTTCCTGGGCGATCGGGCCCCCCTGCAGGCCCTGGTCGAGGCCGCCCTGGCAGGCCGCAGCATGGCAGTGGTGGGCCCGGCGGGCAGCGGGCGCGGTCACCTGCTGCGCCAGGCCGCGCGGGAGCTGGAGCAGGCCGGCCGCCGGCCGCTGTGGTGCCAGCCCGGACAGCGCCCCCTGGAGAGCCTGGGCCGCTTCCTCGACGCAGCCGGGCCGACTGCCGCGCGGCGGGAGCTTCAGGCCCTCCTCGCCCAAGGCGGGGTCCTGCTGGTCGAAGAGGAGAGCACGCTTGATCGCTGGAGCCGGGCCCTGCTCGACGAGCTCTCGCCCGTGCTGGCCTGCCGCGAAGCCCACGCGCCGGGCCGAACCCACCTCTGCCGCGCCCCCCTTGGCGAAGACGAGCTGCGGGGGCTCTTTCACGGGCCGGAGCGCCTGCTGCACCTGCCCTCCGACGGCGCCCGCGAGCTGTGGAGGCGAAGCGATGGCCAACCCGCCGCGGTCGCCACCGAGCTGCGCGCCTGGACCTCTCGCCGCCTGGCCCGCTGGGAGGACGGCCGCCTGCGCATCGGTCGCGAGGCCCTCGACCAGATCCGGGTCGACGTCCTGCCTCGGGTGCGGAGCGGCGGCAGCTCCTCGGCCGACCGCCTGCCAGCCGGTCAGCGCGAGCTGCTGCGCTGGGTGCAGCTCGCCGGCCGCCACGCCCGCCCCGAGCTGCTGGCCCGGGCCCTCGACCAGCAACCCTGGCGCATCGAGCTGGAGGTGCAGGTCCTGGTCGAGGAGGGCTTCCTGCAGCACGACCCCGATGGCTTGCTCCGCCTGCGCGGCGGGCTGGAGTCGCACTCGCTCAGCCTGGGCGGCGAGGTGCCCGGTCACGCGCGGCTGGCCGCCCTGCTGGAGCCTGGGGCGCCCGACCGCCTCTTCCACCTGCTCGCCGGCGGCCTGGCCGAGGAGCTGGCCGAGGAGGCCCTGCGGGTGGCCCGCGCCCAGCGGGAGGAGGGCCGGCTGGGCGCGGCCGAGGCCACCCTGGTCGCGGCCCTGCGCAGCCTGCACGAGGCCGGGCGAGCCCAGGACGAGGCCCGCCTGATGGGCCCCCTGCTGCGCACCGCCCTCGCCGCCAACAGCACCCGGGCCATCGAGCGCGCCCGCTACGAGCTCCTTCGAGCGCTCCGCCCTCAGCCGGCCCTCCTGGCCGTCGCTGAGGCAGCCCTGGCGGCCCGGGGTGGGGATCCCGAGCGGGCCCTGCGGCTCTCGGAGTCGGCGGCCGGCCTGGACGATCCCGAGGCCGAGCTGGCCCGGCTGCACGCGCGGATGCAGGCGGCCCTGCGCCGCCCCGAGCGGGCCGGCCTCGTGATCGAGGAGCTGCGGGCCCGGGCCGAGCGCGATGGCGACGAGGAGCTGCGCGGGCTGATCCCCGGCTGGGAGGGCCTGCTGTGCTTTCGGCAGGGTCGCTTCCAGGAGGCCGCCGCCCTGCAAGAGCAGAGCGCCGCCCTGCGCACGCGCGGGTTGGGGAGACTGTCCGCGTCGTTGAACGCGGCGATGTCCTGGCTGGAGGCCGGAGAGCTCGACCGCGCCGAGGCCATGGCCCGCCGGGTGCTCGACGAGGCCCGGCACACCCGGGCCACCAGCTACGAGGGCCGGGCCGAGTGGCTGCTGCGCAGCCTCGCCCTGTGCAGGCGGGAGGCCCAGGCCGTCGACGAGGAGCTGTTGGAGGCGGTCCAGGGCCTGGAGGATCCCGAGCTGGAGGCGATGGTCCTCAGCACCGAGGCGATGATCGCCCTCCGGGCCGGCGAGCTCCCCCGCTGCGCCGAGCTGGCCGCGCGCGCCGAGCGGGCCTGGGAGGCCAGCGGCCGCGAGGTGGGGGTGCTGCACGCACGGGCGATCCGGCTGGCCGTCGACCCGGCAGCGGAGGGGGAGCGGCGAGCCCTGCTGGCGCGCGCCATCGAGATCGCGCCGCCGATGGTGGCGCTGGAGGTGCTGGCGCTGCTGGCGGAGGGTGGGGAGAGTGCCGAGGAGGACTGCGTCCTTGCAGAGAAGTTGGCGGCAGCGATCACAACCGGACTGGCCCGGGGCATCTTCACGGCAGACGAGGCAACCGCCCGGGTTCGGGCACGGAGGAGGGGACCATGATCGGGATCATCGCGGCGCTGGTGGTGGTGGGGTGTGGGGGGAAGAAGGTGGAGGTGGAGGTGGCCGAGGCGATGGCGGTGGCGACGCCGGAGCAGGCTTGTACGGAATGCGAGCGGCTCAAAATCATGAGCTTCCCGATCGTGGATGGTCCCACGGAGTTCCGTCACGACAACGCGATCGTGGGCGTCGGCTGGGGGGACGGCAGCACGGAGTGGGTGTACATGTTCACCAATTCCATGGCATTCCTCGGCGGTTGGGAGTCTAACGCATCGATCGCGCAATACAGCAACAAGCTGGTTCCATACAAGTCGGGCGCCGGCAGCCCCCTTGGATACCACGAGGTCGGAACGTACAGGAGGTTCACGCCTCAGGGGAATTCTACTTCGTGCGAGTTGGACGCCTGCTATCTTGACCGCAAGGCATTCGAATCGGGTTTCCCGACTGACCTCAAGAATCGCGTGAATCCAAATGGCCAACCCCCGGAATACAACAGAGCACAGGGGTTCAGGACTGAACGTAAGCCTTTCGGGTACCAAGCCTGTATCGATTCAGCGGGCGGAGCAAACGGCGCGCATGTAGACGAACTGCATCAACAATCTGGCGAGCAATGGGAGCCTGTCGGCTGGCAATATTCCTGGCTTTCCGGACAGAATACCATGGTCTACTCGGTCTTCCAAAAGGGAGTCCAGTTTGCCAATGGCCTGAGGCAAGCAGATTCCGTCCTGCCTGACGACGTTCAAGACGATGGCAGTAGCTTTGACGACTGGTGCCAACACGTCGCCAGCCAGTGCTTTCCCACCCAGAACAAGAAGGCCTGTACCGCCCGCCTCGTCACCTGGACCTATCCGGGAGAAGATTAGCCCACCACATACAGATACTCCCGATTCCGCAGGTGACCCACCGTCCCCACCTTCTCCCCCGCCGGGTTGAAGATCCCGATCTGCGCCCCCACATACCGCTTGAAGTCCGCCTCGATCACCCTCACCTTCCCTCGCTCGCCCAGCAGCGCCTCCATCTCCTCCCGCGTGATGAAGCCCTCGTTGCTGAAGGAGACGACCAGGTACCTCGCCCGGGCCGACTGTACGATGCTTCGCATCGCCTCCAGGATCCGGGGCTTCGAGTTGAAGACGCTCCCCCGGGTCCGGCAGTCCACCCGCTTGCAGGCCACGCCGTAGACCTCGGGCTTGTCCCAGCGCACCAACGACTCCCAGATATGGTAGTTGCCCAGGTACTTGTGCTGGTTGTAGGGCGGATCCAGGTAGAACAGATCGGCCTCCAGCTCCCCGGCCAGATCCAGGGCGTCTCGCTCGTGGGCCTGGCCCTTGCCGTGGGGGGAGCGGGGCAGCAGGGCGGGGACCCGCAGCTCCAGGTCGTTGTGTGAGCGCGCCGCCCACTGCTTCAGGTAGGCCATCTGCAGGCCGGTGGTGGAGTCCACCCGGTCCGCCGCCTCCATCAGCGAGACCAGCAGGACCGCCTCCAGCTCGGGGGGCAGGCCCCTGGCAGCGATGGCCTCGCGGATGGCGTCGACCCGCTCGCCGTTCTTGGGCTGGAAGTAGCGGCTCTTCACGCAGAAGGTCTCGGTGAAGTAGCCGGACCGGCCGGGCAGGCGGTTGAACTCCGCGACGAGGCGCTCGGCCTCGGGCCGCAGCTCCTCGGCGTCGGCGGCCACGTAACAGCGCGCCAGGGTCGCCCCGTAGGCGTTGTGGTCGTTGGAGAGCACGCGCAGGCCCTCGGCTTTCAGCGCGTGGCCGACCCGCGCGGTGCCCGAGAAGAGGTCGACCACGGTGCGCACCCCGTGCAGCTCGCGGATCGCCCCGACGATTAGAGGGAGCAGGAGGCGCTTGCTGCCGAGGTACTTGATCATGGCGAAGCGGTCTGCCTGGACGAGGCCCGGGCCCTCAGTCCAGCTCGACGCCCAGCTCCCTCAGCTTCGCCGCCAGGGCTTCCGCCCGCGCTCGCTCCTGGTCGCGCTCCCGGGCCGCCTGGTCACGCTCCCGGGCCGCCTGGTCACGCTCACGGGCCGCCTGGTCACGCTCAAGCTCGGCGCGCTGCCGCGCCTCATCCATCTCCACGACCGTCAGAAAGGGCTTGCCGTCGGGCCGCCATCCCCGCAGGGCCCCGTCCTGGACATCGAGGCGCACACCGAGCAGGGGGCTGATGATCCCCCCCTCGGTGTTGACCGGGATCAGCTGCTGTCCCTCGCGGTGAAAGGCGCTCAGCTCACGAGTCAAAGGATCCCAGGCGTAGAACTCCTGCACACCAAACCGTTCGTAGAATCGGAGCTTCTGGACCCGATCTCCGAAGGTGTTCGACGGCGACCACCACTCGAAGACCACGCTGAGCGGTGCGTCCGCTTCGAGCCACTGCTTGTAGGAGCCCCGGTGCCCCTTGGGGCGGCCCATGGCGACGTAGACATCCGGTGCGATGCGGAGGTCCGGGCGCCCTTCGACGGGGTACCAGAGGTGATCGCCAGCCACGAAGTCGGGCAGCAGCACATCGAGGTTTCCCTGAAAGGTCTGGATGAAGGCAAATTGCTCGGTGTTCTCGGCCATCGGCTGCCCATCGGAGTCGGGATAGAGCACGGCCGACGGCGGGAGCGAGGACGAGGCCATGGCGGTCGAGCTGGACATGGAGACATCATAACCTGAGGCCGGGGCGAAGGGGGTCCCTTGCGCCTCAACACTTCGTCGGCTACCGAAGTGTTCATGCAGTCGATCCCCGCCGACCGGGTCTTCAAGGCCCTCGCCGACCCGACCCGCCGCGCCATGCTGGAGCGGCTGGCGATGGGACCGGCCTCACCCAGCGAGCTGGCCATGCTCGCCGGCGTGGGCCTGTCGACGGTGGATCAACACCTCAAGCTCCTCGAAGCCGTCGGGCTCGTCCGCAGCCAGAAACATGGCCGCGTGCGCACCTGCCTCTTCGTACCCGACAGCCTGGCGCTGGCCCAGGACTGGCTCTCCACGCAGCGCAGCCTGTGGGAGAGACGTTGCGACCAGCTCGATCAATACCTGCTCACCATGAAGGACGACGAATGAGCCTCCCCATCGAGATCGACCCCACCCTCGACCTGGTCATCGACCGGGTTGTCCCCGTCTCTCCCGCCCGGGTCTACAAGGCCTGGACCACGGCCGAGCACCTCAAGCAGTGGTTCTGCCCCAAGCCCTGGTACGTCTCCGAGGCCGAGCTCGACCTGCGGCCAGGCGGGCGCTTCTTCACCGTGATGAACGGGCCGGACGGCGAGCGCTTCGAGAACCTGGGCTGCTTCCTGGAGCTGGTGCCCGACCGCAAGCTCGTCTTCACCGACACGCTGCTGCCGGACTACCGCCCCTCCGCCCAGCCGATGTTCACGGCCTTCCTGTTCCTGGAGCCGGTCGAGGGCGGCTGCCGCTACCTCGCCATCGCCCGCCACGGCAACGTCGACTCGGCGGACCAGCACAAGAACATGGGCTTCTTCGAGGGCTGGAACGCCGTCATCGACCAGCTCGTGGCGACGCTGCAGGCGGAAGACGCGTCGGCCGGGGGCTGAGCCTCAGACCTTGGGGCCGGCGTTGCGGATGGCCTCGCTGGCGCCGGACTCGTAGGTCTGGAAGTTCTTGACGAACATCCCGGCCAGCTTGCGAGCCGTGGCGTCGTAGGCCTCGGGCTCGGCCCAGGTGCCGCGCGGGTTGAGCACCGCGGAGGGCACGCCGGGGCAAGCGGTGGGGACCTGGAAGCCGAAGACCGGGTCCACCACGGTCGGCACGTCGCGCAGGCTGCCGTTGTTGATGGCGTCGATGATGGCCCGCGTGATCGAGAGCTTCATGCGGTTTCCGACCCCGTAGGAGCCGCCGGACCAGCCGGTGTTGACCAGCCAGGTGTCGGCCCCGTAGGTGGCGATCTTGTGGGCCAGCAGCTCGGCGTAGCGGGCGGGGTGCCAGACCAGGAAGGGCGCGCCGAAGCAGGCCGAGAAGTTCGGCTGGGGCTCGGTCACGCCCATCTCGGTGCCGGCGACCTTGGCGGTGTAGCCGCTGATGAAGTGGTACATCGCCTGCTCGGGCGTCAGGCGGGCCACCGGGGGCAGCACGCCGAAGGCGTCCGCCGTCAGCATGATGACGTTCTTCGGGTGGCCGGCGACGCAGGGGATGCGAGCGTTGTCGATGTACTCGATCGGGTAGCTGCAGCGCGTGTTCTCGGTGATGCTGGTGTCGGTGTAGTCGACCACCCGGGTCTCGGGATCGTAGACGACGTTCTCCAGCACGCTGCCGAAGCGGATGGCGTTGTAGATCTCGGGCTCGGCCTCGGCCGTCAGGTTGATGGCCTTGGCGTAGCAGCCGCCCTCGATGTTGAAGACGCCGTGGCCCGTCCAGCAGTGCTCGTCGTCGCCGATCAGCTCGCGGTTGGGGTCGGCGGAGAGGGTGGTCTTGCCCGTGCCGGACAGGCCGAAGAAGATGCTGACGGCCCCGTCCTTGCCCTGGTTGGCCGAGCAGTGCATGGAGAGCACGTCCCGCTTGGGCATCAGGTAGTGCATGATGGTGAAGACGCCCTTCTTCATCTCGCCGGCGTACTGGCTGCCGAGGATGACCATCTCGCGGCGGCCGAAGTGCAGCGACACGCTGGTCTTGCTGCTCATGCCGGCGGTCAGGCGGTTGGCCGGGAATTCGCCGGCGTTGAAAATGGTGTAGTCGGGGTTGCCGAAGGACTTGAGCTGCTGAGCGGTGGGCCGGATCAGCATGTTGTGCATGAAGAGCGCGTGGTAGGCGCGGGTCGTGATGACCCGGACCTTGATCTGGTGATCGGGATCCCAGCCGGCGAAGCCGTCGACGACGTAGATGCGCTCGCGGGTGTTGAGGTAGTCCAGGGCCCGCTCGCGGTTGATCAGGTAGCTGGACTCTTCGAGGGGGGTGTTGACCGGCCCCCACCAGACCTCTGCCTTGGAGCCGGGCTCGTCGACGATGCGCTTGTCCTTGGGGCTGCGGCCGGTCTTCTCGCCCGACATGGCGATCATCGCGCCGGTCGAGGAGATCGCGGTGCCCGGCTCGTAGCGGAGGCCGTGCTCGTAGAGCAGGGAGGGCGCGGCGTTGCGGATGACGAGCTTGGGCGCGAGGCCATAGGATTCGAGCGAGAAGGTCGACATGCGGACTCCTTGGGGGCTGGCGAAGCTATCGGATCCATGCCCGATCTGCACCTCGGAGGAGGGGCCCGGGGCAGCATCCGGCATTCATGCCCGGCTACGCACCTGCCGTTAGGGAGGGGCTCCCCTGAAGGAGGCCCATGCTCATCCCCATCCTCCTCCTGGCCTGCGCCGGGGCTCCCGAAGAGCCCTCCCCGGAGCTCGCGCCCCAGGCGCCCCCCGAGCTCGCCCCGGGCTCCGCGCAGGCCGCGGCGGTGCTGGCCCAGGCCCAGGCCGTGCTGGCGCCGCTGCCGGACATGGCCCTCTTCGAAGGCAAGCCCTTGCGCGCCGAGCGGGTCGAGCTCGGCCGCACCCTCTACTTCGACGCCCGCCTCTCGCCGCGCCGGGATCGCAGCTGCAACAGCTGCCACGCCCTGGACGCCTGGGGGGTGGATGGCCTGCCGGTCCCCGCCACCGGAGGCACGCGAAACAGCCCCTCGGTCTACAACGCTGCCCTCCAGGCCAGCCTCTACGGGGACGGCCGCGCCTCCACCATCGAGCTCCAGTCCGCCCAGGCCCTGCTCGATCCGGCGGAGCTGGGCGCGGCCTCGACCGCGAGCGTGGAGAAGAGCCTCCGAGCCATCCCCGGCTACGCGCCGCTCTTCCAGGCTGCATTCCCCGACGCAGACCCTCCCGTCACCGCCGAGCACGCCGCGCTGGCCCTGGCGGCCTTTCAGCGGACCCTGCTGACCCCCGCCCCGATCGACCATTTTCTAGCCGGGAAGCTCGACGCCATCTCGGCCGAGCAGGTGGAGGGGCTGCGGCTCTTCCTCGAGCTGGGCTGCGCGAGCTGCCACAACGGCGCCCTGCTCGGTGGAGCCAGCATGGAGCGGCTCGATGGGGAGCAGCCCTTGAAGGTCCCTCCCCTGCGCAACGTAGACCGGACCGGCCCCTGGCTGCACGACGGCTCCGCGACGAGCCTGCCCGAGGTAAGCACCCACGCGCTCGGACGCGCACTGGACCCCGCTCAGCTAAGCTCCCTCCAGGCCTTCCTGGAGACGCTGACAGGTGATCTGCCCGCTCACCTGACCGCGCCTCCCACCCTCCCTCCGGACTCGAAATGAGCAAGCTCCTGACCCTGTCGTTGGCGTGCATGCTGGTGGCCTGCGGAGGCCCGCCCGAGACCGCGCAGGCCGGATCCGTCCTCAGCGGCCAGACCCCGGCCCGCGCCGCGGACCTCACCGTCTCCGAGCTGCAGGCCGCCACCGTCTCCGGGCTGCCCGTGCTGGACGTGCGCACCCCCGAGGAGTTCGCCGAGGGGCATGTGCCCGGCGCGATCAACATCCCTCTTCAGGAGCTCCAGGCCCGCAGCGCCGAGCTGGCGGCCCTCAAGGATCGGGAGTTCGCCGTGATCTGCGCGGTCGGCGGCCGCTCCAGCAGCGCCACCGGCCTGCTGCACCGCCAGGGCTACAGCGGGGCGCGCAACGTGGCGGGCGGCACCCAGGCCTGGGAGGCGGCCGGGTACCCGCTGGAATAGCGGATCCGACCTCCGTATGACCCGCCTGCGCCGCGCCCTCCTCGCCGTCCTGATCCTGACCCTGCTCGCCGGCGGGGTCGGGCTGGCCCTGCTCTGGCCGCAGTGGCTAGTGGTGCGCGCCTCGGCCCGGAAGCTGGCCGACCAGCACCTCGCCCACGAGGTCGCCCACCCCGGCTGGAGCTTCCCCGGGCGCGCCTGGTCGGCGCCGGCACCGCTGGACCTGCCCCCCGAGCGGCTGGTCCTGCACGCCAAGGCCCGCGGCTACCAGGAGAGCTGCCCTCCCGCCGAGCCCGGCCAGTACTGCGCCAAGACCGGCGAGGTCATCCCCCGCGGCGGCCTCTTCGCCGAGGGGGTCCAGCCGGCGGGCCTGGAGGGCTGGACCCGACCGCTGGCGCTGGAGCCCGTCTTCCTGGGTAGCCTGATCGGCCCTGACGGCGAGATCCGCGAGCACCTGCCGATCGCCCAGGCCCCCAAGCTGCTGCTGGCCGCCATCGTCGCCGCCGAGGACGAGGCCTTCTTCGAGCACGGCGGCATCGACCTGAAGGGGATGAGCCGGGCGGCCTGGATCAACGCCCAGGGCGGCGGCTTCAAGCAGGGGGCCAGCACCCTGACCATGCAGGTCGTCAAGAACCTCAGCCAGGAGAAGGACAAGACCCTGGACCGCAAGCTGCGCGAGGCGGCGACCGCGGTCGCGCTGGACCGCTACCTGGGCAAGGACGGCGTACTCCAGATCTACCTGGACACGCCCTACCTGGGGCAGGACGGCAGCTTCAGCATCTGCGGCTTCCAGGCGGCGGCGCGGCACTACTACGGGATCGAGGCCACCGAGCTGAGCCTCTCTCAAGCGGCCACCCTGGCCGGCATCCTGCCCGCGCCCGCCCGCTACGCGCCCGACCGCTTCCCCGACCGGGCCCTGGTCCGCCGCGACATGGTGCTGGACCGCCTGGAGAAGGCCGGCTGGGACGTGGCCGCCGCGCGCCTGGAGCCGATCGAGACCCGCAGCAAGCCTCGCCCGGCGGAGCGCTACCCCAGCTACCTCCAGGCCGTCCGCACCTGGTCCGAGGCCAAGATCGGGACCACCATGCTCTACGGCGCCGGCATGGACGTCTGGACCGCGCTGGACATCGTCGCCCAGGAGCAGTCCGACACGCTGCTGCCCGAGCGCACCCGCTACCTGGAGCGCATCGTCGGGCGACGCGGCAGCGAGCCCATCGAGGTCGCCGGCGCGGTGATCTCCACCCGCACGGGCTTCCTGGTGGCCGTACACGGCGGCACCCAGGCGCTGGCGACCGACTTCAACCGGGCCACGCAGGCCCGCCGCCAGCCGGGCTCGGCGCTGAAGCCCCTGGTCTTCGCGCTGGCCCTCTCGCAGAAGAACCCCGACGGGAGCTGGCGCTTCACCCCTGCGACCGCCCTGCGCAACAGCCGCGGCGTCTTCCCCGACACCGACGGCTGGAACCCTCGCAACGTCGGCGGCGGCTACACCACCACCGCGGCGCTGGCCTACGCCCTCACCTGGAGCCAGAACATCGCCACGGCCGCCCTGCTGCAGGAGGCCGGCGGCCCCGCCGAGCTGATCGCCCTGGCGCGCACCCTGGGCTTCGAGACCCGCGGCTGGCCCGAAGAGCTGGGCCTGGCCCTGGGCCAGGGCGAGGCGACCCCGCTGGAGATGGCCCGCTTCGTCGCCACCGTCATCGGCGAGGGCAAGCTGGCCTCGGGCTGGCCCGTGATGCAGGTCACCGACGCCCGCGGGCGCAGCCGCCTGCGGGTCGAGGGCTGGGGCGACCAGGTCCTGCCTCCCGAGGCCGCCGCCCTGACCCGGGACATGATGCGCGCCGTCATCGAGCAAGGCACCGGCGGCGCCTCCCGCGGGGGCGGCGGCTTCCCCGGCTACGGCGGCCCCGCCATCGGCAAGACCGGCACCACCGACAGCGAGAAGGACCTCTGGTTCGTCGGCGGCACCCCCGACTACGCCAACGCCCTGTGGATCGGCTACGACCAGCCTGTCCGTATCGGCGCCAGCGCCAGCGACCTGGCCAGCCCGCTGTGGGGCTGGTGGACCCGCGCCCTGCACCAGGGCATGCCGCAGGCGGAGTTTCAGGGCGAGGTCAAGACGACCTCGCGGGCGATCTGCCTGGTCAGCGGTGGGCTGTCGAACGGGAGCTGCCCGCTGACGGGGGCGCCCTTCCTGCCGGGGACCGAGCCGAAGAAGGCCTGTACGCAGCTGCATACGCGGGCGCCGGAGGTCGAGGGCGAAGAGAAGGAGGACAAGGGCTACGAGGGGCTGTGGAAGCGCAAGCAGCGGGAGGCGGAGGAGAAGGCGGCGACGGAGGGGGGGTGAGGTCAGTCCAGAAGGGCGACGGTGCCCTCGGCGAGAACCAGGGAGACCGCGAAGTACAGATCACGCGCGAGGTACTTCGCGACACCGGGGTGGTCGTCGATCTCGTCCAGTTCATCCCGGCCCACCCGCGTGGAGATGTTCCAGCAATTGGCTCGAGCACAGGCCTCCAGCTCTTGCTGGAGCACCAGTGCTGAGACGACTGGGACGCCGTCGGGGTGGGCCACTGCGGCCTGGGGCTCTCCGGCGATGATCGACTGGGACTCCAGTGCGGCGTGCGCGGGTGTATGGCCTGCGGCGTCCGACAGGTAGCCAGGCGCGGTGTTTGGGTAGGGGTAGGACTGCCATCGGGTCGCACCCTCGCAGCCTTCGCCCACCGTATCTCCGGGTCCAATCAAAGGCCTGAGCTCGGTCACCCTTTCGGGGAGTGCCGTCTTTGACAGCGGTCCGACGTGGATCCAGAAGCCCATGGGTTCGCCTCCGTACGAGACCTATCGGCGCGCTTCGGAGGGGGCGAACCCCCGAAAAATGCAGCGGTCGGGAGGTGAACCCCCGAAAAATGCAGCGGCGGAGGCCGGATCCGGCGGGTCGGCGGACCTAAGTTATTGACGTCTGGTTAGCCTTCCGGCCCTCACATCCCGTTGGACCGCAATTCCGCTGCAAAAAAGGGAGGTTCACCCCACGAGCGCTGCAAAAACCGGGGGTTCGCCTCTCCACAGGAAGCGGAACCGCCAAGACGCCAAGACGCCAAGAGGTCGGTGGCGCTGCGAATGGCTTGCGACCCCCTCGGCGGATCAGGGGGTCAGGGGGGCAGGACTCGTCGTTTATGCCTTGCCATGTCAAGGCTGTTGTGCTTTGGGCTGACCCGGCTGGGAGACTACGCCGTCAGTCAACGCTCTGCGGTCTCTGCGGATGTGGGT
>ERZ761602.2153-NODE-2153-length-32190-cov-11.518220_pt1 | contig 32190 bp, 20 predicted proteins | sample MGYA00512165_ERZ761602 | MGnify/ENA primary metagenome ERZ761602 (study PRJEB28899, sample SAMN02445085) | bioreactor sludge metagenome | biome: EBPR sludge; isolation source: Thorneside wastewater treatment plant | place: Australia: Brisbane, Thorneside...
ACCAGGAAGACGTTGCGCGCCGACCATTCAATCAGCCGATCGAGCATCTCAGTGGGCCTCGTGCTTTGCGGCGGCCTTCTCGATACGGGTGATCACGAATTCGCCGTCGCCCCGGTCCTCGAACTCGAAGCGCATCGGCGCGCCGGGCGGCATCCCTTTGGCGACCTCGGGCGTCGCCAGCCCGAATTCCATGGTCATCGCCGGCCACTGCAGCGCCGGGATCGGCTCGTGCGTGACCGAGGCGGTATTCGACGCGATGTCCAGGGAATCGATCGAACCCTGCGCCTGGTACCGTTTTGCCGCCGCCTTGGCCGTCTTCGCCGCCTCTGGTGCGGTGAAGGTCGACAAGGCCGCCTTGAGGTTGCTTTCGGCGTCGATCAGGAAGTTGGCCGCGGTGACCACTTCGTCGCCGGCCTCGATTCCTTCGAGGATTTCGACGGCGTCGCGTCCGCGCAGACCGATCTTCACCGGCTGCGGTTTGTACTTGCCCTCGCCCAGCACGAGCAGAACCACCTGCCGGTCGCCGGTATCGATCACCGCCGACGGCGGCACGGTCAGGCGCGCGGCCTTGCCTGCGGTGGCGATTTCGACATGCGCGAACATGCCCGGACGCAGCATGCCGTCGTGGTTCTTGAGTTCGAGCCTGACGGGCGTGGTGCGTGTCGCGGCGTTGAGGGTCGGATAGAGATAGGTGACCTTGGCCTCGAAGAGATGTCCCGGAAAGGCGTCGATGATCACCTGCGCAGCTTCGCCGAGCTTGACCCGGGCGAGATCCTGTTCGTAGACATCGGCGATCACCCAGACGGTGGACAGGTCGGCGATGCGATAGATGACCGTTCCGGCCATGAAACGCATCCCTTCGACGGCCTTTTTTTCGAGCACCACGCCGTTGGCTGGCGACGAAAAGGTGATAAGAGCGTTCTGCGAACCTGCTGCGCCGGCGACTTTCCAGTTGCGTAGCCGTTCGCGAGCGGCTTCTGCCAAGCGCCGGGCGCCCTCGCGGGCTGCCGGATCCGCCTCTCCGGCGCTCCGCTCCAGCGTCTCGGCGATGCGCAACTCCTTTTGGGCGGAGACCAGTTCTGGACTATAGACGGAGAACAGCGCCTGTCCCTTACTGACTGGGTCGCCAGTGGCGCTTACCTGCAACCGCTCGATCCAGCCCTCAAACCGTGGCGCCACGTCGTGAATCCGGCGCTCGTCCACCTCTACCCGGCCGACCGTGCGCAGCGCCGAGTCCAGGGTGCGTTTCTCCGCTCGCGCGGTCTTGACGCCGAGCGTCTGGACGCGCGCCGGACTGACCTTGACGACGCCGCTGCTGTCGGGTTCGTCGTCTGCGTAAACCGCGATGTAATCCATGCCCATCGAATCCTTCTTCGGCTCGGGCGAGGTATCGGGCAGGCCCATCGGGTTGCGGTAGTAGAGGATCTTGCGTTCGTTCTTGCTGGCGGGCGCGGAAGACGCGGCAGTTTCGCCGCTGGCCGCATCGGCCATTGCCATGGTCGACGCGCTGGTCGGCTGCTGCCTGCCGAACCAGTAGCCAGCGCCAAGCGCTGCTACGATTGCTACGATTGCGGCGAGTGCCCGCGTTGGCGTGTGACTGCGGTTCACAGCGCTGCTCCGGTCAGAAGTTCAAGTTCGGCCAAACGGACGGCGGTCTCGACATCGGCATCAAGCAAAGCCAGACGAGCGCGCAGGATCTGCCGCTCGGCGTCGATCAGGGTGTTGAAGTTGACGCGGCCGCTTTCGTAGCCGGACTGGGCCGCTTCGAAAGTGGCGCTGGCCTGCGGCAACAAGGTGAGCTTCAGCAGGCGCGCCTTGTCGCGGCTGGCCTCGAAGGCGGCGAGCGTTTCACCAAGCCGGCCGGCGAGGCGTGTTTCGGCGGCCAGCACACGGGTCTGCGCGGCGTCCAGGCGGCGCTCGGCCTCGCGCTCCTGGGCACGACGGGACGATTGCTGCAGCGGAATGGTCACCCCGACCATCACTTCCCAGTTGTCGGGCGCGTTGTACGGGCGGTTGTTGGTCAGGCCGACGGCGAAGTCCGGATAGCGGTTCAGCCAGGTGAGTTCGCGACCTTTTTCCGCCGCGACGACGCCGAAGCGTTCGCGTGCCACCTCCGGCGAGCGTGTGCGAATCTGTTCAAGCAGGCTATTGTAGGAAATCCTGGCGGGGGCAGCCGGCAGTTGCGCGGGCTCGGCCAGCGGGGCATCGCCATCACGCGCCAGCAGGGCGTTGAGCCTGGCGGCGTTGTCGCGCTTGCGACGCTCGGCTTCGACGAGGTCGATCTTCACCGCAGTCAGTTCGCTCTGCGCCCGCAAGGCGTCCTGCTGCGGCACCAGGCCGACGCCGTAACGGGTCAACACCAGCTGCTCGATCGCGTCGAGCAGCGACAGGGTCTCGCGGAGGATGCGGATCTGGCCCACGGCCTGGAACTGCCTGGCATAGGCGGTCTTGATGCGGTTCTCCACCTCCAGGGCGGTAGCTTGCTGCATGGTTTCGACCTGCTCGGCCTGCGCCTCGGCCACCTCACCGCGCAGCTCGCGCTTGCCCCAGAATGGCAGCGGCTGGACGACCCGGTAGCGGGTATTGCCCACCTGCCCCGGCAGCAGCGAGGGCGCACGCTCGGAATTCACGGTGTTGGTGAAGTCCATCAGTTCGAGTTCGAAGCGTGGATCGGGCAGAGCTGCGGCCGGCTCGACCCGCTCCCGTGCCGCTTCCGTCTCGAACTTGCGGACCCCGAGCTCGGGGTTGTGCTCGCGGGCATAGCTCAGCAAGCCGCTGAGCGAAGCGCCCAACGGGGCGTCAAGAGGGCCCTGTGCGTAAGCCGGCGCATTGAGCAGCGCAAGTAGCACCCAGCCGGCGATGGCACGACGCGCTGCGCCAGCGCTGCGCACGGAAAGCATCATCTGTCGGGAATCCGATTTATGTGAAAGTCGCCTACGTGGCTCACGAAGCTCCCTTCTTCCCTCATTGGCGAAGGGACACTACTTCGCCGGCTCGAGTGCGGTGACCGTCAAGGCGTCGCCGACGTTCTCCGCAGTGAAGCTTACCTTCTCGCCCGCCTTGACGTTGTCGAGCATCGCGGGGTCACTGACACGGAAAGCCATGGTCATCGGCGGCATGTTCAGATTGGCCAGCGGGCCATGCTTGATGGTGACCTTGCCGGCAGCCTTGTCCACTTTCTTGACGGTGCCTTCGGAAGCTGCCACCTTGGCGCTAGCGGCGCCACCGCCCGCCTGGTGATGTGCATCGTGCTCGGCGGCGGCAAACACCGGGTTGGCAAGGGCCAGGGCAAACAGGGAAATGATGGGGAACAAGGATTTCATGGTGGCTCCTGTTGGTAAATGATCGGGGGACGATAGGCTCTGGGTTTCAGTCTCGCGACAAGGCCTTAGCCTTACACAAGGGTGGCGCACGCGCTGAAGTCAAGCCGAAAAAGGCTGTCAATGATGCCTGCATCACCCGGTCAGCAAGCTGACGTCCAGATTACATTCCTGTAATGCTGCTCGACCCTGGCGGACATCGAACGAGGTACATCTGGTTACAGTTCGTGCCTATCGGTTGTCCGACAAACGCACTAAGATTGCCCGCACTCGACGATCGTCGCAGTGGTTCGGCGCGTGCTCGCAACGCCGCGACAGAGAGACCGATTTTGCACCGCGTCGCAGGACTCGGTGGCTCGATGAGGCAGGAGATCAATGAAAAAGACACTGTTGTGGTTCGTATTTGTAGCGGCAATGGGGGTGCAGGCCGCGTCGGCCGACCTGGCGACGCAAGCCGTCCCACCCTTGAAGCCGCTGTCGGAACAGCCTAAAGCGGCACGCTTGGCGGCAGAATTGCTCACCCGACACCACTACAAGCCGGTCCCCCTGGATGACGCACTTTCGGAGAAGATCTTCGAGCGCTACCTGAAGTTGCTCGACGGCGAGAAGCGGTTTTTCGTGCAAAGCGACATCGACCATCTCGAGGCTGCGCGTACCAGCTTCGATGACGCGATCTACGCGGAATACCTCGGTCTTCCCTTTGCCATTTTCAATCTCTATACGCAACGGGTGGTCGAGCGTTTCACTTACGCCCGCAGCTTACTCAAAAAGGGCTTCGATTTTGACAAGAATGAGGATTACCAATACAACCGCGAAAAGGCGGCCTGGGCGAAATCCGAGCGGGAAATCGCCGAGCTATGGCGCACGCGGGTAAAGAACGACTGGTTGCGACTCAAGTTGGCCGGCAAAGACGACAAGGCGATTATCGAGACCCTCGACAACCGCTATGAAAATTCCCTGCAGCGGGTTTCCAGAACCAAGAGTGAGGACGCCTTCCAGCTGTTCATGAATGCCTACGCCACGACCATCGAACCGCATACCAATTATATGGGGTCCAGGGCAGCCGAGGAGTTCGACATTTCAATGCGGCTATCCCTCGTTGGGATCGGTGCGGTACTGACCCAGAAAGACGATTACACGCTGATTCGCGAACTTGTCCCGGGCGGCCCCGCCCAGCTCTCCGGACAGCTGAAGCCCGGCGATCGCATCATGGGCGTTGCTCAGGGCAAGAATGGAGTCGTGGCCGATATCCTGGGCTGGCGCCTGGACGACACGGTGGCGAAGATTCGAGGCGAACCGGACACCATTGTGCTGCTGGACATTCTGCCCGTCGATGCCGGTCCTGACGGCAAGCACAAGCTGGTTGCGCTGACTCGAAAGAAAATAACGCTGGAACGGCAAGCCGCCAAGAAGTCGATCATCCCGGTGGCTGATGGAACGACGACTCGCCGCATCGGGGTGATCGCCCTGCCCGCCTTCTATGCGGATTTTGAGGCACAGGGAAGAGGTGACCCGGACTTCAAGAGCGCGACCCGCGATGTGACTCGTCTACTGGATGAATTGAAGATCGACAAGGTCGACGGCGTATTGATGGATTTGCGGAATAACGGCGGCGGTTCCCTGGCGGAAGCGGTCCAGCTGACCGGCCTGTTCATCGGTGCCGGCCCGGTGGTGCAGCAGCGCGATGCTCGAGGTACGGTGACCGTGGCCAGCGCTGCCAACGCCGCTCCCGCATGGGACGGACCTTTGGCTGTACTCATCAACCGGAGTTCGGCATCCGCTTCCGAGATTTTTGCCGCGGCGATTCAGGACTATGGCCGTGGCCTGGTGATTGGCGAGCGCAGCTTCGGAAAAGGCACGGTGCAGACCATGGTCAGCCTCGATCAACTCGTAAAGAATGAGACCCCGGCACTCGGCGACCTGAAAATGACCATTGCCCAGTTCTTCCGGGTCAATGGAGGAACCACGCAACTCAGGGGCGTAGAACCGGACATCAATTTCCCCTCGTTTACGGACGAGGAAAACTCCGGAGAATCCAGCTTTGACAATGCCCTTCCCTGGGAGAAAGTCCAGGCCGCGGATTATTCATTGCAAGGCAATCCGAAAGCGCTCCTGCCCACACTGCAAAAACGCCATGAAGCCCGCGTAAAATCTGTTCAGGACTTCCAGTTTCTGAAAGAGGACGTGGCCGAAGTAAGCCGTCTTCGCAAGCGGACCTCAATCTCCTTGAACGAGACTGAGCGACGCCGAGAACGTGATGAGCAGGAGGGCAAACTTGCCTTGCGCAAAAAATCGCGGGGCGCCGACGAGGAGATCTCTTCATCAGCGCAGGATGACGGCCTGCAGGCCGACGAACGTGATCTCAGCAATGAGCTGGCGGCAGAAAAAGCGCGCAAGGATGCGAAAGATATCTTGCTGGACGAGGCCGCCCACATTCTCAGTGATCAGGTCGGACTGCTCAAGCCGGGAGCTAGGGTAGCCGTTGGTAGCAAGCCTACTTCGACCATGTTCCGCGACCAGAAACCGTGGCCGAAACCTGCCCCCGCCACTAGCCTCTAATCGCGACATGCGCCGTGGAGGCCAGGTTTTGGTGCGGGAATGTCGGAGGACGTCTTCGAGAGAGCTCACCGTTTCTGGATCACCAAAAATGGAATTCACCTTGCGAAGATCAAAGTGAAGCTTCAGGGATCGGCCTGCCTGTCAGATAACCCTGAATCAACTTGAACCCCATGGCAGTGGAAAGTTGTGCTTCTTCTTCATCCTCCACACCCTCAGCAAGCGGCACTGAACCCGTCGCCAGAACCATTTGCACCAAATCCCCGACGACTCGTCGCTTACGTTCACTGGCCTTGTGTAGGCCGCGAATCAACGACATGTCAAACTTCACGAAGTGCGCGGGTACGTCGGCCAGTTCCAGCAAGCGCGCCTGCCCGGCACCAAAATCGTCGTAGGCAAAACGGATTTCCAATCGCCTCAGTCGGTCCGCAAATTCGCGCAGCTTCGCGATATTGGTCACTGCTGATTCGTGAATTTCGACGACGACATCGAGTTCCGGTGAGGATTTGCGGAGATGCTCGAGTGAATCCAGAAAAACTCCGCTGAATGTTTCCTTCGGGTGTGCATTGATGAACAGGGCCTTGTCCTTGACATGTGGAGCCATCTTGCCAAGTCCGAATTCGCGGAAAGCCTGGCTCAGATCGAGCTCACGGCCTATCGACTCCGCCATGGTAAACAGTTCGATCGGCGCGTTTGGCAAGTGCGGATGATTTGCGCGGCCAAGAAACTCATAGGCGAGAATCTGCCGCGTACGCGCATCAACGATTGGCTGGATAGCACCAGACAGCCCCCGGCCCATTAGCAGCTCGTCAAATTCTGCCTCATTGGGCATGAAAATCTTCGCCAACGGCATCACTCTTGACATAAGCATGGTGTTCATCTCGTCGAAGGGCTGCATGAGACTTTTATCAACCAGGTTCAGGCGCAGCTTGAACTCGGCACTGGCAAAGTGAATGATGTCGTTTTCCTTGAGCAGGCAGTAACCTTCGATTCGATGACGATTGACGAAGGTGCCGTTGGTGCTGTTTTCGTCAACGAGTCGAATCTGACCACTGATGTCCTGGACCAGCACGGCATGGAAACGACTCAGCCCGAGGTTTGGAATCACCAGATCGTTCTCCTTGCCACGGCCGATTCGACAAGGCAGCTGAGTAATCACGAAGTCGAGACGGGCGTCGTCTGTCCCGAAAGGCTCCAAAAACCACTGCTTTTCCAAAGCGCCGCTCCTGTTGTTCCGTTGCCTGATTATGCTTGAATAATCCACAAGAAGAAAATACGGCTGGGCTGACGGGCAAGAAGAGTATAGGGCCCTTCAGCGAGCGGCGGCAAAGATCCGGCGACACCAGAGTGCCGGCAAGTTGGCTCCCGACGACGAGATGAGCGCGGGACTACGCTTCACTCACCTGCTGCGCTGCTGACAAGCGCCGCCACGCTGACTTGTTGGCGCGCCGCGAGGCCTGGCGAAACGATCAAGCTCGCATGCTCACGCCTTGGCGGGAGGTACTGCCAGCGGCAGCTGCAGCGCGAAGATCGTCACGCCCGCGTCGGAGCTCACCTCGATTCGACCGCCGTGCGCCTCGACAATGCTGCGCGTGATGGCCAGTCCGAGCCCGGCGCCCTCGCCGTGACGATGTCGCTCGGGGCTTGCGCGATGGAAGCGCTCGAAGATCCGCGACAACTGAGCAGCAGGAATCGTATCGCCGTAATTCCTCACGGCCAGGGTCACCACGCCACCCTGGCTGCTGATCGAGATCTCAATCGAACCCCCTGAGGGAGTGTGACGCAGGGCATTCGACAGCAGGTTGGACAGCGCCCGACGCATCATCGAGCGGTCGGCAATGACAGTCGCCTCCCCCGTCAGAACGATCCGCACGCACTGCTCCTCAGCCAGCGCTTCGTAAAAATCGATCAGTGCCCGCGCCTCATCGGCCAGCTTGACCACTTCTGACGAGTGCAGCAGATGCCCGTTTTCGGCCTGGGCGAGAAACAGCATGTCGCTGACCATGCGTGCAATGCGCTCGTACTCTTCCAGATTGGAAGCGAGAACTTCCCGGTACTCGTCCGGACTCCGGGCATGTGACAGCGCGACCTCGGTCTGAGTCATCAGGTTCGAGACCGGCGTGCGCAGCTCATGGGCGATATCGGCCGAGAAATCGGACAAGCGCCGAAACGAGGATTCCAGCCGCGCGAGCATGCCGTTGAAAGCGCTCACCAGCTCGCGAACCTCATTTGGCGCATCGCGCTCGGGAAGGCGCTCGGCGAGGCGTTCTGCCGACAGGCCGCGGGCAGTGGCGGTTACTCGCCGCAGCGGCTCGAGTCCGCGGTGCGCCGCAAACCAGGCGAACAGTGCGGCGATTATCGCGGCGAAGAAAATGTCGATCCACAGACGCCTGCGCACCTCTTCGAGGAAGCGCAGGTGATGCGAGACATCGAGTCCGACCAATGCTCGCAAACGAGTCGGCCTGGAGCGGGAATCGAGCACCTCGACGATGGTCTCCAGGCCAAGGTATTGCTTGCCGTCCTTTTCCCACGTCGTCGTGACCTCCGGCACCGAATCAGCGGCCAATTGCCGTTCGCCGAATAACTCCGGACGCAGGGCATAGACGACTCTGCCCTCGGTGTCGCGTAGAACCACGGCCAGCATGTCGTGTCCGATAAAGGCATCGTCGAGCCGACGGGAGCGGGTTTCGGACGATTCGCCGTGATGCAGGACATTCCTGATGAGCCTCACCTTGCCAGTCAGCTCATGATCGTCGAGTTCGCGCATATGGCCTTCGACCGCACGCCCCTGTACCAAGACGACGACCAGCAGGAGCGTTGCCGTCAGTAGCGCGAAGAGCAGCGCCAGACGTGCGGTCAGAGATCTTGGCCAGGCGCGCATGTTCAGAGTGGTTCCGGAATCTCGAGCACGTAGCCCATGCCGCGCACGGTACGGATCAGCTTCGGTTCGAAGGGCTCATCGACCTTTACGCGCAAGCGACGCACGGCGACATCGATCACATTGGTGTCGCTGTCGAAGTTCATGTCCCACACCTGCGAGGCAATCAGGGAGCGCGGCAAGACCTGTCCCTGGCGCCGAAGCAGCAGCTCGAGCAGCGCGAATTCCTTGGCCGTGAGATCGATGCGTACGCCTGCGCGGCTGACTCGACGGCGCAACAGATCGAGTTCCAGATCGGCGGCGCGCAGGGTCTCGACTTCCTGCGCACGGCCACGCCTCAGCAGGGTGCGCACGCGGGCAAGCAACTCGGAAAAGGCAAAGGGCTTGACGAGGTAGTCATCCGCGCCCAGTTCCAGCCCGCGCACCCGGTCTTCGACTCCGTCGCGCGCGGTGAGAAACAGTACCGGCATTTCGTGACCGCTACGGCGCACCGTTTTCAGGACCCCCCAGCCGTCCAGCGAAGGCAGCATCACATCGAGCACAATCAGATCGTAATCGCCGCTCAGCGCCAGGTGCAGGCCATCGCAACCATCACGCGCAAGATCGACCACGAAACCCGCCTCGAGCAGGCCCTTGCGCAAGTAATCGCCGGTCTTTGGCTCATCTTCGACAATCAGTATCTTCATGTGCGTCGTCCGCTGCCCAGTCATTGCGCGAGATTGTGCCCGCTTGCGACCGCGCTGGGCGCCCTATTACAGAAATGTAATCCCCCTGTCAGCTTTCCGACCCGGGCTATGCGCACTATCGTCGGCCCCGGTGGCTTCCTCGATCGAGCATGGGTCGCGTGGTGTAGCCTGCGCTGTTCAGCCCCCGCGCGGCAGCGCCAGGAGCAGCTTCTTGATCGGCGCCGGCAAGGCCGCAGCAGCGACTTCATCGACGGGCAACCATTCCAGCGGAGCTTGATTGGCCTGCAGGCCGAGCGCTTCGACCTGGCAGTGCAACACCTGCATGGTCAAGTGAAAATGAGTGAAGCTGTGTTCGATGGGCGTCAACGCACGGCTGCTCAACAGACGACAGCCGTGGCGCTCGGCGAAAGCAGTCGCTGAATCCGCGCTGGCTTCGGGCAGACTCAACAGCCCCCCCCAGATGCCGACCGGCGGCCGCCGTTCGAGCAGGATGCGCCGACCGTCGCTAAGCAGCAGCAGGCTGCAGAGCCGCCGCGCCGGTACGCGTCTCGCTCGCCGCCGCGGCAACTCGGCTTGCCTGCCGTCACGGCAGGCAAGACAGATCTCGTGCAGCGGACAGAGCTCGCAGCGTGGCTGGTGGCGGGTACACACCGTTGCCCCCAGGTCCATCATGCCCTGGCTATAGCGCTCGATGTCGCTGGCCGGCAGCAGCGATTCGGCGAGCGCCCACATCTGGCGTTCATCCTGCGCAGCGGTGGCCGCCGCTTCGGCAGCGAAACAACGGGCCAGCACGCGTTTTACATTGCCGTCGAGAATGGCCGCTCGGCGACCAAAGGCAAAGACGCTGATCGCCGCGGCCGTGGAGCGACCGATGCCCGGCAAGCGTGCGTTTTCCTCGGCATCTGCCGACAGTCTGCCGTCGCCCGCGGCGACCACCTGCGCGCAACGGTGGAGATGGCGCGCGCGAGCGTAGTAGCCCAGCCCCGACCATCGTTCGAGAACGCTGTCGAGCGGCGCAGCGGCGAGCGCTTCCAGGGTTGGGAAACGAATCAGGAAAGACTGGTAGTAGGGGAGCACCGTCCGCACCTGAGTTTGCTGCAGCATTATTTCGGAGAGCCAGATCCGATACGGGTCTCGCGTTTGCTGCCAAGGCAAATCATGGCGCCCATGCTCTGCCTGCCAGGCGATGACCCGGCCGGCGAATGTACGCCGCGCGCGATCCCGAGCGTCAGCCATGGATCATCGCTCCCCATCCCAGGACAACGCGCATCGATTCGCAGACGGCGCGGGCGGCTGGCGGCAACAAACTGCGTCTCCGACGGAGGCGCCGATGATCGGCACGGACAAGGTGGCGTTCCTTTCAGAAAGCAGGCGATTCTCCTCTTTTTTTCCCTGTCTTGTCGCGCACAAGCCGGCCGGGTGGCGTGCGAGGATTTCCTTCGCACGCGCACCGCTCAGCACGAAGCCCTCAATCAGAAACGAAGGAGACGCCAGCCGAGAGTCCGGCGAAGGTGACGAATACCCCGGGCTGCAGAGCGGACTTTTACCATTAAAACGGGTGGCTAGACTCTTTCCCGCAATGATAAGCGACAGCCCATTAAGTTCTGCCCTTCCGATGCCGTAGTTCTATCTTATGAGCCAAGACCAGAATTATGTCGACACAGAAAGCGTACACGAGGATAATGCCGTCCTTGATATTATTGCGTGCACCCGACAAGAGGGCGCCCGTAGCAACCATAATCGCGAGAGTGTCAATTCTCGCAAATGGATTACCGCAAACGCCAAGCGTTTATTGGCCATTGAGGACCTCAAGAATCTTCCTGCCGACCGCAAATATCAGCATGCCTCAAGCACGCATCGGAAGCCTCTGATGCCGCAACGCTTCGACTCACAGGCATGTCCGACGTCCATTGCCGCGCTTGCCGAGCCTCTTCCGTGCGAGACCTGCGACACGGGCCGCACGCTGGCGGCCAGAGATCTCGTCTGCCGTGACTTCCGTGACGCCTTGGGCAGCTTTGCAACCGGGGTTACCGTACTTACAGCGCTGACCGAGGACGGGCAGGCGATCGGCGTGACCATCAGCTCGTTCAACTCCGTTTCGCTGGACCCGCCACTAATTATCTGGAGCCTGTCGGCCCACTCGCCGAGGCTTGAAGCCTTCCGGCGCGCAAGCCACTACGCGGTCAACGTGCTGACGGCCAATCAGCGAGGCATCTCCGACTCCTTCGCCTCTCCGGACAACAGCGATCGCTTCGAAGGCCTGGCGACCAGCCGTGGCATCGCCGGCATACCGCTCATTGAGGGCTGCTCGGCTTGGTTCGAGTGTGTCAACGAAGTGCAGCACCCCGGTGGCGACCATCTCGTCTTCCTCGGCCGAGTGCAGCGTTTTGCCCGCGGCGAGGCCAACGAACCCCTGATTTTTCATGGCGGCTGCTATCGGCAGTTGCGCGGAGCTGCGGAGTGATCACGTTGAAAATGAAGCTTGTAATTCCTGGGCCCGCCGTGCGGAGTCCGTTTTCACCGCAACCAAATCCGGCTGAAGGGTGATGGGGTACCGGGCAAAGCAAGGCGTTGAGCGTATAACTCGCCGGCACGACTTCCTCTGTTGCCGGTCTTGCGACCGGCGACAAGAAACCTTGGGTTTGTGAGATTCTCCCTTGACGGGTGGCTTACTGCCTGTTTCAATTGCTTTTTCTATTTTTCATAAAACAGTTTCACCCCAGGAGATAAGTATGGCGACTTACAAAGAGTTATTGGAGCAACGCGATTCCTTGGAACAGCAGATCGCCGAAGCACGGCGCTCGGAAGTGGCGGCGGCAATCGTCCAGGCGAAGCAGCTGATTGCCGACTATGGTTTGACAGCCGCCGATTGTGGCTTCAGAGGCCTCGGCGCCCTGGCGGGAAAGACACGGACCACCGTCGCTGTAAAGTATCGCGGCCCGAACGGTGAGACCTGGTCGGGACGCGGCAAGGCGCCGAACTGGCTGACCAGCCTTGAGACCCACCAGGGTCGGAACCGGGACGAGTTCCTCGTGGCTCGCTAGCAGGGCACTCAGCGCCCGCTTGACACCGGCACTCCACGCCTGATCAAAGCGGGAGTAGCCGGCCGATTTCTAGCGCGCCGGATACTATCCGCGCCCCCCCGCTTTACCAGTCACCACGCTGGGTAGGGTAGAGGCCGCGTATCGCGGACCGACATGGCAAGCTTGTCAGTCGCAGCGCGATAATCGCTACGAAAGCGGGCCGGACGAAAGCCCGATCGCGCAGGGCAGCACGCCGCGGGAGTATTTCCGCTCTTTGGCGAAAGCGCATCCATGAGAGGCGAAGAATGAATATCCTGGTAACGGGAGGTAGCGGCTATATCGGTTCACATGCCTGCGTCGCCCTGCTGGCCGCAGGCCATGGCGTGACCGTCGTCGACGACCTGTCGAACAGTCGACCCGAAGTTCTCGACCGCATTGCTCGGATTGCTGGCCGGCGTCCGGTCTTTTTCAAGGGCGATGTCCGTGACCGAACGCTTTTGCGGACGGTCTTTGCCGCCTCGCCTATTGACGCGGTGATCCATTTCGCCGGCCTGAAAGCCGTTGGCGAATCGGTCGCCCAACCCTTGCGCTACTACGACTGCAATGTCGGCGGCGCGATCAGCCTCTGCGAAGTGATGGCCGAGAGCGCAGTGAAAACACTGATCTTCAGCTCCTCGGCGACGGTCTATGGCGACCCGGCCTCGGTCCCCATCCGAGAGGATTTCCCGCGCTCGACGACCAATCCCTACGGCGCCAGCAAGCTGATGATCGAAGATATTCTGGCCGACCTGGCGCAGGCCGATCCGGAATGGCGAATCGCGCGCCTGCGTTATTTCAATCCCGTCGGTGCGCATGCCAGCGGCTTGATCGGTGAGGAACCGAATGGCATTCCGAATAATCTGTTGCCGTACGTAGCCCAGGTGGCGGCCGGCGAACGGCAGCAACTGAGTGTTTTTGGCAACGACTATCCGACGCCCGATGGCACGGGTGTGCGCGACTACATCCATGTCATGGATCTCGTCGAAGGTCATCTGGCGGCACTCGACTACCTGCTCGACAAAGGTGGCCTGCTGACCGTCAATCTCGGCACCGGCTGCGGCTACTCGGTGCTGGACATGGTGCGCGCCTTCGCGGCCGCCAGCGGGCGGCCAGTTCCCTACGCACTGGTGCCGCGACGCCCTGGCGACATCGCTGCCTGCTACGCTGATCCGGCGCTGGCCGCGGAACTGCTCGGCTGGCAGGCACGGCGCGGCATCGACGAGATGTGCAGCGATGCCTGGCGCTGGCAGCAGCACTGCGCCAGGATCTGACCAACGATCATGGCAACTTACGCAATCGGCGACATCCAGGGCTGCTTCGACTCACTGCAGCAGTTGCTGGAAAAGTGCCGCTTCGACCCGGCTAGAGACCGCGTGTGGTTCGTCGGCGACCTGGTCAACCGGGGCCCACGCTCATTGGAGACCCTGCGCTTCGTACGCGACCTGGGCGCCGCCGCAATCACTGTTCTCGGCAATCACGATCTCTACCTGTTGATGGCCGCCGCAGGATTCGACCGACGCAACAAGGGCGATACGCTCGACGACATCCTCGATGCGCCCGACTGCGAGGAGTTGATGGGCTGGCTACGTCATCGCCCGCTGTGCCACCGTGAAGGTCCGTTCTGCCTGGTGCATGCCGGACTGCTGCCGCAATGGACAGTAAACCGGGCGCGCGAGCTGGCAGCAGAGGTCGAGGCCGTGCTCGCCGGTCCGACCTATCTCGATTTCATGGCCAATATGTGGGGCAGCGAACCGGCGGCGTGGACGGACGACCTGGAAGGGTGGCCACGCTTGCGGGTGATCGTCAATGCCATGACCCGCATGCGCTTCTGCACCGCCGATGGGGTCATGGACTTCAAGACCAAGGGCGAAGTCGGCGGCGCCCCGCCGGAGCTGCTGCCGTGGTTCGAGCTACCGAACCAGCGCAGCGCCGACGACGTGCTGGTCACCGGGCATTGGTCGGCGCTCGGACTCAAGATCGAGCCCAATCTGCTGGCCCTCGATTCCGGTTGCCTCTGGGGCCGCCATCTGACCGCCATACGCCTTGAAGACCGCGAGCTCTTCCAGGTCGACTGCGCGCTTGGCGAAGCCCGAAGCTGAGCTGATCGTCGCCCCACGCGGGCAAGCACCAGGCCCCACGCGCTGCTTTCCCGTGAACATCGCAGCCAGTCGAACGACCGCCTGCTAGAATCCCTGGAGAACTTGCCTCGGGAGACAGCCATGCACATCGAACGACAAGCGGAACGCGACGGCGGAAAATTCTGGAGACAGGGCGGCCAGGCGCGAATGCTGGCGATCGTCGCGGTCGTGATTGCGGCCCTTGCCGTCTTCCTGGCCATCGGCTATTCGCCGCGCGACGAACAGGACGCGACGACAGCTGGCGTGCGTTTCGAAGTGGTCGACGGCGCGCATCGCGAACTCGATGGCTCGCCGGCGCTGGCGCTATCGTTCAGCCTGCCGCTCGACAGCAAGCGCAACTATGACAGCTTCGTACAGGTTCTGGAAATGCCGGCCGCGGCGAAAGCCAGCACTGCGCGCGGCGACGGCAGTGTGGACGATGCGACGGACGCGCAGGACGCGCAGAACGAATTCAACTCGGCGCAGACCAGCAGCAGCACCTCAGCCAAGGATACCGAACTCGAAGGCGGCAAGCCGGTCGCCGGCGCCTGGGTCGTCGGTGAAAACCCGCACCTGCTGTTTTTCCCGCATATCAAGCCGCAGGTGCGCTACGTGGTACGCATCCAGCCCGGCTTGATGGCCGACAACGGCAGCAAGATCGAGCAGGAAGCGCGCTTCTCGATTCTTAGCGCAGCCGTTCCGCCGGCCTTCTACTTCACCAGCCGCGGCATGGTTCTGCCAGCGGCGCAGAACGGTGGCCTGCCGGTGACCACGGTCAATGTACCGGAAGTGGACATCCAGTTCCTCAAGGTCAAGCCGGAAAAACTGGCACAGTTTCTCGAAAAGGTCGTTGCCCGCGGAACGACCAGCAGCGACAAGCCAAGCGGCAGTGATGACGTCGACGACGATGATGGTGGTGGCGACACCTACTATTACGACCGCGGCACGCGCCTCAAGGGCGCGGTCAGCTACTGGGATCTCGATCAGTTGCACAAGCTGACGAGCAGTGCCTTCGTCGGCCGCTTCCTGACCGAGCAGCAGGCCGATCGCCGCCGCGTCACCTTCATCCCGGTAGAGAGCATCCCGGCGCTGCGCGAACCCGGGGTCTACGTGGCGGTGATGTCACAGCCGAATCGCTTCCGTGGCGACTACCAGACGACTTACTTCTACGTCAGCGATCTCGGCCTGCACCTTCGCCAGTACGCCAGTGGCGCTGACGCCTACATCAGCTCGCTGACCGACGGCAAGGCGCGCGCGGGTGTCGAAGTGAGCTGGGTCGACCAACAGGGCAAGACCCTGGCACGCGCCGAGAGCGACTCTGACGGCCGCGTCAGCTTTGCCGAAAAGCCGGCCGGCGCGCGCGTGCTGATGGCCAGAGACGGCGAACAGATGTCGCTGATCACGCTGCGCGAAGCGGCGCTCGACCTCGCCGAATTCGATATCGCCGGCATGCCCTACGTGCCGCTGCGCCTTTTCGCCTACAGCGGTCGCAACCTCTATCGGCCTGGCGAACACTTCGACGTCTCGGTGATGGCCCGCGATGCCGACGGCCATCCCGTACCCCCACAACCAATCCAGGCCATTCTCCGCCGTCCCGACGGCAAGGCACAGTGGACGGCGACCTGGCAGCCCGACCCGGCCTTCGCCGGCTATTACCAACGCGCCGTCGAACTGCCAATCGACGCCGCCACCGGCTCCTGGCAACTCGAACTGCGCGCCGACCCGGCGGCCAGAATGGCCAGCACGAGCATGGCTTTCGCCGTCGAGGAATTCCTGCCGGAAAGAATGAAGCTCGAATTGAGCACCGCCAGCGAGCGGCTGAGCAAAACCTCGGCGACCTGGCCGATCGACGTCAGCGGGCATTACCTGTACGGTGCGGCGGCTGCCGGAAACCAGCTGGTCGGCGCGGTGACCAGCGAACGCAACCGCAACCCGCTGGCGCAGAAGCTTCCCGGCTTCGTCTTCGGTGACGCCAACGAGGAGAGCGTCAGGTCGCGCAGCGAACTGCCGGCAACGACCCTGGACGACCAGGGCCAGGCAGCCGTCGACGTCGACCTGGAAGCAGTCGTCGAGCGGCGCTCGCCGTTCACCGTGCGCGCCACGCTGAGCCTGCTCGAAAGCGGCGGCCGGCCGGTGATTCGTAGTATCGAACGCGTCTTCTGGCCAGCACCGGTTCTCGTCGGCCTGCGGCCGATGTTCGTCGGCGCCTACGCACGCGAGAATGCGCCGGCCGAGTTCGAAGTCGTGCGCGCCAATGCCGAGGCCGTCCTACAAGCCGGAACAGCGCTGCCGGTGCGGCTGTTCCGTGAAGATCGTCAATACTACTGGCGCTTCGACGACCAGCGCGGCTGGCATTCGGGCTTCAGCGAGGGTAATGAACTGATCGCTACGACACAGGTCTCGGTACCCGCCGGCGGCCGCGGCAGGCTCAGCCTGCCGGTCAAGTACGGCCGCTACCGCGTCGAGGTCTTCGACCCGGAAACGGGCCAGACGACACGCTTCCGCTTCTACGCCGGCTGGTCGGCCAAGGACGACGAAACGCAGGGCGTACGCCCCGACCGGGTAGCGCTCAAGCTCGACAAACCGGCCTACAAGGCCGGCGACACAGCGCGCCTGACGATCACTCCGCCGCACGCCGGCGAAGCGCTGATCACCGTCGAAGGCGAACGCGGGCTGTGGGCACGCCGCTTGACGATCGGTGCCGACGGCGGGACCATCGCCATCCCCATCGACGAGGCCTGGCAACGGCATGACCTTTACATCGCGGTGATGGTGTTGCGCCCCGGCGGCAAGGACGAGAAAGTGACGCCGGCCCGGGCTCTCGGCCTGGTGCACCTGCCACTCGACCGCGGCAGTCGCAAACTGACGGTGAACCTCGAAGCCGCGGCAAAGATGGAACCCGAACAGCCGCTGAAGGTGAAGATCAGCGTTCCTGAAGCGAAGGGGCAAAAAACCTTGCTGACGCTTTCGGCGGTCGATGTCGGCATCCTCAACATCACCCGCTTCGCCAGCCCGGATCCCTTTGCCTTCTTCTTTGCCAAGCTGCGTTATGGTGCCGACGCCTACGATATCTACGGCCGGGTCATCGAAAAGATGGCCGGCGACCGCGGCAAGCTCAAATTCGGCGGTGATGCGGGGCCGCAGCCCACCCGCAGCCTACCCAAGAAAATACGCCTGGTCGATCTCTTCAGCGGCCCGGTCATGCTCGACGAAAATGGTCAGGCGGAGGTTTCGCTACCGGTCCCCGATTTCAACGGCAGCCTGCGGCTGATGGCCGTTGCCGCCAGCGGCGAGCGCTTCGGCTGGCAGGAAGCCGAAGTCACCGTCGCCGCGCCGCTGATCGTCGAACTGGCCACACCGCGCTTCCTTTCGGTCGGTGACCGCGCCGTGCTGGCGCTCGATGTGCAGAATCTGGCTGGCAGCGCACAGCAGATCAGCCTCGCGGTCAGCAACAGCGACGGCCTGCTGATCCAGGACGGCGAGCAGCAGTTCTGGCTGCAGGATCAGCAGAAGCGAACCCTGCGCATCCCCGTCGAGACCGGCAGCGCGCTTGGCCTGACCGAGCTCCAGGTGCGTGTCGACAGCCAGCGGGTCACGATCAATCGCCGCTTCCCCTTACAGGTCCAGGCGCCGACCCCGCGCCAATCGGTACTCGAACGGCTCTCCATCGCTCCCGGCGAAAGCGTCGAAGTCCGCGACGCCGAGTTGCGCGGCTTCCTGCGCGACAGCGTCGCGGCAACGCTGGTGGTCTCGAACCAGACCCCGATCGATGTGCGCAATGCCGTGCAGGACTTGTTGCGCTACCCCTACGGCTGCGCCGAGCAGACGACCAGCAGCGCCTATCCACACGTCTTCATCGACCAGACGGCCGCGCAGCAATTCGGGCTCAAGCCCTTCACCCAGGCAGAGCGCGCGCAGATGCTCGACAAGGCAATCGCCCGCTTGGCCGGCATGCAGGCGCCAAACGGTGCCTTCAGCTTGTGGGGAAATCTCTCCGAATACCAGTACTGGCTATCGGCCTACATCAGCAACTTCCTGATCGATGCGCGCGAACAAGGCTTCAACGTCCCGCCCGCAGTCGAGAAACGCGCCCTCGAATTCCTGCTCAAGGGGCTGCAGGAAGGCGTCGCCGGCCTGCCGACAGGCGCCGTCACGTACAACGAGAACTCGCTCTGGAACGACAACCGCTATGCCGGATCAGGCCGTTTCGCGGTGCTCGCTTACGGCGCTTACGTACTCGCACGCCAGGGCAAGGCGCCGCTGTCGACGCTGCGCCAGCTGGCGGAGTCGCAGGCCGCCGCTCCGTCCGGGCTGGCGCTGGTTCATCTTGGTCTGGCGCTCAAGTTGATGGGTGACGAAGCGCGCGCCAACGAGGCCATCGCCGCCGGGCTAATCAAGCGACGTGCAGGCCCGCTGCACGCCTGGTGGGGCGACTATGGCAGTAATCTGCGCGACTGGGCGCTGATCGAGGTGCTGCTCGACAAGCACCAGCTGACCCCGGCCGGGCGTGCGAACCTGATCAATCAGGTGGCTGCCGAGATGGTCGGCAGACGCTACTACAGCACGCAGGAGAAGCTGGCGCTGTTCCTCCTCGGACGAAGTTTCGCCACCGACACCGCCAGCGACTGGCATGGCGAATGGCTGTCAGCAGGAAAAACGCAGGCCATCGGCGGCCAGGGAGCACAGTACCTGCCCCTGTCGGCCGCGCAGCTGGCGGCGGGCGTGACGATCAGGAACACCGGCGACGAACGCCTGTTCGCCGAGCTCAACTTCGCCGGCAACCCGCTGAGCATGCCTGCCGAGCGCCGCAATGACTTCACTCTGCAACGCGACTGGTTCACCGCCGAAGGCAAGCCGCTCGGCGATCGCCCGCTGCGCGTTGGCGAGACGGCGATCGTTCGCCTGCGGGTGCAAAGCGCCGGCCGCTACGCCAACGGTCTGGTCGTCGACTACATCCCCGCGGGCGTCGAAATCGAAAACGCCAACCTCGTCCAGGGCGAGCAGTCGGTGCTCACCATCGACGGCGTCGATCCACGGCAGGCGATGCAGAACAGCAACATTCAGCACCTCGAGTTCCGCGACGACCGTTTCGTCGTTGCCGCCCGACTGGCCGGCACCATGCAATTCTTCTACCGCGTGCGCGTGGTTACTCCGGGGCGCTTCGTGGTGCCGCCGACCTACGCCGAAGACATGTACCAGCCGCAGATCTACGGGCTTGCCGGTGGCGACGAAACGCTGCTGATCAGCGACGGCAGGGAAGGCCACGCCGCCAGCGGGAAATGACGCGACCCGTGCCGCCGAAGCGCAAGCTGCAGCTGGCGCTGGCGGCGGCCCTCAGCCTCCTGCTGTTGGCCGACCAGCTCTGGCCGCCGCCCCTGCCGGAGCGGTCGGCGCCACAGGCGCAGCTGGTCGTTGCCCGTGACGGAACACCCTTGCGCGCCTTTCCCGACGGCGAACACATCTGGCGCCACCCGATAGGCATCGAAGAGGTCTCGCCGCGCTACATCGAAGCGCTGGTCGCCTACGAGGACCGCAGCTTCTGGTGGCATCCCGGCGTCAATCCCTGGGCGCTGCTGCGCGCCGGCTGGCAATGGCTGCGCCATGGCGAGGTCGTCTCGGGCGGCTCGACGCTGAGCATGCAGGTGGCGCGCCTGCTCGAACCCGACTCACCTTCGCGCAGTGTTGCCGGCAAGCTACGCCAGATCGCACGCGCGCTGCAGCTCGAACTGCACCTCTCGAAAAGAGAGATTCTCGAAATCTACCTGAGCTTTGCGCCAATGGGCGGGGTCGTTGAAGGGGTCGAGGCAGCCAGCCGCGCCTACCTCGGAAAACCCGCGCAACGGCTGACCGCCTCCGAAGCGGCCTTGCTGACCGTGCTGCCACAAGCGCCTTCGCGGCTGCGTCCCGACCGCTACCCGGAACGCGCCCGGCAGGCGCGCGACAAGGTCCTCGATCGCCTGCAATCACGCTGGGGCGCGGCGGCGATTGCCGACGCCCGCCAGGAAGCGGTGATTGCCCAGAGCATCCGCGAACCGCTGCTGGCGCCGCTGCTCGCCGAGCGCCTGCGGCGGATGCGGCCGCAGGCCGCGCGCATCGACAGCACCATCGACGCCAGCATGCAGCAGTCCGTCGAATACCTGCTGGCGGCAAGACTACCGCGGCTGCCGCCACGCGTCTCGATGGCGGCGCTGGTGGTCGACAACCAGACGCTGGAAGTGCTTGCCTACGCCGGCTCGGCCGATTTCACCGACAACGCGCGCTTTGCGCACGTGGACATGGTGAATGCGGCGCGCTCGCCCGGGTCGACCCTGAAACCCTTCCTCTATGGCCTGGCCCTCGACGAAGGATTGATCCATTCCGAGTCGCTGCTCGCCGACGTGCGGCAGTCCTTCTCGGGTTATCAGCCGGGCAATTTCCAGGCCAACTTCAGCGGCCCGGTCAGCGTCTCCGAAGCCCTGCAGAAGTCGCTCAACGTGCCGGCGGTGGAAGTCCTCGAGCGGCTTGGTGCGCAGCGCTTCGTTTCCCTGTTGCGCCGCGGCGGCCTGAAACTCGAGCTGCCGCGTGGCGCCCAGGCCAATCTCAGCGTCATCCTCGGGGGCACGGCGGTGAACCTGGAAGGCCTGGTTGGCGCCTATACCGCCCTGGCCCGCGCCGGCATCAGCGGCCAGCCGCGTTATTTCGCCGACGCGCCGATCGCGGAAGCGCGGATGATGAGCGCCGGCGCCGCCTTCATCATCCGCGACGTCCTCGAATCCGGCGGCCCGCTCGCCCGGCAGGTCAACGACGGCGTCGGCATACGCCGCGGCGTCGCCTGGAAAACCGGCACCAGCTTCGGCTTCCGCGACGCCTGGGCGGTCGGTGTCAGCGACCGCTTCACCGTCGGTGTCTGGATCGGCCGGCCCGACGGCACACCGAATCCCGGCTTTTTCGGCGCCAACATCGCCGCCCCCCTGCTGGTCGACGTCTTTGCGGTCATCGACGACTCGCCACCAGAACCAAGAACACCGCCGGCGAGTGTTACTGCGACCCGCATCTGCTGGCCACTCGGCACACGCAGCGATACCACGCCGCCCGAGCTCTGCCATCAGGAACGAACGGCCTGGATTCTCAACGACGCCGCGCCGCCGACCTTCACCGACCGACTGCGTGGCGGCGGCGCGCGCTACACCGATTACCGCGACGCCGCCAGCGGGCTGCGCGTTCGTGCCGCCTGCGCCGCTGGCGAGATGAGCGCCGTCGCCATGGCGCGCTGGCCAGCAGCCCTTGAACCCTGGCTCGATGCCGCGACGCGCGCCCGCGCGCTGCCCCCTGACTGGGCACCGGAGTGTGCCGGCGCGCGCTCGCCGGAAGGCGGCCTGCGCATCGTCGGCATCAGCAACGGCGCCACCATCCGCCGCGCCGGCAACGGCCCGGCTCCCGAACTGCGCCTTGAGGCTCACGGCGGCCAGGACGAACTGATCTGGCTGTTGAACGGCCGCCAGATCGGTCGCGTGCCGGCCGGTCGCGCCCTGCAGCAGCGCTTCAGCGCTGCCGGAGGCTACCAGATCACGGTCATGGACGACGCCGGTCGCTACGATCGTGTCGAGATCAGCGTGCGCTGAGCGCCGAAAAGAACCGCTCAGCGTGTGGCAATCTGCACGAAGCCGCTGCGCGTGCCAAGCTCTCCGGCATTACCTTCGTTGCAGCAGACGCTGTCGACGCGGGCCATTGGCGGCCCGCGGTGGGCCCAGACGAGCAAGGCATCGATCGCCTCCCGCGGACCGCTGACCAGCGCTTCGACGCTGCCGTCGCGGCGATTGCGCACCCAGCCGCTGAGTCCAAGCCGTGAGGCTTCGGCGGATAGCGACCAACGGTAACCAACGCCCTGGACGCGGCCATGGATACGCAAATTACGGCAAACTGCTTCGCTCATCGTCGACTCCGGCGCTGGCATGGGAGAAGAAACTGTGGCCATTGCTGGCATAATCCTCGTTCACGACAACAATAATTTCAAGGGGCCTGGCTTGCTGCCAGACGCCTTCGCTCGTTGATGCTGAAAACTCTCTTGCTACTGCCGCTTCTTGGTGCAGGTCTCTTATTGCTGTTGCCGAGTCGCAAGGTCGAGCTCTTGCGCCATGTGGCGAGCATCATCGCCGCGTTGGCCATGCTTTGCGCCGGACTCCTGCTGCTGAGTTTTGATCCGGCCAGCGCCGAGGTGCAATTCTTCGAGACCCGTCCCTGGAACCCGCGCCTTGGCTCGAGCCTGGCGCTCGGTGTCGACGGAATTTCGCTGCCGATGCTGTTGCTGGCGACCGTCCTGTGCTTCGTCGCAATCTTCACCTCGACCGCGGTGCGCACTGGCGCGAAGCTCTACTTCTCGTTGATCCTGGGCCTCGAAGCCTCGATGCTGGTCGTCTTTGCCGCGCGCGACTGGTCGCTGTTCTATGTTTTCTGGGAACTGACGCTGATCCCGCTGTTCTTCCTCATCGACCGTCTTGGGGGAGCCAATCGTCACCGCGCGGCACTGAACTTCGTGCTGTACACCCTCGGCGGCTCGGTGTTCATGCTGATCGCTCTGCTGCTGCTCTACGACGTCGCCCCCGGGCACAGTTTCGCCATGGACGACATGGCCGCCGGCAGCGCGCAGTTGCCCCAAGAAACCCAGATTCTGGTCTTTCTCGGGCTATTGCTCGGTTTCGGCGTCAAGATGCCAATCGTGCCCTTGCACGGCTGGCTACCGCTGGCGCATGTTGAGGCGCCGAGTCCGATCTCGGTCCTGCTCTCCGGAATCCTGCTCAAGATGGGCGCCTACGGCCTAATCCGCGCAGTGTGGACGCTACCGGGAGCGGCGCAGGCACTGCAGGACTGGCTGGCGCTATTGGCGCTGCTCAGTCTGGTCTATGGCGCAGTTCTCGCCTGGCGGCAGACCGATCTGAAAGCGATGATTGCTTACTCCTCGATCTCGCACATGGGCGTCGTGCTGCTCGGCATCGCCGCGCTCAACGAGGCCGGGCTGAACGGCGCGGTGATGCAGATGCTGGCGCACGGACTGGCGGCGGGGCTGCTGTTCATGCTCATCGGACTGCTTTACGAGCGCACCCATCAGCGCGAGCTGGCGGCCTACGGTTCGCTCAACCGGACGGCGCCACGCTTTTCGGTGTTCATTACCCTGACCCTGCTGGCATCGGTCGGCCTGCCGGGGAGCGCCGGCTTCATCGCCGAGCTGCACGTGCTGATCGGCGCCTACGGTCGTTGGGGCGGCTGGCTGGCGCTGCTGTCGATTGGCGTGCTGATCTCGGCAGCCTACGCCCTGCGCGCCATCCGCCGCCTATCGACCGGCCCCGAGCGGTCTTTTGCCGGAGCGGCCGCGGGCATCGCGACTTTCGCCGACCTCAAGCGCAGCGAAACGCTCACCGCCGGCGTGCTGAGCACGGCCATTGTCATTATCGGTTTCTACCCGGCACCGCTGCTCGGCCTGATGTCCGCGTCGGTCGCCCGCCTGGCGCTGCATTTCGGAGGCTGAGTGAACAGGTGATGAGTTGATGAATTCATGAGTACGCCCGCACCTGCCGGGTCGATTGACGCCCTGACCCGGGTCAAGCGCTGTCTGGCACATCTGGAACATGTGCTACCGGCACAGGCGCCGTTGCGTGACTTCGTCCATCACAACACCCTGCACGCTTTTCAGCACCTGCCCTTTGCCGAAGCGTTCAGCGCGGCTTCGCGATTGACCGGCGCCAATACCTGGCTTGACGAAGACCGCTGTCGCCATCTCTACCGACAGGGACGCGTGACCACGAAGGATCTCGACGCCGCGCTGCGGCAATTGCCGGCCGCACATAGCGACGAGATACTGCTCGCCATCGGCGCACGCCAACTGCGCCGCGGGGAAGTCCTGCAGGCGACCCTACGGCACGCGCCGAGCCAACTGTCAGCGCTGCAAATGCGCTGGCATGATGAGGAAAAGGCGGCCTTCGCGCGCTGGCAGAGTGATCTGGAGCCAGCGGCGCGGCAAGCGCTGTTATTGGCCGCCAAGGCTGAAGGATTCGACGAGCCGGCGGCGGTAGCCGATCTCTGGGCAGCCGCCTATGCGCTGCAGCCGACCGTGGCGGCCGCACCGACTGCGGCCGGCGAGGCCGCTGACCAGTGGCCAAGCTGGCCGAAAAGCCGGCCGCGGACGCGGCCGGAAACCTTGCCTGGCCAGACATCGCCGGAAGCCGCTGCCGCGCTCTGGCAGGAACTGATCGTCGGCCTCGGCGAGCGCTGGACGCTGGCCACTCTGCTCGCCCACCTGAGCGGCCAGGATATCCGCGAAACGCTGCAGCCAAGCCTGATTCGCCATCTTGGCGCGCATCTGGACCAGGGCCTTGTCGCCTGGCGCAACAGCGCGCGGGAGCAAGGCTTTTATGCCGCCTGGCGGCATGGCGCCGCCAACGACTGGGGCTGGGAACTCGACGAATTCGTCGGCGCCCGGCAAGAAGTCGCACAACTCCCGGAGCAGCCGCTGCCAGCGATCATTGGCGAGCTGCTGACGCTCGGGGTCGAGGAAGCGAACTGGGAGGCCTATCTGCAGCGGCTGGTGCTCGAACTTCCGGGCTGGGCCGGCATGTGCTGCTGGCGCGAAGCCCACCCGCGCCCCGACGAGCCGCCAGTCTCGCTGGCCGATTTTCTGGCCGTTCGACTGCTGCTCGAACGGCTTTACGCCGAGCAATTGATTCGCCGCATCTGGGATTTGCCGCTCAGCCTGACGGCGCTGGGAGACTATTTCGCCGCCAATGCCGCCGAGTTGCGCGTCCGACATGCCTTTGGCAAAAATGAACTGAGCGAAGAACTGCTCGCAGCAGCCAGCCCCTATCTGGCCTCTCCGTGCGGTAACTGGCAGGAATTCGCGGCCCTCCTTGGCTCGTCTTTCCCTCCTGGCTCTGCCGAAACGCAAGGTGGCGAGCTTTCGGACGACCAGCGTACCGAGCGGGCAGGGCTCGCGGCCTGGCCGCTTTTCCTTCTCGCACAAAGGCTTGGTCTGGGCGGGCGGCAACTGCGCGACCTCGCCCCGGCCGGCGCACAGGCCCTGCTCGACTGTGCCGCTTCGCTGAGCCGCGAGCAGCGCGGCCAGGTCTGGCTGCTGGCCTACGAACACCACTATCGGCAGCAAATCTTCACCACGCTTGCCGCCAATCACGGCCGCGCTGGCGCGCTATCCGGGAAGGCCAAGGCGCAGTTCGTATTCTGCATGGACGATCGCGAGGAAGGTTCGCGCCGCCACCTGGAAGAAGTCAATCCCGCTTTCGAAACTTTCGGCGCCGCCGGCTTCTTTGGCGTGCCGATGCTCTGGCAGGGCCTCGACGACGAGGCGCCGACGGCCTTGTGCCCGATCGTCGTGCGGCCGACGAACGCCATCCGCGAAGAAGTGCCGAACGGCGGCGAAGGCGCACTGGAAAAGCACCAGCGGCGTCGCCGCCTGCGCCTCGCCTGGCGCGAGCGCCTGCATCAGGGCAGCCGGCGTGGCTGGCTGCAAGCGGCGCTGCTGATCGCCGCCGCCGGCCCCCTTGCCTTGCTGGCGCTGCTCGCCAGAACGCTCGTGCCGGCACGCTTCGCGGCGCTGCTCACGCGGCACCGCGACGCCTTCGACCAGCCCCTGGCGGCAAATCTGCAGCTGAGCGCAGACGACACGGAAGCCAGTCGTCTCGCCAGCGCCGAAGCACCTCGGCTCGGCTTCAGCGAAGAAGAACAGGTCGCGCGCGTCGGCGGCTTCCTGCGCAGCATCGGTCTGACCCAGCATTTTGCGCCACTGGTGCTGATCGTCGGCCACGGCTCGGACAGCCGCAACAACCCGCATCTGGCGGCCTACGATTGCGGCGCCTGCTCCGGCCGGCACGGCGGGCCAAATGCGCGCGTTTTTGCGGCCCTGGCCAACCGCCCGTCGATTCGCAGCCGGCTCGCCGAACAGGGCCTGCAGATTCCGCAAACAACCTACTTCGTCGGAGCCGAGCACAATACCTGCGACGAGAGCTACCTCTGGTACGACCTCGAACATCTGCCGGCCAGCCACCAGGACTCCTTCGCAGCCATGCGCCGGGACTGTGCGCAGGCCACCAGCCTGCATGCCGTCGAGCGCTGCCGCCGCTTCGCGTCGGCACCGCCCGCGCCCTCACCGGCGCAGGCGCGGCAGCATCTCGCCGACCGCTGCCAGGATATCGCGCAGGCACGACCCGAACTCGGGCATGCCACCGTAGCCACCGCCTTCATCGGTCGCCGGACGATGAGCCGCCGCGCTTTTTTCGATCGCCGCGTGTTCCTGATCTCCTACGACCCGCTGCCCGACCGCGAAGGTCGCATCCTGGAAGCAACGCTGCTTGCCGCCGGCCCGGTCGGCGCCGGCATCAATCTCGAGTACTACTTCTCGACGGTCGATAACGAAGGCTTTGGCTGTGGCAGCAAGGTGATGCACAACCTGGCCGGCCTGTTCGCCGTCATGCAGGGCGCCAGTTCGGACCTGCGCACCGGCCTGCCGCTGCAGATGATTGAAATCCACGAACCGATGCGACTGCTGGTCGTCGTCGAGCAGACGACCGCACTGCTCACCGCCATCTACCACAGGCAGCCGCCACTGCAGGAGCTGATCGGCAACGGCTGGGTCGTCCTGGCGGCCAAGCACCCCGAAAACGGGGACATCCATCTCTTCGATCCGGCCACCGGTTGGCAGGCATGGCAGGCGGATCCGGCCGATGAAGCAACACCGCGCATCGCCGAAGTCGAGCGCTCGCGCGACTGCTTCGCCGGCCGGCGCGAAGCGCTACCGCCGGCCCTGCTGCGCCAGCCACTGGAAGCGGCATGAACGCGCTCGCAAGCCTGCTCGGGGAAGCGACACGTCTGGTCTGGCTGGTGCCGCTGTTGCCGCTGCTGGCCGCCGCGACGATCGCCATGCGCATGCTCTTCTGCCGAGAGCACGGCGACCGGCAAGAACCGTTCACCGCCGGGCTGGCCAGCGGCGCCGCGCTCGCTTCCCTGCTCCTGCTGCTGCTTTTCGACCTGGCGGCGCTGCAGAATGGCGTGCCGGACACGCTGCGCACCGGCGAATGGCTGGCGATCGGCCAGACGAGCGTTGGTCTGTCCTTCGCACTCGACGCCTACAGCCTGCCGACGGCGACGCTAGTGACGCTGATCGCCTGGATCGCGCTGCGCTTCTCAGCCACCTATCTGCATCGTGAACGCGCCTTCCCGCGTTTCTTCCTCGGCATGTGCCTGTTTCTCGCCGGCATGCTGCTGATCGTCCTCGCCGGCAACGCAGTGCTGGCCTTCGTCGGCTGGGAACTGGCGGGCATCAGTTCGTGGCTGCTCATCGCCTACGCCTGGGAGCGGCCCGTGGCGACCGCCAACGCGGTCTTCGTCTTCGTCGTCAACCGCGTCGGCGATGCCGGCTTCCTGCTCGGTATCGGCCTCGCCGTGTGGTCGGTGGGCAGCGTCGATTGGGCGGGACTGGCCGGCGACGGGACGATGAGCGTGGTCAGCGCACGCCTGTTGGCTGCCGGCTTCGTGCTCGCGGCGGTGGTCAAGTCGGCGCAGCTGCCGTTCACGCCGTGGATCGCCCGTGCGCTCGAAGGACCGACGCCGTCGTCGGCGGTATTCTACGGCTCGCTGATGGTTCACGCCGGCGTCTTCCTGCTCTGTCGCCTGCAGGGGCTGCTGCTGCAAGTGCCCGACATGATGGCCTTGCTGGTCGTCGTCGGCGTGGCCACGGGCTTGTACGGCGCCCTCTGCGCACTGCTGCAGAGTGACGTCAAGTCGGCATTGATCTTCTCGACGGTGACCCAGGTCGCCTTGATGTTCGTGCTCTGCGGCTTTGGCCTGTTCTGGCTGGCCGCCTGCTATTCCGGCCTGCACGCCGCCTGGCGTGCGTACCAGTTTCTACTCGCACCGAGCTACATGCATCTGGTCCGCCGTCCGGCGCGCCCCGTCCCGCACTGGCTGGCCCGGCAAGACTGGCTGTATACCGCCGCCCTGCAGCGCTTTTGGATCGAGGCGCTGGCGAGCAGCCTGCTGACCCGCCCGACGCTGGCGCTGGGCCGTGACGTGCGCGCCCTCGACGAGCAGGTCATCGACCCCCTGCTGGGCACGCCACGCGCCGATCAAGGCGTCGCCACAGGCTGTGCGGCGGCCACGGAAGCGCTGATTTGCGGCCACGGCTTCGCCGGGCGCGCCCTGTTCGCCTTTGCCGGATGGCTGCAGCGCATCGAGGACCGCCTGTTGCTGCGCGGCGACGATTCGATGATCAAACCCCTGCGCCGTATCGGCCGCTACGCCGACGCCATCGAGTTGCTGCTCGAACAGCCGCGCTACCTGATGCTGATGGTCATGGCGACGCTGGTGGTGATTCTATGAACGAAGTGCACTGGGCGGTGCTGGCCGGCTACCCGCTGCTGGCGCTACTGCAGTTACTGCCGCTGCTCGGCGCCCTGGCGCTGTTGATCCTGCGCAAGGCTCGCCTGGCGGTCACCGTCGGCCGCCTGTGTGCGGTCGCCGAATTGATCCTGGCGCTCGACCTCTATCGGCGCATCGATGTCTCGAACGGCGTCATGCAGTTCGCCGAGCGGCTCGACCTGCTGGCCTACCATGCCGCTGCCGACGGCATCAGCGTACTCTTCATCCTGCTCACGGCGCTGCTTGGCGTGCTGCTCGCCTTCTACGGTATGGCCCGCCGCCAGGTCACACCGGCGCACCTGCTCGGCGTGCTGCTGCTCATCGAGGCCTCGCTGATGAGCATGCTGACAACCATGAACCTGCTCTGGTTTGCCGCCGCGTCGGCGCTGCAACTGGCGCTGATCGGCTATCTGCTCTGGCGCTGGGCTACGGCGAGCGAAGAGAAGCTGGCGCTGTCGCGCTTCCTGCAATATCAGCTCTTCGGCTGGTGCCTGTTCGTTGCCGGCGCCGTGGTCCTCGTCTGGAGCCATGCCGACATTGCCGGCGGACGCTGGAGTTTCGATCTCGTCGACCTGCTGGCAACACCACAGATCGGCAAATACCAATCGGCAGCCTTCTATCTGCTGTTCTACGGGCTGGCGATCCGTACGCCGCTTTTTCCGCTGCACGGCTGGCTACCCAATTCCGCCGGCTACGGACTGATTGCCGTCGGGCCGGTGCTCCTGCTGGGCGTCAAAGTCGGCATCTACGGAATGGCGCGCTTCCTGCTGCCCTTGACCGCCGAGGCGGTGGTCATCTGGCAAGCCTACGTGGTCGCTTTCGCCATGGTCGGGGTTTTCTACGCCGCGGTGCTCGCTTTCCGGCAGGCAAATCTGCGCCGCCTAATGGCCTTCGCCGTCGTCAGCCACACCAGCCTGATCGTCATTGGTCTATTCACCCTGCACCCCGCCGGCGTCCAGGGCGCCCTATTGCTGGCAGTCAACTTCGGCCTGGCGATCACGGTCATGCTGCTGATGATCGGCTACGTATACCGCCGCGCCGGGACCACCAGGCTAGATAGCCTCGGCGGCCTCTTCGACCGCGTTCCGTTCATTGCCATCGCCTTCCTGATCGGCGGTCTGGCGCTACTCGGCATGCCGGGGACGCCTGGATTCGACGCCGTGCACCTGGTCCTGGAAGCGTCGATCGAGACTTTCGGAGCCTTGCCGACGATCGCCACCGCGCTGGGCAACGTCGCCGCCGCCGGTTTCCTGCTGTGGGCTTTTCAGCGCGCCTTCCTGGCGCCGCGGCCAAAGGATCTGCCGACCAGCAGAATCGCACGGACCAGTCCCATGGAGTACGCCGTCGGTGGCGCCGCGCTGCTGGTGCTGCTGTACGCGGGTTTTTACCCGGAACCCTGGCTGCAACTGACCGACAGCGCAACGCAGGCACTCGCCGCCCATTTTGCACATGACTGAACCGGCTTCCTTGCCCCTCTTGAGCACCCTTTTGGCGCTACCGATCGGCGGTGCGCTGGCGACGGCCTTGCTGCGGCGTGCGCCGTGGGCGCAGTGGATCGCGTTATCCACTGCGCTGCTTACCTTGCTGCTGTCGCTGCTGATCGTCACCGCTTTTGACGGCGAAGAAACGGGCTTCCAGTTAATCGATTCCGCAAACTGGATGGTCGGGCTGAACATCGGCTATCTGGTCGGTGTCGATGGCATTTCGCTGCTTTTCCTGCCGGCGACGGCGCTGCTTTTCTGCGCCGCCGTCATCGCCGGCTGGCGCATTCGCGCCGCGGCTGCACCACTTCCACCCGGGCTGTACTTCGCCTTGCTGCTCTTGCTGGAAGCAGCTACGCTCGGCGTCTTCTGCGCGCTGGACACGATTCTGTTCTTCTTCTGCTGGGAGTTCACGCTGCTGCCGCTGTATTTCCTGGTCAGTCTGTGGGGTGTCGGCGCCGCCCGGCAGACGGCCGCCGTACGCTACTTTCTGGTCATGCTGGCCAGCGGCGTACCGCTGCTCTTCGGCCTGCTGGCGCTGAGCTTCGGCCATGCCGCGATCGCCGGCGCCCTGGCCTTCGATCTGCCGACGCTGCTGGCAACGCCCCTGCCCGTTGCCGCGCAATACACAGTCTTCCTGCTTCTCTTCGTCGGCTTTGCCGCCAAGGTGCCGCTGCTGCCGGCGCACACCTGGCTGCCGGCGCTGGCCATGGGTGCGCCGGCAGCGGTGACGGCGCTGATCGTCGGGCTGAAGCTCGGCGCCTACGGCCTGATCCGCCTGGCCATTCCCTTGGCGCCGATCGCCGCCCGCGATCTGCACTGGCTGCTCGCCGGCTGCGGAACCTTGGCCATCCTCTACGGCGGCGTGGCGGCCATGGCGCACAGCAATCTGCGTGGTGTACTGGCCTATGCGAGCCTGTCGCACGTCGGCCTGGTGGTCCTCGCGCTGGCGACTTTTTCGGCGTCGGCGCTGCAGGGCGCGCTCCTGCAATTGCTCAATTTCAGCGTCGCCGCCGGCGGCGGTTTTCTGGTCCTCGCCTTCCTGCAACGCCGCAGCGGCTCGACCGACATCGCGCAGCTGGGTGGCGTGATGCGCAGCATGCCGCTGCTCTCCGGCTTCTTCCTGCTCTTCGGCCTGACCGGAATCGGTCTGCCGGGAACCAGCGGCTTCCCCGGCGAACTGCTGATCATCGTCGCCGCCCTGCACAGCCATACCGGCGCCGGCCTGGCGGCGCTGTTCGGCACGGTGCTCGCTGCCGCAGCGTTCCTGGTGCCGTTCCGGCGCGCCTTCCTCGGGCCGCTGCGCAACGCCGAGATAGCAGCCGGGGAAGACCTGCTGGCGCGGGAAAAAGCACTCCTGCTCTTACCCGCGCTGCTGATCCTGGCCGTCGGCGTCTATCCGATGCCGATTCTGGAACTTCTGCGGCCGACCGCCGAAGCCTGGGTGGCCGCGCTCGCCGGACTGTAGCGGCGAGCCCTTAGCTCGGCGAACGCCGGGCGCGGACATCAAGCGCCGCCGCCATCGCCAGCATCAGCAGCAAGAGTGTCGCCGGCTCGGGAATCGGTTCGCCGTAGATGAAGTCGTCCATCACCACCAGATCGCTTAGCGTGTTGCCCGGCGCGAGAACCTGGTTGCCACTGGTGATGCGCGCTCGCGAAATGACGCTGCCCTCGCTGAAGCGAACGCCGAGGA
>ERZ761602.2154-NODE-2154-length-32174-cov-7.955447_pt1 | contig 32174 bp, 29 predicted proteins | sample MGYA00512165_ERZ761602 | MGnify/ENA primary metagenome ERZ761602 (study PRJEB28899, sample SAMN02445085) | bioreactor sludge metagenome | biome: EBPR sludge; isolation source: Thorneside wastewater treatment plant | place: Australia: Brisbane, Thorneside...
GCCAACGTCCACCTCGACGCCGTGGAGCACAAGGACCGCATCGTGTTCCTGCACCGGCTCGAGCCCGGACCGGCGGACAAGTCCTACGGCATCCACGTGGCACACCTCGCGGGCATCCCGAAGGACGTGGTGCGCGCCGCGAAGCGCCACCTCGCCGAGCTCGAGACGCACCTGCGGCCCGCGGGCGACCACCCGGATCTCTTCGCGTCGCCGCCCGCGCCCGCGGCCGCGCCCCATCCGGTGATCGAGGCGCTCTCGGACCTGGATCCCGACAAGCTCACGCCCCGCGAAGCGCTGGACCTGCTCTATGCCCTCCGCCAGAAGCTGTAGGCCCGGCGGCGCGATCGCCGCCTTCCTCGCCGCGCTGGCGCTGGCGGGCTGCGCCGCCCGGCCGCCCCATCCCGAGGCCTTCGCCTTCGCCGCCGTGGGCGACCTGCCCTACCGCGCGAGCGAGGAGGCGCCCTTCGACGAGATGATCGCGCGCCTTTCCGCGGAGAAGCTCGCCTTCGTCGTGCACGTGGGCGATTTCATCGCGAGCTCGGGCTCCGGTTGCGCCGACGCGGTGTACGCCGACCGCAAGCGCCGACTCGACGCCTCGGTCCATCCGCTCGTGCTCACGCCCGGCGACAACGACTGGGCCGACTGCCGGCGGGCGGGCAATGGCCGCAAGGACCCGCTGGAACGCCTCGCCGCGGTGCGGGAGCGATTCTTCGCGGACGATTTCTCGCTCGGGCGGACCCGCATGCCCCTCGCGGTCCAGCGCGCGTGCGTGGAGCGAGGGCCCGCCGCCTGCGCGTGCCCGGGCCTGCCGGAAAACCGCCTCTGGACGAAGAGCGGCGTCGTCTTCGTGACCGTGCACGCGATCGGCAGCAACGACAACAGGGGCTTCGACGCCGCGAACGACGCCGAGCAGCGCTGCCGCGCGCTCGCGAACGCCGCCTGGCTCGACGGGGCCTTTCGGCTCGCGGCCGGCGCGGGACAGCGGGGCCTCGCGATCGTCACGCACGTGAACCCGTGGTCGGAAAAGAGCGGCGTGCACGACGCGCTGGTCGCGCGCGTGGCCGCGGGGGCGAAGGCGCTCGCGAAGCCCGTCCTCTTCGTCCACGGCGACACGCACTTCTACCAGAGCGACCACCCCTTCCGCGACATCGACGGCCGCACGGTCGGGAACCTGCGTCGCGTGGAAGTCTTCGGGAGCCCGATCGTCGGATGGGTGCGGGTCACGGTGGACCCGGGCGACCCGGCGCTGTTTTCCGTCTCGCCGCAGCTGCCGCCGGGCGCGCCCTAGGCCCTCAGGGCGCCGGCTCGTCCTCGGGCGCGTGCTCGCCGTGGGCGTGACCGTGGCGAAGCTCGTCGGCCGTGGCGGCGCGCACCTCGCGCACGGTGCACTTGAACCACACCCGCTCGCCGGCCAGGGGATGGTTGCCGTCGATCACCACGACGTCGTCGGTGACGTCCGTCACCGTGTAGATGCGGCCGGCGTCCTCGACCTCGCCGCCCTCGCCCCGGGGCACGCCCTCGAAGCGCATGCCCGGCTGGATCACGTCGGGAAAGGCCTCGCGGGATTCCACGCGCAGCAGCGCGGCGTCGTAGTCGCCGAACGCGTCCTCCGGATCGAGGGTGAGGGCGAGTTCGTGCCCGGCCCCCTGCCCCTCGAGGGCGGCCTCCACCTTCGGGAAGAGACCGCCGTAGCCGCCGTGCAGGTACGCGACCTCGGCCCCCGCCTCGTCGAGCAGGGCGCCGTCGCAGTCCCGGATCTCGTAGGCGAGCGTGACGACGCGGCCGGGCTCAATCCGCACGGCCGTTCATCGCCTTCACCGCCTTGAGCACCTCGTCGGCGTGGTCTCGCGGATTCACGTCCCGCAGGATGTGGCGCAGGATCCCCTTCTTGTCGATCAGGAAGGTGGAGCGCTGCACCGCCTCGCGCGCGTGGCCGTCGACGACGCGCTTCTCGAGCACGTCGTAGAGCCGGCACACCTCGCTCTCGGTGTCGGCGAGCAGCTGCACCGACAGGCCCTGCTCGTCGCGGAAGGCGGCGTGGGAGATCACGTCGTCGCGCGAGATGCCGAACACCACGGTGTCGAGCCGCGAGAACTCGTCCTCGCGGTCGCTGAAGTCCACCGCCTGGATGGTGCAGCCGGGCGTGCCGTCCTTCGGATAGAAATAGAGGACGACGTTCTTCTTCCCCTTGAAGCGGGAGAGGTCCATCATTTCCATGGTGGCGTCGGGCAGCGAGAAGGCCGGCGCCGGGTTACCCACCTTCAGCATGGTCGTCCCCGAGAGGTCGACCGATTCTAACCGGATTTCCATGACGCGAAGATCGGCCCCCTCGGCGGGGCGGGCGGTGAACGAGGGCCCCGTGCTCCCCGGGGGAATGACGGTCGCGCGATTCCTCGCCGAGCACTGGCAGCGAAAGCCCCTGCTCGTGCGCGGGGCCTTTCCGGATTTCGCCGATCCGCTCGCGAAGGACGACGTGCTCGCGCTCGCGACGAACCCGGACGCCGAATCGCGCCTGGTGCGCCGCGACCGTCCCTACTGGTCCTGCGAGCACGGGCCCTTCGAGGCGGGGCGCCTCGCCCGCCTGCCGCGCAAGGACTGGACGGTGCTCGTGCAGGACACCAACCATTTTTCCGACCGCGCCGACGCGCTGCTCTCGCGCTTCGACTTCCTGCCGCGTGCCCGCGTGGACGACCTCATGGTGAGCTTCGCCGTGCCCGGCGGCGGCGTCGGTCCCCACGTCGATTCCTACGACGTCTTCATCATCCAGGGGCTCGGGCGGCGGCGCTGGCAGGTCTCGCGCCAGCGGGATCTCGATTTCGTCCCGGGCCTGGACCTGCGGATCCTCGCGCGATTCGAACCCGAATGGGACTGGGTGCTCGAGCCCGGCGACATGCTCTACCTGCCCCCGGACGTCGCCCACCACGGTACGGCCCTCACGGACAGCATGAACTGGTCGGTGGGCTTTCGCGCCCCCACGGACCAGGAACTCGCCACGGGCTTCCTGGACCACCTCGCCGAGCGCGCGTGCCTCGAAGGACGCTACGGCGATCCGGGCCCGGCGCCCGCGCGCCACGCCGGCGAGGTTCCCGAGGCCTACGTTCGACACATGATCGCGGCGATGCGCAAGCTCCGCTGGGACGAGATGGACGTGCGCGAGTTCGCGGGCCGATTCCTGTCGGAACCCAAGCCCCACGTGGCGTTCGACCCGCCGGCCCGCCCCCTGTCGCGCACGGCGTTCGAGACGAAGGGCCGCGCCGCCGGGCTCGTGCTCGACCGGCGCGCGGGCCTGCTCTCGTCGCGGGGCCGATTCTTCCTCAACGGCGAGACGGTCGATGCGCCCCGGGGCGCCGGGCCGTGGCTTCGCCGCCTGGCCGATCGCCGCCGGCTCGACGCCGGTGCCGACGCGCCGGCCGCCCTCTGGGACCTGTTCCACGAATGGCACCGCGAGGGCGTCCTCGCGCCCACCCCGAAAGGAAGCCGACGATGACGAACGCGAACGCCCCCGTCCACCGCACCCTCACCACCCTCGGCGAATCGCGCGAGGCGATCCTCGAGGTGATCGGGACCGCCACCCGCGAGGTGTGCATCTTCGACGCGAACCTCGCCCAGCGCGGCTTCGAAAGTCCCGCGCTCGTCGAGCGCCTGCGCGCGCTGCTCGTGGCGGGCCGCGCGCACCGCATCCGCATCGCCCTTCACGAACCCGAGGTGCTCGAGCGGACCCAGCCGCGACTGATCGCGCTGCTGCGGCAATTTCCCTCGGCCGTCTCGATCCACCGCACCGTCGGCGAGGCGGCGAACCTTTCCGATGCCTTCGTGATCGCCGACGACCACGGCGCCTGGCACCTGCTGCACCGCGACCACGCCCGGGCCGTTGTTGCACTGCACTCGCCGCAGGACGCGAGCGGCCTCGTCCACCGCTTCGCCGAGATCTGGTCCTTGTCGGAGCCGGCCGTCGGCGCGACCACCACGGGCCTTTGAAGCGACAGGGTTTTTCCGCGAAGGGACCCTTGGCCGCCCGACACGGGCGGTGTTACAATGGCATGTTGCCTCCTGGATTCGTCCGGGGCTGCTGCATTGCAACATGGCGGCCCGGCACCCTGAGCGACGCGAAACCGAAACCACTCCTCCTTCGAAGGGAATTCCGACAATGAAGCTGTCCTACCTCCTCGCTGCCCTCCTGGCTGCCGGCGTCGTCGCCTGCGGCAAGACCGAAGCCCCCGCCCCGGCGCCCGCGCCGAAGGTCGAGGCCCCGAAGCCCGCCGAAGCGCCGAAGCCCGCCGAGGCCCCGGCCGCCGCGCCCGCCGCCGGCGCCCCCGCTGACGCCGCCAAGCCGGCCGACGCCGCCAAGCCCGCCGAGGCCCCGAAGGCCGACGCGAAGCCCGCCGAAGCCCCGAAGGCCGACGCGAAGCCCGCCGAAGCCCCGAAGAAGTAATTCCGGGTTTTCGCGGCACGAAAAAGCCGGCCCTCGGGCCGGCTTTTTTCTTTTCCCGTCGGGGACCGGCGCGTCAGGCCCGGTGACGTTGCCTGCGCATCGCGCGGTCCGCCACCGCGACGAGCGCGCCGGCATCGCCGCCATCGTCCGGGAAAAGCCCCAGGCCGCAGGCCACCTCGAGGATCGAGGGGAGGGCCCCCTCGCCCCCCGCGATCGCGGCGGTGTCGCGCCGCAGCACTTCGGCGCGATGCTCGGCTTCCGCTCGCCCGGTGGCCGGCATCACCACGAGGAACGCCGCGCCGTCGTAGCGGCAGGCGATCTCGTCGTCGCGAACCACTTCCGCGAGGCGCCGCGCGACGCCCTTGAGCACGTCGTCGCCCGCGGCGTGCCCCAGCGATTCGTGCACCCGCCGCAGGCCGTCGATCTCCAGCATGACGAGCGCGACGGCCGTACCCGCCTCCCGCGCCTGCGCGAGACGGCGCGCGAGCGCCTCGTCGAGGTGGCGCCGGTTGTGCAGGCCCGTGAGCGGATCGCGGGTCGCGAGCCGGCCGAGCAGCTCGTTGCTCTCCAGCAGTCCCACCTCGAGTCGCTTCCTCGCGTCGATGTCGCCCTGCACGGCCACGATCACTTCGCCGTGCTCGTGGTGGGCGATTCGCGAGAGCGACGCCCGCGTCCAGAAGGACGTGCCGTCCCGGCGGCGGCAACGGACATCGCCCCGCCAGGCCCCGTCGCGGGCGAGCTGCCCGGCGATCGCCTCCTGCAGCGACCGGTCGTCCTCGCCGGCGAGGAAGCGTTCCGCCGCCGCGCCCACCAGGTCCTCGGGCTCGCAGCCGTGCAACGCGGCGAACCGGCGGCTCACGTGGACGAAGCGGCCCGTCGCCACCTTCACGAGCGCGACGCCCTCGTCCATGTGGTCGATGAGCTGTCCGTGCAGGCGAAGCGCGTCCTCGGCCTCCCGGCGCGCCGTCACGTCCATCACCGTTCCCATCAGGTGGCGACGCCCGTCCGCGGCCGACGCGAACGCGCCCTCCACGGCCACCCAGCGCAGCACGCCGTCGTGGCGACGGATCCGGTGCTCGAGCTTGAGGTTCCCGTCCACGAAGGCCGCCGCGATCCGCCGTCCGACCTCGGCGCGCTCGTCCTCGGGCGTGTGGGCGAGGATCCGGTCGACGCTCCAGCCGCCGTCGCCGTGGATCGCCCCGAAGAGGCGCGAGAAGACCGGGGAGACCCAGACTTCGCCGGTCTGCGGGTCCGCGTCCCAGACGCCGATTCCGCCGGCGTCCGCCGACAACATGAAGCGCCGCTCGGACAACTGCAGCGCCTCCTCGGTCCGGCGGCGCTCGGTCACGTCCTGGAAGACCGCGATGACCTCGTCCGGCGACGACTCGGCGCCGCTCGCGCGCACGCCGAACCAGGCCTTCGATCCGTCGGGGCGGGCCCGTTCGAATTCGCATTCGTAGGTCCGGCCCTGCGCGACGGCCGACTGGAGTCGGCGCCAGGTCTGCTCGCCGCTCGCGCCCTCGCCGAGGAGCGCCGCGATCTCGGCATCCTTTGCCCGATCGAGCCCGAGCAGCAAGGCGAACGACGGGCTCGCCCAGGCGATCCGCCCGTCCTTCACGCGGGCCACGGCCATCACGCCGCTCGCGAGCGTCGCCTCCCGCTCGGCGAGGACACGGGCGAGCTTTTCCACGTCCCGTTCCCGCCGCGACAGGAGGCGGTCGAACCCGAAGGCGGCCAACGCGCTCGCCACGAGGAAGAACGCGAGGCCGGCCGCCGCCCGGCCCGCCACGCGCGTCCAGGCCGCCAGGGCCTCCGAGGTGCCCAGCCCGACGATCACGACGTAGGGAAAGCGCTCGAGCCGGCGGTAGGCGAGGATGCGGTCCACGCCGTCGAGGGGGACGAGCGCGCGGTAGGTCCCGGCATCGGGTTCCTTCGCGATCGCCGCACGGATCTCGTCGGAGATCCGGTGGTTCTGGGCATCGTCGGACGAGCGCACGACGCCCGGGTGGCGCGCCACGAGTTCGAGCGAGGCGGTGCGAAGCGAGACGGTTCCCTCGCGGCCGAGCTCGAGGCGCTCGAAGGAGGCCTGCAGGGTGCGAAGGGGCACCAGCGCCGTGACCACGCCGGCGAAGCTTCCGTCGCGATGGCGGATCGCCTTGGCCATCACCACGGCCCACTCCCCGTCGAACTTCGCGCGCAGCGGCGCCGAAAGGACCGGCGGCTGGTCCGGGTTGTCCCGCAGGATCCGGTAGTGGTCGCGATCGGCGATGTCGCGGTGCATGCACCGGGCCTCCGGGGTCGCACAGACCTCCCGGCCCGTGGCATCGAACACCGCGTAGCGAAGGACCTCCGGGACCCAGCGCCGCGCATCGTCCAGCAGGCCCGGCAGCGCGACCCGGTCGATCCGGCCCGAGGCCAGTTCCGCTTCGAGTCGCGACGCGATCCCCGCCAGGGACGTCCGGGTGCCGTCGAAGGTCGAGGCGACGTCGCGCTCGACGAGCAGGGCGAGGTTGCGCACCTGGGACCGGGCGCGCTCCTCGGCATCCACGCGGCCGTTCTGCAGCCAGAAGAGCGCCACGAGAAGCGCGAGGAGGTTGAGGACGGCCACCGCGGCGACGATGGCGAAACGACGAACGGAGCGGGTCCGTTCCGCGGGAAGTCCCCCTCGCGCGGCTGGGTTCATGATCCGGACAGTCTCCGCCCCGACCTTCGCCCGCCGTTGACCCGGATCAACGGCCCGTGCGATACCCCCCTAGGCTTCCCGCCAGGCGAAACCGTCGGCCTGGGTGGCGACCCCGATCCACCCGGGCTCGCAGTCCGCGCCCCGGGCGAGCGCGGCGATCGCGAGGGCCGGCGTGTTGTTCTGCTGCGACAGGTGCGCGGCCACCAGGTGCTTCAGGCGCGATCGGTCCAGGCGCGCGACGAGGTCCGCGGCCTGGTCATTGTCCAGGTGGCCCAGGCGCCCGCCCACGCGCACCTTGAGGGGGCGGGGATAGCTGCCCTTCTCGAGCATCCCGCGGTCGTGGTTGGCCTCAAGCACGAGCGCGTCACAGCCCGAGAGCTTCTCGGCCACGTGGTCCGTGGGCGTGCCCAGGTCCGTCACGACGGCGAGGCGCGAGGCGCCGTCGGAAAAGACGTACTGCGCGGGCTCCCTCGCGTCGTGGGGCACGGGAAAGGGATCGACCGCGATGTCGCCCACGGAAAAGGGCGTGTGCGGATCGATGAGGCGCACGAGGCTCGCGGGAAAATCCATCGGCAGGCCGAGCGCGGTGCCGCGGGTGAGGAAGACGGCGATGGCGTGCCGGCGGGCGAAGCGGGCGACGCCGCCCAGGTGGTCGTCGTGCTCGTGGGTGACCACGATGCCGGCGAGATCCGAGGGCGCGAGCCCCGCCCGGGCGAGCCGTGCGGTCGTCTCGGCGATGGTGAAGCCGCAATCGAGCAGCAGCCGCGTGCGGCCGCGCTCGACGACGAGGCCGTTGCCGGAACTGCCGCTGCCGAGCGAGCAGAAGCGAAGGGGCATCGGCCCCGCTACTTCAGCTGCTCGAACAGGAGCGCGAGGATGCGCTTGCCCGTCGCGGATTTCTCCGGCTCGCCCTTCACGTCCTGCACGGTGACCTGCGTCGCGCCGCCCGCCGCCTCGAAGACGCGGATGCGGTATTGCGGTGCCGCGCTCTTGGGCGCCGCGCGCCAGAAGGCGAGCTTGTCCACGAGGCCCAGGGCCGGGGCGTTGTCCGCCTCGGGATCGATGTAGCGGACGAAGTACAGGCCCTTCGAGCGGTCGCGGTCCTCCACCGTGAAGCCCACGCGGTCGAGCGCGAGGCCGACGCGGCGCCAGGCGCGATCGAAGCCGTCGTTCACCACGAGCGGGCCGGCGCCGCCGCCCTCGAGCGTGGCGTTGCGCGACGCGGCGGCGGGGGCCGCGGCGGCCGGCGCCTTGCCGCCGAGCACCGGGGTCGTCGTCGCGGTGCGCGTGGCGTCGGCCTTCGCCTCGGGCGCGCCCAGCTTCACGACGATGCGCTGGAGCATCTCGGCCTCCAGGTCCTTGTCGGAGCCCGATCCCCGCGCCTGCCACTTGGTCGAATCCTGGTACTGGTTCGCGAAGACTTCCTCGAGGCCGCGGTGGCTCACGTAGATCTCGGTCGTGCCCGGCTCCTGGCCCTTCTCGAGCCGGGTGCGGAAGCGGTCCTGGTCGCCGTTGGCGTACATGCCGGGCAGCGCGCGGCTCACCATGCCGCGGATGCCGTCGCGCTCGACCTCGGGGCGCGACATCCGCCAGTGGGTCTCGAGGATGCCGGCGGCCGGATCGTCCTTGGCGAAGGTGTAGCCCATCTCGAGCCAGAAGTTGCGCACGACCGTCCACACCTGGGCGGGCTCGGCCTTCGCGACGACCCAGCGCTGCTCGCCCGCGCGCTCGATCCGCGCGACGGCGGGCGCCGGCAGCACGCCCGGCGTGGCGGCGGGGGCCGCGGCGGCGGCGCCGGGGCCGCGGCCCTGGGAATACTGCGAGAAGCTCGTGGACGCCTTCGGATCGGGAATCGCGAAGCGGTCGTCGATCGTGGGCGTCGTGAGGTCCGGCGGCACCTCGAGGGGTTTTTCGCGCTGGCGATCGATGCGCTGCTGCTCCTGGGTCTTGAACATGCCGAGCAGGCTGCAGCCCGACAGGGCCAGGGGGGCGGCGAGGAGGACGACGGCGAGGGAGCGGGTCATGGGCGGGGTCCGGGTCACGGGTCGATGCAGCCGGCGGCGGCGAGCGCCCCGGCGACGGTGTCGTGGAAGGCGGGCGCGAGGGGGGTGAGCGGCAGGCGGATGCCCTCCCCGATGCGTCCCATGCGCGCGAGGGCCCATTTGACGGGAATGGGATTGGCCTCGACGAAGAGCTTCTGGTGCAGCGGGATGAGGCGCTTGTTGATCTCGATGGCGCGCTTCGCGTCGCCCGCGAGCGCGGCCGCGCACAGCTCGTGCATCGCGCGCGGGGCCACGTTGGCCGTCACCGAGATGTCGCCCGAGGCCCCGAGCAGGATGTAGGCGAGCGCCGTCGCGTCGTCGCCGGAATAGACGGCGAAGTCCGCGGGCTTCCGGGCGAGGAGGTCCGCGCCCCGGTCGAGGTTGCCCGTGGCGTCCTTGATGCCGACGATGCCCGGCACCTGCGCGAGGCGCAGCGTGGTCTCGGTGGACATGTCCGCGACGGTGCGGCCCGGCACGTTGTAGAGGATCGTGGGCAGGTCCACCGCCTCGGCGATGGCCTTGAAGTGGCGGTACAGGCCCTCCTGCGAAGGCTTGTTGTAGTACGGCACCACGGAGAGCGAGTAGTCCGCCCCCACGTCCTTCGCGAAGCGCGCGAGCTCGATGGCCTCGGTGGTGGAATTGGCGCCGGTGCCCGCGATCACGGGCACGCGGCCCGCGGCGTGCTCGACGGCCGTGCGGATGAGCAGGCAGTGCTCCTCCACGTCCACCGTGGGCGATTCGCCCGTGGTGCCCACGACGACCAGGCCGTCCGTACCTTCGGCGATGTGCCAGTCGATGAGCTGCCTGAAGCGCGGGATGTCGAGGGCGCCGTCCGCCTGCATGGGCGTGACGATCGCGACGAGGCTGCCGGTGAGCATGGTCCTCTTTCGGGTCCGGACGATCGGTAAAGACCGCGATTTTACCCGGATTTGCCCCCCGGCCGGCGTCCCGTCAGCCCCCGGCCTCCCGGCGGGCGCACAGGCGCTGGACGGCGGCGGGCCGGGGCTCGTCCACCACGAGGTCCTCGAAGGCCAGCACCCGGAGGCAGCCGCGAACCGCTTCCAGCAGTTCCCCGGGCATGAGCAGGAAGTCCGGGTTCGTGGGTCGGCCGAAACGCTCGTGGCCCCGGGCGAAGGTCTCGTAGAGCAGGATCCCGCCGGGCTCGAGGCTTCCGGCGAGGATCGGCAGCAGCGGGCGATGAAGGTAGTTCGTCACCACCACGGCATCGAAGCGCCGCCCGGGAAAAGGCCAGGGACCGGCCTCGAGATCCGCCTGCACGAGGCCCACGCCCGGCGGCGGCGCGCCGAAGGACGACAGGTCGCGGTCCACGGCGGTCACATCGCAGCCCAGACGGGCGAAAAGGCGCGCGTGGCGTCCGCCGCCGCAGGCGACGTCGAGCACCTCGCCTCCGGGGCGGATGAGCGGCGCGAACCGCTCGATCCACGGGGAGGCCGGTGTCGCCGCGTCGCCGTGCACGGTTCAGCCGAACATCGCGGCGACGGTTTCCTCGCCGATCGCGAAGGCCGTGCTCATGCCGGTGCCGCTCGTCACCACCACCGCCCTCGCGCCGTCGCCCAGGTCCCGGACGAGCAGCGGCTTCGTGTCCGAGACGGGATAGACCCCGGCCCAACGCGCGGCGATGCCCGGGCGCGGCACGGCAAGGACCGCGTCGAGTTCCTCAAGGACGAGGGCATCCACGGCCTCGCGGGAAAAGGGCGAGGCGGCCTCGCCGTACTCGTGGGAATCGCCGATCACCAGCGACCCGTCCGCCGATTGCGCGACGATGAGGTGGACCCCTTCCCGCAGGGCCTCGCCCGCCTCGGCTTCCAGCCGGGCCCGAAGGCGCGCCGCCGGCCGCTGGGCGGCGAAGCCCTCGTAGCGCATCAGGCTCAGGTCCGACATCACGACGGACGGCAGGCGGAAGGCCGGGGGCTGGGGCACCGTGCGAAGCATCTGGAGGCGGCAGGCGCGGAAGCGAACCTCCCGCGCGAGCGCCGGGGCGAGTTCCGCGAGGGCGTCGCCCGTCGCGACCACCACGCGTCCGGCCGCGACGAAGCCCTCGGCGTGCCGCACGCCGCCCTTCTCGATCCCGAGGGCCGCGGTGCCGTTCAGGAACCGGACGCCGTGGCGCTCGGCGAGCCAGCGTGCGAGCTGGGGCACGGCCTCGCGCGATTCGATCCGCAGCTCGTGGGGGCTCCACAGGGCCGCCTCGAGTCCCGGCGCGAGCGCCGGCCAGCGCTTGCGGGCATGGGCCGCGTCGTGCAGCTCGCAACCCTCGCCTTCCGGTCCCGCCGCGTAAGCCGCGAGGACTTCGCGCGCTTCGGCGCGCCGCGCGACGACGAGGGCCCCGCGCTGGACGATCGCGATGCCGGCCTCCGCCGCCACCTCGGCCCACACCTCGCGCGATCGCATCGCGCGCCGGCGCGTCTCGCCCGCCGCCTGCCCCGTGATCGTGACGAACCCGAAGTTGCGCACCGAGGCGCGGCGCGCGCCCGGATCGCGCTCGAGGAGCGTCACCGAGAGGCCGCGGCGCGCCGCGGCGAGCGCGTGGGCGAGGCCCACGATCCCGCCGCCGACGATGGCGAGGTCGACCGCCGTCACGGGCGCCCTACGCGGCGAGGAGCGCGTCCGGCTCGTGGAACGCGTAGCCGAGCGCTTCCGCCACTTCGCGGTAGGTCACCTTGCCGCCGCACACGTTGAGGCCCGCCTTGAGGTGGGGATTGGCCGCGAGGGCCTTCTTCCAGCCGTGGTCGGCGAGCTGCAGCGCGAAGGGCAGCGTCGCGTTGTTGAGCGCGTAGGTGGAGGTGCGCGGCACCGCGCCGGGCATGTTGGCCACGCAGTAGTGCACGACGTCGCCGACCTTGTAGGTGGGATCGGCGTGGGTCGTGGCCTTCGCGGTCTCGAAGCAGCCGCCCTGGTCGATGGCGACGTCCACCACGACGGCGCCGGGCTTCATCTCGCCGACGAGCGCCGTCGAGACCAGCTTGGGCGCGGCCGCGCCCGGGATCAGCACGCCGCCGATCACCAGGTCCGCCGATCGCACGTGCTGCTCGATGTTGTCGCGGTTGGAGAAGACCGTCATCACGCGCGCGCCGAGCAGGCGGTCCATTCGCCGGAGCTGCTCGATGCTGCGGTCGATCACGACGACCTGCGCCCCGGTGCCCACGGCGATCTGCGCCGCGTTGGAGCCCACGACGCCCGCGCCCAGGATCACGATCTTCGCGGGCGCGACGCCCGCGACGCCGCCGAGCAGCACGCCCATGCCGCCGTGGGCCCGTTCCAGGGAATGGGCGCCGGCCTGCACGGACATGCGGCCGGCCACCTCGGACATCGGCGCGAGCAGCGGCAGCCCCCCGCCCGCCTGCGTCACCGTCTCGTAGGCCACGCACACGGCGCCGCTCTCGACGAGGCCCTTGCACTGGTCCGGGTCCGGCGCGAGGTGCAGGTAGGTGAACAGGAGCTGCCCGGGCCGCAGGCGCTTGATCTCGACGGGCTGGGGCTCCTTCACCTTCACGATCATGTCGGACTTCGCGAAGACCTCGTCCGCGTCCGCGGCGATGCGCGCGCCCGCCTTCTCGTACACGGCGTCGGCCGCGCCGATGCCGGCGCCGGCGCCCTTCTCGACGAGCACCTCGTGCCCGTGGGCGGCGAGCTCGCGCACGCTCGAGGGCGTGAGGCCCACGCGGTACTCGTGATTCTTGATCTCCTTCGGCACGCCGATCTTCATGGTCTCTCCAGGGTGGGGATGGAAAAGGCCGCTGCCGCCGCCCGTCCGGGTGGGACGGGTCAGGCCGCGGTCTTCAGGGGTTCGATCTGCGTGACGCCCATGTCGCGCAGGGTCTCGGCCACGGCCGAGACGACGTTGCGCATCTCGTTCGCGTCGATGGCGCCGATGCAGCCCACGCGGAAGGTCTCCACCTGCGTGAGCTTGCCGGGATACAGGATGTAGCCGCGCGCCTTCACGCGCTCGTAGAAGTCCTTGAAGGCGTAGGCCGGATCGCCCGGCGCGTGGAAGGTGACGATGACGGGCGCCTGCAGCTCGGCCGCGAGGAAGGGCCGGAAGCCCAGGGCCTTCATGCCGTCCACGAGCGTGCGGCAATTGGCGGCGTAGCGGGCGCCGCGCGCGGGCTGCCCGCCTTCGGCCAGGAACTGGTCCAGCGCCGCGCGGAAGGCGGCGACCACGTGGGTGGGCGGCGTGAAGCGCCACTGCGTGGTCTTCTTCATGTACGACCACTGGTCGTGCAGGTCCATCGCGAGCGAGTGGCTGTTGCCCTGGCACTTCTCCAGCACGTCGCGCTTCACGATGACGAAGCCCATGCCCGGCACGCCCTCGATGCACTTGCCCGAGGCCGCCACGACGGCGTCCACGGGATGTTTCGACACGTCGATCTCGAGGGCGCCGAAGGAACTCATCGCGTCCACGATGAGACCGACGTTCCGCCGCGCGCAGGCCGCGGCGATGTCGGCGAGCGGGTTCAGGATGCCCGTGCCCGTCTCGCAGTGCACCTGGGCCACGTGGGTGATGGCGGGGTCCTTCGCGAGGGCCTCCTCCACCATCGCGCCCGTCGGGAAGCGGTCCTCGGGCAGGTCGAGGGCCACGTGGGCGCGGCCGAGATACTTCAGGATCTTCAGGATCCGCTGGCAATAGGCGCCGTTCTGCGGCACCAGGACCTTGCCGTCCCTCGGCACCACGTTCGCGAGGGCGGCCTCCACCGAGAAGGTGCCGCTGCCCTGCAGGGGCACGCACTCGTGGGTGCCCGTGCCGTTCACGATCGCCACCAGGTCGCGGCAGATCGTGCCGGTGATCGCGTTGAAGCCCGCGTCCCAGGAGCCCCAGTCCTTGAGCATCGCCTGCTTGGTGGCGGGCGAGGTGGTGAGCGGGCCGGGCGTGAGCAGGATGGGATCGGATCCGAGGATCATGGTTGCCTCCAGGCCTGCGTGCGGCGATCGAGCGCCACCTGCAGGAAGTAGTAGACGACGCAGACGAGCGCCGAGGTCGCGACCACGAGCGTCGCCATGGCGGCCGCCGCCCCGATGTCCCCGGCCTCGTCGAGGTTGACGATCGCAACCGACGCGAGGGTGGTCTTGGGGGAATAGAGGAACACCACGGCCGACACGGTCGTCATGGCGTTCACGAAGAGGTAGCGGCTGATCTCCAGGATCGCCGGCAGGCACACGGGCACGGTCACGCGGTGGAAGGTCTTCCAGAAGGGCACGCGCAGCGACGCCGACACCGCTTCGAACTCGTTGTCGATCTGCTTGAGCGCCGTGACGGCCGTGAGGTGCGACGAGGTGTAGTAGTGCACCACGGTGTTCAGCACCAGGATCGCCATCGAGCCGTAGAGGAAGTGCAGCGGGTTGCCTTCCTGCACGAAGAAGAAGACGTAGCCCAGGCCCAGCACCATGCCCGGCACGCCCATGGGCAGCACCACCATCAGCCGCACCAGCGGCCGCCAGCCTTCCGCGCCGCGCGTCTTCTCCAGCAGGTAGGCCGTCCCGAAGATCGCCACGGTGCCCAGGGTCGCGCACCACGCCGCCAGGGTCACGCTGTTCACGTAGGCCTCGAAGATGCCGGCCTCCACGAGCCCCATGCGGTAGTGGTTCAGGGACATCGTGAAGTCGTAGGGCCAGAACTTCACGAACGAGGCGAAGACCGCCATGCCCATCATCGCGAGCATCAGGGCGGCCATCACCCAGCAGAACGCGGCCATCGCGAGGTCGAAGCCGCGCGAGGGCTTGGGCGAATAGGGCACGGAGCGCGCGGTGAGCAGGGCCGACTGGCGGCGCTGGACCCAGGCGTCGACCAGGTAGGTCACGGCGACCGGCGCGAGCAGCAGGATGCCCACCACCGCGCCCTTGGCGAAGTCCTGCTGGCCGATCACCAGCTTGAAGATGTCGGTGGCCAGCATGTTGAAGTTGCCGCCGATCACCTTCGGGATGCCGAAGTCGCTGATGGCGTAGGTGAAGACCACCATCGCCGCGCTGATGAGGCCGTATTTCGCCCCCGGCAGCGTGATCGTGAGGAACTTGCGCACGGTGCCCGTGCCCAGGGCGTCGGCCGCCTCGTACAGGCGCGCGTCCGTGAGCGACAGGGACGTCACCAGGATCATGAGCGCGTGCGGGAAGGTCGCGAAGACGAGCGAGAGCACGATCCCGGGCGCGCCGAAGATCTGCTGCTCGCCCAGCCAGGACTTGAGCAGCCCCTGGTTGCCGAACCAGTAGATGAAGGAAATGGCCGCGAGCAGCGAAGGCGCGAGGATCGGCACGAGCGCGATGTTGCGAAGCAGCGCCTTGCCCCGGATGCAGCTGCGGGTGAGGCCGTAGGCGAACGCGAAGGCGAGCGGGATCGTGATCGCCGTCACCATCGCCGAGACCCAGGCGCTGTTCCAGATGGACCGGGCGAGCGCGGGCGTCGCGAAGTACTGGGCGAAGTTGGCGAGGCCCACCCACTCGCCCGCGCGATCCTGCATCGCCTTCGCGAGGATGGTCGCGAGGGGCCCGATGAGGAAGACCGCGAGCGCGATTCCGGCGGCCGAGAGCAGGCCGATCCCGACGCGGTCGCTCCAGTGGTTGCGCAGGCGCGGCTGGTACACCCGCCCGAAGAGCTGCGGCTGCCCCGGCGCGATGGAGCTGTAGGCGGGCTCGGGCGGGGCGGCGCTCACGGCTCGGTGCCTTCCGTCAGGCCGCCGCGAAGACCCGCAGGCGCTCCGCGGGAATCGCGACCCGCAGCGTGTCGCCCGGCTTCACGCGGAACTCCGCCAGGTCGTTCACCGACAGGTCCGCGTAGAGGGCCTGGTCGATGCCGTTCAGGCGCATCGTGAGGCGCGAATAGGCGCCGAGGAATTCCAGCCGCTCGACGACGGCGAGCGCCGAGTTGGGCGTCTCGCCCGCCACGCCGCGCACCTGCACGTCCTCGGGGCGGAAGAAGACCTGGAGCCGCGGCGAGTCGACGAGCGCGGCATCGACGTCGCACGCGAAGCGCTGGTCGCCCACCCGCACGCGCCCCGCCCCGGCGCCCGCGGCCGGCAGCAGGTTGGTCTTGCCCACGAAGTCCGCGACGAAGGGCGTCGCCGGGTCGCGGTAGACCTCCAGCGGCGTTCCCGTCTGCTCGATCACGCCGTGGTTCATCACCACGATGCGGTCGGCCATGGTGAGGGCCTCCTCCTGGTCGTGGGTCACGAGGATGGTGGTGACCCCGAGCCGCTGCTGGAGGCTGCGGATCTCCCCGCGCAGGCGCACGCGCACGCGGGCGTCCAGGGCCGAAAGGGGCTCGTCGAGCAGCATGAGTCCGGGCGAGGTGGCGATGGCCCGCGCGATCGCGATGCGCTGCTGCTGGCCGCCGGAGAGCTGGGCCGGGTACTTCGGGCCGCTGTCGGGCAGGCCCACCAGCGCGAGGAGCTCCGCCACGCGCCGCTCGCGCTCCGCCCGGTTCACGCGGCGGTTCACCAGCCCGTAGGCCACGTTCTCGGCGATGGTGAGGTTCGGAAAGAGCGCGTAGGACTGGAAGACGATGCCGTAGTCGCGCTTCATCGGCGGCAGCAGCGAGATGTCCCGCCCGGCCTGCACGATGCGCCCGCCGCTCTGGGTCTCGAGCCCGGCGATGATGCGAAGCAGCGTGGTCTTGCCGCAGCCCGAGGGCCCGAGGAAACACAGCAGTTCGCCCGCGCGCACCGTGAGGCTCACGCCCTTCAGCGCGTGGAAATCGCCGAACTGCTTGCGGATGTCCTCGAGGACGAGGTAATCGGACGGCGGAGGCGGGGCGGACACGGTCGGGCGGGGAGGAAGGCCCGGCGGGCCTTCCCCGCCGGGGCCGGGTGGGGCGGAAAGGGCTACTTCTTCGGCTCGCTCTTCGCGTCGTAGCGCTTCTGCCACTCGGCGAGGATCTTGTCGCGGTTCTTCGCGGCGTAGGCGAAATCGTTCTTCGCCAGGCGCTTCTCGAGATCCGCCGGCAGGTGCGGCAGCGCGGGCTTGACCTCCGGGTGGGCCACGATCGCGAAGTTCTTCGCGTAGGCCTGGTTCGCCTCCTTGGTGGCGACCCAGTCGAGGAGCTTCTTCGCGGCGTCCATCTTCTTCGTGGCCTTCACGATGGCCGCGGCCTCGATGTCCCAGCCCAGGCCCTCCTTCGGGAAGACGAGCTCGACCGGCGCGCCCTTCGCCTTCACGTCGTTGCCGCGGAAGTCGAACGAGATGCCCACGACGAACTCGCCCGCGCCCGCCTGGCGGCAGGGCTTGGAGCCGGAGTGGGTGTACTGGGCGACGTTCGCGTGCAGCTGGTCCATGAACTTCCAGCCCACGCCCTCGCCCATGCCCTGGAGCCAGCCGGAGACGGCGAGGAAGCCCGTGCCGGAGGAGGCCGGGTTGGGCATCGTGATCTGGCCCTTGTAGACGGGCTTGGTGAGGTCGGCCCAGGTCTCGGGCTTCGGGATGTTCTTCTTCTTGCCCTCGACCGTGTTGTAGCAGACCGTGGCCGCGAAGACGTCCATGCCGACCCACGCCGGCGGCTTGCCCTTGTGGCTGTAGGCCGGGTTCAACTTGTCGAAGCCCGCCGGCGCGTAGGGCGCGAGCATGCCCTCGGCGTTGAAGATGTCCAGCGACGACGCGGCCACGCCCAGGATCACGTCGGCCTGGGGATTGGCCTTCTCGGCCAGGAGCTTGGCCGTGATGACGCCGGTGGAGTCGCGCACGAACTTCAGGTCGATGTTCGGGTTGGTCTTCTGGAACGACTCGGTGTAGGCCTTGAGCTGGTCGGTCTCGAGGGCCGTGTAGACGAGCAACTCGGTCTTCTGGGCCCAGGCGGAACCGGCCGCGAGGGCGGCGGCGGCGAGGACGAGGGTCCGCATGGCGGGCAGTCGGAAGGCGGTCATGGAAGCTCCTGCAGGGGAAGTGGCGTTGGGGAAAGGTTCTTCGGGTTTCGGGAGCGGAGCGTGATTATCGCCCGATGGCCGGGCCGCGCAAGGGCCTCAGGGCACGATCGCCGCGCGCAGCACCATGCGCGCCTCGGCGTCCTTCATCGCGCGCCCCACCTCGTCCAGGCCGTACTTGCCGTCCACCAGCGCGTGGAAGGGGAAGCGCCCGCGGTTGGCGTGGACGAAGTCCAGCGCCTGCACGAGGTGGCGGGGGTGGTAGTTGTGCACCCCGCGCAACGTGAGGAGCTTCCTCAGCACGAGGTTCGCGTCGATCGTGACCTCCGAGCCGGGATTGACCACGCCCGCGAAGGCGTAACGCCCGCCCGTGCGCAGCATCCGGATGCCGGCCGGGATGACCGACGGGTAGCCGCAGACCTCCAGCACGGCATCCGCCCCGTCGGGGCGGCAGCGCGAGCGCACGGCCTCGACCAGGGCGTCTTCCGTCATCGCCGACGGATCGAGCACGACGTCGCACCCGAAGGCGAGCCCGAGTTCGCGCCGCGCGGCGACCGTGTCGAGGCCGATCACGAGCCTCGCCCCGCGTCCCTTGGAAAGCGCCGCGCCGTACAGGCCCAGCAGGCCCAGGCCTTGGACGACCACGGCGTCGCCCAGGCCCACCTCGGCCTGCTCGGTGACGCACACCATCGTCGCCACGCCGCAATTGACCGGGGTGGCCTCCTCGTCCGTCAGGTCCGCGGGCAGCTTGAGGATCCAGGACTGGGGCAGCACGTAGCAGTACTCGCCGAAGCCGCCGTGGTGGTGGGGCTCCGTGGTCGCGGCCATGTGGCCGTACTTGTCCACGCCGGGCGATTTCTGCGGCAGGTCCAGGACCTCGGTGAAGTAGCTCCCGCCCGGGATGAAATATTCGCTCCAGGTGATGCGGTCACCCTCGGCCAGGGGCTCGCCGCGCATGTCGTGCGTGATGCCCTCGCCGAGCGAGACGATGGTGCCGATGATCTCGTGCCCCAGCACCCCCGGGCAGGGATTGGGACGGTGCCCGAGCCAGGAATGGATGTCGGAGCGGCAGATGGTGGACATCCGGATCTTCACGAGCACCTCGCCCCGGCGCGGCGCGCGCACCGGGAAGAGGCGGATCTCGAAGGGGGCGTTCGGCGCGTCGTAGACGGCGAGGCGCCCCATGAGGCCGGCCGGGACGCCCATCAGGCCACGCCGTTCAGCGCGAAATCGAAGAGCTGGTAGCTGCGCAGCACCGCCGCGCCGCCCTTGAGCCGGTAGTCGCCGTTCAGCGGGCGGCTCAGGATGAAGGGCACCTTCGCCTCCGAGACCCCGCCGTGGGTGCGCAGGCGATGGCCTTCGAGCCCCTTCAGGTCGTGGTCCTTTTCCGAGGCGCCGACGCAGGTGTCGCGCGCCGAGATCACCACGACGTCGGCCTCGCGGTCCTCCGGCAGGTCGTGCACGGCGCACGCGTCCTTCTTGCCGAGCACGGATTCGATCCCGCGCAGCGGCCGGATGACCTCCATCACCTGCTCCGGCGTGATGCGCCCCGCCCCGCCCGTGATCCAGACGCGCACGAAGCCCCCGAGCGCGCCGTGGTGGGCCACGAAGGCGTCCGTGATCGGGCAGATGACCTTCGCCTGCCCCGCGCCGAACTTCGCGTCGAGGACGTCCTGCAGCCAGATCACGTTGGGTTGCCCCGCCGCGTTCGACTTGTCGCTCATGCCGTGGTCGGCCGTGAGGGCCACCGTGGCGCCGAGCTCCGCCAGCCGCCCGAAGCGCCGGTCGAGCTCCTGGTAGAAGTGCCGGGCCTCGGCCTCGTGGGGCGCGTACTTGTGCTGCACGTAGTCCGTGAGGGAGAGGAACAGGATGTCCCGGTGCCCGGCCTCGAGCAGCTTGATGCCGGCGTCGAGCACGAAGAAGCTGAGCTCCATGCCGTACATGTCCGGCTGCGGCCGGCCGACGAAGGCCGCGGCGTCGTCGATGCCGTGCTCGGCGAGGGTCGTGGAGCCCGACTTCTCCGACGAGAAGCAGACGTTGCCTTTCGAGACGTCCAGGCCCTTGCCGAGCTGCTTCCTCAGCTTGTCCTTGGCCGTGATCGCCACGACCTTCCCGCCCGCGTCGGCGAAGCCCTTGAGCACCGTGTCGCCCCGCAGCAGTTCCGGCGCGGTCATCACGACCGCTTCGCCCGTGGCCACGTCGAGGTAGTAGTTGCCCGAGATGCCGTGCCGCGAGGCCGGCGTGCCCGTCACGATCGACATGTTGTTGGGGCAGGTGAAGGACGGCACCGTGCCCTCGGCCACGACGGCGAAGCCCTCGCGCATGAAGCGGGCGATGTTCGGCACGGCCCCTTCGGCGAGGAAGCGCTGCAGGTACTCGGGATCCCCCCCGTCGATGATGACGAGGGCGAGCGGGCGGTCGGGCCAGCGGTACTTCACCCCGTTCACGACGACGGGGGGCTTCGGTGCGGACATGCGGAAAGGCTCCTGGGAAGGTCGGGCGGGCTAGATGTAGAGCTTGCGGATGCGGGCCGAGACGATGTCGATCGTGCTCACGAAGGTGATGATGATCAGCATCACGGCGCAGGTCTGGGCGTACTCGAAGCCGCGGATCACCTCGTAGAGGATGACGCCGATGCCGCCGGCGCCCACCATCCCCACGACCGAGGCGCTGCGCACGTTCGACTCGAACCGGTAGAGCGAATAGGAGATCCACAGCGGCAGCACCTGCGGGATCACGCCGTAGAGGACCTCCTCGAGGGCCGAGGCGCCCGTCGCGCGCACGCCCTCGACGGGGCGCGGGTCGATGGCCTCGACGGCCTCGGCGAAGAGCTTGGCGAGCGTGCCCGTCGTGTGGATCCACAGCGCGAGCACGCCCGCGAAGGGTCCCAGCCCCACGGCCACGATGAAGAGCATCGCGAAGACCATCTCGTTGATGGCCCGGCAGCAGTCCATCAGCCGGCGCATGGGCCAGTACACCCAGAAGGGCACGATGTTCGAGGCCGACAGCAGCCCGCAGGGCACGGCGCACACGATGGCGAGCACGGTGCCCCACACGGCGATGTGCATCGTGACGATCATCTCCCGCAGGTAGCTCTTCCATTCCCGGAAGTCCGGGGGAAAGAACTCCGCGAGGAACTTCGCCATGTTCCCCGAATCCTTCGCGAGGTCCAGGGGCCGGACGTCGGCCCCCTTCCAGGCCCAGGCGAGCACCAGCACGACGGCCGCCCACCCGAGCGCCTGCGCAAGGGTGCGCTTGGGGCCGGCGCCCGGGGGCTCGAGGGCCCCCGGCGGGATCGGGGCGAGCGCGCTCACTTCGGCTGCTTGGCGAGCGCGTCGAGCTTCGCGTCGATGGCCTTGAGCTTCGCGGCCTTGTCGGCGGCCGAGAGCGTCGTGTCACCCGAGACCTTCTGGCGGTCCTTGGCGAGCTCAAGCTGGCGGATGGGCACGAGCTGCGCGTCGGTGGAGGCGCGGAAGCCGGCGATCTGCTGCATGCCCTTGAGGATGTCCTTCTCGCGCGGGTCCTTGCCGTAGCCCAGGATGAAGTCGCGCACCTTCTTCTTCGTGGCCTCCGGCAGGTCCTTGCGCCAGACGAGCGGGTCGCGCGGGATGAGGGGCGAAGTCCACAGGATCTTCACCAGCTCGCGCTTGGCCGGGTCCTTGAGCTTGAGCTTGTCGAGTTCCTCGCTGTTGTTGGTAGCGACGTCCACCTGCTTGTTGAGCACGGCGAGCAGGTTCACGCCGTGGGAGGCCGGGCGCACCACCTTGAAGACGTCCTTCGCCTCGAGGCCGCGCTGCGTGAAGACGTAGTAGCCCGGCACGAGGGTGCCCGAAGTGGACTGCGGGTCGCCCGAGCCGAACGACAGGTTCTTGCCGTTCTTGAACATGTCGTCGAGCGAGTTGAGCGGGCTGTCCTTGTGGGTGATCACGTAGCTGTAGTAGCCGGGCGTGCCGTGCAGGTCGATGAACTGCGCGAAGACCTCGCCGTTGGCGCGGTCCACCGCCTCGATCGCGCTCTTGTTGCCGTACCAGGCCACCTGCACCTTGTTGAAGCGCTGGGCCTCGATGATGCCGGTGTAGTCGGTGGAGAAGAACGCGTTCACCTTCAGGCCCGTCTGCTTCTGCATGTCGTCGATGAACGGGTCCCACAGCGACTTGATCGCCGCGCTCTTGTCCGTCGAGATGATGCCGAAGTTGATCTCCTGGGCGAAGGCGGCGCCGGCGAGGAGCAGCGCGGCGAGGCCGGTGGCGGCGCGTCGGATGGTTCTTTTCATGGTCTCTCCTGGGATGGGGCGGTGGGCGCTCGGTCGGTGCGTCGGTGCGGGTCGGGCGTGGTGCGGAAAGGGCGTCTGCGGCGCGCTTCGGGACTTCAGGCCGGGGCCGCGGGCGCGAGCGCCTCGGCCATGACCGGGTCGTTCATGACGGCGTCGATCGTCTCGGTGCCGTCGAGCATCTCCTCGACGGCGGCCCCGTAGAGCCGGCGAAGCATGCCGGCCTCGAGCGCGGCCGACGGGCCGTCGTACACCACCTCGCCCAGGCGCAGGGCGACGGTGCGCGTGCAGTAGCGGCGGGCGAACTGGACCTGGTGGAGCGACACGAGCACGGTGATGCCCTGCTCGCGGTTGATGCGGGCGGGGATCTCCATCACCACGCGGGCGCTCTCGGGATCGAGCGAGGCGATCGGCTCGTCGGCCAGGATGATTCGGGCGCGCTGGACGAGGGCGCGGGCGATCGCGACGCGCTGCTGCTGGCCGCCCGAGAGCGTGCTCGCCCGCTGCCAGGCGAGGTTCTCGATGCCGACCGCCTTCATGGCGCGCCAGGCCTCCTCCTTCTCGGCCTGCGTGAAGCGCGCGAGGAGGCTTCGCCAGGCGGGGATGCGCGGCAGCTGGCCCATGAGGACGTTGGTCATCACGGACAGGCGCCCGACGAGGTTGAACTGCTGGAAGACGAAGCCCACGTCCGCCCGCAGGCGCCGGATGCGCGGGGAGATGCGGCCGTCCTGCTGCATGAGGTTCGCGTCGACCCGCAGGGGGCCGGAGCCCGCGTCGCCCGCGACGAAGCCCGAGACGTGCCTGAGGAGCGTGGACTTGCCGGAGCCGGACGCGCCGATGAGCGCGACCATCTCCCCCGGCTCGAGCCGGAGCGACACGCCCTTCAGGGCCTTCGCCGTGCCGCCGAAGGACTTGCCCAGCCCGTCGACCGCGAGCGCCGCGCCTTGCGTCATGGACTTCCCCCTCTCGCCTGCGCCGCCGGCATGGGGCGGATCGCGTGTGTGGTGTGCCGGTGCCGCCGATTGCAGATTGTTGACAATCTACAAAGCACCGCCGTTTAATGTCAAGCATCCGGCGGCCCATGGTGCCGCCCGCGCGTGACCGAACGATGACGACCGCCGCCCCGGCCCCCAGCGCCTTCGCGCTGCTGCGCAGCCACTCCCTCACCAGCCTCGTGCACCAGGAGCTCGAGCGGCGCATCCTCGCCGGCGACATCCTGCCGGGCGACAAGCTGGTCGAGCAGGACGTGGCGCGGGACCTGAGCGTCTCGCGCGGCCCCGTGCGCGAGGCGTTCCGGGCGCTCGAGCAGGCCGGCCTCGTGGTCACCGAGAAGAACCGGGGCGTCTTCGTGCGCGAGGTCTCGCTGCGCGAGGCCGACGAGATCTACGAGGTGCGCGCGGGCCTGGACGAGCTGATCGGGCGCCTCGCGGCCGAGCGGGCGACCGACGCCGAGCTGCGCGAGCTCAAGGCCCTCGTGCAGGAGATGCGCGCCGCCGGCCGGGCGCGGGATCTCGCCGCCTACTACCCGCTCAACATCCGCTTCCACGACCGGCTGGCCCAGATGGCCGGCAACGGCACGCTGCTCGCCGCCTACCGGCGCCTGATCAACGAGCTGCACCTCTTCCGGCGCCAGACCCTCGAGCGCGGCGCCGACGCCTTCGTCACCTCCACGAAACAGCACGCCGAGATCCTGGAGGCCGTCGCCGCCCGCGACGGCACCCGCGCCGGCGAGCTGCTCTACCAGCACGCCGTGAAGAGCCGCTCGCGCCTTCACGACGCCCTCGAGCGCGACGGGACCCAACCGCCGCCCGTCCTTGTCCGGGAGAACGCCCCATGAACGCCGTCACGAAGCCCCCCCGATCCCCCGCCTTCCGCGCCGAGCGCCTGCGCATCGGCGGCGAGCAGGTCGCCTGCGAGCGCGCCATCGAGGTGAGGAACCCCTACACGGGCGAGGTCGTGGGCACCGTGCCCAAGGCGAGCGTCGAGGACGTGCGCCGCGCCTTCGCCTTCGCCCGGCCCTACAAGGCGCGCCTCACCCGCTACGAGCGCTCCCAGATCCTGCTGAAGGCCGCGGCGCTGCTTCGCACCCGCGTCGAGGAGGCCTCGGACCTGATCACGATGGAATCGGGCCTGTGCAAGAAGGACTCGACCTACGAGATCGGCCGCGTGTGCGACGTGCTCACCTTCTCGGGCATGGAGGCCCTGAAGGACGACGGCCAGTCCTTCTCCTGCGATCTCACGCCCCACGGCAAGAACCGGCGCGTCTTCACGCGCCGCGACCCGCTGCTCGGCGTGATCAGCGCGATCACCCCCTTCAACCACCCGATGAACCAGGTGGCCCACAAGGTGGCCCCGTCGGTCGCGACCAACAACCGCATGGTGCTCAAGCCGACGGAGAAGACGCCGTTCTCGGCCTACTACCTCGCGGACCTGCTCTACGAAGCGGGCCTGCCGCCGGAGATGCTGCAGGTGGTGACGGGCGACCCGCGCGAGATCGCCGACGAGCTCATCACCAACGAGCACATCGACCTCGTCACCTTCACCGGGGGCGTGTCGATCGGGAAGTACATCGCCTCCAAGGCCGGCTACAAGCGCACGGTGCTCGAGCTGGGCGGCAACGACCCGGTCATCGTCATGGAGGACGCCGACGTCGAGGAGGCCGCGACGCTCGCCGCCCAGGGCTCCTACAAGAACAGCGGCCAGCGCTGCACGGCCGTGAAGCGCATGCTCGTGCACCGGAAGGTCGCCGACGAGTTCGTCGAGCGCCTGCTCGCGAAGACGAAGGCCTGGACGTACGGCGACCCGTCGGATCCGGCCGTGGAGATGGGCACGGTGATCGACGAGGCCGCCGCGAGGCTCTTCGAGGAGCGCGTGAACGAGGCCGTCGCCCAGGGCGCGCGCCTGCTGCACGGCAACGTGCGCCGGGGCGCGCTCTACTCGCCCACGGTGCTCGACGGCGTGAGCCCCGCGATGACGGTGGTCAGGCAGGAGACCTTCGGCCCCGTCTCGCCGGTGATCCGCTTCAACGACATCGACGAGGCCATCGCCCTGTCCAACGGCACCGCCTACGGCCTGTCCTCCGGCGTCTTCACCAACCGCCTCGACTACATCGCGCGCTTCGTCTCCGAGCTGCACGTGGGCTCGGTCAACGTGCGCGAGGTGCCCGGCTACCGCATCGAGCTCACGCCCTTCGGCGGCATCAAGGATTCCGGCCAGGGCTACAAGGAAGGCGTGCAGGAGACCATGAAGGGCTACACGAACCTCAAGACCTTCAGCCTGCCGCAGTTCTAGCCGCTGGCTCCCGCCGTCACGGAACTGTCATAATCCCCCGAGGGGCCCGCCGGGCCCTTCGTCCTTCGAGAGGTGACCTTTCCCGCGGGCCCCGCCCCGGGAGTCGCAACCGACCGCAGTGCAGACGCTCCTGAACCTCCTCGCCAGCGTGGCCCTGCTCGTGTGGGGCACGCACATCGTGCGCACGGGCATCCTGCGCGTCTACGGCGCGAACCTGCGCCGCGTCCTCGCGAAGAGCGTGTCGAACCGCGGCTCGGCCTTCCTCGCGGGCCTCGCCGTCACGAGCCTCGTGCAGTCCTCCAGCGCCACGGCGCTCATCGCGGGCTCCTTCGTCGGCCAGAACCTCATCGCCCTCGCCCCGGCGCTCGCGATCATGCTGGGCGCGGACGTGGGCACCGCCCTCATGGCCCAGGTCTTCTCGCTCGACCTGTCGTGGCTCTCGCCGCTCTTCATCTTCTTCGGCGTCGTCTTCTTCCTCGCCCGCAAGAACACCAAGGCGGGCCAGATCGGCCGCGTGGCCATCGGCATCGGCCTCATGATCCTCGCGCTGCAGCTCATCCAGGCGGCGGCGAAGCCCATCGTGTCGGCCGCGGGCACCAAGACGCTCTTCGCGAGCCTGTCGGGCGACCCGATGCTCGACGTGCTGATCGGCGCGCTCTTCGCCGTGTTCTCCTGGTCGAGCCTCGCGGTGGTGCTGCTCGCGGCCACCCTGGCCGCCTCGGCCGTGATCACCGTGCCGGTCGCGGCGTGCCTGGTGCTCGGCGCCAACCTGGGCTCGGGCCTCATCGGCGTCGTCTCGACCCTGGGCGTGCCCGGCGGCGGGCGGCGCGTGGCGATCGGCAACCTCGTCTTCAAGCTCGCCGGGTGCGTCGGATTCGGCCTGTTCCTCGCGCTCGCGATGAAGGGCATCGCGCAGTTCGACGACGATCCCCGGCGGCAGGTGCTGCACTTCCACGTGCTCTTCAACGTGACGCTCGCGGCCGTCTTCCTCTTCCTCACCGGGCCCATCGCGGACCTCGTGACGAAGTGGTTTCCGGACAGCCCCGTGCCGGGCGCCCAGTCCGCGCAGCCGCGGCACCTGGACGAGGCGGCCCTCGCCACGCCCGCCCTGGCCCTCGCCAACGCCGCCCGCGAGACGCTGCGCATCGGCGACACGATCGAGCACATGCTCGACGCCATGATCGAGACGATCCGCACCAACGACGCGAAGAAGGCCGACGAGGCCATCCGCCTCGACGACGACGTCGACCGCCTCTACACCGCCATCAAGCTCTACCTCACCCAGATCAGCCGCGAGGCCCTGGACGAGAAGGACGGCGCCCGGTGGGCCGAGATCATCTCCCTCACGATCAACCTCGAGCACGTGGGCGACGTGATCGAGCGCATCCTCACGGACGTGAAGGACAAGAAGATCGACCACAAGCTCTCGTTCTCGGAAGCCGGCATGCGCGAACTCGAGGACCTGCACGCGAAGCTCGTGGCGAACCTGCGCCTGGGCCTGTCGGTCTTCCTCACGGGCGACGCGAAGAGCGCCGAGATGCTGCTCGCGGAAAAGGAGAAGTTCCGCGACCTCGAGCGCTCCTACGCCGCCCAGCACCTGGACCGCCTCGCCGACCAGACCGTGCAGTCGATCGAGACCTCGTCGCTGCACCTGGACATCATCAGCGACATGCGGCGAATCAATTCCTTCTTCTGCTCGACCGCCTACCCGATCCTCGAGCGCTCCGGGCAGCTCCGGAAGAGCCGCCTGCGCGGCGCGGGCAAGGGCGAGGCGACGGGCGCCTTCGCCAAGGGCGACCTCGCCCCGGGCGCGAAGTAGCCGCTCGCGGGGTCCGCGCCGCCGCGTCTAGAATGCCCCCAGCCCAACCCCGGAGATCGCCGTGAAGAAGAACGCCAACGCCGCCCGCGACGGGCGCGCCGTCCTCGAGGCCATCCGCCGCTCGCCGGCGGGCAAGGTCAAGGTCGCCGTCGCCGACATCGACGGCATCCTGCGCGGCAAGTACCTGCACCGGGACAAGTTCCTCGCCGCGGCCGAGGGCGGCTTCGGCTTCTGCGACGTGGTCCTGGGCTGGGACGCCCACGACCAGTGCTACGACAACACGACGCTCACGGGCTGGCAGCACGGCTTCCCGGACGCGCAGGTGCGCATCGACCTCTCGACCCACCGCACCGTGCCGTGGGACGGCAACGTGGACTTCTTCCTCGGCGAGTTCGTCGCGGCCGGCGGCAAGCCCCACGGCGCCTGCCCGCGCCAGACCTTGAAGCGCGTGCTCGCCCGGGGCGAGAAGATGGGCTTCGCGGCGATGGTGGGCGCGGAGTACGAGTTCTTCAATTTCGCCGAGACGCCCCAGAGCTGGGCGGCCAAGCGCGGCGTGGGCCCCGAGCCCGTGACCCCCGGCATGTTCGGCTATTCGCTGCTGCGCATGAACCACAAGCGCGAGTACTTCAACGCGCTCATGGACGAGATGGCCCTGTTCGGCATTCCCCTCGAGGGCCTGCACACCGAGACGGGCCCGGGCGTGTACGAGGCGGCCATCGCCTTTTCCGGCGCGCTCGAGCAGGCCGACCGCGCGCTGCTCTTCAAGACCGCCGCCAAGGAGATCGGCGCGCGCTTCGGCGTGATGCCCTCGTTCATGGCCAAGTGGAGCGCCGACTATCCCGGCTGCTCCGGCCACCTGCACCAGAGCCTCTCGGACGGCAAGAAGAACCTCTTCCACGACCCGAAGGGCCGCCACGGCATGTCGAAGCTCTTCGAGAGCTACCTCGCCGGGCAGGTCGCCTGCCTGATGCAGTTCGCGCCGATGTTCTGGCCCACGGTCAACAGCTACAAGCGGCTGGTGGACGGCTTCTGGGCGCCCGTGAAGCCCACGTGGGGCGTGGACAACCGCACCGCGAGCTTCCGCGTGATCCCCGGGGGACCGAAGTCCACGCGGCTGGAGACCCGCTGCCCCGGCGCCGACATGAACGCCTACCTCGCCACCGCCGCCGTCGTGGCCGCGGGCCTGCACGGGGTGGAGAAGGGCCTCAAGCTCACCCAGCCGGCGATCACGGGCACCAACGAAGGCGCCGAGAAGATCCCCCGCGCGCCGCGCTCGCTCATCGAGACCACGCGCGCCTTCCGCGACTCGAGGATCGCCCGCGACTGGCTGGGCGACGATTTCGTCGACCACTTCGCCGCCACGCGGGAGTGGGAATGGCGCCAGTGGCAGGACGCCGTGACGGACTGGGAATTGAAGCGCTATTTCGAGATCATCTGAGAACCGCCAAGGAGAACGGACCATGACCCGCATCGCCCCGGCCGCCGCGCTCGCGGCCGCCCTCGCCCTCGGCCTCGCCGCCGCCCAAGCCCACGCCCAGGCCTGCGCGAGCCGCGGCACGCTCGAGGCACGCTACTGCGACGAGAACGGCGACCTCATCGCCGACCAGCCCAAGGACCCGAAGGCCTGGCAGAACCCGTCCACGCTCGTCTTCTCGTACACGCCCGTCGAGGATCCGTCGGTCTACGAGAACGTCTTCGACGACTTCATGAAGCACCTGGCGAAGGTGACCGGCAAGCGCGTGCGCTGGTATCCCGCGGAATCCTACGCGGCCCAGGTGGAGGCCATGCGCTCCGGGCGCCTGCACATCGCGGGCGTCGCGACGGGCCCCACGCCCTACGCCGTGAACCTGGCGGGCTTCGAGCCGGTGGCGAGCATGCAGCGCGCCAACGGCAGCATCGGCTACACGCTGCAGCTCATCGTGCGCGCCGACAGCCCCATCAAGACCGTCGCGGACCTCAAGGGCAAGCGCGTGGCCCACGTCTCGCCCTCGTCGAACTCCGGCGACACCGCCCCGCGCGCGCTCTTCGCGAGCATGGGCGTCGTCCCGGGCAAGGACTACGAGGTGCTCTTCTCGGGCAAGCACGACAATTCCATCATGGGCGTGGTCAACAAGGACTACGACGCCGCGCCCGTCGCCTCCACGGTCGTCGAGCGCATGCAGGCGCGCGGCATGTTCAAGCCCGGCACGCTGCGCGTGGTGTACGAGACGGCGCCCTTCCCGCGCACCGCCTTCGGCGTCGCCCACAACCTGCCGCCGGAGCTCAAGGCGAAGATCCGCGAGGCCTTCACGGGCTTCGACTTCAAGAACTCCGGCCTCGCCAAGGAGTTCAAGGACACCGAGCGCTTCACGACCATCGTGTACAAGGACGCCTGGCGCGACGTGCTCACCATCCAGAAGTCCGGTGGCGTGAGCTACACGCAGGAGAGCCTCTCGAAGCTCGGCACCAAGGCGGAGTAGCCGATGGCGATCGCCCCGCGGGCCGCGCCCGGCCCGGACGGCGCCGCGCCGCTGCTCGCGGTCGAGAACCTCTCGAAGGTCTACCCGGGCGGCACGCGGGCGCTCGACGGCGCGAGCTTCGTCGTCTCCCGGCCCGAGGTCATCGCGATCATCGGCTCCTCCGGCGCCGGCAAGAGCACGCTCATCCGCTGCATCAACCGGCTGGTGGAACCCACGGGCGGGAGCGTGCGGCTCGGCGGGACGGACCTCGTCCGCCTGGGCAAGGCGGAACTGCGCGAGGCCCGGCGGCGCATCGGGATGATCTTCCAGGAATTCAACCTCGTCGACCGCCTCACGGTGATGGAGAACGTGCTCTCGGGCCGGCTGGGGTCCGTGGGCTTCCTCGCCTCGTGGCTGCGGCGCTATCCGCCGCGCGACATCGCGAACGCCTACGCCATGCTCGAGCGCGTGGGCCTTTCGGGGCTGCACGACTCCCGGGCCGACGCGCTCTCCGGCGGCCAGCGCCAGCGCGTGGGGATCGGGCGCGCCCTCATGCAGGAGCCCGACCTGCTGCTGGTCGACGAGCCGACCGCGAGCCTGGACCCGAAGACGGCCCGCCAGATCATGCGGCTCATCCGCACGCTCGCCGAGGAGCGCGCGACCCCCGCCCTCGTGAACATCCACGACGTGGCCCTCGCCCGGGGCTTCGCCGACCGGGTGATCGGCCTGAAGGGCGGCCGCGTCGCCTTCGACGGCCCGGCCTCGGCCCTCACGCCCGCCGTGCTCACCGACATCTACGGCGCCGAGGACTGGAGCCGCACGATCCGCCCGGACGGCGAGGAAGGGGACGGCGCGTGAGCGTGGCGTCCCCGGCCGCGCAATGGCGCGCCCCGCCCGTCTTCTTCGCCACCCGGGGACGCCAGCGGGCGGCGATCGCGATCGCCCTGCTGTACGTCGCGTGGTCCGTCTCCACGCTGAACATCGACGTGAACCGCGCGCTCGCCGGCATCCCGCGCGCCGTGGATCTGTTCGCGCGCATGGTGCCGCCGGACTTCTCCCGCGGCTCGCTCCTCGCCAAGGGCATGGCCGAGAGCCTGCAGATGGCCTTCGCCGCCACGCTCGCCGGCGTGCTGCTGAGCGTGCCCCTGGGGATCGCGGCGGCCCGCAACCTCGCCCCGCGGCCCGTGTACCTGGCGGCGCGCGGGCTCATCGTGTGCGGGCGCACGTTCCACGAGGTGATCATCGCCATCTTCTTCGTGAAGCTCTTCGGCTTCGGCCCGGTCGCGGGCCTGCTCACCCTCGCGTTCCACTCCGTCATCTTCCTGGCCAAGATGCTCGCCGAGGACATCGAGAACGTGCGCGCCGGCCCCATCGAGGCGGTGCGGGCGACCGGCGCGGGCTTCGGGCAGGTGGTCGTCTACGCGGTGCTGCCGCAGGTGCTCACGCGCACCGTCGGCACCGCGATCTACCGCCTCGACGCCAACGTGCGCCACTCGACCGTGGTGGGCATCGTGGGCGCGGGCGGCATCGGCCAGACCCTCTCGGCGTCCTTCTCGCGCTATGACTACGACTTCGCCGCGGCGATCCTGCTGTGCATCATCGCGCTGGTCGCGCTGGGCGAATGGTTCAGCGACTGGGTGCGGGGCAAGCTCCGGTGAGCGCCGCGCCCGGCACCGGCCCTCCGGCCACCTGGCGGCGCCACACGCCGCGGGAGGTCGCGCTGCAGTGGATCTCGCTCGTGGCGGTGGCCTTCGCCACCGTCTGGTCCGTCTCGGCCCTGGACATCGAGTGGGCCTTCTTCCAGGACGCGCACGAGCAGGCGGCGGACCTCGCCCGGCGCATGTGGCCGCCGCGCTGGTCGTACCTGCCGGCGATCATCGCCCCGCTCGTCGAGACGCTCCACATCGCGACGCTGGGCACCGCGATCGCGGTGGTGTTCTCGCTGCCCATCGCCTTCCTCGCGGCGCGCAACACCACCGCCAACCGCTTCACCTGGGCGGTCGGCCGGGGCCTGCTCGTCGCCTCGCGCTCGGTCAACACCGTGATCTGGGGCCTGCTCTTCGTCGCGATCTTCGGGCCCGGCCCCCTCGCCGGCATCGCCGCGGTGGCGGCGCGCTCCGTGGGCTTCCTCGCGAAGCTCGTGGCCGAGGCCATCGAGGAGGCCGACCGCGGCCCCATCGAGGCGATCGAGTCGACGGGCGCGGGCACGCTGCAGGTCTACACCGTCGCGATCCTGCCGCAGGTGCTGCCCGTGCTGATCGGCACCACCGTCTACCGCTGGGACATCAACGTGCGCGAGTCGAGCGTGCTCGGCTTCGTGGGCGCGGGCGGCATCGGC
>ERZ761602.2155-NODE-2155-length-32173-cov-4.838190_pt1 | contig 32173 bp, 28 predicted proteins | sample MGYA00512165_ERZ761602 | MGnify/ENA primary metagenome ERZ761602 (study PRJEB28899, sample SAMN02445085) | bioreactor sludge metagenome | biome: EBPR sludge; isolation source: Thorneside wastewater treatment plant | place: Australia: Brisbane, Thorneside...
GCCGGATGAATGGTGGTGATGGGTGGAGTTGAACCACCGACCTCAGCATTATGAGTGCCGCGCTCTAACCAACTGAGCTACATCACCACGCGGGGGCGGCATTGTCTTGGCCGGGGCGGTGGGGTGTCAAGAAACGGGCGGGATCGCGCCTGAAGGCGCTCCTACGGGCCAATCACAGTTCCGCAGGGACCAGGGGTTCGCCCTTGATATTCATGGCCTTGCCCCCGTCCACGGCGGCGAAGGTCCGCCCCACGGACTTCGGGCTGGCGACCACCTGCCAGACCAGGTCGCCGAGGTCGGTGCGGTTGATGTAGCCGACTACCCAGGGGCTCTCCACCAGCATGGCGCTGCCCCGGGCCGGGCGCCCATGCATGCCGCCGGAACGCACGATGGTCCAGTCCATGCCCGTGGCGGTCAGGCGCTTCTCCGCCCAGTCCTTCGCCCGGATCGACTTGCCCGCGAAGGCCTTCACGAAGGGGTCCAGGACGACGGCGCTGTCGCCGCAGCCGATCGAGGTGGTCAGGATGAAGCGCCGCACGCCCGCGGCATGCGCCGCGTCGATCACGTTGATGTTGCCCTGGCTGTTCAGCTGGGGCGTGCCGCCGATGAAGCAGACGACCTCGAGCCGGGCGGCATCCCGGCCGCGGAAGACCGCCTCCACCTCGTCGCGCTGCACCGGGTCCGCCACCGCGCCCCCGGCCCCCAGCCGCTCCACGAGGCCGAGGTCCCGGTCCCGGGACACCACGCCCAGCACGGCCCGGCCGGCCCGGCGGGCCAGCTGCACCAGGCGGTAGCCGGTGTCGCTGTCGGCGCCGAAGACGACCAGGGTGGTGGCGGGATCCGGGGGCGGCATGGCCGGATAGTGGCAGGTTCCGGGGCGCGCCGGAATCGCGCCTGAAGGCGCTCCTGCAGGCGGGACTACACGTTGAAGCGGAAGTGGACGACGTCGCCCTCGTGCATGACGTAGTCCTTGCCCTCCAGCCGGAGGCGGCCCGCCTCCTTGGCCCCCTGCTCGCCCTTGCCCGCGATGTAGTCGGCGAAGGCGATGACCTCGGCGCGGATGAAGCCCTTCTCGAAATCCGTGTGGATGACGCCCGCCGCCTGGGGCGCCGTGGCGCCCGTCGGGATGGTCCAGGCCCGGGTCTCCTTCGGGCCGCAGGTGAAGTAGGTCTGCAGGCCGAGCAGGCGGTAGCCCGCCACGATGACGCGGTTCAGGCCCGGCTCGGTGAGGCCCAGGTCGTCGAGGAAGGCCTGCTTGTCGGCCTCGTCCAGCTGGGCAATCTCCGCCTCGATGGCGGCGCACACCACCACCACTTCGCTGCCATCCTGCGCCGCGTGGGCGCGGACGCGCTCGACGAGCGCGTTGCCCTTGAGGCCCTTCTCGTCCACATTCGCCACGTACATCACGGGCTTCCCGGTGAGCAGGAACATCTCGGCGACGGCCTGGCGGTGCTCCTCCGGCACCGGGAAGGTGCGCGCGGGCTGGCCGCCGTCCAGGTGGGCACGGAGCTTCTGCAGGAGGTCCCGCCGGGCGATGTCCTCCTTCTTGCCGGCCTTCGCGGCCTTCTCGGCCTTGTCCGCCGCCTTCTCGACGCCGGCGAGGTCCGCGAGCAGCAGCTCGGTGTTGATGACCTCGATGTCGTGGATGGGATCGATGCGGCCCGCCACGTGCACCACGTCGTCGTTCTCGAAGCAGCGGACCACGTGGGCGATGGCGTGGGTCTCGCGGATGTTGGCCAGGAACTTGTTGCCGAGCCCCTCGCCCTTCGACGCCCCGGCCACCAGGCCCGCGATGTCCACGAACTCCACGGTGGCGGGCAGGATCTTCTCGGACTTCGCGATGGCCGCGAGCTGCGCGAGGCGGGCGTCCGGCACCGGCACCACGCCCACGTTGGGGTCGATGGTGCAGAACGGGTAGTTCTCGGCGGCGATGCCCGCCGCGGTCAACGCATTGAAGAGGGTGGACTTGCCCACGTTGGGCAAGCCGACGATGCCGCACTGGATGGCCATGGGAGGAACCGGGAGTCGAAACGGGGCGCCATCATACCGGCTCCGTCAGTGCCGTTGACCCCGCTCGCCCCGGTGCCCCCGGTCCTCGCCCCGGTCCCGGCTGCGCACGCGCTCGGCGGACGGCACCGACGGGCCGTCCCGGGGCCCGGCCCGGTTGCCCCAGCCACCCGCCGGTGGCTGCCGGGGTTCGGGGCGGGCGTCCGGTCGGGACGCCGGCGGCTGCCGGGGCCGCGACTCTGGGCGCGATTCTGGGCGCGATTCTGGGCGCGACTCTGGGCGCGACTCTGGCCGCGATGCTGGCCGCGATGCTGGCCGCGACTCTGGCCGCCACGCCGATCGGGACTCAGGGCGTGGCTGGGATCGCGGCTGCTGGGGCCGCACCTCCCGGGGGGACGCACCGAAGGTCGGTGGGCGGGCCCGGTCCGGCTGTTGCTGGCGCGGCGCTGGGTTGGCCCGGGTCTGCCAGCCGTCCCGGGTACTGCGGTAAGGCGTGCCGTTGCGGTCCACGTAGACGTCATTCGGGCGGCGGGGATTCGGCCGGGCCACGGGCTGGGTGTCCCGCCGGGGCTCGTGGCGGGGGCGCCCGTCGCGCTGGGCATAGAGGTTGTTCGCGGGCCGGGGCCGGGCCGAGGGCCGGCCGCCGATGCCCGGCAGCTGGGCGATCTGGCTCCGCTCCGGCGGCCGGAAGCCCCGGCGGGGCTCGCTCCGGTGGTCATGCGGGCGGTCGTGCCGGGGGGGACGGTAACCGCCCGGGCCGAACCAGCCGCCGGTGTGTTGGCCGTCCCAGTAGCCCTGCCGGTAACCGGCCCGGTAGCCGGCCCCGACGACGGGACGATGGAGCGGGTAGTAGCCATGGCCCCAGCCGCCCCAGCCCGGGCCCCAGGCCCAGGAGAAGCTGGCCCAGCCGGCGCTCCAGCTCATGCCGTAGCCCCAGCCGTACCAGGGCGTGTAATGCACGTGGAAGCCGAAGGTGGCCGGCCGCGGGTAGTACACGGCCCGTCCGTACCAGGGCCGGTAGTACCAGCCGGTGCCGTAGACGACCGTCCCGCGGTAGGGAAAGGCCCAGGTGTAGCCCGGCAGGTAGCCCACGTAGACCACGTCGGGCGTGGTGTCGTAGATGTACACGTATTTCACGTTGTAGGCGGGGCTGCTCGCCGGGATGTTCTCCACCTCGCCGGGGCGCTCGTCGGCCACGTCCCAGGGGCCGTAGGCCGAGGCGGACACGTACCAGACGCCCTCGTCCACCGCGTAGAAGCGCGCGCCCACCTTCAGCACCTGGGAGGCCGTGTTCTGCCCATAGAGCAGCGAGGTCCCCGGGATGAGCTCGAAGCGGGGCACGCCGTCCCAGGTCACCTCCAGTTCGCCCCGGCCGCGGCGCACCGGTGCCGTCTGGGGGATCATCGTGTCCATCACGGCGTCGGCGGCCTCGTCGGTGCCCGGCACGTGGGCCAGCACCTCGGCCTTGCCGGACTGGCGGGGCACCTCGGCGAAGGCCCGGGGTACGTCGTCGGGGTCCACGAATCCCCAGGGCCCGGTGAGCGCCCGCGCCCGGTACCAGCGGCCCGACAGCACCACGTAGTAGTAGCGGGTGGGCACCTCGAGGAAGAGGTCACTGCCCGTGTTGGTGACATAGAGCATCTCGTCGCCCACCAGCGGCCGGTACTGGGCCGGACCGTCGGTGGCGATGAGTTCGGCGGGGCGGGTGCTGACGACGATCTCCGCCCGGCGCAGCTGGTCGGCGGGCACGCCGTCGCCGGCATCCAGCGGCGGGTCGTCGGCGCCCCGGGAGAACAGCGCGGCGATGCCCGCGGGGGGCGCATCCCGGGCGGCCCAGGGGCCGCGGACGAGGTCGCGGGTGGTGAACCACACGGTGGACCCGAACAGCCAGTACTGGCGGGCGGCCTGGTCGTAGACGATCGGGAACGGCGTGTTGGCGACCCGCTGGTAGGCCGTGCCGTCGATGGGCTGCAGGCGCGGAGCGCCGTCCAGGGTCACGAGGATCGCCGGGCGGTCCCGGTAGAGGATCTCCGGCGGGTCGTTGCGGAAGCCGGGATCGCCATCAGCGCCCCCGGCCTCGAGGCCGGCCCGGAGCTCGTCGAGGGTGAGGTCCAGGCCCCACCCGGGGGCGGTGCGTTCGATGAGGGCGGTGAGGTCCTGCACCTCGGGCCCGGTCGCATCGGGGAACCGGGCCCGCTCGATGTCGAAGGTCTTGAACCGGACGAGGCCCTGGTCCCGGTCCACGTCGAGGGTCGCCGCGACCCAGAGGGCACCGAACTCGGGAGGCAGTCCCGGCCGCTGGATGGCCACGGCGATGCGGGCGCGGGTGTCGATGCCGTCCAGGGCATCGAACTGGGGCTGGTACAGGACGATGGTGGCATCCCCGGACCGGACCTCCCGGGGCCAGGCGGCGGCCTCGGCACCCGACCACAGGACGGGCAGCAGGACGAGCGTTATGGCAAGGGCGGCAGCGGAGCGGATGGCGGCCATGGGACACCTCTCTGGAGCCGAGTCTAGGTCCGCCAAGCTGAACGGTTGCTGCAAATTCGGGCGGTCAGCCTTGCTAGGATGGGCGCCATGCTCGAAACCTCGATCGCTGGCAGCCTGCCCCGCCCCGCCTGGCTGGCGGAACCCGAAACCCTGAAGGGCGCCTGGAAGCTGTCCGGCGCCGCGCTGGAGGACGGCAAGCGCCGCGCCGCCGCGGAATGGCTCCGCCACCAGGAGGAGGCCGGCATCGACATCGTCACGAATGGCGAGGTGTTCCGGCAGCACTTCGTGCACGGCTTCCTGGAGGGCCTGACGGGCATTGACTGGCAGAAGATGACCCGCATGGGCATCCGCAACAACCGCTACGAGCTGGACGTACCGACGGTGACCGGCCCGTTGTCCCGGCCGATGCCCGTGCACCTCGAGGAGGTGCAGTTCTCCCGGGGCGCGACCCGCGCAAAATTCAAGTTCACGCTGCCGGGGCCCATGACCATCTGCGACACCATCGCCGACGGTCACTACGGCAGCCGCCCCGAGATGGCGCTGGCCTTCGCCGACATCCTGAATGCGGAGGCGAAGGAACTCGAGGCAGCGGGGGTCGACATCATCCAGTTCGACGAGCCGGCATTCAACGTGTTCCTGCACGAGGTGAAGGACTGGGGCATCGAGGCCCTGCACCGGGCCAGCGCGGGCCTGAAGTGCACCACCGCGGTACACATCTGCTACGGCTATGGCATCCAGGCGAACCTGGACTGGAAGAAATCCCTGGGCGGCGAGTGGCGCCAGTACGAGGAGATCTTCCCGGCCCTGAACGCGAGCCGCATCGACCAGGTGTCCCTGGAGTGCGCCGGCTCGAAGGTACCGCTGTCCCTGCTCCGCCTGCTGCCGGACAAGCAGCTGATGGTGGGCGCCATCGAGGTGACGGGTGACCGGGTGGAGTCAGCGGAGGAAGTGGCCGCGACCCTCGGCGCCGCCGCCAAGCACGTGGAGCTCGAGCGCATGCTCCCCTGCACCAACTGCGGCATGGCGCCGATCGCCTACGACGCGGCCCTCGGCAAGCTGAAGGCCCTCGGCGCGGGCGCCGCGCTGGCGCGACGCAAGCTGGGCGGGTGACCATGAACACCCGGGTCCGCGCTGGACTGCTCGGGCTGATGCTCACCCTCGGGGCCAGCGCGCAACCGGCGGATGAGAGCCCCCGCTACTGGTTCCTGGACCGCCTCTCGGCCGCAGACCTGGTGCCCGCCGACTGGGACCTGCTCAACCAGAACATCCGCCTCGCGCTCTACGAACTGGGCGACGGTGAATCCGTGGGCTGGTCCGAGCCCGTCTCTGAGCACTCCGGCAGCGTCCGGGCGATCAGCACCACCACCGCCGGCGACGGCACCTGCCGCAAGCTCCGCATCAGCATCGACGTGGATGCCGGCAGCGACGACGGCGTGTTCGAGTTCTGCCGGACCGGCGGGACCGGCTTCTGGCGGCTGACGACGAGCACGTTCGCGCTGCATCACTAGCAGCGCCTACCCCGCCGGCCCGAACTCCCCCGTCGCGTCGGTGCGCGGCGTCGTCGTGTGCAGCTGCTGCATGGCCTTGTCGGGGCCGCTGGCGGCGAGGATCTCGACGGCGGCGAGGGCGGCGGCAATCGCATCCAGGACCAGGGCCCGTTCGGCCTTGCCCGGCGCGTGCAGCACGTAGTCGGTGACGAGATCCTTGTGGCCCGGATGGCCGATGCCGAGCCGCAACCGCAGGAAATCGGGCCCGCAGGTTGCCACGATGTCCCGGAGGCCGTTGTGGCCCCCATGGCCGCCCCCCTTCTTCAGGCGGGCGGTGCCCGGCGGCAGGTCCAGTTCGTCGTGGACGACGAGTACCTGCTCCGGCGACAGGCCGTAGTAGTCGAGCACCTTGCGCACCGAGCGGCCGCTGCGGTTCATGAAGGTGGACGGCTTCAGCAGGCGCACGGGCCGGCCAGGCAGAGTGAGCCGGCACTCCTCCCCGTCGAAGCGGGATTCGGGGGCGAACCGCCCGCCCGCGTGGGCCGCCAGCTGGTCGACGAACCAGAAGCCCACGTTGTGGCGATCGCCGGCGTGCTTCGGCCCCGGATTGCCGAGGCCGACGATGAGCAGGGTGTCGGTACTGGTCGCCACGGGTCGCAAGATAGCACTGCAGAAAAGAAAAGGCCGCGCAGTGCGCGGCCCTTCCGGATCGCGGCCGAAGCCGCGCCTACTTCTTGTCGCCCTTGGCGGGGGCAGCGGCTGGCGCCGCGGCCTTGTCGCCGGCGGCCGGCGTGGCGGCAGCAGCGCCCTCGCCGGCAGCCGCGGCCTCGGGAGCCGGCTCCTCCACGACGCGCAGCACGTGCACGTGCACGACCGGCAGGTCGCTGTCGGTGTTGGCCTCGAAGCCCGGCACCTCGACGCCCGAGGGCAGCTTCAGGTCCCGGATGTGCAGCATGTCGTTCAGCTCCATCGGGCCCACATCGACCTCGATGTACTCGGGCAGGTCCTTCGGCAGGCAGCTGACCTCGAGTTCGGTGAGCAGGTGCGACACGGAACCGCCGCCGAGCTTCACGCCCGGGGACTGCTCCTGGTTGATGAAGTGCAGCGGGATCGTCATGCGCAGCTTCTCGGTGGCCACGACCCGCTGCAGGTCGAGATGCAGGATGGCCCGCTTGGCCGGATGGGGCTGATAGTCGCGGACGACGGCCTGCAGCTGCTTGCCATCCAGCGCGACGCTGATGATGCTGGACAGGAAAGCCTCCTCGGCCATGTTCCGGTGCAGGGCGTTGGCGTCGAAGGCGACGCCGGTCGGCGGCTCGCCGCCACCATACATAATGCCGGGGATCTTGCCTTCGCGACGCAGGCGGCGGCTCGCACCTTTCCCTGCATCACGCCGGGTCTCCGCGGCGAGATTGAACTGATGTGCCATTGAAATGCTCCTTGGGGGTTATCCCGCCGGGTCTGGATCCGGGGCCCCCTGCGACCAGGGGCCCATCCGGCGGGCCGCGGAGCATAGCACAGGCGTCCCTCCCGTAGGAGCGCCTTCAGGCGCGAGGCCGGGAGTCCCCGCAGCGAGCGTGTTCATCTAGCGAGCGAAGGGGACTTCCCCCCTCGCGCCTGAAGGCGCTCCTACCGGCGTCAGTCCAGGTACAGCGAGCTCACGGACTCCGCCGAGCTGATGCGCCGCATGGTCTCCCCCAGCAGTTCCGCGACGGAGAGCTGGCGGATCCGGCCCGTGGCCACGGCCTCCGGGGACAGGGGGATGGTGTCCGTGACCACCAGCTCGTCGAGCTTCGAGGCGGCGATCCGCTCCACGGCCGGGCCGGACAGCACCGGGTGGGTGACGTAGGCCAGCACCTTCTCGGCACCGTGCTCCTTGAGCGCACCCGCCGCGTGGCACAGCGTGCCGGCGGTGTCCACCATGTCGTCCACCAGCACGCAGACCTTGCCCTCCACCTCGCCGATGATGTTCATCACCTCGGAGACGTTGGCCCTGGGACGCCGCTTGTCGATGATCGCGAGGTCCGCGTCGTCCATGCGCTTGGCGATGGCCCGGGCGCGCACGACGCCGCCCACGTCGGGCGAGACCACCACCATGTCGGCGTACTTCTGGCGCCAGAGGTCGCCGAGCAGCACCGGTGAGGAGTAGACGTTGTCCACCGGGATGGAGAAGAAGCCCTGGATCTGGTCGGCATGCAGGTCGACGGTCAGCACGTGGTTGATGCCGGCCTCGGCGATCATGCGCGCGACCATGCTCGCCGTGATGGGCACGCGGGCCGCGCGGGGCCGGCGGTCCTGGCGGGCGTAGCCGAAGTAGGGGATCACCGCGGTGATGCTGGCGGCCGACGACCGCCGGCACGCATCGGCGAGCACCAGCAGTTCCATGAGGTTGTCGTTGACCGGCGGGCAGGTGGACTGCACCAGGAAGACGTCACGGCCGCGGACGTTCTCGTACACCTCGACCAGCACCTCGCCGTCGCTGAAGCGGCCGACCTGGGCCCGGCCCATGGGCTGCTTCAGGTGACGGGCGATGCGCTGGGCAAGGTCAGGATTGGCGTTCCCGGAGAGGATCGCGAAATTCGTTGAGTCCACTGGGGTGCCGGCCCTTCTTTAGTGTGATCGCTGGAACTGGCTGGGGCGGTAGGATTCGAACCTACGGATGGCGGGATCAAAACCCGCTGCCTTACCACTTGGCTACGCCCCAACTGGCTTCGCTCCAGTCGCGTCTGCGTCGCCCGCGCCATCTTACGCTGTCGGCGGCCGGTCAGAAATCCCGTGGCCCGAGCTGCCACTCGTCGATCACGAGCCGGAGGCGACGGTCCGGCGCCGTGAGCACCACCTTGCGGGGCAGTTCGACGGCGCCTTCCGGCACGTAGTCCTGGTAGGCGATGGACCAGCCGTCCTGGACGAGCCCGGCGGGCAGTCCCCGCCCGTCCGCGGTCTCCGTGGCGATGCTGCCCGGCCCCGGGACGCCCAGCAGCCAGTAGCGGGCGTTGGCCACGGGCAGGGCCCAGCCGAGCTGCGCCTCCAGGAAACGTTCGGCGGCCTCCGGCCCGGTGTAATCGGCAGCCACCTCGCCCCGTGCGGACAGGACGGTGAGGCGGGTCGGCTCGACGTGGACCTCGTAGGCCCCGGCGCCGAAGGGCCCGGCGACGCGGAGCACCGTCCGCTCACCGGCCTGCTGCCAGGTGAAGCTGCCCTGGCCGCCAGCCCCGGGCGCCTTCAGGGCCATCCGGCCCCGGGCCTCCCAGGTGTCGACTGCGACGAGGGCGGCCCGGCGCGCCGCCGCATCGACGGGGGCCGCCCCGTCCCGCCGCGGAGGCGCCGTGCATCCGGCCACGAGGCATACCGCCACCGCCGCGGCCGGCATCCACCGCGCCGGGGAGGTGCAGGACCCCATCGCTCAGCGCAGCAGGCGTTCGGCGGTTTCCCGCACGGGCCTGCTGTCCGGGAACGCCACGGCGGCCGTGCGGAGCAGGTCGGTGGCCTCCTCCTGCTCGCCGAGCGACCAGAGCACCTCGGCGAGGTGGCTCGCGATCTCGGGATCGGGGAGCCGCGCGAGGGCCGCTTCGAGGTGGCTCCGCGCCTCCCGCTGGCGGCCCAGGCGGAACAGGGTCCAGCCGACGCTGTCCTCGATCGCCGCGCTCTCCGGCTCGAGCTCGAACGCGCGGCGCACCCAGGGCCAGGCCTTGCGGGCCTGGCCGGCGCGACTCACGAGGGTGTAACCGTAGGCATTGGCCGCGAGCGCGCTGTCGGGTGCGAGGGCAGCCGCCTTGCCCAGGTCCGCGAGCGCTTCCCGGACCCGGTCCTGCTGCTCCAGCAACCCACCGCGGGCGAGCAACAGGCGGACCGACGCCGGCTTGTAGCGGAGCGCCTCGGTGTAGGCGGCGAGGGCCTCGTCCGGACGACCCAGGGCCTGGAGCACCTGCGCCCGCCACTCGAGTACTTCGAAGGTCTGGGCCGGGTGGTCGCTCGCAAAGACGGACAGTTCGTCGAGCGCCGCATCGGGCACGCCGTCCCGGAGCAGCAGTTCCGCCATGGCCAGCCGGGCGGGCAGCAGGTACGGGCCGGCGGTGATCCGCTCGAGGTAGCGTCGCGCCGCCTCCCCGTCGCCCCGCTGGCTGGCGATGCGGGCCCGGTAATAGAAGGCCTCGAAGCGGTCCGCGCCCCCGTCGTCGAGGGCATCGAAGCGCTGGTCGGCAGCGTCGAGGTCGCCGGTCGCCAGCTCCATGAAAGCCAGCGTGCGCGAAAGCTCCGGCCGGTCGCCGAAGCGACTGGCGAGCCCGGCGATGGTCGTGCGGGCCTCGCCGATCCGCCCCGAGTCCGCGAGGAGCCGGGCGTACTCGAGTTCCACCAGCGGGCCCTCGGCGGTGGCACGAAGGTCATCCGCCCGGGCCAGGCCCTCGTCGACGCGGCCGGAGGCCGCCAGCGCCCGGGCGATCAGCAGCTGGGGCTCGGGCCAGCCGGGATCGTCGAAGGCAGCCGACTCCCCGGCAGCCAGGGCGAGTTCCAGGTCCCCGGAGCGCAGGGCGGCGGTGCCGAGGGCGAGCTGCAGCCCTGGCGAGAGCGGGTCGAGCGCCGTGAGCCGGGCGAGTGCCCGGGTCACCAGCGGGGCTTCCTCTGCGGCAAGGTCCGCCGCCAGCGCAAGGTAGACCTCGTCGCGCCGGGGTTCGCCCGGCCCGAGGGCGGCGCCGAGGTCCACAACGGCCTCGTCGATAGCGTGCCGGCGCAGGCGGAGCCGGCCCCGCAACTCCCGGGGCAGCGGGTTGCCCGGTGCCAGGGTGATCCAGCGGGTCACGGCCTCCTCGGCCAGTGCGTCGAAGCCGGTGCCGAACGTGAACTGGGTGGCGCGCTCGGCCAGGGCCGGGTCCTCCGAGGCCCCGGCGGCGGCCGTGAAGGCGGCGGCGGCGGCGGGCAGGTCGCGCCGCGTGAGGGCGGCTTCCGCCTCGGCGAGCAGCACGTCCGGGAGCAGGGCCGCGGCGGCGAGACGGGGCAGGCAGAACGCGACCAGCACCAGCAGCAGCGACGTGCGGTAAGGTGGCTGGTTAGCAGCGCGATTCACATCGGGGATAATACCGGCAATGCAGCCTTCCATCGTCGAAAAGCTCCAGAGACTCGTGGCCCGCTCGGAGGAGCTCGGCGAGCTGCTGAACGACCCGGCCGTGTCGGGTGACCCGGCGAGGTTCCGGGACCTGTCCCGGGAGTACGCCCAGCTGCTGCCGGTGGTCAGCCTGTTCCGGGACTGGCGCCGCACGGAGGCAGACCAGGCGGCCGCCGCGGAGATGCTGGCCGGCGAGGACGCGGAACTCCGCCGCCTCGGCCAGGAAGAGACCAGCCGCATCCGCGACGAGCTGGCCGACCTGGAGTCCCGGGTGCGACTGCAGCTGATTCCGAAGGACCCGCTCGATGACAGCAACATCTACCTGGAGATCCGGGCGGCGGCCGGCGGCGACGAGGCGGCGATCTTCGCCGGCGACCTCTTCCGCATGTACTCGAAGTACGCCGAGGGCCGGGGCTGGCAGATCGAGGTGATCAATTCCAGCGCGGGCGAGCACGGCGGCTTCAAGGAAGTGATCAGCCGGATCATCGGCCAGGGCGCCTACTCCCGCCTCAAGTTCGAGTCCGGCGCCCACCGGGTGCAGCGGGTGCCCGCCACCGAGGCCCAGGGCCGGGTGCATACCTCGACCTGCACGGTCGCCGTGCTGCCCGAGCCGGAGGAGATCGACGCGATCCCGATCAACCCCGCCGACCTCCGCACCGATACCTACCGGGCCTCGGGCGCCGGCGGCCAGCACGTCAACAAGACGGATTCCGCCGTGCGCCTGACCCACCTGCCGACGGGCATCGTGGTGGAGTGCCAGGACGAGCGCTCCCAGCACAAGAACCGGGCGCGGGCGATGAAGCTGCTGCAGGCCCGGCTGCTCGACCAGGCCCGACAGAAGCAGTCCAGCGAGCAGGCGGCCCGCCGCAAGAGCCAGGTTGGCACCGGCGACCGCTCGGAGCGCATCCGCACCTACAACTTCGCCCAGAGCCGGGTCACCGACCACCGCATCAACCTGACGCTCTACAAGCTCGACGATATCCTGGAAGGCGACCTGGACCCGCTGGTGGGTCCGCTCATCAACGAGTACCAGGCCGGGCAGCTGGCGGCCCTCGAGAACTGATCATGCAGACCCCTTTTCCGTCGCTGGTCGACAGCATCGGCAACACGCCGCTGATCCGCCTGAACCGGCTGTCCGCGGCCACCGGCTGCGAGATCCTCGGCAAGGCCGAATTCATGAACCCCGGCGGCTCCGTGAAGGACCGGGCCGCACTCGGCATCGTGCGGGACGCGGAGCGCCGGGGCGCGCTGCGCCCGGGCGGGACCATCGTGGAAGGCACTGCGGGCAACACCGGCATCGGCCTCGCGGTGGTCGGCAACTGCCTTGGCTACCCGACGGTCATCGTCATGCCCGACAACCAGAGCCGGGACAAGGTCGACACGCTGCGGGCCTACGGCGCGGAGGTGCGACTGGTGCCTGCCGTGCCGTTCAAGGACCCCAACCACTTCGTGCACACCTCCCGCCGGCTGGCGGAGGAACTCGCCGCGTCCCTGCCCCAGGGCGCGGTCTGGGCCAACCAGTTTGACAACCTGGCCAACCGCGAATACCACGAGCGGATCACCGCGGCGGAGATCTGGCAGCAGACCGGGGGGCGGGTCGACGGGTTCATCTGCTCGGTAGGCACCGGGGGCACGCTGGCGGGAGTTGCCCGGGGACTCCGGGCCTTCCGGCCCGACGTGCGGATCGGCCTGGCCGACCCCCAGGGCTCGGCCCTCTACAACTGGTTCACGAGCGGCGAGCTCAAGGCCGAGGGCAGCTCGATCAGCGAAGGTATCGGCACGAGCCGCATCACCGCAAACTTCGCGGACACGCCGGTGGACCATCCCTTCCAGATCCCCGACAGCGAGTCGGTGCCGCTGGTGTACGACCTGATCCGCAGCGAGGGCCTGCTGGTCGGTGGTTCGAGCGGCGTGAACGTGGCCGGCGCCGTGCGGCTGGCGCGGGCGGTCGGCCCGGGGCACGTGATCGTCACCATGCTGTGCGATTCCGGCCTGCGCTACCGGCAGCGCCTCTTCAACCGGGAATTCCTGGCGGCCCGGGGCCTCGCCCTGCCAGACTGGCTGAACCTCGACGCCTGACCCCCAAGGAGCGATCCCATGCGCACGACAATGCTGGCCCTCGCCACGGTGCTTGCCGGCTTCCTGCCCGGCGCCGGCACCGCCGACGAGGCGAATACCCCCCGGTGGATCGCCGCCAGCAACGCCGAGGCGGCAGTCCTGCTGGACACCTACGCGCGGTTCTTCCCCGAGACGGCCGGCGAGCTCGGGGTGACCGGCCTCGACACCCGCGTCCTGGACCTCGGACCGGCCCTGAGCGAGCGGATCAGCGCAGCGTTCACCGCGGCGGCAAGGGAACTCGAGGATCGCAAGGCCGTGGCGCGTGACGCCCGCGTGGTCATGGACCTCGAGATCCTGCGGCAGGATGCCCTGCTGCAGGCCGAGCTGGAGGCCACGCGCCAGCGCTACCTGCTAACCGCCTTCGACGTGGCCGGCAGCGTCTACGCCGGGGTGCGCGCCCTGCTGAACGACCAGGTGGCGGGCGAGCGCCGGCCAGCAGCCGCGATCCGGCTGCAGCGCTACGCCGGCCTCGAGGAGGGTTACACGCCGGCCAGCGTGCTCGCCGAGGCCCGGGTACGCGAGCGGCTCGGCACCATCGGGCTGCTGTATCCCGTGCGTGAAGAGCTGGAACAGCAGCTCGCCAACAGCAGCCTGTACCTGGACGGCGTCGAGGAACTGCTGGACCAGTACAAGGTGAAGGGGGCCGGCAAGGCGCTGAAGGAACTGCGGGTGCAGGTCGCTGCCTACGACGACTTCCTGCGCCGGGAGGTGTTGCCGAAGGCCCGGGAGGACTTCCGCCTGCCGGCCGAGCTGTACGCCGTGCAGCTCAAGGACGTTGGCGTGGACATCCCGCCGGCGGATCTCGTGGCCCGCGCCCGCACCTCCTACCAGGAGATCCGCAACCAGCTCGTCGCGCTGGCGCCGGTGGTGGCGGCGCAACTCGGCCTGGATGCGACCGATTACCCCTCGGTCATCCGCGCGCTGCGCTCTGCGCAGGTCACCGGCGAGGCCACCCTGCCCCTCTACCGGGAGCGCCTCGCGGCGCTGGAGGAGATCATCCGCCGGGAACGGCTCGTGAGCCTGCCGGAGCGCGAGGCCATCATCCGGCTGGCCACGGCCGCCGAGAGCGCCGCGGTACCGGCACCCCAGATGAAGCCGCCCCCCTTCGTGAACAACCAGGGCGAGCGGGGCGAATTCGTGCTGCCCCTTGCAATGCCGCCCGCCCCCGGCGAGGCGGCGGGTCGCCGGCTGGAGGACTTCACGTTTGATGCCGTCACCTGGACCCTCACCGCCCACGAGGCACGGCCGGGCCACGAGTTGCAGTTCGCCAGCATGGTGGAAAACGGGGTGTCGCTCGCCCGGGCCCTGTTCGCCCTGAACAGCGTCAACGTGGAAGGCTGGGCACTCTACGCCGAGGCAGAGGTCCAGCCGTTCCTGCCGCTGGAGGGCCAGCTGATCGCCCTGCAGTTCCGCCTGCTCCGCGCCGCCCGGGCCTTCCTCGACCCCCAGCTGCAGGAGGGCACGATCGACCTCGCGGGCGCCCGGCGCATCCTCGTCGGGGAGGTCGTGCTCACCGAGGCCATGGCGGAGCAGGAGTTGCAGCGCTACACCTTCCGGGACCCGGGGCAGGCGACCAGCTATTTCTACGGCTACCAGCGCCTGCTGGACCTGCGGGCCGCGACGGAATTAACCTTGGGACGCCGGTTCGACCGCCAGCGCTTCCACGACTTCGTGCTGGCCCAGGGGGTGCTGCCGCCCGCGTTGCTGGCGCAGCTGGTCAGGGATGAGTTCATCCCGGCGGAACTGAAGCGGTAGGCAACGACAATCGCGCCTGAAGGCGCTCCTACAGGGGGAAAATCACGATGGTGAGGAAACTGGGTGCGGAATTCCTGGGGACGGCCTGGCTCGTGCTGGGTGGCTGTGGCAGCGCCGTGCTGGCAGCGGGGTTCCCGGAGCTGGGCATCGGCTTCGTCGGCGTGTCGCTGGCCTTTGGCCTCACGGTGCTGACGATGGCCTTCGCCATCGGGCACATCTCGGGCTGCCACCTGAATCCGGCGGTGACGCTGGGCCTCTGGTCGGCCGGCCGGGTCCCGGCGGGAGACGTGGTGCCCTACATCGTGGCGCAGGTCATTGGCGGCCTCGCCGGCGCGGCGGCCATCGCCGCGATCGCGACCGGCAAGGCCGACTTCAACCTGGTCACGAGCGGCTTCGCGGCCAATGGCTTCGGCGAGCACTCTCCCGGCGGCTACGGCCTGCAGGCGGCGATCGTCTGCGAGGTGGTCCTGACCTTCTTCTTCCTGATGGTGATCCTGGGCGCGACCGACGCCCGGGCCCCGGCCGGCTTCGCGCCGATCGCCATCGGCCTCTGCCTCACGCTGATCCACCTCATCAGCATCCCGGTCACCAACACTTCGGTGAACCCGGCCCGCAGCACCAGCCAGGCCCTGTTCGTGGGCGGCTGGGCGCTCCAGCAGCTCTGGGTGTTCTGGGTGGCGCCGATCGCGGGCGGCATCCTCGCCGGCGTCGTGCACCGCTGGCTGTCGGCCAGGGAATAGGAACGGCCGTTAGGAGCGCCAGTAGGAGCGCCTTCAGGCGCGATCCGGCTCGATCGCGCCTGAAGGCGCTCCTACTGGCGTCCGCAGGCCGGGCAGCCGGCGTCCGGCTGCAGGCGGACTTCGCTGAAGGTGAGCGACAGCGCATCGTAGGTCAGCAGGCGGCCGGCAAGCGGCACGCCGATGCCGAGGATCAGCTTGAGGGCCTCGGTGGCCTGGAGGATGCCGAGCACGCCGGGCAGCACACCGAGGACGCCCGCCTCGGCGCAGGACGGGGAAGCTTCCGGCGGCGGCGGCTCGGGAAACAGGCAGCGGTAGCAGGGCCTGCCCCCGGCCGGGAACACGGTGAGCTGGCCCTCGAAGCGGTGGATCGCCGCGTGCACCACCGGCTTGCCGAGGGCGAGGGCCACGTCGTTGACCAGGTAGCGGGTCGCCACGTTGTCGCTGCCGTCCACGATGACGTCGTAATCGCCGAGGATCGCGGATGCATTGGCGTCGACCAGGCGCTGGTCGAGCTGCACCACCTTCACGTCGGGATTCAGCGCCGCGATCGTGGTCGCCGCGCTAGTCACCTTCGCGTCGCCCACGCGGCCGGTGGCATGCAGCACCTGCCGCTGCAGGTTGCTGAGTTCCACGCGGTCGTCGTCCACGATGCCGAGGGTACCGACGCCGGCTGCGGCGAGGTACAGGGCGGCCGGCGAGCCCAGCCCGCCCGCGCCGATGCAGAGGATCCGGGCGTCCAGCAGCCGGCGCTGTCGGGCCGGGCCGACCTCGGGCAGGCGCAGGTGCCGGGCGTAACGTTCCGCCTGGTCGGCACGAAGTGGCGCGGTGCCATCCGCAGGGGCCGGCACGATCCAGGGCAGGCCCGCCTTCTGCCAGGCCGTGAACCCGCCCCGCACGGACCAGACGCGGGTGTAGCCAAGGCCCGCGAGCTGTTCAGCGGCGCGGGCCGAGCGCACGCCACCGGCACAGATCACCGCGACAGGCGTGGCGCGGTCAGCCAGCAACGAGCCGATCCGGCCCGCCAGGTCGGGCAGCGGCACCAGCATCGCGCCGGCCAGTGCGCCGGCTGCGTGCTCGTCGGGATTGCGCACGTCGACGACGACGGGCGGCGCCGGGGCGCCGAGCCGGGCGGCGAGTTCCGCCGCGTCGATTTCCCGCACGAGGTCAGCCACCACTGAGGGCCTGGATGATCTGCACGGCGTCGCCCGCGCCCAGGGGGTGCCGGAGGTCCATTACCTGGTCCCCGTTGACGAAGATGCGCATGTGGGGCCGGATCGAATCCTGCTCGTCCACCATCCGGAAGCGGATGCCGGGGTATTGGCGGTCCAGGTCGGCGAGCAACCCACCGAGCGTGGCGCCCTCGGCCTGCACCTCGCGGACCCGGGTGTAGGAGAGCAGCGGGCTCGGGATCAGCACCTTCACCGCCGCAGGCCTCCGCTCACGCCAGCGCCGTTTCCACGGCGTAGATCTCCGGCAGGTGCCGGGCGATGCAGGTCCACCGCCCGCCCTCGTCGCTGCTCGCCCACAGCTCGCCGCTGGTGGTGCCGAGGTACAGCCCGGCGGGATCCCGGCCGTCACAGGTCATGGCCTGCCGCTTCACGGTCCACCAGGCCTGGGACGCCGGGAATCCCTGGTCCTGGCGTTGCCAGCTGCGCCCGCCGTCGCGGGTGACGAAGGCCGCCGGCCGACCCTCGAGGGCGACGCGGGGCCAGACCATCGAGCCGTCCATGGGGAAGACCCAGGCCGTGTCGGGATCGGTCGGGTGCACGACCATCGGGAAGCCGATGTCGCCGACGTCCCGGGGCATGTGGTCGCCGATGCGCTCCCAGCGGGTGCCAGGCCGGTCGAGCCGGTAGATGCCGCAGTGGTTCTGCTGGTAGAGCCGGTCCGGGTTGCCGGGACAGAGGCGCACGCAGTGCGGATCGTGGAACCACACCTTCGTCGGGTCGAAGTCCTCGACCACCGCGAGGCCGTCGATGAGGGGTTGCCAGGATCGCCCGCCGTCCACGGACTCGTGGACGCCGCCACTCGACATGCCGATGTAGAGGTGGTCCGGATCCCGGGGGTCCACGATCACCGAGTGCAGCTTGGGGCCGTCCGGCGTGCCGTCCTGGGGGCCGCCCATCCACTCACGGTATTGCGGGTCGTCGTTCAGCCCGCGACACGGTTCCCAGGTGTCGCCGCCGTCGGCCGAGCGGAAGAGGCCGTGGGGCGACGTGCCCGCCCACCAGGTGCCGGGCTGGCTCGCGTGGCCCGGCGTGAGCCAGAAGGTGTGGTTCACCACCCTGCCCTTCCCGGCCGCCTGGTCGCCCTCGGGCACCTTGTCGAAGGCCGGCGGCCGCTTCGCCTCCTGCCAGGTGCGGCCGAAGTCGCCAGAGCGCATCAGGGCGGGGCCGAGATGCCCCGTGCTCGTCGCCGCGAGCAGCACGCCGGGCTGCCGGGGATCGGCGACGAGGTGGTGGATGATCTGGCCGAGGAAGTGGGGGCCGTCGGCGCGCCAGGCCTGGCGGGCGGCATCGCCGTGGAAGAACCAGGCCCCCTTGCGGGTGGCGACGAGGATGACGACGTTCGGCATGGGGGGTTCCTCCTCCGGGGGCCCCAGCCTAGCGCACCGCAAGAGGCGGGGCCAAGGCACACCGCGGCCGACGCCGGCCAACGGAGTTCGCGGCGCGCAATCATGTCCGCGTCAAGCGGTGCTTGCCGCTTTCGACACGCCTGGTCTAGAGTCCTGCGTCAGGGGTTCACCCGGCTACCGGGTGACCCGTACGGGGGGCAACACCCATGGCCACTTCCGGGATCGACACCTGCCGCAATGGCCTCATGGCCATCGCTGCGAGCTTTCCACTCTTCGTCCCGTCGGCCTCGGCAGCCATCGTCAACCGCCTATTGACGATCAACTCGGCGGACTTCGTCGACTGGTACAGCGGCATCTTCGACCCCGCCCTCGTCTCCTGCGCCGCACCACCGCCCTCTCCACCCTACGACAACGCCACCTGCACGTTCTTCTCCGGTTACACGCCGGCGACACGGGCAATGGTCGTCACGCCGGTCGGCACCGGCACCGGAACGCTGGATATCCAGTACAACGACATCACCGGGGAAATCACCCAGGTGAATTCCCTGGAGATCTTCCTGCCGAAGCTCACGGTCCAGGTCACCACTGACGCCACGACGTTTGTCATGGATCCGGCCGATCCGACCGCACCCGGCCTGACCTACCTCCGGGGCGGCACCCTTGCCCCGAACGCGACGACCGACCCGGACCAGGGGGCGGCAGTCGGTGCGGTCACATTATTCCGCCACGACGACGCTCCCAACATGGAAACTCTCGACCTTCCACCCTTCAGCACGGTCATCGACAGCTGCTCGGGCTCCGTCTGCGCCCTCTTCATCGCCGACATATTTCGCCTGGACGGCCTCCGGTACCAGCTGAACGGCAGCGTGACGCCCGTCGGTGCCGACTCCTACGTCCTCCGGGGCCAGGGCACGGACTTCTCGATCTTCCGCATCGATTTCACGACGGCCGGCCTGCCCGATACCGACAACGACGGCCAACCCGACGCGACGGACAACTGCACGTTCCGCGCGAACCAGAGCCAATGCGACTCAGATGGCGACGGCTACGGCAACCTCTGCGACGGCGACCTGAACAACAACGGCGCGACCAACGCCCAGGACACCACGTTGTTCCGGCAGCAACTCGGCCAGCCCAGCGCGCCCCCGACCTACAACGAGGCCGACATCAACTGCAACGGCGTCGTCAACGCCCAGGACAGCACCCGCTTCCGCCAGCTGCTCGGATCACAGCCGGGGCCGTCGGGATTGCACCCGTAGAAGGCGGGCACTGGTGGCATGTGCTGCCGCCCCAGGCGGCGGCGGAACCCCGGGACGGTCAGCCGAGTGCCTGCCGGACGTCGGCCAGCAGGTCGTCGACGTGCTCGACGCCCACGGAAAGGCGGATGAGCGTATCCGCGATCCCCATCTTCCGCCGCTCGTCGGCGGGCACGCTCGAATGGCTCATGGTCGCGGGCTGGCCGGCCAGGCTCTCCACGGCGCCGAGGCTCTCGGCAACGGCGAACACCTGCAGCCGGTTCAGGAAGCTCCCGACCGCCGTCGCATCGCCCTTGACCTCGAAGCAGACCACCGCACCGAAGGCGCCGTTCATCTGGCGCTTCGCCAGCGCGTGGTGGGGATGGTCCGGCAGGCCCGGGTAATACACGCGGGCCACTTTCGGGTGCTTCGCCAGGTGCTCCGCGATCGTGAGCGCGTTGGCGCACTGCCGCTCCATGCGGAGCGCGAGCGTCTTTACACCGCGCAGGACGAGGTAGGCGTCGAAGGGCCCCAGGACGCCGCCGGACGCGCTGCGCAACAGGTGCAGCTGCTTGCCGAGCTCCGCATCGCGGACCACGTTGATGCCGCCGAGCACATCCGAGTGGCCGCCCAGGTACTTGGTGGCCGAGTGCATCACGAGGTCGGCACCGAGCTCGAGCGGCCGCTGGAGGCAGGGTGTCGCGAAGGTGTTGTCCACGCAGGAGAGGACGCCGTGCTTCCGGGCGATCGCAGTCAGAGCGGCGATGTCGCTGACGTTCAGCAGCGGATTGGTCGGCGTCTCGATCCACAGCAGTTTCGTGCCGGGGCGGATGGCCGCCTCGACGCGGGACGGGTCGGTCATGTCCACCCAGCTGAACTCGAGTGCACCGACGCGCCGGCGCACCTGGTCGAACAGTCGGCGGGTGCCACCGTAGAAGTCGAGGGGTGCGATCACATGGCTGCCCGCGTCCAGCAGGTCCAGGATGCCGGCCGTGGCCGCCTGGCCGGACGCGTAGGCGAGGCCCCGGGCGCCGCCCTCCAGCTCCGCCACGCAACGCTCCAGGGCATCCCGGGTCGGGTTCGACGAGCGGGTATAGATGTGCTCCCGGGGCTGGCCCAGCGCCTCCCACTCGAAGGTGGTGCTGGTGACGATGGGGGGCATCACGGCGCCAGTCGCCGCGTCGGTGGTGGCGCCGGCGTGGATGACCCGGGTGGCGAACTGGCCGGGGCGGTCGGGGTTCTTGCGGGCTGACATGGCAGGCATGCTTTCCGTGGGCGGTGCGGCCCGGTTCTCAAGGGCCGCGGGGCCGGCAGGCTAACATAGGGACATGAGCACTGTGGACCAGCTGTTGAGGGCCGGAGCCCGCCGCCTGGGCGGACTCGGCGGATCGCCCCGGCTGGATGCCGAGCTGCTGCTCGGCCATGCGCTGGGACAGCGCCGCGAGGAGCTGTACCGGTCCCTGTTCAACCCGGTGCCGGACGAGGCCGAGGAGCGCTACACGGCACTGCTCGCCGAGCGGGAGACCCACCGGCCCGTCGCCCAGCTGGTGGGTCGCCGGGATTTCTGGAGCTTCAGCCTGGAGGTCACCCGGGCCACGCTGGTCCCCCGCCCGGAGACGGAGCTGCTGGTGGAACGTGCCCTCGCCCTGCTCCCGGCCGACGGGGTGTGCACGGCCGCGGACCTCGGCACGGGCACCGGCGCCGTGGCGCTCGCGATCGCGCGGGAGCGGCCGGGCTGCAAGGTGCTCGCCACCGACCTCAGCAAGCCGGCCCTCGCCGTCGCGCGCCGCAATGCGAAGGCCATTGGCGTGCGGAACATCAGTTTCAGGCAGGGCGACTGGTTCACGCCCCTGCCCCGGCCGGACTCCGCCCGCTGGCGCTTCCACGTCATCGTGTCGAACCCGCCCTACATTGCCGCGGACGAGTGGCAGGGGACAGACCCGGAACTCGCCTTCGAGCCCCGCCTCGCGCTGGACGGTGGCCGCGACGGCCTCGCCGCCCTGCGGGTGCTCGCGGCGGGCGCGCCCCGGCACCTGCGCCCCGGCGGCTGGCTGCTGCTCGAGCACGGCGCCAGGCAGGACGAGGCCGTGCGGGACCTTTTGAAGCAGGCGGGCTTCCGGCGGATCAGCTCGGCGAACGACCTGGCCGGGCGGCCGCGGGTGACTGGCGGGCAGTCCGGGGACGAGGCCCCTTGAACCCGGCGCGCTACAGCCGGCACGTCGCCCTGCCCCAGGTGGGTAGCGCGGGGCAGGCCAGGCTCGGGCACGGCAGCGTGCTCGTGGTCGGACTCGGCGGGCTCGGCTCGGTGGCGAGCCTATACCTCGCCAACGCCGGCGTCGGGCACCTGGTGATCAACGACTTCGACCGGGTGGACCCGACCAACCTGCCCCGGCAGATCCTCTTCCGGGAGAGCGACGTGGGTGAATACAAGACCCACGCCACTGCCGAGCGCCTGAAGGCGGCCAATCCGGCGACCCGGGTGAACGTCCTCAACCGGCGGCTCGACGCGGACGAGCTCCGGGACGCCATGGTGGCCTGCGACCTCGTGCTCGACTGCACCGACAACTTCGCCACGCGGCTGCTGCTGAACGCCGCCTGCGTGACTGCCCGGAAGCCGCTGGTGAGCGGCGCTGCCATCCGCTTCGAGGGCCAGGTGGCGGTATTCCCCAACGAAGGCGGCGACGGGCCCTGCTACCGGTGCCTGTACTCGGATGAGGACGAGAACTTCGCCAACTGCGCCGGCCAGGGCATCCTGGCACCGGTCGCCGGCACGGTGGGGACGCTGGTCGCCACGGAGGCCCTCAAGCTGCTGCTCGGGCTCGGGTCCGGCCTGCGCAATCACCTGTGGGTCTACGACGCCCTGTCCGGGGCGACACGGCTCGTCGGCATCCGGCGAAACCCGGGCTGCCCGGCCTGCGGAAATATCGGACGAAAGGTACCGGACACTTAGTTATTCAGGTTTCCGGGGTCGAAACCTCAATAACTAAGTGTCCGGTACCTTTTACTGGCGATTGAGGCTGTAGCGGCCGGGGCCCAGGCAGGCGACGGCAATCGCCGTGAAGAGGTACATGCCCTGGAGTTCCAGGGCCCAGCCGCCGGTAGCGCCGAGGGCGAGGAGCTCGGCCCGGTGGGCCAGCGCCACCGCAAAGACCATGTTGACCGCGATGATGGCGGCGCCGATCCGCGCGAACCAGCCGGCCAGCACCATGAGGGGTGCCAGGATCTCGCCGACGTAAACGCCCCAGGCCACCCAGTCGGGCAGCCCGGCGCCCGTGACCATGCGGGTGATGCCCTCGATGCCGCTGCCGAGCTTCGCGAGCCCGTGCAGCAGGATCAGTGCGCCCAGCGCGAGCCGCAGGATCAGCTTGCCGGTGTCCGTCATCACCGGGAGCTTACTGCGGATCGGCCAGCAGGTGGAGCACGACCTCCCGGCTGTGGGGCCGCTGCCGGTGCTCGAATAGGTAGATGCCCTGCCACTGCCCGAGTACGGGACGCCCGCCAGCCACCGGTATGGACAGGGATACCGCCGTCAGGGCCGCCTTGATGTGGGCCGGCATGTCGTCGGGTCCCTCGGTGGCATGGCGCAGCCAGCCCATGGCGGGATCGTCGCCCGGGGGAACGAGCCGGCGGAAGAATTCGTCCAGGTCCCGGCGCACGTCCGCGTCGGCGTTCTCCTGGATGCAGAGCGAGCAGGACGTGTGCCGGCAGTACAGGGTGAGCAACCCGGCGTCGATGCCACTGCCGGCCACGAACCGCAGAACATCCCCGGTGAACTCGTGGAGCCCGGGACCCGGCGTGCGCACGGTGAGGGTCTTCTGCAAGGTGTCTACTCCGGGTCGTAGGCCAGGTTCGAGGCGAGCCACCGCTCGACGGTGGCCAGCGGCAGCCCCTTGCGGCGCGCATAGTCCTCGGCCTGGTCGCGGCCGATGCGGCCTACGGCGAAATACCGGGAATCCGGGTGGGCATAGTAGAACCCGCTCACCGACGCGGCCGGCATCATCACGAACGACTCGGTGAGCCGCACGCCGATCCGGCGTTCCGCGTCGAGCAGCTTCCACAGGGTGGCCTTCTCGGTGTGGTCCGGGCAGGCGGGATAGCCGGGGGCCGGCCGGATGCCACGGTACTCCTCCCGGACCAGTTGCTCGTTCGCGAGCCGCTCGCCGGGGGCGTAGCCCCAATGCTCACGCCGCACCTGCTCGTGCAGGTATTCCGCGGCCGCCTCGGCGAACCGGTCGGCGAGTGCCTTCAGCATGATCGCCGAATAGTCGTCGTGGGCCCGCTCGAAGGCCGCGACGTGGCTGTCGATGCCGATGCCCGCCGTCACCACGAAGGCCCCCACGTAGTCCCGCAGTCCGCTGTCGTGGGGCGCCACGAAGTCGGCAAGGCAGGCATTGGGCCGGTTGTCGGCGAGCGGCTTCTGCTGCCGCAGGTGGTGCAGGACAGCGAGGGGACCCGACCGCTGCTCGTCGGCGTACACCGCAACGTCGTCGTCGCCGATGCGGTTGGCAGGGAAGATACCGAACACCGCCCGGGCCGTGAGCCAGCGCTCGCCCACGATCCGTTCGAGCATCTGCCGGGCGTCGCCATACAGGTCGCGCGCTGCCTCGCCCACCACCTCGTCGTCGAGGACTGCCGGGAAAGTGCCCCGGAACTCGTAGGCGTTGAAAAAGGGCATCCAGTCGATGTACGGCACGAGGCTCGCGAGGGGAATGTCGTCAAGGACGCGGACCCCCATGAAGGCAGGCACGGGCGGCGGCGCGTCCCAGGCGACCGGGATCCGATTGGCCCGCGCCTCGGCGATGGACAGCTGCGGTGCCGCCTCGCTGCGCCGGCCGTGGCGCTCCCGGCGCACCCGGGCATCCTCCTTCAATCCGGCCACGTAGGCCACGCGATCCTCCGGGCTGGCCAGCTTCTGGGCGACGCCCACGGACCGTGAGGCGTCCTTCACGTAGACCACCGGGCCGTCGTACTCGGGGTCGATCTTCACCGAGGTGTGGGCCGGCGACGTGGTTGCGCCGCCGATCAGCAGCGGCAGCGTGAAGCCCTGGCGCTTCATCTCCTTCGCCACATGCACCATTTCCTCGAGCGAGGGTGTGATCAGCCCCGACAATCCGATCATGTCGGCGTTCTCCCGGCGCGCCGTCTCGAGGATGCGCTCGCAGGGCACCATGACGCCGAGGTCGATGACCTCGAAGTTGTTGCACTGGAGCACCACGCCCACGATGTTCTTGCCGATGTCGTGCACGTCGCCCTTGACGGTGGCGAGCACGATCTTGCCCGCCTTGCGGGCATCGCCTGACTGGGATGCCTCGATGAACGGCACCAGGTGCGCCACGGCCTTCTTCATGACCCGGGCGGACTTCACGACCTGGGGCAGGAACATCTTGCCCGACCCGAAGAGGTCGCCGACGACGTTCATGCCGTCCATGAGCGGCCCCTCGATGACGTCGAGCGGGCGACGGGCGGCGAGCCTGGCCTCCTCGGTGTCCGCCACGATGAACTCGTCGAGGCCCTTCACGAGCGCATGGGACAGGCGCTCGCCGGGCGGCAGCTTGCGCCACTCCAGGTCAGCCTGGCGCACGGTGCCGCCGGCCGCGGACTTGTAGCGGCCCGCCAGGTCCAGCAGGCGCTCGGTGGCGTCCGGACGCCGGTCCAGGATGACGTCCTCCACGGCCTCGCGGAGTTCCGGCTCGATCTGCTCGTAGATGGCGAGCTGGCCGGCATTGACGATGCCCATGTCCATGCCCGCCTGGATGGCGTGGTAGAGGAAGACCGAGTGCATGGCCTCCCGCACGCGGTCGTTGCCCCGGAACGAGAAGGAGACGTTGCTGACGCCCCCGCTCACCAGTGCGCGGGGCAATTCGGCCTTGATCCGGCGCGTGGCCTCGATGAACGCCACCCCGTAGCCGTTGTGTTCCTCGATCCCCGTCGCAACGGCAAAGATGTTGGGGTCGAAGATGATGTCCTCGGGCGGGAATCCCACCTGTCCCGTGAGCAGGCGGTATGAGCGCGCGCAGATGTCGACCTTCCGCGCGACAGTCTCGGCCTGGCCCTGCTCGTCGAAGGCCATGACGACCACCGCTGCCCCGTGCCGACGGATTTCCCGCGCCTGGGCGAGGAATGGCCCCTCCCCTTCCTTCAGGCTGATGGAATTGACGACCGGCTTGCCCTGCACGCACTTCAGCCCGGCCTCGATCACGCTCCATCGGGACGAGTCGATCATCACCGGGACGCGGGCAATGTCCGGCTCCGTCGCGACGATCTTGAGGAAGCGGTCCATCGCCACCACGGAGTCGAGCATGCCCTCGTCCATGTTCACGTCGATGACCTGGGCCCCGTTGTCGACCTGCTGGCGCGCGACGGCCAGCGCGGCGCCGTAGTCACCGGCGACGATCATCTTCCGGAACTGGGCCGAGCCCGCCACGTTGGTGCGCTCACCCACGTTCACGAACAGCGAGTCGTCGGCGATGTTGCAGGGTTCGAGGCCGGAGAGCCGCAGCTGTGGGGCAATGGAGGGCACGGCCCGGGGCGCGTGGCCGGCGACGGCCTCGCGGATGGCGGCGATGTGGGCGGGCGTGGTGCCACAGCATCCGCCGACCATGTTGAGCAGCCCGGAGGCCGCGAATTCACCGAGCACGGACGCCATGGCCGCCGGCGTGTCGTCGTAGCCGCCGAAGGCGTTGGGCAGGCCGGCGTTGGGGTGGACGCTCACCCGGGTGTCCGCCACCCGGGACAGCTCGCTGACGTGGGGACGCAGGTCCTTTGCACCCAGGGCGCAGTTGAAGCCCATCATGAACGGATTGACGTGCCGGAGCGAGTTCCAGAACGCCTCCGGCGTCTGGCCGGACAGGGTGCGACCCGAGGCATCGGTGATCGTGCCGGAGATCATCACGGGAATGCGGATACCGAGCGCCTCGCCGGCGGCGGCGATCGCATAGAGTGCCGCCTTCGCGTTCAGCGTGTCGAAGACCGTCTCCACCAGGATGAAGTCGGCGCCGCCATCGAGCAGGGCGCGGGTAGCCTCGGTGTAGGTCGAGACCAGCTCGTCCCAGGTGATGTTGCGCAGGCCGGGGTCATTCACGTCGGGCGAGATGGAAGCGGTGCGGCTGGTGGGCCCGAGCACGCCGGCGACGAAGCGGGGCCGGCCGGTTGCCGCCGACACAGCGTCAGCCGCGGCGCGGGCCACGCGCGCGCCCGCCAGGTTCAGCTCGCGCACGTGTGCCTCGAGGCCGTAGTCCGCGAGGGACGGCGCCGTGGAATTGAACGTGTTGGTCTCGATGATGTCGGCGCCCGCCTCGCGGAACTGCCGGTGGATGCCGCCGATCACGTCGGGACGGGTGATGGAGAGGACGTCGTGGTTGCCCTTGAGGTCCCGCGCCGAGCCGGCGAAGCGCTCGCCGCGGTAGTCGCCCTCGGCCAGCCGGTGGCCCTGGACCATGGTCCCCATCGCGCCGTCCAGGATGACGATGCGCTGGACGAGCAGCGCCTCCAGGGCGGGAAAGCCGGCCGTGGAGGGCAGGTGGCCGGCGCGGCTCACCGGGCGACCCCGCTCACGGGCCGCAGCCCGAGTGCGCAGCAGATGGCGAAGGTGAGCTCCGCCCGGTTCAGCGTGTAGAAGTGGAACTCGGTCAGGCCATGCCGGCGCAGGGTCGCCACCTGCTCGATCGCGAGGCTGGCGCCGAGCATCCGCTGGGTCTCGGGATCGTCATCCAGCCCGGCGAAGCGCTCGTGCAGCCAGTCGGGCACGCGGGCGCCGGCCCGGGCAGCGAAATTCTGCATCTGCCTGAACTTCGCGATGGGCAGGATCCCGGGCACGATCGGCCCCGTGATGCCCCGGGCGACGCACCGGTCGCGGAAACGCAGGAAGTTGTCGGTGTCGTAGAAGAACTGGGTGATGGCGCGGCTGGCGCCCGAGTCGAACTTGCGTTTCAGGTTGTCGAGGTCCGCCTCGGGGCTGGCCGCCTCCGGGTGCACCTCGGGATAGGCGGCCACGGAGAGGTCGAAATCCGCGACCTCCTTCAGGCCGCGCACGAGGTCCGCGGCGTACGCGTAACCGCCCGGGTGCGGCACGTAGGTGGTGGCGCCCTGGGGCGGGTCACCCCGGAGGGCGACGATGTGGCGGATGCCCTCGTCCCGGTAGGTGCGGGCAATCGCCCGGATCTCGTCCCGGTCCGCGCCGACGCAGGTGAGGTGGGGCGCGCTCACCAGCCCCGTCTCCGCGGCGATGCGCGACACGATGCGGTGGGTACGGTCACGGGTCGAGCCGTCCGCGCCATAGGTGACCGACACGAAGCGGGGCCGCAGTGGCGCGAGCTTCTCGATGGCCTGCCAGAGCGTGGCCTCCATCTCGGCGGACTTCGGCGGGAAGAACTCGAAGGACACCTCGACGGGCGGCTTCGCGGGCTTCGGGGTCGGTTCAGTCATGGGTTCCGGTCCTCGCCGGTGGGCCCGGCATCGGGGTAGCCAGCAACAGCGCCCGGTCCGGGGCGCGACCCGGCGCCCACTGGCGCCGGGCGATGGCGAAGCCGGCAGACGCCAGGATCGCAGTGAGTTCGCCGTCAGTCGGCAGGATGCGGTCGACCAGCAGCAGGCGCCCGCCCGGGCGCAGCAGGTGGGCAGCAGTGCTCACTACCGCGCGGGCCGGCGCACCCCGGTCGGCGCCCAGCACGTCCTGCAGCACCACCAGGTCGAACGACGCGGGGGCAAAGGGCAGCTGTCCCGGACCGGCATCCCGCAGGGACCAGCCGCTCACCCCGAGCTGGCGGAGGCGGGCCCGGGCCAGCTGGCGCCGGTGGGCAGAGGGTTCGGTGCCGACGACCAGGCGGAACCAGGGCAGCAGCAGCCGGACCAGGTCCCCGGAGCCGCAGCCGATCACGAGGGCGGCAGTGCCGGCGACTGTGCCGGCAGGGGCCAGCACGGCCTCCAGCAGCTCCCCGAGGGTGTGGTCCGGGTCCGCGCCGTGGGCCTGGCCGCCACTCCGCAGGGCCCGGCGCAGTGCCTCCCGCTCGCGCTGGCGCGCACCACGCACCAGCCGCTCCCGGTCCCTGAGCACCGTGGGATCGTGACTCGCTGCCACCGCGGCCACGGAGCGGGCCACCCCGGCCTCGAGGCCGCCGGCAGACCAGCGGTAGAAGACCGAGCGGCCCTCCCGGAAGCAGTCCAGCAGGTCCGCCTCGGCCAGGAGCCGCAGGTGGCGGGACACCCGGGGCTGGCTCTGTCCGAGCATGGCCACCAGGTCGCCGACCGGCAGCTCGCCGCCGAGCAGCGCCGTGAGGAGCCGCAGCCGGGTGGGCTCCGCGGCGGCGTCGAGCTGGCGGACCATCTGTTCGAGCGTCATCCGATGAAATATAAAGAGATCGTTATATATCTTTCAAGTGCGGATATCACAGGTGCGCGACCGGGCGCGCCGGACCGGCCGGCGCGGCAAAAAGGCGGCGATCATCGCCGAATCAGCCGGGATCAGGCGGCAGGTTGACGGCTTCCCGGGCGGTGCCGATCCAGCTCCGCACCAGGGAGTAGGCCACGGCCAGCAGGGTCGGGCCGATGAAGAGCCCGATGATGCCCCAGGCCAGCAACCCGCCCAGCACGCCCATCAGGATCAGGGCGAAGGGCAGCTTGGCGCCCCGGCTGATCAGCCAGGGGCGCAGGAAGTTGTCCACCGTGTTGATGAAGGCGAGGCCCCAGATGACCAGGAACAGCGCCGAACCCGTTTCCCCGGTGTAGTAGAGCCAGCCCGCGGAGGGCAGCCAGATGAGGAAGGTCGGCAGCTGGACGAGGGCCAGCATGAAGGTGGCGAAGCCGAGCAGCGCCACGCCCGGCATGTCCGCAATGAAGAAGCCCAGGGTGGCGATCAGCGACTGGACGGCGGCGGTGCCCACGAGCCCGATGGAGACGCTGCGCACCGTGCCCACGACCAGCGGGATGATGCGGCCCTGCTCCCCGATGTTGAGCCGCGCCACCAGCCGTTCGGCAAGGTCCGCCGACCGGTCGGCCGTGACCAGGAAGACGCCCGCAATGAGGATTGCGAACAGGAACTCGAGCAGGGCGAGGGCCAGGTTGGCGCCCGGGGCCAGGGCCCAGACGCCCGCCTCTTCCGCCGCGGGCAGCGCCTTGCCCACCAGCCCGGACATGTCGGAAACCGCGTCTAGCCAGGCATCGCGGATCAGGCCGCCCACGAGGGGCAGGTCCGCCACCCAGTCCGGCGGGACGGGCGCGATGGACACGGCGAGATCCTTCAGCATGGTCGCGACCTGGGGCACCGCCTGGCCCAGGGTCGCGGTGAGCACCGCGAAGGGCAGCACCAGCACGAGGAAGAGCGCGAGGCTGCACAGCCCCGCCGCGAGCACCGGCCGGCTGCCGAGCCGGCCGGACAGCCAGACGAAGGCCGGCCAGACCGTGATGGCGATGATGGCGGCCCAGGTGAGGGCCCCGAGAAATGGCAGGATGATCTGCAGGCAGGCGATGGTGAGCAGCGCCAGGGCCACGAGGCGGGCGATGCGTTCGGTGGTCCAGGTCTGGGATTCGGGCATGGGCCGCTAGCCTACCGTAGGAGCGGCTTCAGCCGCGACGGGGCCTGGCCTCGGTCGCGAGTACGCTCATGGCGGCCAGGCCCCGTCGCGGCTGAAGCCGCTCCTACGGCGCCGGCATCGTCTCCCGCTTCAGGATGTTGATGATCGCCGCCCGCTCCTCCGGCGTCTTCACCGGCCCGCTGGAGATGATCATCTTCGTTCCGGGCAGGAACTCGTCCGGGTTCGCCAGGAAACGGTCCAGGCTCTCGTCGTCCCAGACGAGGCCATTGCGCCCGGCCTCGGCCATGACCGTGGAATAGTGGAAATTCGGCACGGTACCGGCCCGCTGCCCGAAGATCGCGTAGAGGTTTGGCCCGACCAGGTGCTTGCCGCCCTTCTCGACCGTGTGGCAGAAGCGGCACCACTTGTAGGTCTCGTTCCTCACCTGGGCCTCGTAGGGCGTTTCCGGCGCCACGGTGACCGTCGTGACGGGCGCGTCGTGGGAGGTCACCTCCGGCGCCGCCTCGACCACCTCGCCCACCGGCCAGGGCGTCACGCGAAACATCTGGTACGGCCCGAGCGCACCGAGCACCACCAGGCCCGCAACGACCAGCACCGTGGCAGCCCGCGCCAGCAGTCCGGGGGCGCCGCCCGCGTGGACGGCCCCGCGCCGGCTCCGCAGCCAGGCGCCGAGGACCCAGACGAGCCCCGTGACGACCAGCAGGATGGTCACCGCCCGCGCGCCGGGCTCCGGGGCCTTGAAGGTGGAGAAGGCGTACACCGTGATGACCAGGGTCGCGTAGACCTGGGCGCCGAATCCGGGCGGGAACGCCGCCAGCAGGCCCACGCCCCGGCGCAGCCACAGCCAGACGCCCGTGAAGACGGTGGCGAGGGTCAACAGGGTGAAGGAAAACCCGAGGGCGGAATGGAAGTAGCCGAAGAACATCCAGCCCAGGTGGTCCTCGGCGATGAGGGGCGGCAGCGTGACGAAGGGCCCGAGCCGCACGGTGAGCCCCTCGGTCCAGGCCTGGGTAATGCCGAACACCGGCATGACGGCCAGCACCAGGTAGCTGGCGAGGGCGAGACCCGAGGTCCAGGCGTGGGCGCTGCCGGTCAGCCGCGGATGACGCGGGGCCGGCCGGTCCCGGAACCAGCACCAGAGGCGCCAGAGCAGCAGCACGAACAGCACGAGGCCGACCAGGTAGTGCCAGCTGCGCAGCTCCTCCCGCAGCAGCGAGGTCTTCTCGGTGCGGGGCATGCGCACGCCGACGGCGGCCTGCACGGAGTAGAGGATGGCGATCAGCCAGCCGAGCGTCTTTGCCATGTCGATTCGCCTCCGTAGGAGCGCCTTCAGGCGCGAACCTACATTTCGCGGCTGAAGCCGCTCCTACAGTTTTCGCTTGAGCAGTTCGTTGACCTGGCCGGGATTGGCCTTGCCCCCACTCGCCTTCATGACCTGGCCGACGAGGAAGCCGAGCACCTTGGTCTGGCCCGCCCGGTACTGCTCCACCTGGGCGGCGTTGCCGGCGAGCACCTGGTCCACGATCGCCTCGAGGGCGCCCGAGTCGCTGATCTGGGCGAGGCCCCGCTCCCTGACCAGCCGGGCCAGGTCCGGGGCCTCCGGCGCAAAGGCGAACTCCTCCACCAGCTCCTTGGCACTGCTCCGGGCGAGGGTGCCGTCCGCCGCCAGGCGCAGGATGGCGGCGATGGCCGGCACGTTCACCGCCGCGGGCGGCCGGTCGGGCCCGAACAGTCCGAAGAGCTGGGTCTGCAGCGTGTTGGCGGCAACGACCGGCTGGCCGGACGCCCGGGCCAGGGCATCGAACAGGTCGGCCACGTCCGGGTCGGCGGCCAGCACCTCGGCAGCGTCCGGCTTCAGGCCGAGCTCCCGGGTCCAGCGCTCCCGCCGGGCGTCGGGGAGTTCGGGGAGGGAGGCGCGGACCCCGGCCACGAAGGCCTCGTCGAGCACCACCGGCAGCAGGTCGGGGTCGGGGAAGTAGCGGTAGTCGTTGGCCTCTTCCTTGCTGCGCATGGGCCGGGTCTCGTCCCGGTCCGGATCGTAGAGGCGGGTTTCCTGGACCACGGTGCCGCCGCCCTCCAGGACCTCGATCTGGCGCTCGACCTCGAAGAGGATTGCCCGCTCGAGGAAGCGGAAGG
>ERZ761602.2157-NODE-2157-length-32152-cov-10.358164_pt1 | contig 32152 bp, 30 predicted proteins | sample MGYA00512165_ERZ761602 | MGnify/ENA primary metagenome ERZ761602 (study PRJEB28899, sample SAMN02445085) | bioreactor sludge metagenome | biome: EBPR sludge; isolation source: Thorneside wastewater treatment plant | place: Australia: Brisbane, Thorneside...
CTAACGACACACTGGCGAAAGTGGATCCCGAGATCTGGCAGGCGATCGAAAACGAGAATCAGCGTCAGGAAACGCACATCGAGCTGATCGCTTCGGAGAACTACGTCAGCCACGCGGTGATGGCCGCGCAGGGCTCGCAGTTGACCAACAAATATGCCGAAGGTTATCCGGGCAAGCGCTACTACGGCGGCTGCGAGCACGTCGATGTCGCCGAACAACTGGCGATCACGCGCCTCAAGAAGCTGTTTTCTGCCGAAGCGGCCAATGTCCAGCCAAATTCCGGGTCGCAGGCCAATCAGGCGGTGCTGATGGCATTCGCCAAGCCGGGCGACACGATCATGGGCATGAGTCTGGCCGAAGGCGGCCACTTGACGCACGGCATGCCGCTGAACATGTCCGGCAAGTGGTTCAATGTCGTTGCCTACGGTCTCGACAAGCATGAAGCCATCGATTACGCGAAAATGGAAGCGCTGGCGCGCGAGCACAAGCCACGGATCCTGATCGCCGGCGCTTCGGCGTATTCGCTACGCATCGATTTCGAGCGCTTTGCACGTGTGGCCAAGGAGGTGGGCGCGATCTTCATGGTCGACATGGCGCATTACGCCGGTCTGATCGCTGCCGATTGCTATCCAAACCCGGTTCCGCACGCCGATGTGGTGACTTCGACGACGCACAAGACCCTGCGTGGGCCGCGTGGCGGTGTCATCCTGATGAAGGCGGAGCACGAGAAGGCGATCAATTCAGCGGTCTTTCCTGGCTTGCAGGGTGGGCCACTGATGCATGTGATTGCCGCCAAGGCGGTGGCTTTCAAGGAAGCGCTGAAGCCCAGCTTTGCCAAATACCAGGAGCAGGTGCTGGCCAACGCCCGCGTTCTGTCGCGGGTGCTGTCGGAGGAGCGCGGCATGCGTATCGTCTCGGGTCGCACCGAGTCGCACGTCTTCCTGGTCGACCTGCGGGCCAAGAACATCACCGGCAAGGAAGCCGAGGCGGCACTCGGCGCGGCCCATATCACGGTCAACAAGAACGCCATCCCGAACGATCCGCAGAAGCCTTTCGTGACTTCCGGTATCCGCATCGGTTCGCCGGCGATGACCACGCGCGGCTTCACCGAGATCGAGTCCGAACTGGTCGGCCACATGATCGCCGATGTCCTTGATGCGCCCGGCGACGAAACGGTTCTGGCCAAAGTGCGTGCCGACGGCGCGGCGCTGTGCAAGAAGTTTCCCGTTTACGGTGGCTCGCCCGGATGAAGTGCCCGTTCTGCGGCGCCGACGAGACGACCGTCGCCGACACCCGCATCAATGATGATGGTGACCTTGTCCGCCGCCGTCGGCGTTGTCTGAAATGCGACAAGCGGTTCACGACTTACGAGCGTGCCGAGTTGCGCATGCCGCAGGTGATCAAGAAGAACGGCTCGCGAGTCAACTTTGACCCCGAGAAGCTGGCCGCAAGCCTCCGCCTGGCGTTGCGCAAGAGACCGGTCGGAACCGAGGCGGTGGAGGCGGCGATTGCCCGCATCGAGGGGAAGCTGCTGGCCCTCGGGGAGCGCGAACTGGCTTCCGAGAAGGTCGGTGAAATGGTCATGCTCGAATTGAAGAAACTCGACAAGGTGGCCTACGTTCGCTTTGCTTCGGTCTATCGTAATTTCGAGGACGTAGACGAGTTCTCGAAGCTGATTCGCGAAGTCTCTCGCTCGCCGCAGAAAATCGCTCGTTGATGTCGCCGGGCTTCACAGCGCTTGATCACGCAATGATGGCGCGGGCGCTGCGCCTGGCCGAGCGGGGCCTATATTCCACCACCCCCAATCCACGCGTCGGTTGCGTCATCGTCAACAACGGCCTGGTCGTCGGCGAAGGCTGGCATCTGCGTGCCGGCGAGGAGCACGCCGAAGTGCATGCCCTGCGCGCCGCCGCTGGACGTGCGCACGGGGCGACCGCTTACGTGACGCTTGAGCCCTGCAGTCATCATGGCCGGACGCCGCCGTGCACTGAGGCGCTGCTGACGGCCGGTGTTCGCCGCGTCGTTGCCGCCATGCCGGACCCCAATCCGCTGGTCGCCGGGCAAGGGCTGGCTGGCCTGCGCGCCGCCGGGGTGCTTACCGAGGAGGGCTTGCTGGCGGCCGAGGCTCGGGAACTCAACATTGGTTTCGTCGCTCGCATGACCCGTGCGCGCCCCTGGCTGCGCATGAAGGTCGCCGCCAGTCTCGACGGCAAGACCGCACTGCACAACGGCGCCAGCCAGTGGCTGACCGGTGCGGATGCCCGTCAGGACGGGCATCGCTGGCGCGCGCGCGCCTGCGCCATGCTGACCGGTATCGGCACGGTTCGCCACGATGATCCACAGCTCAACGTGCGTGGCGTGGAAGGCCTCAGCAGCAATTCACGGCAGCCGCTGAAAGTCCTTGTCGATAGCCGGCTTGAACTAGCGCTGGACGCCAGATTGCTGCGCGGTGGCGGTGTCCTGGTGGCGGCCGCCGTGGCCGATAGTGCTCGCATCGCTGCCCTCGGGCAGCTCGGTGCCGAGGTGCTGCTGCTGCCAGGGCCGGACGGGCGGGTCGATCTGGTCGCCTTGCTCGCTGAGCTTGCCCGTCGCGGCATCAACGAGGTACACGCCGAAGCGGGTTTTCGTCTCAGCGGCGCGCTACTCGGCGCAGGGCTGGTCGACGAGCTACTGCTTTATCTGGCGCCGTGCCTGGTGGGCGACGCGGCGCGTGGCATGTTCGATCTGCCCGCGCTGCAGTCTCTGGCTGGCAAGCGCAGACTGCTTATCCGCGATCTGCGCTCGGTGGGGCAGGACCTGCGCCTGCTGGCGCGTTTTGCCTGAGGCTGCTTTTCGCTAGACGTCGCGCAAGCGACTCAGGCGTCGCCTTTCTCCCACGCCGGGTGAGGCGGGGAATTCAGGGGGCATGCTGTTCCCTGCCTGGCGAGCAATTCCGGCGTGCAGCCGGCATCCCGACTGCAAGAGAAAAGGTGGGCGGTCATCACTTGGCCTGCCGCTACGCGTAATGACCGTTACCCACAGACCGGACATTGGGGATCCTTGCTGAAGTTCACGCTGCGCCATTCCATCGACAGGCCGTCGAGCAGCCACAGACGGCCAAGGACGACGGCGCCGGCGCCGGCGATCAGTTTCAGTGCTTCGGCCGCTTGCATGGCGCCGATGATGCCCGTGAGCGGTGCGAAGACGCCCATCACTGCGCAGCGCTCCTCCTCGACATCGTCCGCTTCCGGGAACAGACAGCTATAGCAGGGCGTGTCCCTGTGCCGACTGTCGAAGACGGCGAGCTGGCCCGCGAAACGAATCGCAGCGCCGGAAACCAGAGGTGTGCGCTGTCGGACGCATTCCCGATTGACGGCGTGGCGGGTGGCGAAGTTGTCGCAGCAATCGAGCACCACGTCGGCCTCGGCAACGCGCGCTGCCAGCGCTTCGTCGCTGAGACGGCTATTGATTGCTTCAACCTGCACTTCGGGATTGATATGCGCCAGCGCCACTTGTCCTGAGCGGGCCTTGGGCTGGCCGATGCGCTCCTGGGTATGCAGGATCTGGCGCTGCAGATTGGTGAGGTCAACCTGATCACCGTCGGCGAGCGCAATGTGGCCCAGGCCGGCGGCGGCGAGATAAAGGGCGGCCGGCGAGCCCAGGCCGCCGGCACCGACGATCAATACCTTGGCGTCGACCAGGCGCTGCTGTCCTTCGATGCCGATCTCGTCGAGCAGGATGTGGCGGCTATAGCGAAGCAACTGCTCGTCGTTCATCGGGCGGGCCCTGGCCTCTTCCTGCAAATGCTGCGATTGCCTGGAATGCGCGGAATGCGGCGCTTACTTGTACTCGCGCCACTCCGGTGGTGTGTCGTCGTGGTCGCCATGTGGGTGGCGCTCCCAGGCGCGCGTGTAGGCTTCCGACTGTGAGTGTTTCAGCGCTCGCTCAGGCGCCTCGAGATTGTGCAGTTGCGTTTCTTCCACGTAGTAGATCAGCGCCCGCATCATCTTGCTCATCAGGGTGTTGTCAAGGTGATAGCCCTGGTCCTCAAGGCTGCCTTCGAGTTCTTCCAGCGAGTGCTGGTGCAGATCGTAGGCGACGCCGACAGCGCGCTGCTGCTCACGTTTCTCGACCTCCAGCTGTTCGATCCGGCCGAGGAATTCGGAGGCCTCAGGCACCTGATCCGGCGGAAACTTGGCAAACAGAATATTGCGTTCCTTACGGATCGGTGCTGTCTTGTAGCTGGTCGCAGCCGGTCGTTTCACGGTCCTTCCCGGGAGAGAATGGTTCAGGCCTCAGGGTTTGCTGCGGATGATCTGCATGCCCTTGAGAAGATTCAGCGCCTGGGTCAGCTGGTAGTCCTTTTTCGAAGCCAGTTCCCGGCTCGCTGGTTCGCCCGCCTCGTCGTCTTCGTGGCTGTCCTTCGGTTCGCCGGATTTCGGTTGGGCAGGGAGCGGCGCCTTGCTCGACGGAATTGCGGGTGCTTCCTTGTCTGTGCCGTTGGCGTGGTTCTGAGGACTGTTGTTCTCGAGGTGGTGGTCGAGGTTGGCTTCGCGCAAGCGCTGCCGCGAGCTGCCATTGGCTGTTTCCTCGACCACGATGTCCGGGTCGATGCCCTTGGCCTGGATCGAACGCCCCGATGGCGTGAAGTAACGTGCCGTGGTCAGCTTGATGGCGGTGTTTCCGGGCAGTGGCAGAACGGTTTGCACCGAGCCTTTTCCGAAGGTCGTCGTGCCCATGACGACGGCACGTTTGTAATCCTGCAGCGCGCCGGCGACGATTTCCGACGCCGAAGCCGAGCCGCCATTGACCAGCACCACCATCGGCACCGTGCGCGCCTCGGCGGGCAGCCGCTTGATGTAGTCGTCCCGGGTTCCGCGCAGATAGTCCTCCGGCGAAGCGTGGAACTCGTGCTTGGCGTCGTTCGCGCGTCCGTCGGTCGAGGTGATCAGGGAATCCGGTGGCAGGAATGCGGCCGAGACGCCAACAGCGCTGTTCAGCAAGCCGCCCGGATCGTTGCGCAGATCGAGAACCAGCCCCTTGAGCGGCCCCGGTTTGGCCAACTCGTTGAGGTGCTTGACCACCGCTGCGCCAGTATTCTCCTGGAAGGAGGTGACGCGTAAATAGCCGTAGCCGTCGTCCAGTCGTTTCGACTTGACGCTCTGCACCTTGATCACTTCGCGGGTAAGCGTGATGTCTACCGGCTTCGCCTCGCCCTTGCGCAGGATCGACAGCCTGATCTGCGATTTTGGCTTGCCGCGCATGCGCTTGACGGCTTCGGTCAGGGTCAGTCCCTTGACCAGGGTGTCATCGATCTTGAAAATCAGGTCTCCCGGCTGGACGCCGGCGCGATCGGCGGGAGTGTCCTCGATTGGCGAAACCACCTTGACCAGGCCGTCTTCCATGCCGACTTCGATACCGATGCCGCCAAACTCGCCTTGCGTACCGACCTGCAAGTCCTTGAACGCGTCGGCATCGAGGTAGGTGGAGTGGGGGTCCAGGTTGGAGAGCATGCCACTGATGGCGTGCGTAATTAGCGCCTTGTCACCAACCGGTTCGACATAGCCCTTCTTGATGGCATTGAAGACTTCAGCGAAGGTGCGCAACTCCTCCACAGGCAGACTCGTGCGCGTCTCTTTCTCGGCCAGCGCCGAAAACTGCAGGCTGATGAGAACGCCACCAAGAACTCCGGCGCAAAGCAGCCCGGCCTGTTTCCACTTGCTCATTTCTCTCACTCCGTGCGGCCTCATCTGCGCTTGACCCATGCCAGCGGGTCAAGCGGCTTCCCATCATGGCGGATTTCGAAGTATAAACCGGATTCCGGGTTGCCACCGGTGTTGCCAACGGTGGCTATGCGCTCGCCACCGCGGACATCTTCGCCGACCTGCTTGAGCAGCGAATCGTTATTGGCATAGACCGACAGGTAATCGCTGCCGTGGTCGACGATCAGCAGATTGCCGAAACCGCGCATCCATTCGGCGAAGACGACGCGGCCAGCGGCGATGCTGTGCACCTCGCTGCCGGTCCCGGCGCGGATGAACCATCCCTTCCAGGTGCTGCCTTCCTGCCGCGCGCCACCAAAGCGATTGCTTACCGTGCCCCTGGTCGGCAGGCGCAATGAGCCCTTCATTCTTGCCAGATTGCCGACGAAAGCTTCCGCTGGCGAGGCTTCACGCGCTACCTCCGGGCGCGCTGCCGGGGGCGCTTCTCGGGCCACTTCGGGGGCCGTCTCGCGGGGCCGTTCCGGGCGTGGCGGCGTGCTTGCGGGCTGTTCCTGGCCTGCGCCAGCAGGGTCCGGCTGGTGGGTCTGCGTGTGCTGCTGCCGGGCTGCGCGCTGCGCTTCCTGGCGGGCCAATTCTTGCTGCGCCAAGGCGCGTTCGCGCCGTTCGGCCGCCTCACGTTCGAGCGCTCGCTGGGCAGCTTCCCGGCGCTCTGCTTGGCGGCGTTGCTCCTCCTTGCGCTGTGCTTCCCGGCGTGCTTCGGCGGCTTTTTCGGCGATAATTTTCGACAAGCGATCGATGAGCTTGGTGAGACGCTTTTCGTCGCCTTGCAGCTTGCCAATTTCACGCCGCTGCGTACTGATCTGTTCCGACAGGCCGTCCAGCGTTGCCTGCCGTTGCGCGCGCTGTGCCAGCAGCTTGGCGTGTTCCTCAGCTTGCTTCTGTTCTGCGGCGGCGAGTTGCGCTGCCTGTTCTCGGCTGTCGGCGGCCAGCGCCTTCTGGCGCTGCAGGCTGGATTGGATCTCCAGCAGGAGTTGGCTGCGTGCCCGGCCAATCGCTTCCAGATAGTGCAGATCGCGTGCCAGTTGATGCGGGTCGTCACCATTGAGAAACAACTGCAGCGCATCCGGGTTGCCGCGCAGGTATTGCCGGTAGAGTAGTTGTTCAAGCTGTTGCTGCTGCAGGCCGAGTCCCTGTTCGAGTGCTTTCGATTGCCCGTCAAGGTCCTTGAGTGTGTTCTGCAGCGCGGCGATCTTTTCCTTCAGCAGGTGCAGATCACGCTGGGTCGATGAAATTGCCCGCTCCGAGTCCTTGAGCTGATCCGCCGATTCCTGGCGCGAACCTTCGGCAGCGACCATCTCCCGGCGCAGGGCCTCGATCTGGCTGCGCAAGGACTTCAAGTCGCCCTGTTTTTCGGCGACGGCAGTCGGTGAGGCCGCGCGGGAATCTGCTTCGTCCTTGTCGCCGGCAGGGGCGACTCTTGGTGCCAGCAGTGCGCTGACGAGCAAGGCGATGCCAAGTAGGCGCCCGAGCTCGCCAGTTGCCGCGTGAGCGGCTGCCGCTTGCTGCGTGGCAAGGCCGGGCCTGGCCGCAGCGCGGCCCGCCGTTGCAGCGTCGACAGTGATGGTAGTGGTTTCGGTCAATGAGCGGCGCACGCCTGGCTGAAACGTGAGTTGGCTGGAGGGAGCTGGACGGACGAGAGCGCGAGAATGCGATGGCTGCGATGGCTGCGATGGCTGCGATGGCTGCGATGGCTGCACTTCGAGACCGGCAAGCGGCGTATTCTACAGTCACGTGCAAGCGTGCGCAGCACACCTTGGCGGGCGGTTTTGTTCTATAATCGCCGATTATATGATAAACGGCGAGTCTGGCGTAACGTGCCTATCCGGACCAGCATCATCGACAAGCAGGAGCATATCGAGCAGGCGGCACGTGCGCTCAAATCGATATCCCATCCCTTGCGTCTCAAGATCCTGTGTGTGATCGGCGACCAGGATGCCTGTGTTCAGGAGATCGTCGACGCTGTAGGGACGTCGCAGAGCAACATTTCCCAGCATCTTGCCATTCTGCGCGAAAAGGGCGTTCTGTTGGCGCGTAAGGATGCCAACCGGGTCTACTACCGTGTTGGCGACGCTCGCACGCTGCAGTTGATCGGCATGATGCGCGAGGTGTTCTGCGGCGATTAGCGGGGCTTTGTCGCTGCGCCTGTCCTCGCGGGCAGACGCGCTCGGGAAGCGTTCCGCGTCTGCTCCCGTGGGTCGTTATTTTTCGCGTCAATTTCTGGAGTTTCGATTGGAATTCATACAGCAGAACCTTCTTCTGGTGGCTGTCGCTGTGGTCAGCGGCGCGCTGCTCCTCGTCCTAACGGTGTATCGTCCCGGCGGCTCGCGATCGGTGACGACCGCCCAGGCAACGATGTTGATCAACCGCGAGAATGCCCAGTTGCTGGACATCCGTGAAGCAAGTGATTACGTTGCCGGGCACCCGGCAGACGCGCGCAATATCCCTGTCGGATCGCTCGGTGAGCGCGTCGACGAACTGGCGCCATTCAAGGACACGCCGGTGATTCTGATCTGTCAATCGGGCGCCCGCTCATCGGCTGCCTGCTCCAAGCTGGCCAAGCTCGGCTTTTCCAAGCTGCATTCCCTGGAAGGCGGCGTTGCCGCGTGGATCGATGCCGGCCTGCCGCTGAAAAAGGGTTCGCGGAAGTGAGCGGCTTGCAGCGGGTGCTGATGTACTCGACGGGCGTTTGCCCCTTCTGCGTCCGCGCCGAGCAACTGCTACTTAGCCGGGGTGTCGCCACGATCGACAAGATCCGCATCGATCTCGACCCCGAACGCCGTGCCGAGATGCTTGCCAGGACGGCCAGACGTACCGTTCCGCAGATCTATATCGGTGAGACCCACGTCGGCGGCTTCGATGATCTCCTTGCTTTTGATCGAGCGGGCAAGTTGCTGCCCTTGCTGGCGGGTGATGCGCTCTGACAGCAGTTCACCGAGTAATCGCGCTGCCCGGCATTGCGCAGCACCTCCCCGCAGTCTGTTTTCAATCCCCAACCATAGGTCGAAAAACACCATGAGCGAACAAGAAGCCCCGAATCCTGTCTTTGCCATCGAGAAGATCTACGTCAAGGATCTCTCGCTTGAAGTGCCGAATGCGCCTCAGATTTTTCTTGACCGCGAGACGCCGACGATCAACATCCAGCTGCAGACCAAAGCGCAGGGTATCGGCGAAGGCCTCTTTGAAGTCGCATTGACGGCCACCGTGACCTCCAAGATTGAAGAGAAGACTGTCTTTCTCGTTGAAGTTGGTCAGGCGGGAATCTTCCGTGTGCAGAATGTGCCGAGCGAAAATATGGAGCCCTTGCTGTCGATTGCCTGCCCCAACATTCTCTACCCCTATGCGCGCGAAGTCGTTTCCGACGCCGTGACCCGCGCTGGTTTTGCGCCGGTCATGCTGCAGCCGGTGAATTTCGAAGCGCTTTACATGTCTCGCCTCCAGCAGCAGCAGGAAGAAGCGGCGAAGAATGCGCCTCAGACGGAACCTGGCGACGCGACCATCCAGTAAGGAACAAGGGCTCGCCTATAGCGAAACCCCGGTCGATCGATGACGCGATCGCTGGCGGTGTTGCTCGCGGCAGGCCTTGCTGTACTGCCTGCGTTGGCGGTCGAATTTCGCACTGTCGCCACGGCGACGGTGCTCTACGACGCACCGTCGCCAAGAGGCAAAAAGCTATTCGTCATCAAGCGCGATACACCGGTCGAACTGGTCGTTCTCCTCGAAGGTTGGGCGAAGGTCCGCGATTCGGAAGGCGGCATGGCCTGGCTGGAGAGCAAGTATCTCGCGATGCGACATTCGGTGGTGGTTACCGCGCCACGTGCGCAAATTCGGCAAAGCGCCGACGAATCGGCGGATCTGGTCTTCGAAGCCGAACGGAACGTGGCACTCGATTACCTCGAAGCCGCAGCGAGCGGCTGGGTTAAGGTGCGCCATCGCGACGGAGCGTCGGGTTACGTCCGCGCCGATCAGATCTGGGGTCTGTGAAACATGAAGTTGACGGTACTGGGCGCCGGCGCTTGGGGTAGCGCCTTGGCTGCTGCTTTCAGTGATCAGCATTCCGTGACGCTGTGGGCGCGCGATCCGGAAGTGCGGTGCGGGCTGCGCGCAAGGCGCGAAAACACGTGCTATCTTCCAGGCCACCGTTTTCCCGAAGCGTTGTGTATCGGCGAGGATTTCGAGACCGCCGTGGGTGATGCCGATCTGCTGTTAATTGCTACGCCGATCGCTGGTTTGCGACCGACGCTTTGCCGTTTGCGCGATGCCGCTGTGGCGAGCCCGCTGATTTGGGCATGCAAGGGCCTGGAGGCCGACACGGCCCTTCTGCCGCACCAGATCGTCAGCGAAGTTCTCGGCGCGCAGCGCTTGTGCGGAGCTTTGTCGGGGCCGAGCTTTGCCGACGAGGTGGTGCGCGGCCTGCCTACGGCGGTAGCCCTGGCTGCCAACGACCTTGTCTTCGGCCAGCAGACGGCTTTGGCGCTGCATAGCCCGCGCTTTCGGATCTATGCCAACGACGATTTGCCCGGTGTTGAAGTCGGTGGAGCGGTGAAAAACATTATGGCCATTGCCTCTGGCGTCTGCGACGGTCTTGGCCTCGGTCTCAATGCCCGGGCCGCCCTGATTACGCGCGGACTCGCGGAAATCGCGCGTTTTGGCGTGGCTCTCGGCGGACAGGCGCAGACTTTCATGGGTCTGGCCGGGATTGGTGATCTGATCCTGACCTGTACCGGCGATTTGTCGCGCAACCGACGGGTCGGTCTGGAACTGGCGGCCGGCAAGACCCTGGCGCAGATACTCCGCGACCTTGGCCATGTTGCCGAGGGTGTCAGCACGACGCGTGAAGTGGCTCACCTGGCGAGCCAACTGGCGATAGAGATGCCAATCACGCAGGCGGTTGAGGCCATCCTCTATCGCGATGAAGCGGCCGCATCGGCGGTCGACAGACTGCTCAACCGTGACCCGAAGAACGAGGGGAGCTAGCTGGCCAGCCTGCCTCGCCCGCGTAGCGCGACCGGAAGCCGCGTCAGAAGTACTCAGGCTTGACGAAACTTTCCTCCGTGCTCGCGTGTCGAAAAGCGCTCTCAAACGCGGCGCGTGATCTCCGCATCCCGCATTTGGCGCCTCGATCTGTGCCTCTGGGGCGGGATGATCATCGCCTTCCGGCCGGCGCTTTCCGCTGCCACAACTACGAAACTTGTAGCTCTTATGATGGCGCCGCCGTCCGGAGAACCCTTTTGTTGTTCGCTGCGGCGAACGCCACACTCTGGTAGCGCATTATCCTGAATAATTGGTAGTAAAACTGATGGTTCGCGGCACGCAAATTGCTTTGATGCTGACATGCCCAGCCATCAAGGGAGGTAGGCAAACGATGTTTAAGAAACTGTTTTCTCGTCATTCGCTCGGTGGTCAGTTGTTGCCGAACCGCGTGGTCATGGCGCCAATGAACCGTAATCGTGCGACCGACTGGCAGCTCGCGCCGCCGGCAATGACCGCCAGATACTATGCGCAGCGCGCCTCGGCCGGCTTGATCGTTGCCGAGGGAACGCCGGTCTCGCCGCAGGCTCGCGGCTGCGCCCGCACGCCAGGAATCTACAGTGGCGCGCAGGTCGCCGGTTGGCGCAAGGTCACCAAAGCGGTGCACCATGCCGGTGGCCGCATCTACCTGCAGCTCTGGCACGTCGGGCGCGTCGGCCATAGCAGCCTGCGTGCGGATCGCTCGCCACCAGTGGGGCCGACCGCAATCGGTCTGCACAGTGATCGAGTACCGATCCTCAACGGCGGTGCCGAGCCCGTGATGGTGCCTTGCGAGGCGCCGCGTGGGCTGACGACCGAGGAGGTGCGGCTGATCAGCGCCGATTTTGTTCGCGCCGCCCACAATGCTGTCGCCGCGGGCTTCGACGGCGTCGAGATCCACGCCGCGAACGGCTACTTGTTCGATCAGTTCCGCTGCCCGTACGTGAACGACCGCGCCGACGAGTACGGCGGTTCGATGTCCAATCGCTGGCGCTTTCTGCTCGAGACGGTTCAAGCCATGGCCGCGGCGATCGGCAGCGCACGAGTCGGTGTGCGTATTTCGCCCCTGGGTACCGCGCACGAGATGCAGCCAGACCCGGATCCCCTGGTCAGTTATGGTTATCTCGCGACCCGGCTGAAGCTCTTGAGGGTCGGGCATCTGCACGTCTATGACCAGGAAGGGAGCTGGATGCACGATCGCCAGTGCGAGTTGCTGCCGCACCTCCGGGCCTGTTTTCCGGGAACCATGATTCTTTGCGGAGGTTTCGACCGCGCGCGCGCCGAGGCCGCGTTGCGTGCCGGGTATGGCGATCTGATCGCCTTCGGCAAGCACTTCATTGCCAACCCGGATCTCGTCCAGCGTTTGCGCATCGGGGCGCCCTTGGCGCCCTGGAACTCGACGACGGTCTACAAGGGGGGCGCGAAAGGCTACATCGACTACCCCGTACTCGACGCTGCCGCTATTACGGCAGCGTGAGCGTCAGCAGCTGTCAGCCGAGGCGCCGTGTTCTACGCCACGGCGGGGCGGCGAGACGCACCGGCTGCGACTGATACCGCGCGCCCCTTGCTACTGGCGAAATATGACGAAGCAGGCGTTGTTGTTCGTCAACGCCAGTGATCGGCAGCGTCAATCGCCAAGAATCAGGATCGTCTCGCCTTTTCGATTGGCGAACCTGCTCAGAACCCGTTTCCCCTGTCCGGCTAGCCAGTTTTCTAGCGAGGGGTCGTTTTCCTTTGCGGAAATCACGAAATAGCGAACACTCCGCAGATAGTCTGGTTCGGCAGCCATCAGGAGCTCTTGAGGCGGCAACATCCTCGGGTAACCTCTGCCGGCGTAATAGGCGATCCGCGAATCGTCATAATAGATGGTGTCTGACGGCTGCGTGTTGTGCTGGATCCAGGCGCTGGCCTCGCGGTAATGAGTTTTCTTGCTACCCAGCGATATTACGTTGGCAAGCATGACCAGCAGCGCCAGGCCTAGCAAGAACTTTGCGTAACGCGGAAAGCGTCCGACAAGCACTACCAGTGCCGCGGTCAGTAACGGCACGGCAAGTAGATTCAGGAAGCTGATGTAGCGCGAATTGAGGAATCCGTAGCGCAGAAAAAACAGCTCCAGGATGCAGAAATAGAGCAGCCAGGCCCAGGCAAACGGCCTCAATCGCTGCCAGAAGTCGCGCACGGCGAGCCAGCTGGCAGGGTAGAGAAACGGCACTGCGAAAGGGCCGCAAAGGGTGAAGAACTTGCTGACGATGAGCGCCGACAAACCCAGAAATACGATCCGGTTGGCATCATCCGGGCCGTGCTCTTGAAGCCCCCCCTGGGCAAGGCCCTTGCCCAGGGCGTCCAGGCTTGTCAGTATGCCCTGTGGACTGAGCAAGGACCAGAAGTTCGCGAAGCGAGCCGTAGGGGCGTCGCTGCCAGCCAGGGCCAGGATCAGGATGACCAGCAGGCAGCCTATCGGCAGTACGCTGAGCTGCAGGAGCCTGGCCCAGGCTTGGCGGGTTTTCAGCTCGGGTGCTAGGCAAAAGGCAAGAACGGGCATCAGAAAAACTGCTTCAAGGCGGAACAGTGCGCCCGCAACAATGGCGAGTTGCAGTAGCGCGGCCCATTTCCAGTCGCCCCGCTCGTACCACTTGAGCGTCAACCACAGAGCCAAGATGCAGAAGAACCAGAAGCCGAATTCCCTGAGAATGTCATAGCGAAACTGGTTGAACGCCGGCACTGAGAGGACTACCAGGCATGCCCAGTAGCCGCTGCCCAAAAAAGTTCGCTCGGTAATCGCTACCAGCAGGGCGCAGCTCCCGGCCATGAACAAGGCGCACCACAGATAGGCCGATTGCTCCAGCGGCAGGCCAAGAAGCCAATTGGTTCCGGCCAGCAATAGAGAAAACCAGGGCCAGTCAAACAGAGTTCTCGCAACTCCTGGGCCCTGCTCAAGGACTTGTTCGGCGACGTGCAGATAGAGTGCTGCGTCTCGGCCAACGAGGATGGTGCCGGAAACCGCCACTGCCGATAGTAACAAGCTCGCCACGAAGGCCAGGGCGACGGGCGGAACCCGCTGGGCGAATCCCCAGGCCTTGGGAATCAACGTCCTGTCCATGACTAGCGGCTTCACGCGGGTGACCGCTTGAGCAAACGCAGAGCCTTGCTAAGATTTCGCCACCGCAGGGCCTGACGCGGGCTTAGTCGCCAGGCACAACGAAAAAAGCGCCTGGCGTTGGCGCGGTCGCCGGCCTGCAGCGCAGTACGGAAAAGCGACAGATAGCGCCGTGCGGCATAGCGTTCTCGCAGCGGCTGACATTCGGCTGGCAGGCCGGCAAAGATTTCTGAGGTCATGGCGAGGGCACGTTCTTCTTCATTGTCCCGATTGTGGCGCAAGCTGTCGGCATGCTTGTAGATACGTGCCAGCGCTTGTCTGCTGACGGCCACTGGAGCACTGACCAACAGGTGGGCAAATACCGCCACATCTTCTCCGCCGCGAAGGTCTTCCGGATAGGGCCGCTGCAAGAGCAGGTCTCGGCGAAACAGCGAACAGCTGTGGGATATGCCGACGCTCTTGTCCAGCAGATAGCGCTCTACCAGTTGTGCTGGCGATGCCACAGGAACGCTCGTCGGCATGCGCGTTCGCTCGTGGCCATCAGGATAGACCGAGATATAGCCACCGAGAATCATGCCCGTCGCTGGATGTTTGGCAAGAACCGCGCGCAGAGCAGTCACGGCGCCGGGCAGCAACTCGTCATCAGCGTCGAGCAGCAGTGCATAAGGCCCGTGTGCCTCTCGGACGCCCACGTTGCGCGCGGCCGCGGCCCCTCTATTGGCCTGCCGGACAAGCCGCAACTGCGGGTGGCGGGCGGCGTAGTCCGCCAGTACAGCGGCGGTGTTGTCGGTCGAGCCGTCATCGACCACAATCACTTCCACGTCTGCGCTCTGCTGCGACAGCACCGAGTCCAGAGCGCGTGGCAGGAGTCGGGCGTAGTTGTAGGTCGGAATGATGACGCTGATCAGGGCTTCGACTCGTTCAATCATGCGCGTCTTGGCCTATTTCAGGTGCGGCGCTGGCTTTGGCGTCTTCGGCAATTTTCATCCTCGGCACCCGCATGTCCCTTTCGACTCCGCCAGATTCACGTCTTGCCTGCAAGATCTACCACCTCGTCTATAGTACGCTTGCCGAGCGATGCCGACCAAGACACTCGCATTGTCCACAATCTGCGCTAAGGTGCAAGCCATGGGAGCCGCCGGCCAGCGTCGCTGGTGATCTTTCGGCGCCTTGGCCTTCCGCAATAGCGCTGTCAGCGATGACAAGAAAACCATGAATTCTCGTTTTTTTTCGGCGATAGCGACCGTGACACTCACGCTATCCCAGGCCATGCAAGTCATCACCGTCGCCCTCCGCTTGTCGTGCGGCTTCCGGCTTGCGCGCCAGAGGGGCTGGGGCGAGGCATGTTGAATCGCTTGCGAATGTGGCGCGAGCGCGGCTGGACAGAAATTGACGCTGCCACCTATGCCGCCGCTTGGCAGCGCTTGGGCGGCAGCGTGTTCACCCACCCGCTGGTCGTCGAGCGACTCTCGGCGCTGGCAGGGATCCCGGTGCGTTATCTTGGCTATTTCTCCGGCGAGCAGTTGCTCGCGGCGATTCCCTGCTGGGGACGCTACCTCGCCTTGTCCAAGGAGGTGCTGAAGAAACGTGGTCAGCGCGGCCTCTTCGACCTGGGAAATGCCGAGGTGATCCTGCCGATCGATGCGCAGGCCTGTGTGCCGGTGCGCCAGCGCATGCGCTACGTGTCTGAGCTCAATGCCGAACGGATCAGCGAACTCAAGGCGCAGCCCGAAGGCTTGGCGCTGGCGCGTGCGCCCGAGGACTACTCGAAGAAGTTTCGCTACAACCAGCGTCGTGAGCTACGCCTGCTCGAAGAGGCCGGCGGACAGGTACGCCAGATGCTCGATTTTTCGCCGTCCGAGCAGGCCGCCATGTATGGCGATCTCTTCCTGCGCCGCTGGGGATTCGCGGCCAGGGGGCACGCGCATCTGACGGAAGTGTTCGCGCTGCTGCGTGCATTCATGACCGGTGCCGTCCTGTTGCGCAAGGAGCAGCCGATTGCCGTCCAGATTCTCTACCGTGTCGAAGCCCCGGCGTGGATTTCGCTGGAATACATCAATGGCGGTGTCGACCCCGAAACGCGTGAGTTCAGCCCGGGAAGCGTACTCAGCTACCTGAATACGCAGAGCGCCTGGGCCGACGCGCGCGCGCTCGGCAAACCCTTGCGCTTTTCCTTTGGTCGTGCCGATCGTGAGTACAAGGATCGCTGGTGCCACCGGGTGCCGGCTTATCACATCTAGAGAGCAGCAGGTCCATGACTTCAAGAAAACAGCAATTGCTGCAGCGACATCGCCAGCGCAAGCGTTTCTTCCTTTTGGCGGCCGTGCTGCTGCTCGCCGCCCTGGCGATCTTCGTCGCTTGGTGGCTGTTGCCGGTATTGTTGCTCTGCGCCTGGGTGGCGCACGAGGCCTGGTTCGCCGACCATCTCTTCTATTCGCCGCAGGAAGACTATCAGTATGCTTTCCCGGCCGGCACGGCGCGACAGAGCGTCACGCTGAGCGACGGACGCGTGCAGTTGAGTGCGCCGCTGGCCGCCGGCGAGACGCTGCTTATCGAGCTGCACCTGCGCAGCACCGTCCTCGGCCGTTGTCTCGATCCGCACGTCGTGCTGGGCGATGACCGGCAGGATTTCGAGCGCGGCGTGCGAGGGCGGCGCTATCTGAACCTGTCCGGGCAAGCGGCGGCACTGGCCAGCGGCCAGCTATCGATCTGCGGTCGCTTCTGTCGCCTGCCGGCGACCGCCACCCTCTACGTGCTGGACAACCCCGATTACGCGCAACGGCGAATGATGATCATCGCGCCACACGCCGACGACGCCGAACTGGCCGCTTTTGGCCTCTATAGTGGTGCTGCCCTGGCTGCCGAGGCTGGCCAAGGAGCGCAGCTCAGCATCGTCACCCTGACCCAGGGCGAGATCGAAGCCGATCGCTATCGCTGCCTGGGCCTGGATGCGGCTGCCGCGGCGCGCCTGAAAGGGCGCCTGCGGACCTGGGACAGCCTGGCCGTGCCCCTCTGGGGCGGTGTCCCGCAAAGCCGTTGCGTGCACCTGGGCTACTACTGCCTGCAACTGCCGGCGATGCTCGCCGAACCCGAGCGGCCGTGGCCTTCACGCGAGTCGGGTGAAGCCGATGTGCGCTCGGCACGAGCGCACAATCCATTTCCCCTGCCGGCCGACGCCGACGGTCTGCCGTGCGGGAACAATCTGCTGGCCGATCTGGTCGCCTTGCTCGAGCAGTTCCGCCCCGAAGTTGTCGTCATGCCGCACCCCGAGCTGGATCCGCACGCCGACCATGTGGCCGGCGCGCAGGCGCTGCTGCAGGCCGTCGAGCGCTCGTCGTGGAAGCCGGAAATTGGCCTCCTCTACGCCAATCACCTGCACGATAACGATCGCTGGCCGATGGGCCCGGCCGGACAGGGCATTGCCCTGCCGCCAGCGTTGGCACCCTTGCCACCCGATGCCCTGTGGAGCCCCTGCCTGAGCGATGCAGTGCAGCTCGACAAGGCCATGGCTCTGGCCATGCAACACGACCTGCAAGGGCGGCTACCGTTCAAGAAACGCCTGCGGCGGGCGATTCAGAAACGGCTCGCCGCTCGGCAGTGGCCGGCGAGCGGTGAAAACGAGTTTTTCCGCAAAGCCGTTCGTCGGCACGAGCTGTTCTGGGTTCGCCGCTTGGACCGGCCGCGCTTGGCCGCGCCGCGGCACGTGAGGGTGGGCATCGCTGACAGTCCGCCGGCAGCCAGCGTATAATCCATGGCTGGACGATGTCGCTGATTAAAGCCGTTTCTTCATGGGGAGTAGGCCAGATGGCCTTGTACGAATCCGAACACACCAAGTTCATGCGCGAAATGCTGGCCAAGCATCCGGAGTGGCTCGAAGACCAAAGCCGTGGTCGTGCGATCTTCTGGGACAAGAAGACCGATCTCGACGAGCAGAAAGCCTACCGGGAAGCCAGCGAGCCGCCTCGCCCCTATCCCTACGACGTGAATTTCGAACAGCAGTAAGCGTCTTCCGGGAGTTTGCGGCAAAAGGCGACCGGCCCGCGCAGGGGCTGGTCGCCTTTTTCGCGGACCTTGCTCGAAGGCCAGGGCCGCGACGGGCATGCAGCGACGGCACGCGCGGCTGCCCGGCTGGGAATAGGGGATAGGCTGCGCCCTAGCTGTTCAGTGGTTTGATGACGCGCTTGACCGCCGGGTCGTCCGGGTGCGGATGGATGGTGAAACCGAGCTTGGTCATCAGATTGAACATCTTGGTATTCATCGACAGCACGTCGCCGACGACCGTCCGGTAGCCTTTGGCGCGTGCGCAGGCGATCAGGGCGCTCATCAGCTTGCGGCCGACGCCGTGCTTTTGCCAGTCATCGGCGACGGCCAGAGCAAACTCCACCGATTCGCCGTCCGGGTTGGTCACGTAGCGGGCGACGGCAATCTGCACTTCCTTGCCTTCGGCGTCCAGAATCGTCGCTATCAGCGCCATTTCGCGGTCGTAGTCGATCTGCGTGAAGCGTACCAGCATGGTCTGCGTCAGCTCGCGGATGGTGTCCATGAAACGGTAGTACTTGCTCTCCTCGGACATCGAGATGACGAACTGCCTTTCGCGCTCTGCGTCTTCCGGGCGGATCGGGCGGATGGTGACCATGCGCCCATCAGGCAGTTCCCAGTCCTGGATCAGATGCACCGGGTAGGGGTGGATCGCCATATGCGAATAGCGGTCACCGGATGGCGCGGCGTAGTCGATCACGATGCGCGCGTCGGCGGCGATGGCGCCGTTTTCGTCGACGATCAGCGGGTTGAGATCGAGTTCCTGCAAGGACGGCAGCTCACAGATCATTTGCGAGACATGCAGCAGGACATCTTCCAGCGCTTCCCGGTTGACCGGCGGCATGTTGCGGAACTCGTCGAGCAGTTTTGACACCTGCGTCGAAGCAATCAGATCGCGGGCCAGGAAGCGGTTGAGCGGTGGCAGCGCGACGGCCCGGTCGCTGAACACCTCGACTTCGGTGCCGCCGGCACCAAAAGTGATGATCGGACCGAAGATTGGATCTCGTGACACGCCGATCATCAGCTCACGGCCGTTGGGGCGCGCCAGGTAGGGTTCGATCGAGACGCCATTGACGCGCGCCGTCGGGTGTCGCTTCTTGATCGTCTCGATGATGTCGTGATAGGCGTTGCGAACCGCCGGCGCATTGGTGATGTTCAGCCGCACGCCGCCGACTTCGCTCTTGTGGACGATGTCCGGCGAATCGATCTTCATGGCAATCGGGAAACCGATCTGTTCGGCCAGCAGCAGCGATTCGGTCGGCGTGTGCGCGACCATGGTCTGCGCGACGGGGATGCGGAAGGCGCGCAGGATCGCTTTCGATTCCATTTCCGAGAGGATCTTGCGGCGCTCGTGCAGGACCGCGTCGATCAACATCTTGGAACCTTCGGTTTCCGGGCGCGCGTCCTTGGACAAGGGCGCCGGCGTCTGCAGGAGAAGCTTCTGGTTCCAGTAGTAGGTCGAGATATGGTAGTAGAGCTCGACAGCGGTTTCCGGCATCCGGAAAGACGGGATACCGGCTTCTTCGAGCATGGTGCGTGATGCAGCGACCTGCTCCTCGCCCATCCAGCAGGTGAGAATCGGCTTGGCGGTCAGCAGGTCGACTTCGATGACCGCTTTGGCGACTTCCATCGGTTCGGTCATGGCCTGCGGTGAGAGCATGACCAGAACGCCATCGACTTCGCTGTCCTCGGCAACGGCGAGAATCGCGTCGTGATAACGCTTGGCTGTCGCATCGCCTTCGATGTCCACCGGATTGCGTTGCGACCAGGTCGCCGGCATCTTCGCGTTGAGCACCTGCATGGTGCTTGGTGACAATTCGGCAAGGGGGATATCGAGGTCGCCGGCACGGTCGGCGGCCATGGCTCCCGGGCCGCCACCGTTGGTGATGATCGCCAGACGCTTTCCTTGCGGCCGGAATTTTGAAGCCAGTGCCTTGGCCGCGTAGAACAGCTGCCCGATGTTTTTTACGCGCACGACACCCGCACGGCGCACGGCTGCATCGAAAACGATATCGGAGCCGGCCGCCATGCCCGAGTGCGTTTCTACGGCCGCCAGTCCGCCCGCGTGGCGACCCGCCTTGAGCAGGACAATCGGCTTGACGCGGGCGGCCGAGCGCAGCGCGCTCATGAAGCGGCGGGCGTCGCGAATGCCTTCGACGTAGAGCAGGATGTAGTGGCTGCGGTTGTCGTAGATCAGGTAGTCGAGGATTTCACCGAAGTCGACGTCGGCGGTGCCGCCCAGCGAGATGACGCTGGAAAAGCCGATGCGGTTGCTGGCGGCCCAGTCGAGAACGGCCGAGCAGATGGCGCCCGACTGCGCCACCAGGGCCAGATTGCCCACGTGTGCGTGCACGCTCGCAAAAGTGGCATTCAGGCCCAGATCCGGACGGATGATCCCCAGGCAGTTCGGGCCCAGCAGGCGGACTCCGTCGCTGCGGGCGATTTCCATCATCTTACGTTCGAGTGCAGCACCCGAGTGACCTGCTTCGGCAAAGCCGGACGAGATGACGATGGCGTTCTTGACGCCGCTGCGGCCGCATTGCTCGACGATTTTCGGCACCGTCTGCGGTCGGGTGACGATGATCGCCAGCTCGACGCGGGCGCTGATCTCTTCGATGGACTTGTACGCGGGCACGCCCTGGACCGTGTCGTGCCGCGTATTGATCGGATACAGACGACCTTTGTAGCCGGAATCGAGGATGTTCTTGAAGAGCACGTTGCCGACCGAGCTCTCTCGGTCGGAGGCGCCGATTACCGCGACAGACTTGGGTTCAAACAGTGTGGTGAGGTAGTGATGTTCTAGCATTGGAGACTTTCACCTCGTGTCTTGGAGGCGCGAGACAGGTTGATGTTGCACCGCATCAATTTACCACAGATGGCCCGCCGAGTCTCGAAATATGACGGACTCGCTGACCCCTGCGTGTGAGATTTGTCACGCCTTGAGCAGGCCGTGGGCAAGCGCCGAGGCGCGCCCTTGGCGCTGTTGTTGTGCCCCGACCTAGGCTCTTCCCCAATACCGAGGAGCTCGGCCTAGGCAGCGGCCGCTGCCGCGCAGAAGTCGCTGAGCCGGCTGTCGATGCGGGTGTTGGATTGCAGGGTACGGTGCATCGGGCACTTGTTGGCAATGGCCAGCAGTCGCTGCCGCTGCTCCGCGGACAGCTCGCCTTCGAGGGTGATTACGCGGCCGACGCAATCGACCATGCCGCGGCCGTCGTCAAGCTCGAGCCTGTCGTGGGTCAGCGCGACGCTGACCCCGGTTAGCGGCCAATCCTTGCGTTCGGCATACATGCGCAGGGTGATCGAGGTGCAGGCACCGAGGCCGGCGAGCAGGAAGTCCATGGGTTCGGGGCCGGCATCTTCGCCACCCAAGGCTGGCGGTTCGTCGGCAATTAGCGTGTGCTTGCCGACATGAACCGTTTGTTGGTAGGGCCCCCGGCCGTTTTCGCTGACGACCACGGGCGCTTTTTCTTGTGCCATGCTGTGCTCTCCGAAAGTTTTGCCTAATGATAAAGGAAGGAAGACCGCGTATGGCAGCTTCTCCTGATGAATCGCCCCCATCGCCCTGGGTGCGTCGTTTTGCGCGCCTGATCCCAGAGCACGGCGAGGTGCTCGATCTGGCCTGTGGAAGTGGTCGCCATGCGCGTTTGCTGGCCGGGCTCGGCTACCGTGTCGAGGCGGTCGATCGCAGCCCCCTGGGGCTTGCCGCGCTGCAGGGCCTCGGGCGGGTGACGCCACGCCAGGCCGATCTTGAAGACGGCAGCTGGCCGTACCACGGTCGCCTGTTCGCGGGCATCGTGGTCACCAACTACCTGTTTCGTCCGCGCCTCGACGACCTCCTGGCCTGTCTCGCCGAACCCGGGGTCCTGCTCTACGAAACCTTTATGGTCGGCAATGAGCGCCACGGCAGGCCGTCGAATCCGGCGTTTCTGCTGCGCTCGCAGGAGATGCTCGGCTGGGTGCAGCAGCGCGGCTGGCAGGTGGTGGCTTTCGAGGAAGGTCAGGTCGATGTGCCGAAACCAGCGATGGTACAGCGCCTGTGCGCCACCCGAGGGACGTCGGCGGTCCTGCTCTGAGGGACTCCCGGTGATGCCTCGCCTACCCGGCTAGCTAACTATCCACCGCAGACTCTCAGCGCCAGGGCCTCGACGCCAGCGGGCGACAGGTCGTCGCTGGTGAACAGTGCCGGCGTCGCGAAGCCACCATAGTTTCGCGTTTGCGAGCGATTGTAGAGCGGGTCATAGTGCAGTTCGAGCAGTTCGCTGACCAGTTCTCGCCACTGCGCGTGGCGCACGTAGTCTTGCCAGCGCTGGAGGGTTTCCACGCTGTGCAGCTTGCGCAAGGGGTGCAGGCAGGCATTTAGTCGCTCGGGAGCAAGCAGGAAATAGTCGTAGTCGCGCAAGAGAAAATCGACCCGGGCAGAAAAAGACGCTTCAATCGTGAAGCATTCGCCGCCGCGCATCGCTTCGATCAGCGCCGCCGGCACTTGCAGCGAACCGATTTTGCGGCTCTCGGCTTCGACATAGACCGGGCGGTCGGCGTCGAGCGCGCGCAGCGCGGTAAGCAGTTGCGACTCGAACATCTTCTGCGAGGGCTGCGCCGAGTCGGGCAGGACGCCGAGCACCGAACCCTTGTGGCAGGCAAGCTCCTCGAGATCGAGCACTTGCTCGCCGCGCCGGCCAATGGCCTGCAAAATGCGGCTTTTGGCACTGCCGGTGGCGCCGCAGAGGACCTTGAACTGCAGCTTTCGCGGTCGCTCGGCGAGTTCTTCGACGACCAGTCGGCGATAGGCCTTGTAGCCGCCTTCCAGCTGCTGCGCGTCCCAGCCGATACGCCGGAAAACGTGGGTCATGGCGCCGCTGCGCTGCCCGCCACGCCAGCAGACGATCAGCGGCCGCCAGTTCTTCGGGCGGTCGAGGAACTGCGCCTGCAGATGCCTGGCGATGTTGGTGGACACGTAGGCCGCGCCAAGTTTCTTGGCTTCGAAGGGCGACGCCTGTTTATAGAGGGTGCCGATTTCGATACGTTGCTGGTTGTCGAGTACCGGGCAGTTGATCGAGTACGGGATATGGTCTTCGGCGAACTCACCCGGCGAGCGAACGTCGATGATCTGGTCAAAGGAGAAAAGATCGCTGAGCTGCTCGAGGGTTGCAATATCGCGTTTCATAGGGCTGCGTGCATGCTCTGCGAGTCCTTGGCGTTACCGTGAAAGTCGCGCAAGCGACTCTCGATGCTCCCTTCTCCTCGCGGGAGAAGGGTCGGGGAAGAGAGGGAAAACGGTCATGGCTTTCATGATCTGGGGTATCTCGACCGTGATGACCGTTTGGCTGACAACCCGCTATTCTAGCAGCGGCGCCAGCCCTTGCCAGACGTTGTCGAGCAGCTGGGGCTGTGCGGCTGCGGTAGGGTGCAGATTGTCGGCCTGAAACAGCTGTGGTTTGGTTGCCACCCCTGCCAGCAGGAAGTCGACCAGCGCGGCCTGGTGGGCTGCAGCGACGGCGCCGAAAGTCTTCTCGAATTCAGTCGCGTAAGCACCATAGTTGGGTGGGATGCGCTGCCCGACCAGGAGCACCTGCGCCTTGTTCTTCTGGGCGCTGCTGACGATGGCGCTGAGGTTCGCACGCAGCTGTGCCACCGGCAGGCCACGCAAGCCGTCGTTGGCGCCGAGAGCGATGATTACTACCTGCGGCGCGTACTTCTTCAGCGCCGCGGCGATGCGTGTGCGGCCTCCGGCGGATGTTTCTCCCGAGATGCTGGCATTGACGACGCTATAATCGAGCTTTTTCTCCTGCAGGCGTCGGGCTAGCAAGGCTGGCCAGGACGCATCCTGGCGGATACCGTAGCCCGCGGAAAGCGAATCGCCAAAGACCAGTATGGTGCGCGCCGCCTGTGCAGCCGGGGCAAGCAGCAACAGTCCGGCGAGCAGCAGGGAGCTAAATATCGGGAAACGGAGCATAGTAGTGTGCTAGGAGAAGTAGCAGCAAAAGTGATTGAGGTCCGCGATCTGGCCAAACGGGTCGATAGCGGCGGCCAGCCGTTGACCATTTTGCACGAGATTTCGTTCGCCGTCGCGGCGGGCGAAACCGTGGCTATCGTCGGCGCCTCGGGCTCCGGCAAGTCGACCCTGCTTGGTCTGATGGCTGGCCTCGACCAGCCGAGCGAGGGCTCGGTGACTCTGGCGGGCGAGAACCTGGGGATGCTGGATGAGGATGAGCGTGCCGTATTGCGTGGTCGAATGTTGGGGTTCGTTTTTCAGACCTTTCAATTGCTGCCGTCGCTGACGGCGATCGAAAATGTCATGTTGCCGCTGGAACTGGCGGCTGCGGGCAACGCTCGCAGTGAGGCTGAGCGCTGGTTGCAGCGCGTCGGGCTGGCACACCGTCTGCAGCATTATCCGAAACATCTCTCGGGCGGTGAGCAGCAACGCGTGGCGCTGGCGCGTGCCTTTGCCCCGCGGCCAAGACTGGTGCTGGCCGACGAGCCGACCGGCAACCTCGATGCGGTGACCGGGCATCAGGTGATCGACCTGATGTTTGCCATCAATGCCGAGAGCGCGACGACGCTTATTCTGGTTACCCATGACGAGGAAATTGCCGCCCGTTGCGCGCGTCGTCTGCGCATGGAGGCAGGGCAACTGGAAGAAATCGGCAGCGAGTCGCTGAAAATGTCGTAACAGGCTGGGCGAGAAACGAGGCGCCGAGGAAGGAGATGCCCCCTTTTCCTTCCGCGCTGGCAGTAACCACGGTAGTTCAACAGCTTAGGAATCTTATGTCGCTGATGGTCGAACGAGTAGCAAACCTAAAGACGCCCGAAGAGTGCGCCATGTTCGAAAAGAATGTGCTCGAACGCGGACGCCCCGATCTGGCCGTAGCGGCGCGCAAGCGCGCGCTCGAACTACGTGCCGAGAAGTACGGCGCCGGCAGCGAGCCCGAGCGGCATTGTCTGGAGGCTGTCTATGCCTACGAAGGCGTGCTCTCTGCCAGGAACGGCAAGGCCACGCGCGACCTGCGTACGTGGCAGCTGATCAAGCGTCATGGCATCATCGGCGCCGTCGAGCGTGCCGTGAGTCGCGAACCGGATGTTAACGGCTATGCGGCGCTGCTCAACTTGGGTCTCGAGGACTACGCTTTCGAGGAAGTCGTCCTGCGCCACGCCGATCTCTTCACCCCGGCGACCGTCGAGTGTTCGCGGACGCGCATCGACGGCTGGAAAACGCCCGCCTGAGCGCGCGCTCAGGTGCGGTTTTCGCGCAGCATGCCCCGGGCAGCGTCAAGGCCGCTGCGCACGGCCGCTTCGAGCGTTGCCGGGTAATCGGCGCAGACATAATCGCCGGCCAACCACAGGCCGCTGCGCGCGGTCCGTGCGGCCGGGCGCTGCAGACCGGGGCGGCAGGAGAAAGTTGCCCGCTGTTCGCGGATCACCTGTTGCCATTCGATCGCCGGTAGCGGGGTGTGCAGGGCTGCCGACAGTTCGCCGTCGAGCTGCGCGGCCAGTGTCTGCCTGTCGAGCTCCTCCCAGGCGCCATGGCCGCTGAGCACGAAGGCGATCACTCCAGGCGTGCCGCATAGCGCCCCGCGATCGAAAACCCACTGCCCGATTTGACCGCTGTCAGGCGCCGCCAGGCCAAGCATCGGGAAAGGCAGGCGCAGCGGCGGGGAGTAGCCACAGTAGACGGTGGCGATCGGCTCGAAGCCGTAGCCGGCAAGCAGCCGTGCGGTCTCGGCCGTGGCTTGCTGGCCGGCGAGCAAGGACGCCGCGTGTTGCGGGCCGACGGCCAGGAGTACGCAGTCGAAGCGTTCGCCAGCGAGCTCGAAACCGTCGTCAATGGCCTCGATGCGCGTCGACAGGCGGATCTGCCCACCGTGCGCGGCAATGAAGCGGGCGGCTGCGGCCGGAAACACCTGCTCGAGATCGGCTGCCGGCAGCAGCAGGTCAGTGGCGGCGCGGCCTCCGCCGAGCGTGTCACGTAGCGTATTGACGAAAATTTGCGCCGATGCCTGCTGCGGCGAGGTGTTCAGCGCGGCCAGACAGAGCGACTCCCACAGGTACCGGCGCAGCGGGCCGTTTTGCTTATGGCGGTCGAGCAGCGTGCTGACCGTGCAGTCGGCATCGAGGCGGTAGTCGACGCGCTGCAGAGAACGCATGAAGCCCACCGCGCCGATCTTCTCGGCAAAGCTGACCCCACGCGCACCGAGCAGGCCTGTCGCGAGGTGCAGGGGGGCCGGCAGCCGGGGCAGGCGCATGCGGAAGTGGCTGTTCCTGCCGGCGGGGAAATTCAGTTCGAGCGGCAGGCGCTTGAGCAGTCGCTCGGGATCGGCGCCGACGTCCTTCATCAGGCCCAGCGTTTCGCGGTAGGCACCGATGAGAAGATGCTGGCCGTTGTCCAGACGCTGGCCGTGCGCTTCGACGCTGCGCGCCCGGCCGCCGAGTTGTCTGGCGGCCTCGAACAGGGTCACCTGTGCGCCTGCGCGGGCCAGCTCGACGGCGGCGGCGAGACCTGCCCAACCGCCGCCGACGATCGCCGCTCTCATCCCCGCACCCAGGTTCGCCAGGCGATCCACAGCTTGCGTATCGGAGTCAGCGAGGTGCGCTGGCTGAGGACTTGATAGCCGTCGCGCTTGATCTCATCGAGCAAGGTACGGTAGATCGCCGCCATCACCAGGCCGGGACGTTGCGTGCGCCGATCGCTGGCCGGTAGGGCGTCGATGGCTTGCGCGTAATAGCTCTCGGCACGCTCGACCTGGAAAGCCATCAGGCGCTCGAAGTTGTCGCTGTGGCGCGCGTTGAGAATGTCGGCGGCGGGCACTTCGAAGCGTTGCAGCTCGTCGATCGGCAGGTAGATGCGTCCCATGCGCGCGTCTTCGCCGACGTCGCGAATGATGTTCGTGAGCTGGAAAGCGACGCCCAGATCGTGCGCGTACTTCTGCGTCTTGCGGTCCTGGTAGCCGAAAATCTCGGCCGCCAGCAGCCCGACGACGCTGGCGACGCGGTAGCAATAGAGCGACAGCGCCTTGAAGTCGAGATAGCGTGACTGCTGCAGGTCCATCTCCATGCCGTCGATGATCTCCTGCAGTTGCTCTTCCGGGAGGTTGAAGCAGGCGCAGGCCGACTGCAGCGCCTGACTGACCGGATGTTGTGGTTTGCCGCCGTAGACACTGCTCAACTCCTGGCGCCACCAGGCCAGCTTGGTGGCCGCGATCTGTGGATCGTGGCATTCGTCGACGACATCGTCGACTTCACGGCAGAAGGCATAGAGCGCGGTGATCGCGCGCCGCTGGTCTGGCGGCAGGAAGAGAAAGCTGTAGTAGAAGCTGGAACCGCTGCGGGCGGCTTTCTGTTGGCAGTAGTCGTCGGGGGTCATTCGCAATCTCTAGAGGGGCACGTGGCCGCAATTTTCACATGACTTGCGCGCCTTGCCGCACTTACATGAGCAGGCTGCGGCTGCCGATGAACAGGTAATCAGCCGCGCCCAGCTGCGGACGCTGCCGGAAAACGTCGCCACGAGCCTGCTCTATCCTTTCCAGGATGCGCAGACCGCCTTGCACCGTCAAGCGGATTTCCCAGCCCATGCGGCCCGGCAGCTGGTGGACCAGCGCTGCGCCGGCGTTCATCAAGTCGCGTGTGCGCCTCACCTCGAAGGTGAGCAGTGCCGTCCAGTCCGCACTGCAGCGTTCGGCGGCGATCTGTGTTTCGCAGATGGCGAAGCGTTCAAGGTCGCATTGTGGCAGGTAGACGCGGCCCTTCTGCCAGTCGATGGCTATATCCTGCCAGAAATTGACCAACTGCAGCGCTGTGCAGATGCAGTCCGAGCGGCGCAGGTTTTCTTCGCTGGCACGCCCGACGAGGTGCAGCAGCAGGCGTCCGACCGGGTTCGCCGAGCGCCGACAGTAGTCGAGCAACTGCGGGTAGTCGGCGTAGCGCTTGGTAACCACATCCTGGCTGAAGGCGTCGAGCAGGTCGCGAAACAAGGCTGTCGGCAGCTGCCACTCGGCGATGACTTCGGCCAGCTCGTTGAACGCCGGCCGCAGGGGCGCTGCGCCGCGTTCGATACGTTCGATTTCATGGCCATAGTCGGCGAGACCCTGCAGGCGTTCCGCGTCGCTGGCGTCCCCTTCGTCGGCAATATCGTCGGCGCCGCGCGCAAAACGGTAGATGGCCTCAATCGGCCGGCGCAGTCGTCGCGGCAGCAGGAGCGAAGCAACAGGGAAGTTTTCGTAGTGATCGACAGGCATCGGTGGCGGCTGGGGGAGGGTGATGGCGGCGCGGTGCTCAGGGCAAATGGGTCCGCGCAGCCTATGCGCAGGGAAATGCGCGGCTCGGGACGCCAGTATAAGTCGCGTATGGAACGGAATCATGGCAACAGCACGCGCGCCGCAAATGGGAGGGCTGCGTCAGATGCGACTCAGCAGCTCGGTTTTCCTGGCCGCGAATGCCTCGTCGCTGCGCGCAGATCGGCCGGCTGTCACCGGAGCTGCCGGGCCCTGGCGGCACGCACAGGATGACCGCAGCGATTGGCCCGCAGTCGCCCTGCTGCTGTTCGCTCCCCGAGTGGTTCTGCCACTCGTTGGGCAGATGGCTGCCCTGGCCTTGTAGCTGAAAGCTGCCGCTGCGGATCAGGCCGGACTGCGTGGCGACCAGCTTCGACAGCTCCTTGCACTGGCCGTCGACGCGCTCTTTCAGGTAGTTGTCGAAGATGTCCGAGACGACGATCATGCCGCCACGCATCCACCGACCAGAGCCTTAGAACCCGGGGTGAGTGAACTGCGTCATGCTGCCGTTGCCGTTGATGACTGATTCGAGCATGCTCAGTACGGCATTGGCGCTGAAGCCGTGAAAGCGGCCGATTTCGCCGATGACCTGCCGGATGGCCCTGCCCAGCGACGCTCTGGAAGCTGGCCAGAGGGGTCATAGTGATGCTGCGCCTCCAGCGGTTGAAATAAATAGGTCGCCGGTGGTAGGGTCGGAAATCAGCTCGAACGACTGCCTGACGCTGCAGGCTAGGGGCAGGGAATGGCGGGCAAGCGCTCGCCGCAGGCGACTTTATCCACAGATTGGTCGTTACCGACTCTATCCGGCGCCTGATGGGTAGGCGGCGTCCTCGCTAGCCGCCTCACATGGGGCCAGTTCACGAAACGCAAGAAATCGCATGCCAAGCGAGGCCGCATGAATTACCCCGAGGAATGAGACCAGCGGCTGAACGGGTCCGGGATACGCTGGAGCGAAGTCGGTACGCATGCGGTGTGCGACATTCGCGCGCCGTACCGCGGCGAACACAGCCGGTGGATCGACTTCTGGCGACGATCCGCGGCCGCTTGATAGAAACGTCCACCAACGACAGTGACGCCGACCCAGCTCAAAGACAGAATCCCATTTCCACACGGTGTCGGCTACCGACGCTGCAGGACCAAAAGACCGTTCGCCGGAAGCCGAAGTTGAATCCGCCCGTTCGACACCGGGATGACCGCCCCAAAGTTTCCGACGTCGCTGCCACCGTAGAACCCCGCGTCACTGTTGAACGTCTCCTGCCACCAGCCCGAGGGGAGGCGATCGCTCGACGTATCGATCACGTACCCATCCCAATAGGGGGTGTTGCGGAAACACGCGATCACAAGTAGGTCATTGCTGCCCTCCCGCCTGGTGAACGCGATCACCCGGGACGGGTTCCAGGCGTGGATTACGTCGAGGTGGTGTGACTTCGCCGCCGGGTTCGACCGCCGCAGCCGGATAAGGTCCTGGTAGTAGCGGAACATCTTCGCTCCGGCCCCGGCCCGCTCCCCGTGCAAGTCCTCCTTGCTCGTGCTGATCGTGTTGTACTTCGCCGCTTTCTGCGCCACGATCTCCTCACCCATGAAGAACATCGGGGTGCCCGCCGAGAGGATCGAAAGCGCGGCGACTACGCGGCAACGTGCCTCGGCGCACGCGCGGGTGCCGCCGACGAGCGGCGCGCGGTTTACCGCAACCAAGCTGGTCCGCGCGCTGTTCTCAGCGTTCCCGGCTTCGTCGTGCGACTCATGGTATGCGACTTTCCCGGTCCGGGTCATCAGGAGTTCGCTGGCGAAGGACTGGAGCGGGAGCGGCCCGTCGTGCCCGAACCCGGCCTCCCGCAGCACACGGGCGGCCTCCGTGTTCGCGTCACCGATAAGGGAGTGATAGAACGCGGCGTACCACGTCGTGTCGAACCCCAGCCCGCCCACGTGCGGCAGCTTCGTCACCGCGTCCCATCCGGTGTGGTCCTCCGCAATCAGCAGAACCGACGGCCGCAGCATCTTTAGCGTCCGACTCCACTCGCGGAGGAACTTCGCCCCGAACTGGTTGGCGGCACTGACGCCATACCCGTTGGCGTTTAGGCTGTTGTCGCGATGGATAGCCTGCGTCAAGTCCACCCGCAAGCCGTCGATGTGGAACTCCTCGACGAACTCAGCAGCGCTGCTGATGAAGAGCTGCCGGACCTGCTCCTCCCAGAACCGCGGTGTATACCCGCTCGACCCATTGTTCAGATATCCGCCGGCCGGGAACGGGTAGTCGGAACTCTGCCCTTCGTACCAGTAGTAAATGTTCTGCTCGGGCGTGGTCGAGTCATATTGCCACTGCGCCCGTTCGGCGTTCCCATCGTAATGATTGTAGACGACGTCCTGGATGACCGCGATCCCGCGCCGGTGGCACTCGCGGACGAAGTGCTTGTACTTGTCCCGCCCGCCGGCGCTCGACTCGATGACGAAGTGGTGGGTGTCCCCATACCCCCAGGCCAGGGTACCGGAGAACTCGGAGACGGGCAGCAACTCGACGGCGTTCACCCCGAGGCTGGTGAGGTAGTCGAGCAGCCCCATCGCATCGTCGAGAGTACCGGGTCCGGTGTCAGGGTAGCCGAGCGACCCGATGTGCAGCTCGTAGATGACGAGGTCGTTGGGCCTGCTCGGAACCGGCTTCCCTGGGGTGAACTCCCTCGCCCAGAACTCGTCGTCGGTGATGAGGGCTGGCGGCTCGGTGGTCGGTTCGAACTCCTTCCGCACCACGTCCTGGTCGATAACCACGCTGCAGCTGACTGTTCCGTCGAGGCTGTCCGGGTGTCCGTCCCACGTCCCACCGTCCGGGTTGTGCTCGCCGCGGCCGATCTGCCAGCGGGAATGGATGTCGGTCCGGTAGACGGTGGTCCCCTGTGCGTTCTTGATCCGAAACATGTACGGGACGCCGACGTAGTCGGAGAAGTGACCGGCGGGGACGCCCTCCCAGATTCCGCCGCCGACGGGCTGCATCGGGACCGCCTGGCGCGCCGGATCCGTCCCGTCCCCGCTGTTGGTGATGTATCCGTTGTCCGTGCGCCCGAACACGACCGCCACCTCCGAGGCGTGCGGAGCCCAGAGAGAAAACCGCAGGCGAGGCGGACCACCGTCCGGGGGGTAGCTCTTTTGGGCTCCGAGCCGGCGGGCATAGGTGAAGTAGTACCGCTCGCCCGCCGTCTCCCCGGCCGCCGGAAAGGTGACCCGGCGGTTCCGGTCCTGAGCGTTGGCGTCATTGACCTCGAGGTTAATTCCCCAGGTGTTGGAGCCCCCCGGCCCGGCAAATCGCACCCCCCAGCGGTGCATCTCGCCCGCCCGGTCGTCGGGAACCGTCACCGTTGTGGTGAAGGCAGGGCACCCGTCATCACCGGTCATTGGGGTCATGGGAGTGGGGACCCAGTTGTTCCAACTGCCCACGAGCTGCGGGTTGCTGAAGATGTCCCGCTTCAGCCCTGTCAGGTACGTGAATTGAACAGTGATCATGGCGGCTCCTCCAAATGGGGGAATGCAAGCAATTTCCGACGGCTGTCAGCGGCACATCGGCAAATTCTCTCGCCGCCGTCAGCGGTAGTCAATAGCGCAATTCGTGGCCGATTTCGTGTTGATCGCTCCAGGAAAAAGGCAAGAATCGGCCTCTTGATGCACTGCCTGGAATCAACCGAGCGGCTGCAGCTGCCGTTCGGGAGCGCCAACTTGCACCATCGTCAACGTCGCCGCTTGGCCGTTCTCAACGTCCATCCATAACGGCCAATTGCGGCCGTGCGCCTATCCGCCAGAGCAGCCATCTAAACGGCCGTATGCAATGCTTTGCATACGGCCGAGAACCGGACCGACAGCGAACAGAGCCGGGCGGCGGGTTCCGGACCACTTAGCCGACGTTCGCGCTGGGCGATTGTTCGCCGCCCCGGCGTCTTTTGAAGTTCGTGGATTTGATCGATGAAGGCATCCTGGCTGTCGTAGTCACCGCCGCCGCC
>ERZ761602.2158-NODE-2158-length-32124-cov-43.298076_pt1 | contig 32124 bp, 29 predicted proteins | sample MGYA00512165_ERZ761602 | MGnify/ENA primary metagenome ERZ761602 (study PRJEB28899, sample SAMN02445085) | bioreactor sludge metagenome | biome: EBPR sludge; isolation source: Thorneside wastewater treatment plant | place: Australia: Brisbane, Thorneside...
ACAAACAACCCGGCGCGATCCGATACCTCGAACACGGTTCTCCGCATTGGCGGATCCGCTGGCACTATCACGACGAGTACGAACTGCACCTGATCGTCGCCAGTAACGGCAAGATGTTCATCGGCGACTACATCGGCAATTTTCGACCGGGCTGCCTGGTGCTGACCGGGCCTCGCGTGCCGCACAACTGGGTCAGCATCGCGCCTGAGGGCACTCGTTACGAACTGCGGGATCAGGTGGTGCATTTCGATCACGAGGTCATTGCCAGCGCCGTCACGTTATTTCCGGAACTGTCCATGCTGTTGCCTCTACTGGATCGGGCCAGGCACGGCATCGAGTTTTTCCGCCACGCCGATACCGCTCAAAAATATATGCTGCGGATTAAGGAGGCGGATGGCGCGGCGCGAGTCGGCTATTTTTATGAGTGGCTCGACCTGCTGGCCCGCACTCCGCATCAGCGATCGCTATCAGCGACGCATATCGATTTGCCCGCCAATAGCGAATTGCAGAGAAAGGTCGATTGCGTGATCCGTTTTGTGATGGGTCACTATCAGCACAAGATTTTATTGGGGCAGGTAGCGGCGCTGGTCGGAATGAGCGAGGGTCATTTCTCGCGTTTTTTTCACAGAGCCACGGGCAATTGCTTCAACGATTTCGTCAATCGCATTCGGATCGCCAGGGCGTGCGACCTGCTGTCGCGGACCGATATGGCGGTCACTTTGATCGCGGGTGAAGTTGGCTTTAACAATATCGCCAATTTCAACCGGCGTTTTACGCGACACAAGCAAACGACGCCCAGCCAGTATCGCCAGCAGGCGCGTCAGCGCTATAGCTCGGTGAGCGTTCCACCGCCCGCTCGGGCGGGGTTCCATTCCAGCGATGGAGCGATGGCGTTTCACTAGTCCATGCCCCGACTGGCCGTTGCGGCGGACCATTGGAGTGGTTTGATTGGCCGGCTGGGAGTCACCGGATGGAGCGATTCTCCGGATAAGCGACAGGGGCGCTAGCGGAGATGAGGGTAATCGCTGGCCGACAATGCGTGGTTGGCGGCGACAGTGGGGTTCAGGCCGCCAGCGCCCGCCGTAGCCGCTCCACCCCTTCGGCCAGAACGCGAATGGCGTTGGTGTACGCAAAACGAACGTGTCGTTCCGGCAGATGGTTGCCGAAATCGAGGCCCGGCGTGATCGCCACCCCGGTCTGTTCCAGCAGGCGCAAGGCGAAACTGTAGCTGTCGTCGGTGAAGCGGCTGCAATCGGCGTACAGGTAAAACGCGCCGTCCGGGGTGACGGGAATTCGGAAGCCCAACTCGCGCAGCGCCGGCAACAAAAAATCCCGTCGCGCTTGGAATTGCGCGCGTCGTTCCTCGAAGATCGCTCGGGCGTCCGGCGCGAAAGCCGCCAGCGCGGCATGTTGCGCCGGGGTGGAGGCGGCCAGGAACAGATTTTGCGCCAGCTTTTCGGCGTCGTTGACGCAATCGTCCGGGGCGACCAGCCAGCCCAGCCGCCAGCCGGTCATGCCGTAATATTTGCTGAAGCTGTTGATCACCAGCGCCCGTTCCGAATACGCCAGCGCGGTTTGCGGCGCGGCCCCGTAGCTCAAGCCGTGATAAATCTCGTCCACGATCGCCCGCCCGCCGCGCGCCTCGGCCGTCGCGATGATGGCGGACAGGCCGTCCGGCGCGATCACCGTGCCGGTCGGATTGGCCGGAGACGCCAGCAACACCGCCGCCGTTCGAGAGTCCCAATAACGCTCGACTAATTTAGCGGTCAGTTGATAGCCCGTCTCCGGTCCGACAGGGAGGCCGACAGCCTCGCCGTCCGCCAGGCGCACGAAATGACGGTTGCAGGGATAGCCGGGATCGGCCAGCAGCACCCGATCGTCCGGGTTGACCAGCAGCGCGGTCGCCAGTTGCAAGGCGCCGGAAGCGCCGGGCGTGATCAGAATCCGTCGAGCGGGTACCTCGACGCCGTAACGAATCCAATAGTGTTCGCTGATGGCGCGGCGCAGCTCCGGCAATCCGGCGGCGGCGGTGTAGCGGGTGCGACCCTCCGCCAGCGCGCGCTGGCCGGCGGCGATGATCGGGGCGGCGGTCGGAAAGTCCGGCTCGCCGATTTCCATGTGGATGATCGAGCGGCCCGCCGCTTCCAGTTCCTTGGCGCGGGCCAGCAAGGCCATCACGTGAAACGGCGCGATGTCCGCCATCCGGCGGGCCAGCGCGCGAAACCGAACGGTCACAACATCCGGCCCCGATTGGTGTCTTCTTCGCGGATGGTCAGATCGATCGGGCTGGAACTGACAGACGCGCCACCGGCTCCCGAACCTTCGGACAGCCGGATCTGCAAGCCGACATTATTCTTGGAGTCGGCGTTTTTGATCGCCTCATCCCGAGAAATCTTGCCCTCCTTGTACAACCGGAACAGCGATTGATCGAAGGTTATCATTCCCGATTCGGTCGATTGCTCCATGGCGTCCTTGACGTAATCGATCTTGCCCTTCTGAATCAGATCGGCGATGTAGGGGCTGTTGAGCAGCACCTCGACCGCCGGCACCAGTCCGCCGTTGAGCGCGCGGATCAACCGCTGCGAGACGATGGCGCGCAGGTTCAGCGACAAATCCATCAGCAGTTGGGGGCGGGCGTCCTCGGGGAAAAAGTTGACGATGCGCTCCAGCGCGCCGTTGGCGTTGTTGGCGTGCAGGGTGGACAGCACCAGATGGCCGGTTTCGGAGAAGGTCAGCACGTATTTCATCACGTCGCGCTCGCGGACCTCGCCGACCAGGATCACGTCGGGAGCTTCGCGCATGGCGCTGCGCAAGGCGTTTTCGTAGGAATGGGTGTCGATGCCGATCTCGCGCTGGCCGACCACCGACTTCTTGTGCTGGTGGGTGAATTCGATGGGGTCTTCCACGGTGAGGATATGGCCCGGCGCGCTGGCGTTGCGGTGGTCGATCATCGCCGCCAGCGTGGTGGATTTGCCGGAGCCGGTCGCCCCGACCAGCAGGATCAGGCCGCGCTTTTCCATCACCAACTGCCGCAACAGCGCCGGCAGACCCAGTTCCTCCACCTGCGGGATGTCGCCCTTGATGAAGCGGATCACCATCGACACTTCGCCGCGCTGCTTGAACACGTTGGAACGGAAGCGGCCGACCCCGTGCAGCGGAATGGCGAAATTGAGCTCCCATTCGTGCTCGAATTGCTTGATCTGATCGTCCTTCATCACCGAGTAGGCGATCTCGCGCACTTGGCCCGGTCCGAGCACCTTGTTGCCGATCGGGCGGACCACGCCGCCGATTTTGATGTTGACCGGCGCGCCCACGTGAAAGAACAGGTCGGACGCATTCTTGTCGACCATCAATTTGAGATACGGGGTAATGTCCATGCGAGCCCTCCCTCAGGCCAGCCTGTTCAGACCGTTCAACGCCGCGACCCGATACGCTTCCGCCATGGTCGGATAATTGAACGTGGTGTTAACGAAATAGTGAATGGTGTTGGCGGGCCCGGATTGGGCCATGATCGCCTGACCGATATGAACGATCTCGGCGGCCTGATCGCCGAAGCAATGGATGCCGAGAATTTCCAGGCTCTCCCGATGAAACAGCAGCTTGAGCATTCCCACGGTGCGGCCGGTGATTTGGGCGCGGGCCAAACTTTTGAAGGACGCATGGCCGACTTCATACGGTATCCGCGCCTGGGTCAGCTCGCGCTCGGTGCGGCCGACCGAACTGATCTCCGGGGAGGTGTAAATGCCGGTTGGAATGTAATCGACCAGATGGTGGTCGCACGCGCCGTGAACCCAGTGGGTGGCGGCGAAGCGGCCTTGATCGTAGGCGGCGCTGGCCAGACTGGGATAGCCGATCACATCGCCCACGGCGTAGATGTGGGGCAAGGCGGTGCGGTAGTTTTCATCCACCGCGAGCTGGCCACGGCCGTCGGGGACGATGCCCAGCTCCTCCAGGCCCATGTTTTGGGTGTTGCCGGTGCGGCCGTTGGCCCACAACAGCGTGTCGGCCTTGATTTTCTTGCCGGACTTAAAGGCCAGCAGCACGCCGTCCGGCAAGCCTTCGGCCCGCTCGTATTCCTCGTTGTGGCGGATCATCACGCCCTGATCGCGCAAGTGATAGCTCAGCGCGTGGGCGATCTCGTCATCGAGGAAGGACAGCAGTCGCGAACGGGTATCCACCAGATCGACCTTGCAGCCCATGTTGCGAAAAATGCTGGCGTATTCGCAACCGATCACGCCCGCGCCGTAGACCAGGATAGAGCGGGGCGTATGGCTCATGCTGAGAATCGTGTCGCTGTCGAAAATGCGCGGGTGGCTGAAGTCGACATCGCGCGGCCGGAACGGATGCGAGCCGACCGCGATGATGAAGGCGTCGGCGGACAGCACGGTCGGTTCGGCGTTGGCGCTGGCGCGCACTTCGATCGCGTGGGCGTCGGTAAAACGAGCGTGGCCGTGTTGGAGCCTGATCCGGTTGCGCTGGTAAAAATCCTGGCGCATGGTGGTTTGGCGGGCGATGACCGACTCCGCCGAGCGCAGCAATTCGGGGTACGACAGCCGCGGCGCGGAACCGAGCGCGCCGCGAAACGCCGTGCTGGTGTTGAATTCCAGCATCCGGTTGATCGCGTGACGCAGGGCCTTGGACGGAATAGTGCCCCAGTGGGTACAGCCGCCGCCGACCGAGTGATGCCGTTCGATGACCGCGACCGATTTGCCCTCCTTGGCGGCTTTCATGGCGGCTCCCTCGCCTCCCGGACCGGTGCCGATCACGATAACATCATAGTTCGAGTCGTTCATTGCTCGCGTCATTAGTGTCGTGGAACAGTAAAGCAACCAGTATCTTTGTTTGTGTTCTATTTTGTGAGAATAGTATATTTGATTTTACATCGCGCCCAAACGACTTAAAAGAGGACGCCATCACTTGCCGAATAAATTTCCATTGGCAGCCGTTAGTTCTAATCAACCTATCAGATAATGGTTATTATTGTTACACTAGATATATTAAAGATACAAGCTATTGCTTGGACCACGCCCGGAATTGATCAAATTCGTCCTGGTGGATGGGCGCTGATTTTGAAAAGTTGAGCGTTGCGGGCGTTAAAATCGGTAAATTCTTATCGTCCTCTGTAGTCTGTGGATAGCCGGTTGCTTAAGGATAGTGCGCCGGTTGCGGAAGCGATGCGCCGCGTCGTTTCATTTCGTTTGCTTATCGACCTTAGCTGGGACCATTCGCTCATGAAGGCCAAACCCGCGCGCCCGACCGTTTTAAGCCGGTGCAAGCCGCATGATCCGGACCGCGCTTCGGAATACGGGCCGCGAGCCTCGTGCGTCGGCGGACTCCGCCAGCCCGTTTGGGATGGAGGTAGTGGTTCGCGGCTTGCTCCATCCGGAAAGCCGTCGGTGCTTGGCGGCGTTTCGAGCGCTGGTCGCTCGGGTCGCTGAGATGAGTTCGGCTGCTCTTGCGCCGGATCAGGTGTGGAGGCTGTTGCTGGCGCTGCGCCGGCATGTTCGAGAGTCGGCCGAGCTTCCCCAAGGTTTGGGATTAAGTCTGGACCCGGATGGACAGCCGGTGGTGACTCGCGCCGCCGATCCGCTGGCGCTGGTTGGGGCGGCCAGCGATGGCGCGTGGTTCGCCCGAAGCCCGGTAAGCGCGGCCGGGGCCGAACTGTTGGACTTGTATCTGCCGATGGCCTTCGCCAGTCCGGCGCGTCCGCTGACAGTCGCCCATTTGGGTCAAAGCCTGGACGGGCGGATCGCCACCGTGCAAGGCGCTTCCCGCTACGTCAACGGCCCGGAAAATCTCCTGCATCTCCATCGGATGCGGGCGTTATGCGATGCCGTGGTGGTCGGCGCGGGCACGGTGGAATGCGACGATCCGAGATTGACTACCCGACAGGTGGCCGGTCCCAATCCGGTGCGGGTGGTTCTCGATCCGCGCCGCCGGCTCGCCGCCGGTTGCGGCGTGTTTCAGGACCGGGCCGCGCCGACTTGGCTGATTTGCGATCAGGGGCTCGCCGAGCGTCAGGGTCCGGGCTGCGCGCGAGTGATCGGCGCGCCGTATGACGCGGGCGTTTTCGACTTGGCGGCGGTATTGGCGCAACTGCGCGCGCGCGGTTGCTCCGGCGTGTTCGTGGAGGGTGGCGGACTGACCGTCTCGGCTTTTTTGGAACAGAAACGGCTGGATCGGCTGCAAATCACCATCGCGCCCTTGATCATCGGCTCCGGTCGGCCCGGCATCACCCTGCCGCCAGTTCGGGATTTGGACCAGGGGCTGCGGCCCCGTTGCCGGCGCTATGTGTTGGGCGAAGATGTGCTGTTTGAGTGTCGGTTGGGTGATTGACGGCGGAAGCTAGGGCAGGCGGGCGAACAGATCCCAGTGTCCGACATAAAGCCGCGAGGCTTTCCGGTCGATGAGTCGCCGGCGTTCCTCGGTCCATGCCGTCAGCCAATCCGCCGCGCGCGGGTCGAGTTGGCGGACGCCCCGGCTCCAACCCGACAGCAAGGTCGTTTGCATGGCGTCGTGTTCCGCTCCCAGCCGCCAGGGGCTCGGACGCAACATCACCCAATAACCGAGCTCCCGCAACCGGATCGCCAGCGTCGCGGGCGCGTCGGGTCCGAGCGCCGGCCCGAACCCCTTATCGGTCCGCTGGTGGCGGTTATGCCGTTCGCGCACCCACCCGTCCTGTTCCAGCACCGGGTCCCAGCAGGTCTGTCCGTCGTAGCTGAGCGCGATGTAAACCGCCGCCCGCCATTCCCGACAGCGCTGGGCCAGACGGTCCAGCCAAGCCGCCGAGGTCAAATCCAATAAGGCCGAGGCGGTGACTAAATCGGCGGCGCGCCGCTCCAGCCGCTCCCAACCTTCAGTCAAATCCAGCCGGATTCCTTCGATTCGATAACGGCGTTCCGCGTCTTCGAGCGTCAGCGTGGCCGCCTCGGCGCGGACCGACAGTTTCCGCGCCGCCGCCCACCGCTGAAGCCGTCGGTCGCCGCCCGCCAGCAAATCCGGATCGCAATCGACCAGCCGCCAATCTTGATCCTCGCCCAATAAAGGCGCTAAGACGCGGAAGTTCGCGCCGGTCCCACAACCCAAATCCAGCACCGAGAGCGCGGCTTGCGGTCGGCTCCACTCGATCAAGGCCGCGATTGATTCCGGATCGCGGGAAACCGCATCCAGCGGTTCGCGCAGATCGAGCCAATCCGCCGCGAAATCCGTCATCCGGCCGATACCGCGTCGAGCGCGGCGGAGAACTTCGCGCAGGCGCTCGGCCAGTCGGGCAAGATCTGACGCGCCGCGCGCGCGCCGGCGGCAAGTTGTTGGCGTAATTCAGCATCGGTCAAGACCCGCGCCAGCGCTTCCGCTAGCGCCGCGTCGTCGCCGGGCGGAACCAGCAAGCCCGCATCGGCCGGCACCGTATCGGGAATCGCCCCAGCGGTGGTGCTGACGACGGGCAAGCCTCGGGCCAGCGCCTCGGCCAGCGCCATGCCGTAGCCTTCATAAAAGGATGGAAGCACGAACAGATCGGCCTCCAGATAACGCCGCGCCAGCGCGCCGGCATCCAATTCGCCCAGAAGCTCCACCCGATCCGCCAGCGCCAGGTCATCGAGCAAGGCGGTGAGCTGGGAGGCCGTGGTGGGGTCCAGGGTCGGGCTGCCCGCGCAGCGCAAGCGCCAAGGCTGCTGCTTGAGCCGCGCCAAGGCCCGAAACAGCACGGCGTGGCCCTTGCGCGGCGTCAGGCTGGCGGCGCACAGCAGCGCCGGTTCGCCGGTGCGCGAACCCGTCGCCAGCGGAGCGGGATCGGTTCCGGGCACGACCACGGCGCAACGCGCGGCCGCGATCCCGTAACCGGCCAGCGCCCGCGCGGTGTTGGGGCTGGTGACGATGATTGCGCGCGCGGCGCGCAAGGCGTCGCGCTCGCTGGCGTAAAGCTCGGCCTGTCGGACGCCGGACAGGCCGGTTTCCAAGGCCAGCGGGTGATGGACCAATCCGACCAGCCTCAACCGGTCACGGTGCGGGGCCACGGCGGCGGGCATCGCGCCCAGCGCCAGACCGTCGATAACCGCCAAGGCGCGATCCGGCAAGCCGGTTAAGATCTCGGCGGCGTGTTGCAACGCGGTCGGGGTCGGGGCCGGAAAGGTCGCGTCGAGACGGTGCGGCTCGACCCGCCACTCCAGCGCCGCCAGTCCGTTCATGATCCGCCGGTCGTATAAATAGCCTCCGGTCCGGGTATCGAGATCGCCGGGAATCAGAAAATGAACCGATTTCAAGTCAGCGGGCCTTCGTAAGCGGCCCACGCCGCGTGGGACTCGTGCAAGGCGACGCGCATGGAGCTGAGGCCGGCGGTGTTCGAGCCGAGTTGGCCGTCTTCGATGCGGCTGGCCATGCGGTCGAAAATTTCTCGGGCCAGAAATTCGGTCGTGGTATTGCGGCCGGTGAATTCGGGCAGATCATCGAGGTTGCGGAAGTTCAGTTCGGCCAATACCGCGCGCAGACAATCGCCGAGCTTGCCGATGTCCACCACCACGCCGTCAGGGTCCAGATCGGGACGGCGTAATTCCAGGTCGACTACATAGGTGGCCCCGTGCAGGCGTTGGGCGGGACCGAAGATCTCTCCCCGAAAGCTGTGGGCAATCATGAAATGATCGCGGACGCAGACGGTGTATATCATGATGGCTGGACCTTATGGGGTGTCGGGAAGCAGAGAGTTAGAGTCCGTGCGGGGGATCGGTTGCAACAAGCATAGCGCGCTATCCGCCGTAGGTAATGCGATGGCACAACGCGCCTCGGGGGTCGCGGCTCAAGTCGGCCATGACCCGGCTCAGCTCGGAAAAGGGGCTTTCGCCGCTGATGATGGCGTCTAGCATCGGATCGTCCAGCAGTTCCATGGTCGTCATCAGGCGTCGCCGGTGGTTCCAGCGGGGACGTTGCGCGGTGGCGACGGTGCCAACCTGGGAACTGCGGATCGTCAAGCGTTTGGCGTGGAATTCCTCGCCGAGTGGCAGGCTGACGGCTTGAGCGCCGAACCAACTCGCTTCCACCACGGTTGACTCAAAGCCGGCCAGGCCCAACGCGGCCGCCAGACCGGCCGGCGCGCCGCTGGCGTGGATCACCAGATCCTGACCGCCTTCCGCCCATTCCGGCGCGGCGAACTGCGCGCCCAGCCGTTGGGCCAGCGCCAGCTTGGTTTGATCGACATCCACCAGTTGGACTTGACAGCCGGGCAAGCGGCCGGCCAGACGGGCGATCAGACAACCGACCACGCCCGCGCCAATAACGGTGATCCGATCCCCCAAGCGCGGCGTGGCGTCCCACAACACGTTGAGCGCGGTTTCCAGATTCGCGGCCAGCACCGCGCGCCCCGGCGGAACGGCGGCGGGAACGGGCGTCACCGCCGTCGCCGGGACGATGTAGCGGTCTTGATGCGGATAGAGGCAAAACACGGTTTGGCCCCGCAAGGCTTTGAGGCCGGCTTCGACCACGCCGACGTTGCAGTAGCCGTATTTGACCGGCGCGGGGAAATCGCCTTGTTGGAACGGGGCGCGCATGGCCTGATATTGGCTGGGCGGCACCTCGCCGCGAAACACCAGGCTTTCCGTGCCCCGGCTGATGCCGGTATAGAGCGTTTTGACCAGCACCTCGTCCGGACCGGGGTCAAGCAACTGTTCCTCGAACAGCTCGCCCCGGCTGGGTCCCGTGACCCAAAACGCTCTGGCGGTTAAGCTATTGAGGGACATGACAAACCGCGCTCAGCGCGCTGGGCGTTCCGAGTGTGAGGGGTCGGCGGCCATCGTGGCGAAAAGATCGCCGCGAACGAATCGCGGCGGATCGGTTGCCGGCGTTCCCAATCCAGATAACGGTCGAAACTAAAGGTGGAGCGCGGCGCGGGCTGGGACATGTTCGGACTCCGAAAATGCCTGTCGTGACCCAAGCTTAGCATGAGTCTTAAGCGGACGGACGCCTTTAAACCGCGCCGGGGTTCAGCGCGCGAGCGGCGGGCGCGGGGGTTGGGGTTGCCGGGTTCGCCACGCCTCGCGCGACAGCCGATACAGGCAGTGCCGGCGCAGCGGATGGCCGACCGGAACGTTGGGATGCTCGAAGGTTTCGGCGGTCTCGCTCATCCGCAGACGTTCCATCACGGCGCGCGAGCGGTGGTTTGGCAGCGCGGTGAAGGCCACGATTTCGGCAAGATCGAGCCGGTCGAAGCCGATCCCTAGCGCGCCTCGGGTGGCTTCCGTGGCGTAACCTCGGCTCCAATGCGAGAACGCCAGCCGCCAGCCCACATCGACGCACGGCGAGCACGGAATATCCGGCACGGGAACATGCAAGCCCACGAAGCCGATAAATTCCTCGCCGCCCAGGAGTTCGACCGCCCAAAATCCCCAGCCCCGCTCCGCGATCTGGGCTTCGAGCCGATCCGCTAGCGCGTCGCTGGCGGCGCGATCCAGCCGGCTGGGAAAGAACGCCATCACCCTTTCGTCGGCGTTCAACCGCGCGAACGGCTCTCGGTCACTCGGCCGCCATTGCCGCAGGCGCAGCCGGTCGGTTTCGAATTCGATGACCTTCGGCATGTCGGCGGAATGCGCCGTGGGGCTTCAGTCGATCACGGCCTCGGCTTCCATGCAGACGGCGCCATCGTCGAGCGTCGCATGGAGCGTGATTTGATGGTCTAGCGGGTTGGCGCGCAGGGTGATGGCGTTGCCGAGCAGCGCGGGCGCGAGTCCGCGATAGTTGAATTCGCGCACCCAGCCGCCGCTGATGTGTTCGGCGTAATCCGCCAACATAGTGGCGTTGAGCGGGCCGTGAACGACCAGGCTCGGATAGCCTTCCGTCTCGCTGGCGTAGTTCAGGTCGTAATGAATCCGGTGGGCGTTGAAGGTCAGCGCCGAATACCGGAATAACAACGTCGAGGTCGGCGTGTAGGTTTTGGTGTGAGGCGCGGCGGGCGGCGCGCTCGGGGCGCGGGGTTTTTGGCCTTGGGGCGTGAAATCCTTATAAACGATGTCTTGCTCCTCGCGAATGTGCAACTCGCCTTGCAACGAGTGCAGTTCGTGGCGCACGGTCACGAACACCAGATCGCCCGAACGGCCTCGCTTGTGGTCGACTTTCAGAATAGTCGAGGTCTTGCGCACCGTGGAGCCGATCGGTATCGGAGCGAGAATCGACACTCGGCCGCCGGCCCACATCCGGTTGGGTAGCGGCACCGGCGGCAGGAATCCGCCGCGCGGCGGATGCCCGTCTCGTCCCAGTTGCGTGGTCGGCGGGCCTTCCAAAAAATAGACCCAATGCCATGACGGCGGCAGGCGTTCGCCGTCGCGGATGCGGTCGGTTGCAAAGTAGTCGACGGTGGCGGCCATCAGCCGAGCGTGGCGGGCGGCGATCACGTCGTCGTCGGCGCGCGATTTGCCGATCCAGGTTTGCAGGTGGTTGATGTCGATCTCGCTCATGGGGCGCAACTTTTGACGGAATTATTGATCGGAGGATTTTTGCGTTAAAACGCTGCCCGCGATGCTTTAGGTCGTTTTGCCGGAACGGCCATCCTTTAAGGCTTTAGCCGCCTTGGAAGCCACCTTGGCGGAGGTGGTCTTGTCGCGCGAGGTCTGCGACAAGGCGCTGCCCGCTATCGACTTGGCGGTGTTGCCGGAGGACGGATTCTTTAAGACCTTGGAGGCCTTGGACGCGATTCGATCCGAGGTCTTTTCGTTTTTGGCCATGGCGGTCTCCTCGATTATAAGGAATTGCGGATTCTTCAGGGGCACCTATTGTAAAGCCATGCCGAATCTCTGGATCGGGGCATGACGCGGCAAAACTTCAGCGGTTGCCGGATGTCCTTCGAATATAGCCGCTGCCAATCGTTTCAGGCTACCATGACGCCACTATCTTATCGGGATTTTCGCATGGCTGAAACGTTATGCCTGCCACCGCCATCATCCGGGCGACCGCCATCTTCGCCTAATCGTCCATTGAGGAGCCGAACATGAGCAAAAGCATCATACCCACTCACCTGCGTTACACGGAAAACCATGAATGGGCGCTGGCCGGCGCCGACGGCACCGTCCTGGTCGGCATCACCGATCACGCCCAACATCTATTGGGCGATCTGGTGTTCGTGGAAATCCCGGAAGTGGGACGCGAGGTGGCCGCCAATGAAAGCTGCGTGGTGGTCGAATCGGTCAAGGCCGCCTCGGATGTGTACAGCCCGCTGGATGGCGTCATCGTCGAAGTGAACGAAGCCCTGGCCGATAACCCCGAATTGATCAATCAAGACCCCTACGGCGAAGGCTGGATCTTCCGGCTCAAAACCGCCGCCTCGGTGGACGGCTTGCTGGACGCCGCCGCCTATGAAGCCGTCGCCCGCGCCGATGACGAAGAAGATGAAGTGACCAGCACTTTGGCCAATCCCGTGCTGGTCTGACCCGATCCCGCGCCGCTCGTGTTTCACCCTGCCCGTGCTTCGCGCCGGCGGTCGGACGCCGCAAGCGGTTGCCGGAGTGACAGGGCATCGCCTGCTTTTTCATGACCTCACACATTCCATAAAGGAGAGTTCACCATGGCGACCGTAACGTTCAAAGGCAATCCCGTAAACACCAATGGCGATCTGCCCGCTGTCGGCGCCGCCGCGCCCGAGTTCAAACTGGTCAACGGCCAACTGCAAGATGTCGGTTTGGCGGACTTCGCCGGCAAGAAGAAGCTGATGAGCATCGTCCCCAGCCTCGACACCTCGGTCTGCGCGCTGTCCACGCGCAAGCTCAACGAAGAATCCAAAAAGCATTCCGACGCCGTGGTGTTGGTGATTTCCGCCGACTTGCCGTTCGCGCAAAAGCGGTTTTGCGACGCCGAAGGTTTGAACAATGTGGTTCCCCTATCGATGATGCGCTCGCGCAACTTCGCCAAGGACTACGGCGTCTTGCAGGAAAATGGCCCCTTGGCGGGACTCACCGCGCGCGCCGTGGTCGTGCTGGATGAAAACAACCGGGTCCGCTACACCGAACTGGTGCCGGAAATCGCCCAGGAACCCGACTATGCGGCGGCGCTGGCGGCGCTCAACTAACACTGCGTAAGCCCGCTATCGACACCCTGTCCGAACCCGATCCGCCGTGGCCTTTCAACGTTATACCGGCTGGCGGCGGCTGATTAACGCCACCCGCTATTCTTGGGCCGGACTCAAGGCGGCTTGGCGCAACGAGGAAGCTTTCCGCCAGGAAAGCATGCTGTGCGCGCTGCTCGCACCGATCGCCTTATGGTTGGGCGACGGGGCGGTGGAGCGCGCGCTGCTGATCGGCAGCCTGCTGTTGATCGTGATCGTCGAACTGCTCAATTCCAGCATCGAGGCGGCTATCGACCGCATCGGCGCGGAACGCCACGAATTGTCCGGCCGCGCCAAGGATATCGGTTCGGCGGCGGTGTTATTAGCCCTCCTCAATGCCGCCGTGATCTGGCTGCTGTTATTGTGGATGTAATTTTTATGTGATCGATGTAATATTTATGTCGGCAGCCGGGATCGGCGCGCTGGCCCGCGGACTCTTTGACTCTCCGACCTGGAACGCCATTGACCGGCGTCTACTGGCATCATTGCATCGGAATCTAAATGACTGAGGAACGACCTATCCGGGTTTGGCACTTCGGTCCCGGCGGCACGCGCGGACGCGGCGGCATGGGACGCTTTCTGGCTTATCTGCTTCCGACGCTGAACCGGGACAATCCGGATTTGCAGTGTCAAGTCATCGACTCTTACGGTCCCGGCGTTTTTTGGCAAATGCCGTTCTGGTTCGCCGCCGCCTTGTGGCGGCTGGGTTGGGGCGCGGCGCGGGGACAGGTCGATGTGGTGCATCTGCACATGGCGGCTTACGGCAGCATCCTGCGCAAGCTGTTCTTATCGGCGCTGGCGCGCGGGTTCGGAGTGCCGGTGATGATCCACCTCCACGGCGCGGATTTCGTGGAATTCATGGATCGCTCGCCCGGCTTCATGCGCAATTTTTTAATCAATCAGTTTAAAAACGCCACCTATTTGGTCGCCATAGGCCACTATTGGCGCGATTACGCCACGCGGGATTTGGGCGTTCCGGCCAGTCGGGTCGTGGTGATCCACAACGGCGTGCCCGATCCATTGTTGGAGGCCGGCGTCGCCGAGCGGACCGCCACGCGCTCGGACCAGCGCTTGCTGTCCTTGGGTGAGCTGGGGCCGCGCAAGGGTACTCCGGAGGTCTTGACGGCGCTAGCCACGCCGGAGGTGCGCGATCTGGCCTGGTCGGCGGTGCTGGCGGGGAACGGACCGGTGGAGGACTATCGGGAAGAAGCGCGGAGGCTGAATTTGTCGGAGCGCGTCGAACTGCCGGGCTGGATCGAAAGCGCTCAAGCCTGGCGGTTGCTGGCCGAAAGCGGGATTTTTCTGCTGCCCTCGCGCATGGAGGGGCTGCCGGTGGCGATTTTGGAGGCCATGGCCATCGGGGCGACTGTCATCACCACGCCGGTCGGGGCGATTACCGACGCCATCGAAGACGGCGTGACCGGATTGCTGGTGCCGCCCGGCGATGCGCCGGCGTTGGCTGCGGCCATCGCGCGGTTGTTGCGCGATCCGGCCTTGCGCGCCCGGTTGGCGGGCGCGGCGCGCCAGCGTTTCGAAGAACGCTTCACCATCGCGCGCACCGCCGAGAAGGTGGCGGCTTTGTACCGTCAGGTCGTCGAGCGACCGCGCTAAGCAGGGCCAGCGGAGTCGATGGAACTGATGAACGCCTCGATTGATCGCAAAACCGCCTCGGCGGGTTCTCGCTGCTGCGCGATCGTGATGGGCCTGCTCCTGCTCCTGCTGGCGCTGTCCGGCGGGCCGGCGGCGGGCGAGGAGCTTGCCCCCGCGCTGCGTCGGGGCGTCAACCTGAGCCACTGGCTGCAATACCAGGGCCGGCAGCCGATAACGGCGGCGGATATGGCCGCGATCCGCCAGGCCGGCTTCGATCATGTCCGCCTCCCGTTCGATCCGGAGCGCCTGGGCTGGAAGCCTGACGGGCAGGGCGTCGCCGCTGAATCCTGGCCGGGTTTGATCGAGCTGGATCAAGCCATCGATTTGGCGCTGGCCGCCGATTTGGCCGTCATCCTCGACTTTCATCCCGAAAGCGCCTTGCGCGACCGGATTGAAACCGAGGCCCGGATCGGCAAGGCGTTCGTGCAAGCGTGGCGCGCGCTGGCGGCCCGCTACGCGAAGCGGCCGGTGGAGCGCCTGGCGTTCGCGCCGCTCAACGAACCGCAATATTATTCGTTCGACGGCGCTCGGCGCTGGCGGCGCTTGCAGGCCGATGTGGTCAGCGCGATCCGGCAGCAAGCGCCGTCGCATTGGGTGCTGCTGTCCGGCACCCGAGGCAGCAGCATCGCGGGATTGCAGTTGATGACGCCGCTGGTCGATCCTCGGGTGCGGTATGTTTTTCACTTCTACGAACCGATGCTGTTGACCCATCTGAACGCGCCTTGGGAGCCGTTTCAGTCCGGTCCGCAGGGCATGGTCGCGGATTTGAAATACGGGGCCGATCCGGCCCAAACGCTGGCGCTCGCCCGCCCGCTGCCGGGCGCCGACGCCAAGATCGCCAAGGCCGCGATCGAGGAATACGCCGCCGAGGAGTGGAGCGCGCGGCGCATCGCTCAAGAGATCGCCAAGGCCGCCGCCTGGGCCCAACAGCATAACGTCAAGCTGGTGTGCACCGAGTTTGGAATTTTCCGTAACGCGGCGGACGCCGCCTCGCGCAATCTCTGGCTGCGCGACGTGCGGGTCGCCCTGGAAAACGCCGGCATCGGCTGGAGCGTGTGGGACTACGCGGATTTCTTCGGAATCGCCACCGCCGCCGGAAAGGTCGCCAAAACGGCGGACGGCGCGCCGATTCCCGGCGATCCGAAAAATCCCGTCCGCCAGTTTGACCCCGAAACCCTAACGGCGCTGGGGCTAAAACCATGAGCGCCGCGAGTCGCTGGCGGCGCTGGAAAAGCCGGCTGGCGGTTTTCTGCCTGCTCGGCGGAGCGCTGGCGTCCGGCGCGGCCAGCGCCGCCTGTCAGAGCGACGGCGATTGCAAACCGGGACTGCGCTGTCTGTTTGCCCGCGAGCGCCCGGCCGGGGTCTGCGCCAGCACCGCGCCGTCGTTGGAGCCGATTACCTCCAAGGCCACCGCCATGGTCCCGCTGCACCAGCGCGGCGGAACCGGGTTTCCGTGTCAGTTCACCCAGGATTGCCTGCCGCGCCATGCCTGTTACAAGCTCGGCGCGCGACTGGAGGGGCAATGCTTCCGCTGAGATCGGCCAATCCGCCGCGTTGCGGCTACAGATTGGGTCTGATGTCGCGGTTGAGGGTGTAGCCGAAGCTGCTCGAAAACGCCAGATTGTTATAAAGCAGCTGCTGGATCCAAAGATTGACCTCGGCCAGATTGGAACGCGGCACGAAGACCACGTCGAAGCGGTGCAGCGGCACATCCTTTTCTTCGCCGCCTTCGAGGATTTTGCGGACGTTGACCACTTTCAGCATCGGCTTGTCTTGGCGGGTTCTCCGGATCAGGATCACCCGGTCCGGCCGCCCGGTTTCGCGAAATCCGCCCGCTTCCATGACACCTTCCAGCACCCCCATCCCATGCGCCAGTTTGAGCACGCCGGCCCGCTGGACCTCGCCGCCGACGTAGATGATCTCGGAGCTGAACATCCGGGGCACCACCACCGCCTCGGGATGCCGGAATTCGGTGGCGTAGCGCTGGCGCAGTTCCTCGGCGATATCGCTGGGGGTCCGGTTCAAGACCTGGACCGGTCCGATCAGCGACAGGTGGATCAGACCGTCCGGAGCGACGATCACCCGGTCGCTGAATTCCGGGTTATAGATCAGTTTGACGTCCAATTCGTCGCCCGGCAGGAAACCATATTGGGGAATTTCATCGCGCCATGTCTCAAAACCGGCCGGCTGATGTTCCTTGGGGCTCATCGGAGAAACACAAGCTCCTACCGCCAGACATAAAATCAACGTCAAGATGCGAAACTGTTGGGACATTTGTACTATTTCATGTTTATTTGAACATTATCAATTAAGATTAGGCGATCCGCCCGGTCTTGCCAATGGCCATGACCGGTCCATTTCCGACGAGCCAGCCGCATGAATTCTCCCGAAATTGTGACCGAACCCGAGATTCGCGCCAGCAACGGACCACGCCTGACCCCGCTCGCGCCCCACGTCGCTTCCCGCCACACCATGCGCGATGTGCTGATCGTGGTTTTCCGCGAACGGCGGCTGATCTTGCTGACCTTCGGCCTGATCGTGGCCCTGGGCCTGCTGGCGGCCTTGAAGCTGGGGACGGTCTATACCGCCGAGGCTCGGTTGCTGGTGTTGCCGAGCCGGGATTACGTGCTGCGCCAAGATGTCGGTGAAACCGGCGTGAACATGGCGCTCGGCGACGATCGGATCGTGCGCTCGGAGACCGAGATTTTCAACAATTCGCAGTTGGTCGAGCGGGTGATCGAGGATCTAGGTTTGGAGCGGCTGTATCCGGATATCGACGCCGGCGCCGGCGCTCAGGGCGCCTGGCCGGTCCGCGCCTGGCGGACCGTGCTCGGCTGGTTCGGCGCGGCGAATCCTGCCGGCGCGCCACCGAGCGCCGCCGCGCCGGCAAACGAGCGGGAACGCAAGCGCCTCAATCAAGCGGTGGTGCGGTTCATCTCCAAATTGGAAGTATTGCCGGTCAAGGATTCCAGCGTCATTCATCTCACCTTTTCCCATCCCGACGCCGCAGTGGCGGCCGAAGCGCTCAACCGGCTGATCCTGGCGTATTTGGAACAGCGTTATGAGGTGTTCTCGCTGTCGCGCTCGCAAGTCTTCAACCAGCAGCGCGACAATTTCGCCCAGCGCCTCGGCAAGGCCGAGCAAGACTTGGAAGCCTTCAAGCTGCAACACGATTTCAGCGCCTTCGCCGATCAGAAAACGATGGTGTTGCGCCAGCAAGCGGAAATCCAGAACGACAAGCTGGATACCGGCACGCGCTTGCGGGAAATCGAGGGGCGGCTCGCCGCCATTCGCGAGCAGCTCAATACGGTGCCGAAAGATATCGAACTGTACGCGGAAAGCGGCCAGCAAGACGCCCGCGACACCGCCCGCGCCACGCTGGTGACGCTCGAAGCCCGCCGCAACGAGCTGCTGACCAAATTCAGCGAGACCAGCCGGTTTATCACCGATCTGGACCAGCAGATCGCCAAGCTGCGCGCCATCATCAGCGCGACCCTGCCCAAGGAATCGGTCAACCGCCGCAGCGGCCGCAACCCGCTGTATGACGAATTGAGCACCGAACAGGTCCGCCGCGAGAACGAAGCCGCCGCGCTGCGCGCCCGCCAGAAGTCGCTGGATGGCCAGCTGGCGCGCATCACCGAACGGCTGGGGTCGTTCGACCGGCTGGAGCGCGATTTCAACACCCTGATGCTGCAGCGGACTTTGCTGGAGAAAAACTTGCAGATTTACGCCCAGAAGGCCGAGGAAGCCTTGATTCAGGAAGAACTGGACCGGCAAAAAACCGCCAACGTGCGGGTGATCGAGCAGGCGCAAATCCCGCGCGAGGGCAAATCGTTGCGCTGGATGGTGCTGGGGCTGTCCTTGGTGGGCGGATTGGTCGCGGCCTTGGCGCTGGCGTTTTTGAAGGATTTTTTCCGCGAGGTGCTGGTCTCGCCGGAGGATACCGAGCGGGTGTTGGGCTTGCCGGTGCTGGTGGCGGTGCCGCTGAAAGCCGCGCCAACGAGGCCGGCCCACGCCTGAACCGACGCGACTCATGGCCCCGCCCCAACTCCAGCGCCTGCTGGCGGGCTATTTGCCCATCAATCTGTTGCAAGCCGTCGTCACCCTGGGGGCGGTGATGGTGTTCAGCCGGCTGCTGACGCCGGCGGAGTACGGTCATTACGCCTTGGCCGTGACGCTGATGCTCTGGTTGCAAACGCTGATGTTCTATTGGTTGCAAACCGGCATCGGCCGCTTTCACGACACTGCCCGCGACGCCGGCCATTTACCCCGAATGTTGACGACCGTCTACGCCGCCGCCGTCCCCATCATCCTGCTAACAGCGGGGTTCGGATGGCTGATCGCCGAGTTCAGCGACTATCGAGGGCTCATTCTGGCGGGATTGGCGGCGTTGCTGACCCGCGCGCTGTTCGCCATCGGGCTGGATTTGCATCGCGCCGCGCATCGGGTGCGCCGCTTTGCTTGGCTGGAAGGTCTTCAGTACGTATTCAGCTTGTTGCTGGGCATCGCGTTCGCCGTCGGTTTCGACTGGGGCGCGATAGCCCCGTTGCTGGGGCTGGCCTTGGGCAATCTGATCGTTTTACTGGCGGATTTGCCTTATCTGGCGCGCCAGGCGGACGGATGGGTCGGTTCTTGGGAAGATGCGCGGCTGCTGGCCGGTTACGGTCTGCCGTTGACTTTGTCTTATCTGTTCAGTTTGGTGGTGGCCGGTTCCGACCGTTTCTTCATCGCTTGGCTGATGGACGAAAGCGCGGTCGGCGTTTACGCCGTGGCCTACGCACTGTCCGACCGGACATTGAGCATCCTGTTTAACTGGGTGGGGATGGCCACGGTGCCGCTGGCGTTTTCCGCGCTGGCGAGCGGCGGGGAAGACGCGGCCCGTCGGGTGATGGGCGATGCGGTCAGAAATCTGATATTGCTGGCGCTGCCCGCCGCCGTCGGGCTGGCCGCCGCCGCTCCGCAGCTGGCGGCGGTGTTGGTGGGGCCCGACTTTCGGGCGACCACCAAGCATATCGTGCCCTGGATCGCGCTGGCGGGGGTGTTGAACGGCGCGATGGTGCATTACGCCGCCCATGCCTTTCTAATCGTCCGCCGCACCCGCGCGTTATTGCTGACCACGGTGCTGGCGGCGGCGGTCAATGTCGCGCTCAACCTGTCGCTGATTCCGATCTGGGGCCTGGATGGGGCCATCGCCGCCACGATTGTCGCCTATGCCGTCGGGCTGGCCGCGCGCCTGTTGCTGATGCGCAAGCGGTTCCCGATTCCGCTGGCGTTGCCTGACTTGTTGAAGGGGCTGAGCGCCTGCGGGCTGATGTGGTTGGCGCTGGCGGCGATTCCCTGGCCACCGACGTGGTTCGGTTTGCTGGGAGTCGTGGTGCTGGGGATAGCGGTGTATGCGGCAGCGGCCTTGCTGCTGAACGTGTCCGGGGCGCGGCGTTGGCTGCCGGTCCGCGCTTCCGGGCGGGGCGCGGGTTGATGGCGGCGCTCCGGCCGACGCCAGGGCCTTGGCGCTCCGCGTTCCTGTTGCGCCCGGCCGCGCCGGCGTCGGTCGTCGCCGAACAGCGGAGCGATGATCGCTGGCGGTGGCCTCTGGCGCTGGGCTGTCTCGGTTTGATCCTGTATTTGCTGCTGTCCGACAATTTGCTGGTCACTCTCGGCATTCCCTACAACGTGCCGCGCGGCGCGTTTCCCTTCAAGATCCATCCGGGCAGTTATTGCATCGCGCTGGGTTTTCTCCTGCTGTTGCGCGGCAATCCCTGGCAGCGGCTGGTGCGGTTGTTTCGGCTGTCGCCGCCTCTGACCGCGCTGGCGCTGGTCACGACCGCGATCATGTTCTACGCGCTCGCCCAGTTTGGCGCGTCCGGGGCCGGATTTTTTGTCGATACCTGGCTGGCTCCGGCGCTGTTGGGGTTGATCGTGTTGCAAGCGCCGATGGGCCGGCGGCCGGTGGTGTTCTGGATCGTGCTGTGGCTGTCGGTGGCGAACGCCTTGATCGGCATCGGCGAGGCCGCTGCGGGCAACCGGCTGGTGCCGTACATGGCCGGCGACAAGCTGCTGGTCGAGGAATTCTTTCGCGCCACCGCCCTGGGGGGGCATCCGCTGACCAATGCCCTGCGCACGGCGGTGCTGATTTTCGTGGTGTTGGTGTTGCCGGTCCGTTCCCGCTTGCTGTTAGTCCCGCTGTTCGCGGTGTCGCTGCTGGCCTTCGGCAGCCGCTCGGCGCTGGCGAGCACGCTGATGCTGCTGTTCGCTTGGGGCGTGGTGGCCTTCATGCGCGGCATCGTCTCCCGGCATTTCGATCCCCGCCTCGCGCTGGGCATTCCGCTGGCCGTGTTGGTGTTGCCGGCGGCGGTCGCGGCGATGGCTTTGGGTTTGGGTTTGGGCGAGCGGGTGTTTCAGGAATTTTATTGGGACGACAGCGCCCAATCGCGCCTGCTCGCGTTTCAAATCTTCCGCTTTCCGAATGTGGACGAGCTGTTATGGGGGATGGGGCCGTCGCGGATCGACTGGGCGCTCGATCATCTCAAAAGCTCCACGACCCTAAACGACATCGAGAATTTTTGGATTTTATTGATGCTGCAGGTGGGGATCGTCCCCTTTGTTTTCTTGGCCGGTTCGCTGTTGGCGACCTTATGGAGTCTGTCGCGGGCGGGATCGACGCCGCTCAAGTTGGGGGCTTTATTGTTCTTGATCCTCGCGTCCGGCAGCAATTCCCTGGCCACCAAGACCCAAAGCTTGGCGGTTCTGGTGGCGATGTTGACCGGCGCGGCCGCCATCGCGCAGCAACGCAAAGGGTCCGGCGAGCCGAGCGCTGCGGCCGTCGGCCAGGCGCGGGAGCCGCTTGAGGCGCATCCCATCGCCGCTTCTCGGCGCAGCGGGTTCCAGCTGCTCTATCGCGCCCGAGCGAACGGCAACGGCGGCTGAAACCGACTTCAGTCGATCTTGTTGTCCCACATATTGAACAAGCCCACCTCCATTCGGTAGGCGCCGTCCAGGGTCACCACGGTCAGTTCCATTGGAGTGTGGCGGGCGGCGAGCGAGCCGTCGTCGCCGATGTAGAGATCGACGACTTCATGGCGTGGAGGGTTGAAACCGGCGATATTGCCGTCGGCCCGGTTGATCCGCCGGCCGTTGTGAATCACTTGCAACAGCGGATAAGAGCTGTTGGGCAGGGTGTCCCAACGCCGGAACGGCTGGCCCTTGGCTTGCAGGATCATCGCCGTGATGTAAAAGCCGCCGCCTCGACCGATGTAAAACCCCAGATTGCGAGCGTTCATCCGCAGCCAGGTGTCGGGGATGCCGTCGCCGACGAAGGAGCGGGTGGGAGACGCCAGATCGCGGCCGATTTCCCGTCCGACCAGATAGACGAAGGGCGGCGAGGGGTCTTGCTGGTCGTCCCGGCCGACGAAGGAGTGGGAGCGGCGGGGCGGGTCGGGACTGAGTTCGCCGCGCACGTCCTCGTGCACGTTCAAGGGCTCGCGCGGCAGGTTGTGCGGGACGTTCTGGTAGGTAGGCACGTCCTCGATGAACTTGTCCGCGATCTGGCCCAGCGCCGGAACTGCCGCGCCGAGCAGGCCGCCGGCCAGCAGGGCGCTCGCTTGAAGCCAAAGCCGAAAGCGGCGAAGGGTAGGGCTCATACCCGGCTGAGGAAACTGTAGACCCATTTCGGGATGTAGAAACGGCGCTTGTTCAAGATGGCCCCGACCACCGGCGCGCCTTGGGCCATCAGCTTTTCGTGCAGTTCCACGATGACCGGCACCCGGCTGGTTTCCGCCGCCAGCACCAGGATCACGGCGTCCATCGCGCCGCAGATGACGATGCCGTCGAAGGAATACGCGGCCGGCGGCGCGTCCACCACCGTCAGCATCACCGAACGGCGCAAGTCGGCCCAGAAATCCGGTTGGTTGACCAAGCGCGGGGTATCGGTCAGCCCTGGCGTCGGCCGGGTGACGATCAAGGCGGTATCGCCCAGACGGTGAAAGGTCAGCGGCGGCTTGCGCGGTTCCTCGGCTTCGCTGCGATGCGAGGATCGCAGCAGGCGGTTGAAATCGACCGCCAGCGTCAGCGGCGGGCCGGGCGCGATGCTCGGATCGTCTTGGGCCATGGCCTGAAAAAACGCATGGTGGTCGCTGCGACGCCAGTCAAAGTCGATCAGCAGCACGTCGCCGTCCACGTATTGGGAGGCCATCATCGCGAAATCCCGCGCCAGGGTGGAGACGCCCTCGCCGGGGTTGGCGCTGATGAATTCAACCACCAAGCCCTCGCCTGGGACGAAGACCGGATTCATCAAGCTGAACAGCCGCTTGGTTTCGGCGGCGTTGAAAAACAGGCTGTCGAGCCCGCGCCGGTCGTTGGGACGCGGCGCGGGAGCGGTTGAGGCGGTCGGCATGGCGCGATCCTGCGACATTAGTGATAAACCAGGGGGGGCGTCGAGAACGCGGTCTTGAGGCCACTCAAACGAACCCGTAAATCGTCCGTCGAATCGTCGCCGCCGAAGGGGATTCGGGGTAGTGCATGAAGCGATGCGCCCGAGCGCAACGGGCCGCCGTAGGCCAGCGCGGCGCTGGCGAAACCGCAGTCGCGCGCCAGCGCCACGACCTCGGCGTCCACCGCCGCCGGATCGCCGTAAGGATAAGCAAAATGCCGGGCCGGCCGGCCCAGCATGGTTTCCAGCCGTTGCCGGCTCCAGAGCATTTCCCGCCGCGCATCGGCTTGCGGCAGGCCGCGCAAGACCGGGTGGGTGACGGTGTGCGCGCCGAATTCGACCAGGCCGCTGGCGGCCATTTCCCGCATCATCTCCCAAGTCAGCATTTTTTCTTGACTGATCGCCGAAAAATCAATGTTGTATTCCCGTTCTATTTGCGTCAAGGCGCGCGCCCGCGTGAAGGGCTTAGCATTTCGCAGCAAAGCGCTGGCCTGATGGAAGGAGGAGTCGCGCGCCGCCGGATCGGTGGCGGCGAATGAGTGTGTGCGCCTGGACAACTCTACATCCAGCGTCGGGTGTTGCGAGAGCGCGGCTTCGATGCCGTGCCACCAAGCAGGAGCCCAGCCATCGGTGAAACCGGTGGTGACGTAAATCGTGGCGGGTACCGACAGCCGGCGCAACAAGGGATAGAGCAACTCGTAATTATCTCGGTAGCCGTCATCGAAGGTCAGACAAGCAAAGCGCGCGCCAAGCTTTGGGGAAGCGAAGCGTTCCAAGGCGGTATCGAGGCTGACCAGCTCGTAGCCTTCGGCGCGCAGCGTCTCGATCACCGCCGTCAGTCGGCCGATGGTGGTGCCCAGACCCGGATTGCCCTGCCAGTCGGCCGCGCCGTCTTCCTTGAGGCCGTGCAGCATCAGAATCGCGCCGCGTCCGCCCCAAAGCCGCCGCGCCCAACGGTCCGCGCCCAGCGCCACCGCCGCGCGCCGCCAGACGCTCCGGCCGGCGGCCGGGTCGATGGGGATCGGTTCTGTCATATTGCCTTTTGTTTTCATTGATTTATTATCATCCTTGGTCTTAGTGCATCATTTTAGGATGATTTTAAGGATTTTTCCTGACTTTATTGTGACAGAGGATCGATGAAAAGCGTTGCCTTTTACCTACCCAATCTTGCCGCTGGCGGCGCGGAGCGGACTTTTCTGCGGCTGGCGACCGGTTTTAAGGAACGCGGGTGCGCCGTGGGCTGGGTGGTGGATCGCCTCGAAGGCGGGTTGCTGGAGACGGTGCGCGCCAGCGGCTTCAATTTGGACTGCTTAAACGCCGGGCGGACCCTGGCGGCGCTGCCCAAATTGCGCGGGTGGTTGCGGCAGCGCCGACCCGACGTGCTGCTATCGGCCATCACCCATAATAACCTGATTGCGGCCTGGGCGGGGAAGCTGTCAGGCGCGCCCACCCGCATCGTCGTTTCCGAACATACCGTGCTCTCCGCTCAGGCCGCGTCGCAGGCGGGCTGGCAGTATCGGATCCTGGCTCCGCTGTGCCGCTGGGCCTATCCGCATGCCGCGGCCATCGTGGTGGTTTCCGCCGGCGCGGCCGACGATCTGGCCCGCTATACCGGCTTGTCGCGCGAGCGCATGGAGGTGATTCCCAATCCGGTGGTGACGCCGGATTACCCGCAACGGATCGCCGCGCCCAGCCCGCACCCGTGGCTGGCGGACGGCGGGCCGCCGGTTTTTGTCGCCGCCGGGCGGTTGGTGCCGCTCAAGGATTTTCCCACGCTGTTACAGGCGCTCGCCCAGGTCCGCCGCCGCGCGCCCGCCCGGTTGCTGGTGATCGGCGAAGGTCCAGAACGGGATGCCTTGCTCGCGTTGCGCGCCCGGCTGGGCTTGGATGAGGCGGTGGAGTTTCCCGGTTTTTATGAGGATCCTTTGCCGCTGTTCGCCCGCGCCGCCGCGCTGGTGGTCAGCTCCCGATTCGAGGGTTTCGGCTTGACGCTGGTCGAGGCGCTGGCCTGCGGGACACCGGTGGTCAGCACCGATTGCCCCACCGGCCCCGCCGAGATTCTGGAACGCGGGGCGTACGGTCGGTTGGCGCCGGTGGGCGATGCGGATGCTTTGGCTCGCGCCCTATTGGAAACGCTGAACGCAACGCCCGATCGCGAGCGCTTGCGCCAGCGCGCTCAGGATTTCACGCTGGCGGCGGTGGTGGAGCGCTATCTCGCGCTGTTTGACCGGCTGGAGTCCAGGTGAGGGCGGCCGCTCGCCCCGCCGCCGTGGTCGTCGGAGTCGAGATCAACGGTTTGGGCGTCTTGCGCAGTCTGGCGTCGGATCGGGTGCCGCTGATCGCCGCCGATGTGGATACGCGCCAGCCCGCCATGCGCACCCGCCACGGCCGTAAAGTCAAGCTGCGCGCCTTGGCGGGTGTCGAACTGGTGGACGATCTGCTCGCGCTGGCGCGAAGCTTGGATCACCGTCCGGCGTTGTTCGTCACCCGCGATGAAACGGTCGCGACCGTTTCGGCGCATCGTGAAATCTTGGCGGCGCATTATCGGTTTCAGTTGCCGCCGGCGGACATCACCAGCGCCTTGAACACCAAGGCCGGATTTCAAGCGTTGGCCGGCGAAGGCGGTTTTCCGATCCCGCCCGGCCTCCATGTTACCCGAGAGGCCGATTTGCCGAAGCTGGCGGATTTGCCCTATCCCTGCGCCCTCAAGCCCGGCGAGCGCAACGTGGATTACGACCGCCAGTTCGCCAAGGCGTACCGGGTCGAATCGGCGGCGGAGGCTCAGGCATTGTGCCGGCGGATTCTGCCGGTCATGCCTGATTTGCTGGTGCAACAGTGGATCGAGGGTGGGGATGACGCGATTTATTTCGTGCTCCAGTACCATCCGGGCGGCGGCCGCCCGCCGCTGTCGTTTACCGGTCGTAAGGTGCGTTCGTGGCCGGCCTGCATTGGGGTCGCGGCCCGCTGCGGTCCAGCCCCGGAGATGGCCGCGCGGCTGGAACCGCTGACGGCGCGGTTTTTTCAGAATTGCCAACTGGAGGGCTGGGCGGCCATGGAATACAAACGGGATGCGCTCACCGGCCAGTTCGTGATGATCGAGCCATCGGCGGGCCGTCCGGAGATGCTCGGAGAAATTGCCGCGCTCAACGGCGTCAACCTGGTGCTGGCCGCCTATCGCTGGCTGATCGGCGAGGAGCCGCCGCCGCCGCAAGTCCGGCCTTGCACCCTCTGGCGGCGCGACTGGTTGGCCGACGCCGCCGCCGCTCGCGCCCAACCGGACATCGGGCGCTGGCCGCCGGCCGCTGCGCCGGTGGTGGACGGTTTCTGGCGGCGCGACGATCCGCTGCCGGCGCTGTTGGCCTATCCGCCCCGCGCGCTGGGCGCGGCGTGGCGGCGGCTGGTCGGTCGGTAGTTTCGGATCAGCCCGAAATCGCGGTCGGTGGCGGGACGGCGTGCTTGCGCCGCCACGGCCACCGCCGCCCGCCCGGCCGCCGCTGGCGCATGAACAAGCGATACAGCACCGGAATCACGAACAGCGTCAGCACGGTGGAAAAGGCCAACCCCCACACGATGCTGGCCGCGACCGGACCCCACAGCAAGGACTTGCCGGCCAGTCCGAAGGCCAGCGAAAACAGGCCGGCGATGGTGGTGCCGGTGGTCATCAGAATGGCGATGATCCGCCGGCGCGCCGCGTACAGCGCGGCGTGCAAAGTGCTCATCCCGGCGGCGCGGCGGGTGTTGGCGGCGTCGATCAGCACGATGGCCGAATTGACCGCGATGCCGGTCAGCGCGATGACGCCGTAGAGGGTATACAGCGACAGCGGATTGCCGGACACCAGCAGCCCCAGCGTGACGCCGGTAAAGGCCAGCGGCACCGTCACCAGGATCAGCAGCGGCTGGAAATAGCTGCGAAATTGCGCCGCCAGAATCAGATAGATCAGCCCCACGCCGAGCAAGAACAACGGACCCATCGCCTCCAGCGACTCGTTGATGTCGTCCAGTTCGCCGGAAAAATCGAGATCGGTTGCGGGATAGCGCTCGCGGATTTTTTCCCATTCCGCCCGCAATTGATTGTTGGCGGCCAGGGTGTCGGTTTGCTCTTTATCCAGATCGGCCTCGACGGTGATGGCGCGGCGCAGGTTCCAGTGCCGGATCAAGCCGAGGCTTTTGCGTTCCTCCACCAGCAAGAGCGCGCCCAGCGTGGTGGTCCCGCCGCCGGGCAAGGCGATGGGATCGTCCAACACATCCTGAATCCGGGTGACGGCGCGCGGCGCGGCCCGCACCCGCAGTTCCACTTTCTCGCCTCGGTCGCGCAAATCGGCCACCACTTCGCCTTCCACGTGCAGCCGCACCAGCCGGGCGACCAGCCCCGGATCGAGACCGGCGTTACGGGCGGCGTTCACATCCACCCGCAAGCTCAATTCGTCGCGGCCGGGCGTGTCGTTGTCCACCACATCGCGCGCGCCGGGAATCTTGGCCGCGATCGCTTTCACCGCGTCGGCGGCGGCGCGCAGTTCCTCGCGGTCGTCGGCGCGGACCTTGACGCTGATCGGCTTGGCGGTCGGCGGGCCGCCGGAGAGTTTGAGGAACGAGATGGTTGACCGACCCGGTGTTTGGATGACCGGCCCGCGCATTTCCTCGATGAGTTCATCCAAGCCGCGCGAACCCGGCGCGGCCGGATTGAGCGATACCGCGATTTGGCCGTATCGATCGCCGTAAACCGGCTCGGTCTCGGTGAATTTGATGCCCGCTAGCGAGGTCACCGAACGCGCCTCGCCTTCTTTCAAATGAGCGCGCACCCGCTGTTCCACCGCCAGGGTTTGGCGCAGGGTTTCGTCGAGCGGCGCATCCGGCGGCATGTCCACGTTGACGTAGTACAAGCGTATCGGATCGAAGGCGAAAAACTGGAATTTGACCAAGCCCATCCCCAACGCCGCCGCCGCGCCGAGAAACAGGATAAAGCTAATCGGGAGGTAAACAGCGGCGTAACGCATCCCGTGAATCAGCATCCGGGTGTATTTGACCCGCAGTAAATGGGTCCATTTTTCGCGCAGCGCCTGGGTGCGCGAACGGCTGATGGCGCGGGTTCCCAGCGACACGACATGCGTGGGCAGCATCCAGAAGGCTTCGATCAGGCTGACGACCAGCCCGACCGTCACCACGAAAGGGATGACGAACATGAATTTGCCGATGATGCCCGGCAGCAGCATCAGCGGCAGGAACGCGGCGATGGTGGTGGCGACCGACGCGAGCACCGGCCAGCCGACTTCCTCAATGGCTTCCAAAGCCGCGTCGAAGGCCGTCATGCCGCGTTCCATGCGGAAGTAGATGGCTTCCACCAGCACCACCGCGTCATCCACCAGCATGCCGAGCACGATGACGATGCCGAGCAGCACCGAGACGTTGAGCGTGAAGCCGACCGCATCCAGCAGCGCGAAAGCGCCGGCGACCGAGAACACCACGCCTAAGGAAACGAGGACGGAAATGCGCGAGCCGAGAAACAGCCAGCAGGTGCCCAACACCAGCAACAAGCCGAGGATGGCGTTGCTTTCCATGATGCCCAAGGCCTCGCGGGTCATCACGGTCTGATCGTCGCTCAGGGTCAGCTTCAAGCCGCTGCCCGCCAGCACCGCGTTTTTGCGCTCGATGTAGTCGCGAATCCGGCCCACCAATTCCAGGGTGTTGGTGTAGCCGATTTTGTTGACCGACAGCAGTACGCCCGGTCGGCCGTCGGTGCTGGCGAATTGGCGCGGATCGTCGCGGCCGCGCCGCACCTTGGCCACGGCGTCCAACGGCGCGCGGGCGCCCGCCGCGCCGGGCGGTTGCAGGGTGAAGCCGGCCAGCACGTCCGGATCGGGCGTGGCTCCGCTCACCCGCACCAGCCATTCGCCGCTGGCGGTCTTGACCTTGCCGGCGAACACATCTCGGAACCAGAGTCGCAAGCCTTCGGCTAAATCCGAGGCGGTCAAGCCGCGCGCGGCCAGGGCGGGCGGGTTGAATTCGACCAGCAATTCCGGCTCCTGAAAGCCGAGCGCCAACACCTGATCGACTCCGGCGATCCGTTCCAGATCCTCCTTGATCGAACGGGCGGCGGCGCGCAGCGGTTCGTCGTCGGCCTGACCGGTCAGCATCACCATGGCGGTGGGGAAGCCGTTGGAGGTGGTGATTTCGAGGATTTCCGGGTCCAGCGCCTCCACCGGCAGCTCGGCGTTGGCCTTGTTCTGGATTTCGCGGCGCAGGTCGTTGATCCGCTTGTCGAACACCCGCACGGGAATATCCCGGAAGCGCACCAGGATGTTGGAAGCGCTCTCGCGCGAGGAACTGAGTACGAACTTCACGTCCTGAACGTTGCGGATCGAGTCTTCCAAAGGGTTGGTGACCCGCTTTTCCACGTCCTCAGCCGAGGCGCCGGGCAAGACGGTGGCGATATTGACCCAGTTGAAATTGATTTCGGGGTCTTGCTCGCGCGGCATCCGCGAGTAGGAAATCAACCCCATCAAAATCACCACCACGAAGGCGATATTGGCCAGCGGATGGTTGGTAATCAGCGCGCGGACGAAGCGCATTTCAGCGCGCCTCACTCTTGGCGTCGACCGGCTGGCCGTCGCTCAGCCCTTGCTGGCCGCGCACCACGATAGCCGTCTCGGGCGGCAGCGAGACCGGAAACGGCCGGCCTTCCTGCGCGGCGGGCGCGGGCGCGAAGCGGGCGCGGCCGTTTTCCACCACGAACGCGCCGAGCGTCTGGTCGCGCTTGACCATCAGCTCGGGCGGCAGCAGCGCGCCCGGCGCGAACCAGCGCAGCGTGCCGCTGCTGCCGGCCGGCGCGGCGGGACCGACGAAGGCCAGCCGCGCCAGGCGGGTGCGGGCCGCCGGGTCCACGACCGGCGACAGCCGCAGCAACCGCGCTGGATAGGCGCGGCTTTGTCCTTCGAAGGTCAATTCGGCCGCGCGCGGCAGTTCGTCGGCTTGAACCGCTTGAATTTGCGCCTCGATTTCGGGGGATGCCAGATCGACCAGCCGCAGCAGCGGCGCGCCGGATGTGGCCATTGCGCCGACTTGGGCTAGACGCTCCAGCACCACGCCGCTGAAGGGCGCGGCGATCCGGCACTTTTCGACGTTGCGAGCGGCGACCGCGCGTTGGGCCTGAGCGACTTCAAGATCGGCCTCGGCGGCCTGCACGGTGGTTTTCAATTCCAGGACCGCGTCGTCGGAAACGAACTGCTTTTTGCGTAAGGTTTCGGCTTGCTGGCGGCGTTGCTCGGCCAGCGCCACCCGCGCCCGCGCCGCCGTCACCTGAGCGTCGGCTTGCGCCAGCGCCAGCCGGTAATCGGCGGCGTCGAGCTCCAGCAGCAGTTGTCCGGCTTTGACCAAGCCGCCGACCTCGACATGGACCCGCGCTACTCTGGCGGTGACCTCGGCGGCGATCCGGCTGTCGTTGGAGGCGATTACGCTGGCCGGCGCGGTGCCCCGGTCGGGCAGGGCGACCTCGCGCAACGGTCGAACCCCGACTTCGACCGGTGCGACAGCGGGTTGAGCCAGCGCGCCGGCACAAAATAAGAGTCCGACGAGCGCAAAAGTCAATCGCGACATGAAATGGCATTTCCTGGATTACAGCGGACTGCAAAGTCTGAAGGGAATGGCGAAAATGCTCAACTCGAAAGCGCCATGGCAACGGACATCGGACGCCTTGATCCGATGTCCGCTTTGGGTGGGCCGCTTTGGATTTCGTGTCTATATCTTGCGGCTACATTACTCGTCCAGCATCCTCATGGCGTTTTCCAAACTCAGCCGCATCCGGTTGAACGATTGCGACAGCGAGGAAATTTCATCCTTGCCCGAACGCACGTACCCCGGCACGCCCAGTTGACCCAAACTGACTTCGTTGGCCATGTTCGCGATTTGCGCCACTGGTTGGATCACCACAAAATGGAGGAGAGTATTAAGCAGAATTAAGAGCAACAGAAACACGCCGCCCATCAACAACATGAAGGTGTTAAACGCTTTCTGGGCCCGCGCCAGCGGTACGGCCATCGGCACCGTGACGATCTGCGCCCCGACAATTTCCTGCATCTTCCAGCCGAAACCGTTGTTGACGCCGTAGAGATCCGTAAAGGTCTTAGGCGCTTCTTCAGCTTTGCCGTGGCAGCTCAAGCAACCCTCGTCGTTAATCTTTAAGGGCCGAGCCAAATTAAGCATCCGGCCGGTCGGCGTTTCCCGCTCCACCACTAATTCGTTTCGGTCGGGATTGTTGCGAAATTCATGGACGATATCGGCTTCCCAGTCAGTAGCACGATTGTTGGGATTGGTCGGATTGAGCGCCGATTCCTTGTACGTGTATTCGGGATACTTCACGCGCAGCGCGGTGAAGGTTTTTCTCGCCGCATAAGCGGAGATCGTCTCGGGTCGGAACGCCCGCTTCATTTGCAAGGTCAGCAGCGGTTTGATTTGTTCGGCGGTATAAGTGCGGGCGCTGAGTGCGCTTTCCATCATAATTCCGGCGCTCTGAAGCACTTCTTCACGGGCGTTTTGCTTGAGAAGGTTATCACTCAAATAGGCTGTCAGCCCAAAACCAATTAAGAAGGCCAATAGCATCACTAAATTGAATTTCATGCGTAGACCCATGAGCGATTTCCTCGTGTTAATAAAAATTCGCTAGTGTTTTATTGATTTTGAGCAAGAAAGATAACTGAAAAATATCATTAGTTTGGATTGGATGATTAAGGTAAATCGCTAATGGATATCAAATGCTTGGTGCTTTTTCTAGGGCGTTATTCGCTTTCCTTCGATTTTAAACCACCGCCATCAATCGGTTAAACCTAGTATTTCAGTGTTTTGTTTCTAAACTATTTCACTTAACTAGGAATTTTTTTCAGTGGTATTTCATAGTTTTCTGGCAAAATCTGAAAGACTGCCCTTTTATTAACCCGGCAATTATATATGAGACCGTGCTAAACTGTGGGGCATGAAGAAA